>MDTC01103368.1_pt1 | contig 53044 bp, 54 predicted proteins | sample 811181 | NCBI WGS metagenome assembly MDTC01 (sample SAMN05326644, study PRJNA326480) | marine metagenome | isolation source: seawater | place: Pacific Ocean: North | collected 2011 | reverse complement strand
GGCTTCCAGTGCAACAGACCTCCAGCAAGCAGGATGCGTTTTGCCCAAAGGGCAAATGCTGGAAGAGTTCATGGATGGACGTGTCCGCTTCTATGAAATATGGATTTGGGAAATAGGAACTTATACACAAGAACAGACCTCAAAAAAACAGGATGCGATTTTTCCAAAAGAAAAATTCTTGTGAGCCCATGGATGAGCGTGTCTGGATTTATAAATTTCAAATCCCAAAAAAAAGAATTGATAAAATTGCTATAAGGGCTGGAAGAGTAAGGAAAGGAATTTAGACTGGGGAGTTGTGGTCTATTTGCAAACGTCGACATCAAGGATCTGATCTGAAGAAACAGACATCAGTCTTCAAGACAACAATCTTCGAATTGTGAAGCCAGCAAATTCTTTTTAACTTTTCCCAAGGGCGAGCGGGTAAACTGGGGAAGCCACTCCACGCGAACAATTCTTTCCCAAGGTTTTTGCTGAGAATTGAACTCTTTCAAGAGTTTTTGGATTTTCAAAAAATGTGGGTGCATTTCAAAAAGACCCTTCTGCTCTAAAAACAAAACCAATTCATTTTCCAAGCGGGGATGTGAAAAGTTGCAAATTTCAAACTCCAAAGTCCCATCAAAGAATCGCGCAACATAAGATTTCAATTTCGAAGTCAATTGATTGAGGGAAACTAACTCCCCTTTGACTTTCACAACCTCATCTTTACGCCCCAGTGCCTGCAAGGTGCGATTTTTCCCATCCACGATCAATTCATCTTCCACAAAGACTTCGCCATTTCGTTGAAAGAGCTCCAGTGAAAATGCCTTCTCCGGTGATATTTGAACTTTTAAAGTGGCGCAGGCAGGGGACTGGATTCGCCATTTGCCATCACACTTTTGAATCTGAGTGATGTGGGGAAGCCAGGTCAAAGTGTAGGAATCAGAGTCCTCTACAAAGACCTCATCCAAGTTTACACTTTTCAAACTTGCTGTGGCCACTTGAGATCCCAACTCGGTCATTCCATAGCTGGGAAGAAGGAGCCAACCTAAAGCTCGAGCTTTTCGGTAAAGATCAGAATCCAGTTTGCCGCCACCAATGATCACGGCTCGTAAGGACCGGGGCGCATTCAAATTTAAACTGACCAAGTCATGAATTTGGGTCGGAACCAAAGAAGTCAAAGTGGCCTCTTCAGAATTTAAAACTTCCCAAGCCTTAGATGGACTCCATTTTTTAAGAGGTCGGTGTTTCCAAGTATAGCCACCCAGTTCACTGCGCAGCCAAGTGGAGAATCCTCCCACATGAAAGAGCGGCAAAAAGTTCACAACCACATCTTCAGAGGAAGTGCGGAGGTGCTGATTGGCGCCTCGTGCAGCGGCCGTCAAAGACTCTCGAGTGTGGGCGAAAAACTTTAAGCCTCCATCGCTGGTAGAGCCCGAAGAGGAAAACCAAACCCAAGGACGTGGGTCCATGGAAGTTCTGGAAATCAAATCCGCTAATAAAGACTTTTCTTTGGAGGTCAAAAGAGGCTCAAGCCAAAGTGAGTCGCGGGTTCTTTTCCAATATTTTGCAAGTTCCTTCCCGGAATCCTTTGTACGAAAGACCAAAGGGCGCGCTAAGGACTTCATGAAAGAGGTTCCCATGAAATTCCACGGAGAATTTCATCAAATCCAATGCCGGTTCCCTGTGGCGGCGTGGGGGAAGGACCACTTCCTTCCCAGCTCCAATCAAAATCTGTCGACTTATAAACTTGAGCGCGAGCCACGCCGTGGACTTCAGGTGCCGGTCGCTTTTGATTGAGAACACCGGATTCGTAAAGGGAAAAGGCCTGACCTAAAGTGTGATCCATGCTGTGGGTGACGATCACACGGTTTGAAAATGAAAAAAGTCGGTCGCTAAATTGTCGTGCGGATTTAACCACCTTGTGTTTCCAACTGGGATGTTCACAAAAATCACTGGCAAATTTTTCTCGCAACTGCTTCGGAAGGCGAAAGCTGTCTACATCTGCATTTCCAGCGCTCCATGGATCTTCGATCAAATCCAGTTGGGAAATTTTTGAAGAGTGATCATTCAGGGCTCGTAAAACCTGTAAGAATTCATCCATGCTTAAAAGGCCATTGAAATCCAAGCGCAATTTTTCTTCTGGAAGAAGGGCATTGAGTATGGAAAGCGTCTGCGGAAGATCGACCAGGGGTTGACCAGTCAACTTCAACTTAAAGACTCGAAAGCCCATGTCTCTGAATGCGTTCAAATCTTCAACGGTGCTGTTCATGGGGAGAAGTCCATGACTTTCCGGGACGGAGAAATCTTGAAACAAGGAATTCTTTTCTTTTCGAGCCTGGCCATCCAAAAGGGACCGTTCCAAAGCTCTTTTCAGAAGTGGGCTTTTCACCAAAGAAAAGTCTGGAGTCGCTTGAATCAGTTCCTTTTTGAGCTCTTCTAAATTCAAATCTCCAAACTCTTCCCAGGGAAACACGTCCGAGTACCCAATGACTTCTTCTCCCCAGTCCACTTTTAAAAGCGAACCTTTTCGAGGAAGAAGATCGGATTTTCCATTTAATTTTTTCTTTGGAAAAAGTTCGTAATCTTTGAACCAAATTTTCATTTACAGGCTCACTCCCAAAGCAAACACCACGGCAAACAAAAGATGTATCAAAGAGCTTCGGGCCAAAAACTGATTGTAGATGCGATCCGGCTCTGTATTCAAAACATCTTTTGAAAGCCGTGCCGCCGGAAAGATCAAAGAACAAACCAGAAAAAACAAAAACCACTCTCCGCGAAAGGCCCAATAAAGATTCGCCGCAAAAAACATCACATAGAGGGCGGGAACTTCATAGCGAGACCATCCACTCAATCGAACGGCAAAAGTTTTTTTACCCACCAAGGCATCTTGTTTTTGATCGCGAATGTTATTGATGGCGATCAATGCCGTGGCGAGAAGCCCCACTTGAGTGCCCAACACAAATGAGGCCATATCCACCTGCCCAGAGTGAAGAAGAACCGTGCCTCCGACTGCGATCCAGCCAAAAAAGATCAGGACAAAAAGATCACCCAGTCCCACATAGGCCAAAGGAAATGGACCCCCCGTGTACAAATATCCCATCACAATAGAAATCAATCCGATCGCAACAATGGGCCACCCACCGATATAGACCAAAGGGATTCCGCACAAAAGTGCGAAAAGAAAAAACAAAATCCCCAAAGCGCCGGTCATTTTGGAGGACATCCAACCACTTTGAGTGGCGCGCGCTTCCCCGAGGCGAGTTTCGGTATCCGCACCTTTGATAAAATCTAAGGCGTCGTTAAAAAAATTGGTTCCAATTTGAATGGCCAATGAAGAGGCCAAAGTGAGGAGCACAACCTCCAAAGACCAGGTCTCTAGAAAGTGTGCGGAATAAACGCTGCCCACGGCAATGGGAACCAAAGACGCCGTCAGCGTCTTTGGGCGCATGGCAAGCCAAACGGCTCGCCACAGTCCAATGGGAGCGGGCACAGCGCGAACCGTTGTCATGGAAGTCGAGGAAATTTTGAAAAGTCTGGCTTTCGTTTTTCAACAAAGGCGTTTTTACCTTCTTGAGCCTCTTCACTCATGTAGTAAAGAAGAGTGGCATCTCCCGCCAAATCCAAAAGTCCAATTTGACCATCGCAATCTGCATTCAATGAAGCTTTCAAACAACGAAGAGCCAAAGGAGAGTGTTGAAGCATTTCGCGACACCACTTTAAGGTTTCCATTTCCAATTCGTCATAGGGCACCACGTGGTTGACCAAGCCCATTTCCAAAGCTTGATCCGCATCGTACTGACGACACAGGTACCAAATCTCGCGAGCTTTTTTGTGACCGACGATGCGAGCCAAATAGCTGCTGCCAAGTCCACCATCAAAGGATCCTACCTTCGGGCCTGTTTGACCAAAGCGCGCATTGTCTGCGGCAATGGTCAAATCGCAAACCACGTGAAGAACATGTCCTCCTCCAATGGCGTATCCAGCCACCATAGCAACCACAGGTTTTGGCATGGAGCGAATTTGTTTTTGAACGTCTAAAATATTGAGGCGAGGAACACCATCGGATCCCACGTATCCGGCCATTCCACGTACTTTTTGGTCTCCGCCGGCGCAGAAGGCTTCTTTTCCTTCTCCAGTCAAAATCACTGCGCCCACCGAACTGTCTTCGCGGCAAATTTCAAAGGCGTCTTTCAATTCTTTGACGGTTTGGGGGCGAAAGGCGTTTCGCACTTCAGGACGATTGATGGTGATTTTTGCAATCCCGTCCTCTGTTTTTTCCAATTTGATGTCTGTATAGTCTTTCAGTGATATCCAAGATTCTTTTTGACCCATCCGCAAACTCCTTTGAGATGGGCCTAAATTGGCCTTTTCAGCCTCTGTTCGTCAAGTGTCCATCCCAAGTTTTTTGAGAAAGTCTTCCAGCTCCTCTTTAATTAAAAATTTAAAGCCACTGGCGAAGACTTTTAGGTGTCCCTCCACACGCGCACTGCCATGAACCACTTCAATGGCGCCGACGTGTTCCGGACAAAGGTAGACGACTTGGTTGTCTGTGGTTTTGAATTCCACCAATTTTTTAGACATTGAGCTCTCCCATTTTGAGGTCTAAGAACCATCATCTTTAAAAAATCTGGGAAAGCCAAGTCTGGGATTGTGGGCCCAACAACCGGTGTCCTCGGTCGGGGATGGAAATCAGCTGATCTTGAGGCCTTTCCGATTTGATCTTTTGATGAATCTTGCCAAACTTGAGGTCCAGTTCTCCATGAACCCAAGTCAAACCAGAGGGAAATTTGATCATTGATTCCCAATCAAACTCATGGCGGGTGTTTGAAAACAAAGTCATTCCACAAATCAAAGTTTGAAGGTCAAAATCTGGCTCCTTCAAATCTCGGGGAGAGTCCCCTTGAAAGAGTGGTTGAGAAAGCCACTCCGAAGTCCACTGTTCAAAGCTTTCACGAGACATCTTCTTGCACCACAGGCCTTCCCACATCCGCCGTTGAAGAATTTCTTCTTCACAAAAGATTCCCGGATGGGTGGAAATCAGAATCACGCGTTCAAAAAGTTCAGGCGCTTTCAGTGCGAGGTGAAGGGCCAATCGGCCTCCCAGAGAGTATCCCACCAAGACATTGTTTTTTACGAATCCCTGTTTTTGAAGCTCAGACAAGGCTTGATCGCAAAAGTCGTTAAAGCCTTTTTGCAGAAGTCGTTGATCCTCCAAAAACAAATTGGGAGTCCAAATGTGATCAAATTTTCGCAAGGAGGTGAGTCCTTCAAAATCCTTAGAGGTTCCTAGAAACCCATGGAGTCCAATCAAATTCATCGGAGAGATTCCCAAAAATCCTTGGAGTCTTTTGCGTCCGGCAAAATTTCAATCAGATGGCCCTTCTGAAAATCTTCAAACTGCACTTCTGAGGGGGACGTCCATTTTTGGTAGGGAAGATTCCAAAAGTCTGCCCACTTTTCAAATTGAAGCGAGTGGCGATTTAAGAAAAGATCCTTTCCAAACATGCGATCAAAAATAAATCCCCCTTGATTGTTAAAAACCGCCACATGGTGACATCCCTGGTGAGGGGCTGCCCAAGGTCCACTCAAATCATAAAGAGTGGTGAGGTCGCCAAGAAGAGCCAAGCTTTTTGAGCGTTCATAGCTTCGTCCGTAAAACGTAGAAAGTTGACCATCAATGCCATTGGCCCCGCGACTGGCGGCCACATTGGAAAACGAGATTTCACTGGCCACATTTGCAAGGTCCCATTGGCGGATGGGAAGAGAATTTCCCAGGTAAACCAACTCCTCTTTGGGCCAATGGTGTTGCAATTGGAACATCCACGCCGCTTCCGAATGGGGATGATCCTTTAAGGCTTTTTGAAGTTTCTCTTTTTGTTGAAAATCTTTGTCTTTGAGGGCCTTGTCACTGTGGAGCGAGAACTGTTGGAGTTCTTCAAAAAACTTCTCATTTTCTGGAAGAATCAAACGTTGCTCTGAAAGACCTGGATAAGCCGACGAGCTGATGTGAAGCGTTGGCAAAGGTTGAAATTCCAAATCCCGCCAAAAACGGTGGAGGGGAACCTGTCCGATTCGCAAAATGGAATCAAAGTGTCCGGCCTGAATCGCCAGTGAGGGAAAATGAATTTCGAGGTCTTTCAACTCTGGATGGTTTTTCAATTGAGACGTCGACTCCAGAAACACCGGCAAGTTTAAAGATTTTAAATTTTGAATCAAAGTGTCTTTTGAAAAGTGAGTTTGGCCGGACAAGACCAACAAAGGTTTTTTTAAATCTTTTAAAAAACTTTTTAAGGCAGAGGTTTGCTTGTCCTCCCATGACTCTGACTTTTTCTTTGCGGTGAGGTTCTCGGAAGATTTCGACCACTCATGAGGAGGTTGAGTGTCCACCAACGGCTCGTCAAAACACACATTGATATGAATGGGGCTTTTCAGGTCCCAAGGCAAAAGCTCCAAGGGAGCCTTTTCCAGATCAAATTTCAGCGAACAGTGGGACGAAAGAAGCTCCGCTTGATCAATGGTTTGTGGGGCACCACTTCCGCGGTAACTTTTTGGTCGGTCCGCAGATAAAATCGCCAGTGGAGTTTGGGTGTGATGAGCCTCTATACATGCGGAAAGAGTTTCCGATACCGCCGTTCCTGAAGTGGTTAGTACCGCCACAGGTTGTTTGAAATTTTGAGAGAGTCCAAGGGCGAAAAAGCTCGCGGCCCGCTCATCAAAGTGAGTGTGAATTTGAAAAGGGTGTTTGCCGTAGGAGAGAAAATCCACAAAAGGGGCATTCCGTCCGCCGGGGCAAACTACCAAATGCCGAACTCCTTGATTTTGAAGTTCCGTTAAAATTTGAACAACCTGTTCTCTGTTGGTCATCTATGAAAAGTCCTCAAATATTTTTAACACCGAATTTTGCTTTGATTGAATTTCGGCCCACTCTTTTTCGCAAACGCTGGCTCTGACCACTCCTGCACCTGCAGCAGCCAACCAATGATCTTTGGTTTTTTGCAAAGCGCGAATGGCCACCACAATATGTCCAAAACCGGCCTTTGTGACAAATCCAAATGGGGCTCCGTAACGCATTCTTTGAGTGGAATTTTTCTGACGGCGAAGCCACTCAAAGGCCACGTCCGCTGGCGATCCTCCCAAAGCGGGAGTGGGATGGAGCTTCCTTGAAAATTCCGAAAGCTGGAAGGACTTCGGATCTAAAACTCGCACTTTCAAAGGGGTTCGCAAATGTTTGAGGGTGGGAAGTATTTTTTCATCCGTGGTGCCGACTTGGGGTTCTCCAATCATTGAGAGCTTTTGAACCAAATCTTTCACCACCCACTGATGCTCTTCCCTTTCTTTGGGGTCCAAAAGCAAAGAGGAACTCAAATCTTTGGAAGTTCCCGCAATGGCCTCGGTTTCCAAAGTCTCTCCATCATAGGTGATCAAAGTTTCTGGGGTTGCACCCAGCATCCAATCCTCTCCGTCGCAAAAGACAAAAACTTTTAAAGATTCTGGCAACTGATCCAAATGACGAAGCAGCGCGGGCCAATTCATTTGATTTTCTTTGCCAGACAGGGGGGCTTTTTGAATCACTACAGGCACGGCCTTTTGCAAACGTGCGCTTTCGATCTCTGACATCAACGCATCGAAAATCTGTTGATAATCTTTTACTGAGGCCGGTGCCCAATTTAAATCGTGAAACTGAAATCCCAGACGGGAGGATGAGGATCCAAAAAGATCTTCAATGGCCTCTTCGATGTTTCCAAATTTCAATGGGGAGACGGGGAAATAAGCCCCCTGATTTTCCAGAAAAAAATCGGGCGCCCAGAAAAAATCTGCATTTTCTGGAGGATGGGGAACGGGCTTTTGCCACCCCCAACCATAGGCATAGGTGTTTTTTTGGGTTCTCAGGAGAGTCCATCCGCGGTATTTCGAGCTCATGGACCCATAGATGCCTGCATCTTAGGCGCAGGTAAATGGGAAAGGGCAGTGACAAGGAGCTTCAAAAGTGCTTTAAGCATGGGAAGTTATGACGAAGACCGTGGAAATTGGATCAGTTAAATTTGGCGGCCCCGAATTTGTGGTGGTTGCAGGACCCTGTTCGGTGGAGTCCAAGGAGCAGTTTCAAAGCACTGCGGACTTTGTTCAGTCCCAAGGAGCTTGTGCTCTGCGCGGAGGTCTTTTCAAACTCAGAACAGATCCCAGCTCTTTCCAAGGCCTTGGTGTCAACGCCTACCAATTGGCCAAAGAGGTTAAAGAGAGCCTCGGCCTTCCCTTTATCTCTGAAATCACAGATCCCCGACAGATGGGGGATTTGGAAGACGTGGTGGATGCCTATCAGGTGGGTTCTCGAAACATGCACAACTATGCCCTCCTTAAAGAACTGGGGCAGTCGTCCAAGCCAGTGCTTTTAAAGCGTGGACTTGCAGCCTTGTTCAAAGAATGGATTTTGGCGGCGGAACATGTTGCAAAATCTGGAAATGACAAAATTATTCTGTGTGAACGTGGCATTCGAACCTTTGAGACTTCAACAAGAAACACCATGGATTTAAACTCTTTGGCTTTGGCCAAAAAGGAAACTCACTTCCCTGTTTTGGCAGATCCTTCCCATGGAACCGGTCGTGCGGATTTGGTCACTCCTTTGGCCTTGGCTGCAGCCGCCGCTGGGGCGGATGGTTTGCTTTTGGAAGTTCACCCCAATCCTCCACAGGCTTTGTCGGATGGATTTCAATCTTTGGATTTTTCTCAATTTGAAAATTTAATGAAGCAACTCAGAAGTTTGCTTCCGGCCATGGATCGGACATTGAGTTGATTCAGGGGCCACAAAAAACCGAAATTCAAAATCTCTTCAATGGCATTGCTCCAGGCTATGACTTGGCCAATGATTTGATCACTTTTGGAATGGCTCGCAGTTGGCGTAAAAAATTGGTGCGCTGGAGTGGAGTTCAAAAAGGCGATAAAGTTTTGGACTGTGCCACGGGCACGGGAGATTTGGCTTTTGATTTTAAGCGTGCAGTTGGGGATGAAGGCCAAGTGATTGGTACGGATTTTTCTCAAAACATGCTGGATCAGGCTCCGGACAAATGCAAATCTTTGAATTTGGATGTGCTTTTTGAGTGGGCCGATGTCACTCAATTGAAATATCCTGACGGCGAATTTGATTGCACAAGCATTGCCTACGGCATTCGAAATGTGGAAGACCCGGTAAAGGCCTTGAGCGAAATGGCGCGAGTGACAAAGCCCGGAGGCGTGGTGATGGTGATCGAAACCGGAAGCTCTCAGTGGCCGATGATGCAGTGGGGATTTGATTTTTACTTTAAAAATATTGTTCCGCTTTTGGGCGGAGTGGTGACAGGGGATTTTCAAGCGTACCGGTACTTGAACAAATCTTCGAAAAATTTTCCCTGTCGTGAAGAATTTTTGTCATTGATGACCCGAGCGCAATGTTTTTCTCGTTGTGAATACCGGACTCTGATGGGTGGGGCGTCTTTTTTATACAAAGGACATGTGCACAAGCCGGACTGATCCTTGCGCAGTTCCGCAATGTGCGGTCATATTAAACAAAACAAATTAAAGGAGACAGAATGATTAAACTCAAGAAAAAGAGTCACCATCGTCTGACCTTGCAAATTCTGATTGGTTTGGCTTTGGGGGCAGGTCTTGGACTTTTGATCAATGCGTTTGGCTGGCAGTCTTCTGTTTTTGTGAAAGATTTTTTAACTGGTGGAGTTTTTCACATCGGTGGCCAGGTCTTCTTGCGTTCCTTGCAAATGTTGGTGGTTCCCATTGTTTTTATCTCATTGGTTTGTGGAACCGCGGGCCTAGGGGATTTGCAGCAGCTGGGACGGATTGGCGGAAAAACTTTGGTGCTTTATTTGATCACTACAGCTCTTGCTGTGACGACCGGCTTGATTGTGGCTGGAGTGATTGATCCCGGAATGGGATTTGACCTGAATACGGCTGCGGATTTTCAGGCGGCAGAAGCACCACCTTTGGTGGACACTTTGATTCAAATTGTTCCGAAGAATCCCATTGAATCTTTTGCCAGGGGAGAAATGCTTCAGATCATTTTCTTTGCCATGTCATTTGGAATGGCTATGACTTTGGCGGGCAAATCAGGAGAGCGTGTGCTTTTGGTCTTCAATGATTTGAATGACATTGTGATGAAGCTTGTGGGAATGGTGATTCGTATTTCCCCTATTGGAGTATTCTGTTTGATCGCAAAGGTTTTTGCCGATCAAGGATTTAGTGCGATCTTGCCTTTGGCAAAGTACTTTTTCACCACGTTGTTTGTCTTGATTTTTCATTTGTTTATCACTTACTCAAGCCTTTTGAAATTTGTCGGAAAATTAAGTCCGGTGATGTTCTTTCGAAAGTTTTATGAAGTGATGGTTTTTGGATTCAGTACGGCCAGTTCCAATGCCACCATTCCTGTGACTTTGGAAGTGGTGGAACGGCGTTTGGGTGTGAAGAAAATCATTTCCTCTTTTACCGTTCCTTTGGGTGCAACCATCAACATGGACGGAACGGCAATCATGCAGGGTGTGGCCACTGTGTTTGTGGCGCAGGCTTATGGCGTGGAGCTGACCATGGTTCAGTACATGACGGTGATTTTAACGGCCACTTTGGCTTCTGTGGGAACGGCGGGAGTGCCCGGTGTGGGTTTGATCATGCTCTCTATGGTGTTTCAGCAAGTGGGGCTTCCTGTGGAAGGAATCGGGATCATTATGGCTGTGGATCGCTTGCTGGATATGGTGAGAACCGCAGTGAATGTTTCCGGTGATGCCATGGTATCGTGCTTGGTCGCCAAGAGCGAAGGCCAATTGGATCAGGCGGTGTTCGACGAAGATCCCCTGTCTGAGCAGTTGGCTTGAGGGATTTTGTGAATTTATCCCTTCCTCTGGTTGTGGCTTGCGCAAAGAATTTGAAGATTGGATCGGTTTTGATCTCCACCCAACCTTACGGGCAGGATGTGATCTACTTGTAAAAAGTGAGTGGAATCGCATCCTGGATATTGGCATCTGTAATTTGCAGCCGTTAACACATTGTTTCGTAGGCGTTTGGAAATTTGTCTGGGATTCTTCGATTTTGTGACACCAAACTTATTATTCTCATTAGAACCTGACGATTTCCTCTGAACATTTTCATAAAGCTTAAGTTCTTTTTCAATCAAGTGCATTAAAAGACTTTCCACATTGTGCTTGTGTGACTTCAGTGCTTTCAATCTTTCTAATTTTTCATTCTGCTCATGGGACAGTTCTAACCTTAAATGCACTTTGTCTCTGTATTCTGTCTTGTGGATCTTTATTGTCGGTGTGGGTTCCAAAAACATGGCTTTCACTTCGCGGGAAGATTTGTGTTCCATGGACTTTAAAACTTTTCTTTTTTCTGCCAACGGCTTCTTTCGAAGAAGCTTAAATGCTGTGGTCACAGCCGATAAGGTCAGACTTCCTTGATCAATTTTCTGTTTGATCTCTGGAACTTCCTTGGCAAGGCGAACGCAGGCCTGTCTTTGATAGGCGGTGGCTTCCGAGTAACCAAGTCCTCGAGCCAAATAGTCAAAAAGAGAATTGTGTCCCATTGCTAAATATTGACGGCTGTCTTCCATCTCTTGCAGTTTGTTGAGGATTTCTGAAGTGATTCGCTTTTCTTTTTGGCGGAGTTCAAGAAGTTCATTGTGAATTTTCATAGGCCCTCTTTCTGTAGAAAGAACATTACCATGGGTTTTTATTTTCGGATTTTACCTCCGAGGATTGCTTCTAAAAGATTTTTTTAGTTGAGCCACGTCCGTTCTTGAAGTTTGAAATTATAGGTTACAGTGACGTGGACAATTGCTTTAAAAATGATTCTATAGGTGATTTCAATTTAATATTTCATAGGAATGAAATCGAAAAATACAGCGTCAAATGAAATCTCTAAAAAACATCAACCTTGCCGCAATGTTTAGTAGGCACCAGGAAACTAAGAAACCACAAAAGCAGATTTGATTTTTTCAGGAAGAGGAGCCTTCTTCAAACTTTTCACATCCACACACACATGAACCACGCGCAGTTCGGCCAGAAGGTCGCTGTCCACTGAAGACTCTTTTCGAAACTCATAGCGAAAGGTCAGCGACGACTCGCCCACCTTTTCAGGAATCACCTTCACAGACACCGGCGCCCCAGGAAGGAGCGGGCGGTGGTACTGGGCCTCAGAATGCCTCACGGGAAATCCCACTGTGGCCGACTGAAAAAAATCCTTCCACTCAAGACCCACCTGGGGAAGGCTTAGCTCCAGCGCCCGATGGGCCATTCGAAAATAATGCCCAAAAAACACGATTCCTGCAGGGTCTCCGTCATCAAAATGTACAAACAATTCAACAGCTTCCATAGCTCCATACCTACATCGAATCCTGGATTTCGAGTAGGAGAAGCTTTCAAAAAAAGATATTTTATTGACCCTCCAAGGCCTTGAGACCATAAAGAGGGGGTGCTTTCCCTTAAAGATTTGAAAATATTCGAAAAAGACGATTTTCCGCCGTACTTGCCCAAACTCAATGGCCTGTATGACGAGTTGTTTTCTTCGGGGAAGGGATTCCGCTCCAAGCTGATCCTGATGATTTCGCAGCACTTGGCTTTGAAGCCAGACTCCATAAAACTTTTGGCTCAGACCATCGAATTCATTCACAATGCCTCTCTTCTTCACGATGACTTGATTGACCGTTCTCACCTCCGACGAAGCAAGCCTGCCGCCTGGCTCAAGTATTCGCCCGAATACGCCGTCCTTGCCGGTGATTACTTGCTGGCGCGAGTGATGGTGAATCTCTCTCGCTTTGGAAACCTGCGATTGATTCAATACACGGCCGAAATGATCTCGGATCTTTTGGAAGGAGAGTGGATTCAAGATTCATTGGTTCAAGATTGGAATGTGAACCTTGAGCAATTGGATCAGGTTCATGATTTAAAAACTGCATCGCTTTTTAAGTGGTGTTTGCGAGCCCCTTTTATAGCCGAAGAAAATTACGACGAGGGACTTCATGAAGTTTTAGGACAGATGGGCGGAATTTTAGGAGTTCTCTTCCAACGGGGCGACGATCTTTTAGACTTCGACATTCGAAACAAAGAAGGAAAGGCCATTCTGGGAGATCTTAAATCCGGCTATCTCAATTCGGTGGGTGCTTACTTAAGCCGCGACTTTTCTGAAAAACAAATTGAAGAGCTGACCAAGTGTGAAGATTTGGATCAAGTGTATGTGCTTCTTGGTGGGGAAGAGAAGTTTCAAAAACAAGTGCGAGAGTTTGATCAGATGAATGACCAAGCCATTGCTCTTTATGAACACTTGAATGAATCTTTAAAAGACTTTTTAAAACCCAACGAAGTGGGTCTTCTTGCGGAGTTAAAGCCCTTGGCCCACTTGCTTTACTACCGGTCCTAAAAATGGCTGTGGAATCCCAGTATAAAACTTTGCTCAAGTCCGATGAAAATTTTCAGCGTTATTTGCTGGGAAGTTTCAGCTCGGATCTGTTAGCGCTCCCCGTAGAATCCTTTGGAGTGGGAACCGAACGTGAGCGTGCAACTTTTTTATTGATCCCAGAATCAAAAATTGAAAAACCCCATTGGTTGAAAGTCTATTGGAAAGCCATCCGTCCTGAACTTTTGGGACTGACTCTGGGGCAAGCTGTGCTTGCGGCGTTTTCTTTAGAACCCTTACTTAAGATCAACGGTTTGAGTGTGGAACAGAAATCTCCAGAGTTTTTGTGGACCAGTTTTGCTTGCCTATTGGTGATCTTCTTCACCCACGCCGCAGCCTGTTTGTTCAATGATTTTCGAGACCATCTTCAAGGGTTAGATCGAAAGTCATCGTCTCAAGGGAGTCGGGTCATTCAAAAGGGATGGTCGCGGGCTTTTGAGGTCCGCCGGTGGGCTTATGTGAACTCAGCGTTGGCGTTGGCCATTGGGAGTTCGCTGCTGTGGGGGCATTGGTTTTTGCTTTTGGGACTTGGGAGTTTAACGGCACTGGCCGTGCTGTTTTACTCTTACATGACTCCTTTTTGGAATCGACTTGGGGCCGGAGACTTTTGGATCACTTTACTATTTGGCCCACTGATGTATTTTTCCATTTGGATCTCTGTCTATTCTCCGGGTGTTCCCTTTGAAACTTCAAAAATACTTTTTGAAGAGGGAATTTTACTTTCATTGTGTTTTGGGTTGTTGGCCAGTTGGACCTTTCAAGTGCGACAGTTTCAAGGAATTTTCAAACGTCAGGCGGGGAGTTTTCGAACCGTGGTTTCACGTTTGAATTTTGATCAGGCAAAAACTTTTATTTCCATCGAAGCCATTTTGTTCTTTGCACTTCCGTCGTTTTGTTTTTACTGGATTTGGAAAGACTTTACAGGAGCTTTAATTTTAATTTTCGGAATGGTTCTTTCTTTGTATCAGGTTTGGGACCTCTATCATTTGCCCTCGCCGCTTTCTTCGAAGATGCCGCAGATGAAGGCTTACGCCCTTCGAATTCACTCCACATTTTTGGGACTTTGGTTGGTGGCGCTGTGGTTGATTCGATAACTGAAAATCTTCAGTTGGTTTCCACGGACGAGGGAAAGGGTTTTAAGCTCCTTAATGAACCCAACTCTCACGTTTACATTCCTGACTTTTCAAGTTCAGCCATGGAGTTCAAAATCAATGATGAACGTCGTCGGCGGGGGAAGCTTTTAAAAGCCATCGAAGGCAAAGCTTCTGGAGAGCCTTTAAAAGTTTTTGATTTTTTTGGAGGTTTTGCTCAAGACGCCTTTTTGATGGCGTGCTTGGGGCATGAGGTGCTTTCCGTGGAGAGAAATCCACTGGTGTACGAGGTCACCTCCCAAGCCTGGGAAAATCAAAAAGAAGTGGAATGGGTGAAAGATCTCAACTTGAGTTTGCGTCTCAAGAATGCGGAGAGTTTTCATGAGTTGCAAAATCAAATGGAGTCTTTTGATGTGATCTACATGGACCCCATGTTTGAAAAATCAAAAAACAAATCGAAGAGTGTTTTGTCCATGCAGATTTTGCAGGAGTTGCTTTCTCATTCCGAGGAAGAACAGATTCCTTGGGATGAGATTTTAGAATTGGGACTTCAAAAAGCCTCTAAGATTGTGATGAAACTTCCAATAAAGGGACCGTCCTTGGTCCAACGCAAATTTAGCCATCAAATTTTAGGAAAAACCATTCGCTTTGAAGTGTTTATTTGATCAATGGTAAATGGGGCCGGGTCCGGTGGGAACCTCGGCGGATTGCTCCACACTTTTTAAAACCTTGTGATACAGATCTTGAATTTCGAAAGGTGCGGAGTTGTGATCCACGAAAGAAAAATATCTTTTCAAATCCGCGTGGGCATCTTTGATATAGCCCAAACGGTGTCTTAAAAACGCTCGACGTCCCAAAAGGTGAGTGTTTCGCTCGTCCAATTGAATGGAAAGATTGTAAGCCAGATGAAGCGCTTTGACATTGGATGTGGATTCAAAATATTTGGTCAGAAGTTCCAGGTACACCCGGTAAACTTCTCGAGGTGTCCAGAACTCTCGGTCCGAAGAGGTGGCGTCCAAAGACTTTAAAACCTCTTCGTCAGAAAGCTTTTGCCCTCCACATAAAAGATCCAAGTATTCAGACCGGCCCGAGCGCAGCCACTTGATCAAATAGCGATTTTTACAAGAAATCCAAAACAAAGGAATTTGCAATGCTTGAGACAAATGTAGAAACAGCAAGGTTCCAACAAAGGGGTGAGCGGAGAACTGGATCAAAGCCCGGCTCAAAGAGAGCGACTCGATGTTTTTAGAGTCCGCATCTTCAAACATGAAATTCTTTTCTTCGAAAAAGAACTTCACCAAATGCTCCAGGCGTTGGGACTCATCCAATTCTTGGTTTTGACACTGGCTCATCAGCTCAAAAGTCAAAAAATGCAGACGGCGAAAACTTTTGTGGCTGTTTTCTCGAGAAAACAACAAATGGTCCGTGGCCATCACGAGGGGAGCTAAACTTTCCCAGCTCTCTTCGCTGAGTTGGTTCATCTCGGACATGATTTTATCTAAGGTGAGGTTGGTTTCCACGAACATACCTCTCCATCAATGTCGGAAGATTGAAATTATTTCAAGGCTAGGAATTGACAGGCTATGTCGAGAATTCCAGAATGGTCGGATGAGTGACGACGTCAAATCCTTGAAAGCCCGCATTGCCGAACTGGAACGAGAAGTTCAAAGTCGTGAAGAGGACTTGGCGCGCTTTCGGTCCGAGCTGATGAAAACCAATGCTCAATTGGAAGGCATGATCACTCATGTGGGCAAAGAGCTTCAAACCGCCCAAGCCATCTTTCGTGCGTTGGTGCCTTCGGAGTTTCCTCACATTTCGGGCTTTGAATTTTCAACCAAATTTGTTCCCAGCATGATCTCGGGCGGGGACTACTTCGACATTTTTGAACATCAAGATCCCATGCGTTTTGGAGTGGTCCTGTCCAGCGCTTCGGGCCATGCGCTCTCGGCCTTGTTGCTTTCGGTTTTGATCAAAATGGCCGGCCAAATGGAAGGTCGAAAGTCCATGGGGCCCGAAGCTGTTCTTAAAGATTTGGCCAAAGAACTTCAACCGCATTTGGATGCAAACTCTCATTTGGATTTGTTTTATGGAGTGGTGGACCGCCGCCAATATGTTTTTCGGTATGTGAATCGCGGCGAAATTTTATTGATTCATCAAACCGATGAAGGCGAGTTGAAACTTTGCGAGAAGAAAGATCCCGCCATTGATTTGAAAAGTGAAAATGCAAAGCCCACCTTGCAAACCATAAGTTTAAATCCCAGGGATCGGTTGCTTTTGGTTTCGCCCGGGGGCGCATGGGCTCAAAATTTAAAAGGTGAGGCCTTTGGCTGGGAGAGAGTCAGTCAGGCTGTAAAGGCGGCACCTCGTCAGGGTGTTCATGAATTGAGGCAAAACCTCCTTTATGAAATTGAGCGTTTCACTCAAGGAGCCGAACTGCGTCGAGACCTGACCATCTTGGCCATTGAAGTGAAAGACAAAGTGATCAAGCTTGCGCCAACAAAATGACGTCTTGATCGCAGTGTCGAGAGTAGACTCGCTGGCATCCCTTCGTTATCCTTAATTCGATCTCAAAGATTTTCACCCCCATTTCAGAAAGGATTGGTCATGGCTGCGGAAGTTTATGCAGGAGCGGTTGATAAAGGTCTCGAAGGAGTAGTGGCTTGCACAACGAAGATTTCATTCATTGTTGATGCCACGCTGACGTATCGAGGTTACACCATTGAAGACTTGGCGGAGCACTCCAACTTCGAAGAAGTGGTCTACCTTTTGTGGGAAAATCGTCTTCCCAATGCGGAAGAATTCAAAGCTTTTAAAAATGAAATCAGTGAATACCTTTCTTTGCCTGCCGATGCCATCGCAGCGCTAAAAGCTTTGCCCGTTAAAGATGTTCATCCCATGGCATGGCTTCGAACGGCCGCCAGCACCTTGGCCCTTTGGGACAACGAAGCTCAAAGCACCGATCCCAAAGCTCAAAAACGAGTGGCCTTACGATTGACTGCACGCATGGGAATGTTGGTGGCTCTGTTTGAACGGGTTCGCCAAGGTAAAGATTTTGTTCCGCCGAAAAAAGACCAGTCTTTGGCGTGGAACTTTTTGTACATGCTCAACGGCACGGATCCCGATGAAGAAACCGTGAAGGTTTTAGACACCTGTTTGATCCTTCATGCAGATCACGAATTGAACTGTTCCGCCTTTGCTGCCCGTGTGACGTCTTCTTCCTTGAGTGACATTTACTCCTCTGTAGTCAGTGCCATCTCTGCATTGAAAGGCCCTCTTCACGGTGGCGCCAATGAGCAAGTGATGTTGATGCTCAAAGACATCGGCACCGTGGACAACGCGAAAGAGTGGATCAAAGATGCCTTGGCTCAAAAGAAGAAAGTCATGGGTTTTGGTCACCGTGTTTATAAAAATGGAGATCCTCGTGCAAAGATTCTTCGGGTCATGAGCGAAAAGTTGACCAAGAAGTCTGGTGAGCCCAAGTGGTACGAAATGTCCAAGACCATTGATGACACGGTTCAAAATGAAAAAGGACTTCTACCCAACGTGGATTTTTATTCGGCCACTGTTTATTACAGCATGGGCATTCCCATCGATCTTTACACTCCAATTTTTGCCGTGTCTCGAGTGACCGGATGGTTGGCTCATATTTTTGAGCAGTACTCCAACAACCGCATCTACCGTCCTCGTGGACAGTGGGAGGGGCCGGAGGGGCTCAAGTGGAAACCTCTCAACCAACGCTAAGGGGATAAAACGTCAAATTTCTTTGTTGCTTCGTCGTCGACGTACGTTCGTACGCCTTCCTCCTCGCGCCTCGAACTTTGACGTTTTTCGTGCCGAGCAGAAATCAATGTTGGAGGCGCTTCGAACTTTGACGTTTTGGAAAATAAAAAAAGCCGGGATTGAACCCGGCTTTTTTTATTTGAGCGGCCCCCTACGGGGATCCCACGGTAAACCAATCAATATTGAGACAGCGCAAGGTTTGAGACTTTGAATCCTTCACTCGTTCCGTCATTTTTTGAATAAATTCGACCAATTCAGATTTCAGTTCATCGGAAAGTTCCACGGAGAGAGACATGGGTGCGGAATAATGTAGAGAATCATTTTCTAAGTTTTCCATGGCTTGCAGCGCTTTAAACCTCCAATTGAGGTGATGTTGAAGGATGTAAGGGCTGTCATGGGAAAGATGAATGACCTTTTGGCCCAACTGAAATTTTCCATTTTTCCTAACGAGCAAACCCTTTTCCAAAAGAAAATTTAAAATTTCCAGGGTTTGTTTTTCGTTGATGTCCAATTCGTTAGAGATTTGAGGCGCACTTCGTCCATTGTCGAGAGCCGCACACAGCCAAACCGCGAGATATTTCCAAGAAGAATAAAAAATCATTTTGTCTTCATTGGTCAGTTGATGGTGCTCAATGCGATTTCGAATCATAAGTCCCTTGGAGCGAAGTTCTGCAATTTGGTGTTCAAAGAATCTTTTCAGATCAAAGCTTCCTGCACGCTCCCATTGAACCAATGCGAGAAAATACTCAGTTTCTAATGGGTTCAGAGAAAGCAATGGGGCCAGTTTTAAGGACTGCTCGAGTGTGAGATGTCTAGAGCCCTTAAAAATTTGAGAAACAATAACGGAAGTTGAAGAAATGGCTTCCGCAATTTTAGAATACTGTCCATATCCCCTTCGTGGTTGGCTCTCCACCCAGTCCACAACAAATTTTTTGTAGGACTTGTATTCAAATGTACTCACTGTAGGCTCCTTAAGTTAGCAGAAATGCTAAATAAACCATTAACTTTTAAATTAAAAAATCTAGTATGAAAACCGCTTTGTTGAGATTTTGGGTGCACACATTTAACTTACAAACCGCAAGGGGAAAATAAAATGAAAGCATTTATATTAAGCAGCCTCATCCTGATCTCTGTTTCTTCGTTTGGAAAACCTATTCTTGGGGGAATTGGAAGTGGGGGAGGTTCAACGACCTTGCCATCCTCTGTAAGTTCCAAACAAATCGCTGATTTTTTGGAGTCCGCGGAGGCACAAATGAGCCTAAGAGCTTTTTTCAATCGCGAAGATCGTATGGTGCAATCAGCAAATCCAGATGTTCCAACAAAGATCTTTTTTCCTTTTTCCAAAGATATCTTTCAAACACTCCTGTCGACGACACTTCATCTGGAGATGAACGGTCCCTGTTTCGACGGTGAAGGAAATCCGAGGGATGGAAGTTTAATCCCGTCTTCTCCTTCCGCGGAAATATGCTTGAGTCCTTTTCAAATGGCGACCAAGTTGACGAAAGCCAATTACAAAGAAGAGGCTTTGGCCCTCGTGATTCATGAGTTGGCTCACTACTTTGGCGCACGAGAGTCTTTGGCTCAACAGATTCAAGGCCTCGCACTTCAGGCGTTTGAAAGAACAAACGAAGAAATGATTCGAGGAGATTTTTACTATGCTGTGAACTTTGCCAAAATTGAATTCATTGGCACCCTTGAAAATGAATTGAACGGAAGTGTCGACCCTTATGAGTTTTCTAAGTCATCAATGCAGGTTGATTTTTTATTCCGAGAATTTTTTGAAATCACGAACATGGATGGTTCTCGGCTCTCTGTTCTGAATATGTCTCAATTTAAAAGGTTCAAGTTGGAAAACTATCGCATGCGAGTACTTCAAAATTTTGTATGCAGTTTGGCAAAGGAAAAGAGAATTTCTGAGCCATGCTTAGAAAAAATAGAAAGAATTTTTGAAGGTGAAGAATATGCAAGCTTCCATCGTATTTTGAAAGTCGTCGGAGAATATTTGCCGATCACATGGGGGTTAGAGGCCAATGAGTTGATGAGTCGACCCATGAATTTAGAGGGCTTGAGGCAGGAGCTTGAGATTCAACTTCAGAAAATCGAGACCCTTGTGAAAGAGCTTGAAATGGAAAGCCATTTTCAATTGGGAGTGGAAAAACACTAGATGATCGATTCAATAAAAAAGCCGGGTTGAACCCGGCTTTTTTTATTTTTGGGAAAAGGTAAATCCCTATACGTTTTGAAGAAGGTGGCGGTAGATGTCCTCGGTCTTGATAAACTTCACGCCAATTCCAAATCCTCCGGCCGAATGACCTTTTGGAGTGGTCCACACAATGCGACCATGAATGTGATGTTCCTTTTCCACCTGATCCAATTGAAAACGAAGTCTCAAAAGTTCACCCACTCCAAGACCTGGCTTTTTTGAAACTTCAAAGTAAGCCCCACCTTTAGAAAGGTTGAACATTTTGGTGTCCACGTTTTCACCGGAAATAAACGTCTCGATGGCCACCTTTTGATTGGTGTGATAGCGCTTGAACTGCTGTTTGGAAAGGCTGCGCGAAGTTAAAAGCTTACGAGTGATTCCACGCAAGGTGCGCAGTTCAAAAGGCTTGTCCAAAAATACAATTTTAGAATCTTCTTCGGCCATTCTCTCTGCCAAAGGGGTCATATGATCCTGGATGATCAATAAAGGATAAGAATATCCCAATTTACGAAGTTCATGAACCCGGTCCATCTCGGGTTGGCGAAACTGCTTGGACTGCATCACAATCAATTGAATGGATTTGTTCGAGAGGGCGCGGTTCGTCTCTCTGGGGTTGAGGGCCGGGATGACTTCAAAGGGCAACTCCCTTTCAAAATCTTTCTTAACCACTCTCATGTCTTCAAGGTTGTTGAATTCTAACAACAGTTTTTGCATTTTGGCTCTCCCGTGATGTTCGATCGGTCACACTGACCTATCGGTGGGGCAGACCAAAGGATTGAATCTGTAAAAAAGTGTATAACTTTGTCCGACCAAGGAAGAACTGAAGGCCTGTTCTCAATCTGAGATCAGGCCATTTCGACCAACTCTTTGACGGCCTTCGAAATGCCCTCAAAGACTTCAGCCGGTGTGGCCTCATCATACATATAGGCCGGGGAGGTGACGACCTTGTGGGCGCGGTCCGAAATAAAGTCATTTACCGCGCAGTCCTCACAAAGGGCTCCCGTTTTTTCAATCTCCTGGGAGGTTTCTTTGTCGTTTCCTATGGTCACGGTCACACCTTCAGAGCCGAGCACCTTGGCCACCAAAGTGGGGGCAATGCAAAAGGCTCCAATAGGCTTGGAGGCTTTGTGAAAACTTAAAATTGCGTCTTGGACCTCTTTAAGCACAGAGCCTTTGGATCCTTTTTTTGCCCAATCACTCAAATTCAAAGCCGCCCCGAATCCTCCGGGAAAGACCAAGGCATCAAATTCAGCCTCATTCAAATTTTTTAAGTCATGGATTTGGCCCCGACAGATGCGAGCAGACTCTGCGTAGACGTCTCGTTCGTGGCCGGTGGGTTTTCCTGTGGTGTGATCCACTTCTTGAAGGGGAATGTGGGGCGCGAAAACAGAGACCGTGGCTCCTTGTTGAGCCAAAGCAATCAAGGTGCTGACCGCTTCCGTAATTTCAGAACCATCCAAATGGCCACAGCCGGCCAAAACCACAGCGATTTTTTTTTGAGACACAACCCCTCCAAGTCTAAGGATGCTTGATAAGGTCGTACACGAAAAGGCACTGCTTGATCAAGTAGGGGCGATCGTCTTGCGTGATAGATTCACTGACGCAGGTTTTGTACTCCACACCTTCTTTTCCGAGATAGATCAGATCCGGAGTCAGTGCATAATCCCAAAGCAGTCGTCGCGATTTTCCGCTGGCATAGCGAATCAGTTGTAAGAATTGAACATGGTGCAGACGAATTTCACAGGGAGAGAGACCCGAGCAGCCTTCTCTTTCTTGGACCACTTGTGGAGGAGGAACAACCTCTTCAGCGGTCTTCAAGTTGTAGTAGCGATAGTCAATTTCCTTATCGCCCTCCGCCATGGTTCCGACCTTGTTGTTGAGTAAGGTTTTTAACTGCTCTTGGGTCTTTTCAAAGGCCATGGATTTTGAGGCGGGGCCAGAGGAATCGGAGGGACATTTGTAAGTGATGGATTCGGCCGATAAAGAGAGGGTGCAAATTTCATTGCGGACTTCCTCGGTGGAGTTGTCTTCATTTACTTTGTGATCCACATTTTGAATTTTGTAATCAATGCCTTTGGCAGTCGCGTTTCGCTCCAAAACCAATCGTTGAAGAACTGCAAAATTTTGAAAATTTTCCGAGTTCTCCACAGACATATTTAAAAGCAAAGACAAACTGTCCCCAACCTTTGCCGCAATGGGATTGATTTGAGATTCAACTTTGGAAAATTCATCTTGAATGGCGGTTGCGCTCACAGGCTCTCCATCTGCGGGAGGGGTCTCTTCAATTTTTTCACAACCCAGTAAAAATACGAATGCCAACAGAACAACACTTGAAGCTTTCAATTTCATTCTCCTTCTGTCCAAATCAAACCGAATCCCAACCCCAAACCCACAAAGGAACAGGAAAGCACTTTTCGAAAACTTCCTTCATTTCTCCTTGAAAGGGATAGAGCTCAGAAGCCTTTTGGGGACCAAACACCAAGCGCACCACATCCGCACTGGAGTCGGTTTTAAAAATTTCTCCGTCGTAGCCAATGTAATATTGATCATCGCGATATTCGAAAATCACACCGTCATATCCAAGCGCGCGGAAATATTTTTTAATTTTGAAGGTAAAGTTTTGTGGATTCAAAATGCGAATCATTCCCAGGATTCCATCGAACCGAGGACAGCCAAAACCTTCTAAGGTGCGAATCAGATTTTTTGAATTTCCCGGTGATAGCAAAGTCAATGTTTCGGAACTGTGGGATTGAGCATAGGACAACAACGAGATCAATGAGTGAATGTCTCCACCCCATTCATGAATGTATCCTTGAAGATCAATCCCTTTGCCCTCAACAGCAAAAGCTTTGAGCTGGTTGTCCGTTCCCCAGGCGGTGAACACGCGAGAATTGGGAATGCTTAAAAATTTTCGAATGTCTTGTACCGTTCGCACCACGCCTGTGGTGTGCTTGGAGTAAATTCTTAAGATGGCTTGAGGGTCAATTTTGGGAGTGATCTCATAGCGAAGCTCCGAAGCCATCACCGGAAGGGGTTCACTCAAGGAAATAGAAACCTCTTCACCGGCCATTTCAAATCCGAGCTTTCGGTAAAAATCAAAAAGGTTGGTCCACAAAATGGCAAAGTCACTTCCGGTCTCGGTGGCGGACTGAATGCAACTTTCCATCACTTGATGACTCAAGCCCTGTTTGCGTTTTTCCGGATGGGTCACCACAGATCCAATGGCTGTGACACGAAAGAGACCCGCAAGAGTTTTAATCACCATGGGTTTCATAACGGCCGCAGAGAGAATCTGTTCTTCGTCTTTGATAAATCGCAAGTTGTGCAGGTTGTTTTGAGTCATGGCCAGGGGATATTCTTCGGCAATGGACCACGTGGATGTGGGGCGAAGCTGTTGACTTAAAAACTGAATCAGCTCGCGGCGTTCCTCTTCTCGAGGTGGACGAGGTTCCAGCATGCGATCTCCTTTGTTTAAAGGGGTGTTGGGAAGTTCAGACATCTCTTCTATTACACACCAAGAAGGCTTCTTTCGTCTGCTAGACGAAGACCAATTCCGGACCTGACCTCGACAATCAGCGAGAAACCCGCTAAGAGTCACTCCATGCCCAGAGAATCTTTAAAATCCAAGAAAGAGCGAACACTCAAGTTGATCAAACTTTTGGAAGCGTCTTATCCCCATGCTCACTGCGCTTTGGATTATACAAATCCTCTGGAGCTGCTGGTGGCAACGATCTTAAGCGCTCAGTGCACCGACGAACGTGTGAATATCGTGACCAAAAAGTTGTTTCGGCGGTGCAAGAGCGCAAAGGACTATGCGCAAATTCCTCAAGAAGAATTGGAAGAGATCATTCACTCTGCAGGGTTTTATAAAAATAAAGCAAAATCATTGAGAGGCATGGGGCAGGCCTTGGTCGAGAGGCATCAAGGAAAAGTGCCTCAAGCCCTGGAGGCTCTGGTCAAATTGCCGGGTGTGGGGCGGAAAACAGCCAATGTGGTTTTGGGCAATGCCTTTCATATTCCCACGGGAATTGTGGTGGATACCCATGTGTCTCGTCTTTCGAAAAGATTGGGGCTGACCGCAGCAAGCACCCCTGAAAAGATCGAGCAGGATTTGATCAAGTTGGTGCCTCAAGAACATTGGATTCAGTTTTCTCATTGGTTGATCTGGCATGGACGCGCTTTATGCAAAGCGCGCAAGGCTCAGTGTGGACTTTGCCCTCTGGTGGAGCATTGTCCCCAAAAAGGCCTCTGAACGCCGTTGACCCTCGGGGAGTGATCGGTCATCATGGGCCATGCTTGTTTCCTTCTTTGAGAGCATCAAACACGTTGGCCACCTTTTTCCCGTTGTCATTCTCAGACTGTTCATGGGCTTTTATTTTTTGCGGGAGGGTTTCGCAAACTTAAAGGGCGCATTTTTAAATCAGCCCCTTTTGGCCGAAATGATTCGTGAATGGTCTCCTTCCAGCGGCGCTCCTCTTTGGTACAAAGAGCTTTTGGATGTTTTGGTTTTGCCTCAGTGGCAATTGGCTTCCTACTCTATTGTGTATTTGCAATTTATCATTGGAATTTCATTTCTTTTTGGCTTCTTTGTCCGTCCGGTCAGTTTGCTTGGATTTCTTTTGGCTTGGAATTTTATCTATTGGAGTCCGGTGGAATTGCAGGATTTTTACCGATTGCAGATGGCCTGCTTTTTTGTACTGTTTTTGATCGGCGCAGGACGCTGTTTGGGAATTGATTCCTACTTTTACAAACGCAACCGAGGAATTTGGTGGTGATGGAAAAAGGCAAATTGGTTGTCTTGCTCATTTTCTCGGTGGTTTTGGTCGGAGCATTGGTTTTTCTCAAGTGGGCTCTGGATGGCAGGAACCTTCCCCGAGAATCCCTGATTGAACCTCAAGTTAAAATTCTTTCCTATTCCACCTTCGTGAGCGCCACGGGACCGGCTCCCCAACTGGTTGCGGAGTTTGAAAGTCGCTGCAACTGCAAAGTGGAGTTTTACACCGCCGGAGATGCCGGTCTTCTGTTGGAGCGGTTGAAGCTCAGTCAGGACAAAGCGGGTTATGATGTGGTGATTGGTTTTGATCAATTCTCAGCAGCCAAAGCTTTGCAAGATTGGACCTGGCTTCCCATTTTAAATCCCGGTGAAAACCCCTTTGTGGATGTGATTGGTGCCAACACGCTCAGCCCATTGGTGCCTTTTGACTACTCGCCGATGACATTTATTTACAGATCAGAGGAAGTGCCAACTCCACCTCAATCTTTGAATGAGTTGTTAGGGGCAGAGTACAAAAGTTCGCTTTCTTTGCAAGATCCTCGCTCCAGTTCACCGGGACTCCAGTTTTTGTCCTGGGTTTCGGAACATCCCCATCCCGTGGAGTTTTTAAAAAAGCTCAAACCCAATGTGCACAGTGTGTCTCCATCCTGGGCATTAAGTTATGGCCTGTTTAAAAAAAATCAATCGCGCTTTGTTTTTTCCTATGTGACGTCCTTGGTTTATCACCGGGTGATTGAACAACAGCCTCAGTACGATGCTTTGAATTTTTCGGAAGGCCATCCGGTTCAGGTGGAGTACGCAGGAGTTCCTAGCGGATGTCGCAACTGTGAACTGGGAAAGAATTTTGCCCGGTTTTTATTGGAGAAGAATTCCCAATTTCAAATTGCTGAAAAGAACTTTATGTACCCTTCCGTCAAAGAGGTGTCTTTGCCTCCAGGTTTTGATCAGCTGCCTCAATTGAAACTCAATCCGGTGCATTTCAAAATGCCTTCTTTTGAAATCTGGGACCGTGCATTTGAATAAAATGAAATTCAGAGGGCAAAGATCTTTGTCTTTATTTTTTCAAAAAGGGTTTTCCTCTCTTTTAGTTTTGCTTCTGCTGTCTCCCTATGTGCTAGCTCTTGTGCAAGCTCCAAAAGGTGATTTGAATTTGGAAGGGCGGTGGATGTGGCCCCTGTGGATGGGAGCCCGTCAAGCGGCTTTAAGCGCTGTCCTTGCATTGGTTGTGGGTGGAATTCTGTTTTTGTCTTTGAGAGCCTGTTCGTCTTACAAAAGTTTTCGGTGGGTGCGTTCATTACTTTTATGGCCCAATTTGATTCCTCCCTTGTTTGTGATTTTGTCGGTGATGAGTTTGAGCCAGTGGTTGGGTTGGTCCCATCAAGGATTGATGTGGGTGATTTTGACCCATGCCCTGATGAATGGGGGCTTGGTGGCGTTGGCCGTATTTGCTCATGATCAAAATCAGGTTCAAAAATTGAGTGAAGTGGCTCGTGTGTACGGCGCCTCGGTTCCGCGAAGATTTTTTGACATTTGGCTGCCGCAGATGAAGTCTGTTTTGATTCCCAACTTTGTTTTGGTTTTTGCCATCTGCTTAACCAGTTTCTCCATTCCTCTGGTGTTGGGAGGCGGCTCTCTGACCAGTCTGGAAGTTCACATCTTTCAGTTGATTCGAACCGAAGGCGCTTGGAGTTTGGCCCTTTTTTATTCTGTGATTCAAACGCTGTTTGTGTTGGTGCTGTCACTCACTCTTTGGAAACTTAAAGGTGAAGACACGTTTAGTGAATCTTACATTCCGCCTTCGCGCCCTTTGCCCGCGGTATTTTTAGGAGTGTCCATTTTGCCCATCTTGGTCCTTTCTGGGTTTTGGTTTTTGTCCGTCGCCAAAGATTTTACGATCCTCTTTTATGACCCCGCATTTTTTGATTTTTTGCAGTCCAAAGATTTTTTAGAATCGGTCATTCATTCGTCATTGATTTTTATCTTGGTGTTTTGGATTCAAACCTTTTTATCTATGGGTGTGATCTGGGGCGGACGGACGGGATTTACAGAGGGTTTTCTGAAAGGCTATGTCTCTCCCAGTGTGGCCGTCCTTGGTTTTTCGCTGAGCCTGCTTCCCGGAGAAGGTGAGCTTTGGGCGGTCTTGAAGACATCCCTTTGTTTTTCATTTTTGACTTTTCCTCTGCTCTTTAAATGGAAGAATTTGAGTCGCTGGAAGGGACTTTCTCATCAAGTGACTGTGGCAAAAGTGATGGGCGCAGGGGGAGGCACTCGATTTTGGGACGTGTTGTGGCCACAGATGCGTGAAGGCATTTTCCAAACCAGTTTGATCGCGGCCCTTTGGTCTTTAGGGGATTTTGCCGTCAGCAGTTTCTTTTTTTCAGGAAGCAAAACTGTGGCCTTGATGGTGGTTGACCTCCTGAACAAATATCGTTTGGAATGGGCCAGTCTGATCAGTTTTGCTTTGTTTGCCGTGGGATTGTTGTTATTTTTTGTTTTTCAAAAAGGGTTAGAAAGTGTCCGTCGTTAAAAATTTAAAACTTAAGCGTTCACAATTCGACCTGGAAGTGGAAGAACTGCATCTGCCTGAGGAACAGGTCACCGCTTTGGTGGGACCTTCCGGAAGTGGCAAATCCTCTTTGATTCGCACTTTGCTGGGACTGGAAAACGCAACGGGCTGGAGTTGGGTTCTGAAGGGCAAAGAAATGTCGATGGTGCCCACGGAACATCGAAACCTTGGCGTGGTTTTTCAGTCCTTAGAGCTTTTTCCTCATATGACGGTTCTAGAAAATGTGGAATTTCCACTGAAGTGCCGTGGGCAAAAAGACCGAAGCTTTGCCCATGAGTTGATGGAGCGACTTGGAGTTTCAAACTTTCGCAAAAATTTGCCCATTGAACTTTCGGGAGGAGAAAGACAACGAGTCGCTTTGGCTCGTGCTCTTTCTTTTCGTCCAGACTTTTTATTTTTGGATGAGCCATTTTCCAGTTTGGACAGCGCGACCAAAGAAAAATCTCGAGAGTTGCTCAAGGAAGTCTTGCAGGATTTTAAAATTTCAACCCTGCTGATCAGTCATGACAAAGAAGACGTGCAAAGTTTGGCGACCACGGTCTATTCGATCAACCGCGGGAAGATTCCGCAGGCCAAACCTTAGCGATTTTTTCCTTGGGGATGAAGCTGTAGTCCACCGCCATTTGAAAAACCTTTTTCAGTTCTTCCTCCGTCACTCCCAATCGCTTCATCACAAACTCACATTCGCCATTGAGATCAATTCCGAAAATTCCAGGGTCATCGGTGTTCAGACTCAAGGGCACCCCTTTGCTCAAGAGTTGGCGAAACGGATGCTCATCCCGGTTGGGAATGGCATTGGTGAGCCAATTGCTTGTTGGGCAAAGCTCCAAGGCCACGTCTTTGTCGATCAAATACTGAATCATCTCGGGGCTTTTGTAGACCTGCACTCCATGACCAATGCGATCTGCTCCCAAATAGTCGATGGCATCACGAACGTACTCCGGCGCTTTCGGCACATTGGCTTCACCGCTATGGACCGTGATTTTGAGGCCCGCATCTTTTGCCGCTTTAAAAAACGAAGCGAAAGGTTTGGAGTCAAATCCCACTTCGTTGTCCGCCAAATCCAACCCTAAAAAGCTGTCTCTATTTTCAATGGCAAAATTGGTGACTGCTTCCGCTTCTGCCACAGGCAAGATTCTTTGAATGATGCACAGGAGGCCCACCGCCATCGGATACATTTTTTCTGCGCGCTCCACACCTTTCACAATGGCTTTGTGAATTTCCGAAAAGGTCATGTCATGATTCTGGGCCACAAAGGTCGGAGCATATCGAAACTCCACCACCCGTAAATTTTCTTTCAAGTAGGCATCTTCACAGGCTTCAAAGGCCACGCGCTCCAAAATTTCGGGATTGAAGAGAAGCTTCTGCGTGTCGAGAAATTTTTGCAGAACCGATCCCAAGTCATTCATGGGTTCTTCAATCAGAAAGTGGCGCTTGAAATCTTCCTCTGTGCTCACAGAGATTCCCACTTCAGGGGCCAGTTCCTTGATGGTTTCAGGTCTCACACAAAGCTCCAGATGTCTGTGAAGCTCTGCTTTCGGTAGATTTTTTATAAATTCACTCATTTCAATATCATAAGGAGTTAAGGCGTGGACCGGCAAACCCCTTGAATCTCATTGACGCACAGTTAAATCCCCCGTTAAACAGGGACCATGAAAGATTCAAATTCTGTTTTACCCGTCAAAAATCTATTGGCCCCAACCCCGACCAACGACCCGAAATTTGCGGTGGAAGTGCAACTCTCTGGAGGCTCCAAAGAGCAATTTTCTGACCCTCGAGCCGTTCGAGCTATGATTGCTTTGATGGACATGCAGGCGGTCCTTGGGGGCGCGGCCAGTCACTGGGGCGGTCCTTCGGCCTTTGCAGAATTGATGTCCGCCGTTCATGGTGTGATGTACTCAGAGAGCCAAAAGCAAAAGGTTCCTTGGAATGAATTGTTTCATTTCGTGAATGATGCCGGTCACTGTGAAAATGGTTTGTACGCGTTGAAGGCCAATTACGGATTTGCAGATTTGAACATTGAATCTTTGAAAGGCTTTCGATCCATCGACTCCAAATTGACAGGTCATGGAGAATCCCATTTGTTTCCTGAAGGAGTTTTCTTAAGCAATGGACCTTTGGGATCTGCACTTCCTCAAGCCCAAGGTCTGGCTTTTGGAGATTGCCTGTTGGATCAAGACCGTGTGACTGTCGTGGCCATTTCCGATGGGGCCTGTATGGAAGGAGAGGTGAGAGAATCTCTTGCCGCCATTCCGGGATTGGCTGCCAAGGAAAAATTGGCTCCGTTCATTTTGGTGATCAGTGACAACAACACAAAACTCACTGGGCGCATGGATGAGTCTTACTCTATGGGACCAACCTTTGATGCTTTGAAAAATCTAGGTTGGGATGTTTTGAAATTGGATCAAGCCCATGATCTTCAAAGCTGTGTGGATTTCTTTGAGCAGGCTTTGCAACGGGTTCGAAAAAATCCGGCACGTCCTGTGGCCATTCACGCCCGCACCATCAAAGGCTACGGCGTTCAAAAAACAGCAGAGTCCAGCAGTGGGGGACATGGCTTTCCTTTGAAAAGCCCCACCGAGCTGAACGCCTTCTTGCAAGAAATTTACGGGGACGCAGAAGTTCCTGAAGTCTTTCTCAATTGGGCCAAAGATTTGGTGCAACTGGAGAGCGATAAAAAATCAAAACCTTCTGAGCCCTCTTCCGAAGTGCGCCGTCAAAAAGTTCAAATTGGAGTTTTTGAAGCTTTGAAAAAAGCCAAAGAAAAAGGTCTGCCGGTCTTTTCGGTCTCTTCCGATTTGCCCGGTTCCACAGGGGTGGGAGGTTTTCAAAAATCTTTTCCAGAAAGTTCACAAGACATTGGAGTGATGGAAGCCAACATGGTCAGCATGGCCGCAGGACTTTCAAAACTTGGTTTTATTCCTGTAGTGGACACCTTTGCACAATTTGGAGTGACCAAAGGTTCTTTGCCGTTGGTGATGTCTTCTCTTTCTCAAGCGCCCGTGATTGGAGTGTTCTCTCACGTGGGCTTTCAAGATGCGGCGGACGGAGCTTCTCACCAAGCATTGATGTATTTGTCGATGACCTCTTCCATTCCCAATGTTCGTGTGTGCACACTGTCTTGCAGTGACGAGGCGGAAGCCTTAGTGGGCCAAGCCTTAGAAGAGTTTGCAGAGATGCGACGGTCTGGAAAAACTCCACCGAGCACTTTGTTTTTCTTAGGTCGAGAAAATTACCCCATTCACTATGGCGAATACGGTCTTGAGCGGGTGAAGTACACTTTGGATCAACCCTTGATGTACCGAAAGCCTGCGCACAGCCATCACGCGGGCGAGACCTCTTTGGTGATCTTGGCTTCAGGAACACTTCTTTGGGAAGCACTGAAGGCCAGTGAAACTTTGGCCAAAGAGGGCGTAGAAAGTTATGTCTTCAATGCGGCCACTGTGAATCAAGGATCTCTTGAGGAGCTTTATCACGCGGTGGAACACTGTGAAGGAAGACTGCTCACTGTGGAAGATCACCAGGTGTTGGGCGGTATGGGAAGTCTCTTTGCCCACCGGTTGTCAGAAATGGCCACTCAGAAACAAGCGTCTTGGACGTTTAAGGTTTCTTCTTTGGGTGTTCGTGGAGAGTTTGGACAAAGTGCATATCAAGCATCAGAGTTGTACGCCAAACATCACATGGATGCGGCGGCCATTGTGGAGTCTGCAAAGAAAAATTTGCTTTCTATCCCAGCCCACGGAGCTTCTTGGTCGAATCTGTAGGTGTGAAAATCACTTGCGAGTGATGTCGATGTCGGAACGTCCTTCTTTGCCTTTTTTAAATTCGGTGAGAAAGGACTTCATCGACTGACCCAGAGCGGGCAGGCGCTTCTTTCCGAAGAACAGGACGACCAAAGCCAAAACAATCAACAGTTGCCAAATGGAAAAACTCATTCTTCTTCCTCCTCATTGCGGTTTCGAGGGCGTCTTCGAGGGCGCCGCCGGCGTTTTCGGCGGGGATCCTCTTCGGTCAAAAGCTCTTTCAGGGAGTTGGCCCAAACCCACTTGGTTTGCCAATAGTGAAGTCCGCCGGCATCCAGTTTGAAATCTCGCTCGGCAAAAAACAAAGCCAATTCAAAAGCTTCGTGTCCCACCATGGCCAACTGGCGGCGCTCGCCTTTGCGGTCAAAATCATCGATGCGGTCCAAAATGCCTTCGAAGTGAATGGCCTTTGCCACCAGGGCCATTTCCGATTTGAACATGCCCAGCTCTTCGCGCATCCAAACCAAGAGTTCTTCGTGTTCCAAAATGTCTTTGGAACGCACATGATCGGGATGGGGGGCAATAAAACTGCGAACATAGGCGTGCACCAAAATCGAAAACAACTCACCCGGTTCTTTGAAATCTCCCGTTCCAAGTTTGAGCAGATCAAAAAAATGTTCGGCGCTTTCGGGATGTTTCTCCAATTGAGTGGCCAAGGTCGGAGAAATAAATTGCAGCACCCCCAAGTCATGGGCCTCCAAAAAGGGAAGGGCCGGGTTGGGGAGTCTTAAAAACTTTAAAAGTTCTTCTCGACGGCGAGGCAATACCGAAGTGAGCAAGGTGGCCGCTTGGTTTTTAATGGCCTCTCTCAAACTTTCTTCCAAGGAAAAGCCAATCATGTGTTTCAAACGAATGGCGCGCAAGATGCGAATGGGATCTTCTTTGAGGCGCTCATTGGGTTCACCAATCATGCGCACCCATCGCCCCTCTAAATCTTCTTTGCCCCGACCAAAATCAATCAGCTCATTGTTGATCGGATCATAGAACATGCCGTTGATCGTGAAGTCTCTGCGAAGAGCGTCTTCCTCTGGCGTTCCGAACATGTTGTCGCCTTCAATTTCATCCGATTCAATTTCGGCTTCACTGAGGGTGCGTCGAAAGGTGGCCACTTCAAATTGAGTGTCTTCCCGTCGAACCAGAACCAATCGAAAGCGACGGCCAATCAAATAGGCGCGAAAAATGATTTTCTGAACCTCTTCGGGTTTTGCCGAAGTGGCAATGTCGAAATCTTTGGGATGGATGCCCAACAGCAGGTCGCGCACGCAGCCGCCCACCAAATAGGTGGTGTGACCTTGCTTTTGTAAGGCTTTCACGATTCCAAAGGCGTGAGGATTGATCCAGTCTTGATGAAGTCTTGGCTGTTCAGTTACTGTCATGGTCTATGGCTGATTTGTCTCATTTCAATTATCAAATATCAGGGAATCCGGAAGGACACAAATTGGTGTTTCTCCATGGACTTCTCGGATCCCTCGCCAATTGGCGCCGAATCACATCTGCTTTTGAAGATCGCTTCCATATTCTCACCTATGATCAAAGGGGTCACGGCCGAAGTTTTCAACCGGAGACAGGATATGCGCCTGAAGATTATGCACAGGATTTGGAAGACATCCTTCAGGAGCTGGACTGGGGAAAGGTTCACCTGGTGGGCCACTCCATGGGGGGCCGAAATGCCCTGGAATTTGCCTACCGGCATCCAGAGCAATTGCACACACTGACCGTGGTGGACATTGGCGTGGAGGCCAGCAAACAGGCCCAAGACAGCATTTTAAAGCTTTTGTCCTTGGTGCCCCGACCCTTTTCCTCTCGGAAAGAGGCTCGGCTTTTTTTTTCCGAAACCTATCCGGAATTGATTTCTTACACTCAAAATCCAACCGCCTTGAGCCAGTATTTTTACTCAAATATGACAGAAATCGAGCCCGGAAAGGTGGATTGGCGATTTTCTCTCAAAGGAGTGGAAGAGAGCCTGGAAAAGGGGCGCGAACGGGACCGCTGGGACCGGATTCAAAACCTCAAAGTTCCAACCCTGTACATTCGCGGGGAGCTTTCTGAGGACCTCAGTGCGGAGAATTTTTCTAAAATCTTAGGCATGAATCCTTTGATTCAGGGGCAAGAGATCAAAGGTGCAGGGCACTGGGTGCATTCGGACCAGCCAGATTCCTTCATCCAGGTATTGAATGAATTTTTGACTTTGCACACTTAAAAAGTATACTGGGACGCAAATTTTCGACTAGAAGCGTCGCATTGGTAAGGACGGAGAGCCTTTTGAAATTTGAAGAACTGAATTTGGATTCCCAGCTTTTTTCAAACCTTAAAAAAATGGGTTTTGAAGAGTGCACCCCCATACAAGAACAATCCATTCCCATCATTCTGGAAGGAAAGGATTTGGCCGGATTGGCCCAAACCGGAACTGGAAAAACCGGCGCCTTTTTGATTCCATTGATCGAGCGCATTTTGCGCGCGCAAAAAGGGGAAGGCGTTCATGCCTTTTCCAATTGGCAAAAACGACATTGTGTTTTGGTCTTGGTTCCCACCCGCGAACTTGCCGAGCAGGTCAAAGAAGCCTGTCAAACTTTGGTGGAAGGTACCAATTTGTCCAGTGTTTCCATTTATGGTGGAACTGGATACGACAAGCAAAAGTCGGCACTGAAAAATGGCGTGGAGTTTGTCATCGCCACTCCAGGCCGTTTGATCGATTTGTACAAAGACAATTGCTTTGATCCTGGTCAGGTGCGAGCTGTGGTTTTTGATGAAGCCGACCGCATGTTTGATATGGGCTTCAAAGAGGACATGAAATTTGTCTTGCGAAGAATTCCCAATGACCGGCAGTTTTTGGTTTACTCTGCCACTTTGAATTTTGATGTTTTAAACACCGCTTATCAGTTTGGTGCAGAACCTGTTGAAGTGAGCATCAGCCGCGACCAAGCCAAAGCCGACAATGTGAAAGATTCCATTTATCATGTGGGGCAAGAGGAAAAGGCCCAGTATCTTCTGAGTGTGATTCGCAATCGTCAGCCTCAGCAAACCATTGTGTTTTCAAACTTCAAACACAATGTGGAAAAGCTGGCCGTGTTTCTCAGTCGCAATGGTCTTCCTGCGATGGGAATTTCAAGTCTTCTCAGTCAGGTGCAGCGCAACCGGGTGATGGAGCAATTCAAAAACGAAAACCAAATGAACATATTGGTTGCAACCGATGTGGCCGCCCGCGGATTAGATATTTTGGGTGTGGACTTGGTTGTAAACTATGATCTTCCCGATGATGCCGAAAACTACGTTCACCGCATTGGTCGAACGGGAAGAGCCAACCAAGAAGGTGTGGCCATCAGCTTGGTCAGTGACCGAGACGTGGAAGCCCTTCAACGCATTGAGGCCTTTACCGGTGTGAAACTGGAAGCTTTGTGGATGGAAGAAGAAGATCTTGCAAAAGATTTTCAACCTCTCCCTGAAGAGCGTGAGCTGAAAACCTTTTCGAAGTCACGGAGTTCCAACTCTAAAGGACCTAAAGGCAAAAAGCCCCAGGGCGGAGATCGAAAAGACCGCAGTGGTGGAAAACCAAAAAGTGGAAAGCCTCAAAAACCAAATCAGAAATCCGAGCGTTCAGACCGACCAGATCGAGGCGATCGAAACGACCGTTCGGAACATCGTGATCGCAAAAGAGGTCGCAAATCCGATGGACCTGGAAAAAAATCAGCTCCGAAGAATGCGAACAAAAATTCGAAGAAGAACGCCAACAAAAAATCATCCGTACCCGCAAAGTCTTCTTCGAAAAAATCTTTGCGTTTTGATCCCAACAAGTACGGAAAGAAGACCGAATCCTCCAATGCCTCTCTGGGCAAAAAAGTATCCGGCTTTATCAAAAAGCTCTTCCAATAAGGTGCAATGAGATGGGTCAGAGTTTTCAAGATATTTTTTGGAAGACTCTGCGCCCGCTCTCTGAGGATTTCAAAAATAAAAAAGTGGCAGACGTTCCTGCAGGAAAAGGGCAAAGCTCTTTGAAGCTGAAGTCTTTGGGTGCCGAGGTTTATCCTTTAGATCTGGTTCCAGATTTTTTTGAGGCGGAAGGTCTTGAGTGTCAGTTCTGTGATTTGAACCAGCAGTTGCCTTTGGACTCCAATTCTATGGATGTGATTTTGTCTCAAGAGGGCATTGAACACATCAGCGATCAAAATTTGGCTTTTAAAGAATTCAGTCGGGTCCTTAAAAAAGGGGGGACCTTAATTTTGTCTTCTCCCAATGGCTCTTCTTTGAAATCTCGATTTTCCTTTTTGATGGGGGAGTGTGAAAAGAGCGGAAAGATCTTGCCGCCCAATTTGTTTGACAGCATTTGGTTCAATCCGGGGGAAAGTTCTCAAGTTTATTTTGGACATTTGTTTGTCCCCACCGTGACCAAGCTGCGCGTGTTGGCCGAAGTGAACGGCTTGGAACTGAAGAAGGTGCATTTTTCCCATCTGAAGTTTTCCAATTTGGTTTTGTTTGTCTTTCTTTATCCGTGGATGTTTTTGTCCCAGTCCCTGAATTATTTTAAGAATGTGCGCAAACGTCCGTTTTTAAAATCCGAGTATCAAAAAACGTTTTGGCTTTCAGTCAGTCCCAAAGTTTTGTTGGACGGTGCCTTGGTTTTAGAGTTTCAAAAGGTGCAAGAGCCGGAAGAGGCGATTCGGGAGTTGAATAAGCGTTGGTCCCGCTGGCAAAAAAACCAACCCTGACACTTACCACAATTCCTTTCTGCTTCGTTATTTCGCTCTTCGACGTATTATTCATACGCCTTCGAGCTCATGCCTTGCCGAAAGAAATTGTGGTAAGTGCTTGCAGACCTCATAGTTTTCAAATATTTTTTATTCAAATTGGACTTAAGCTTATAGATCCATTGCCATAGGGAAATAGCTTACGGGATAACCATTAATTTCCATTTTCATGAGTGCGCTAGAGTCTTTGAATCCAAATCGACTGTAAAAAGCATGTGCGGTCAACGTGGATTCAAGAGAAATTGCCTTAGCTCTATATCTTTTCGCACCTTCCAGCATTAGATTTGTTAAATTTGTACCAATTCCTCTCCCCACAATGACCCTGGTTAGGTACAGGGCTAATATGTGAGCCCTTTTCTCACCTTCCTTTTCAAAGAGTCTTAGATGGGCATAGCCTTCGATTGCTTTATTGCACTCAACAACCCAAATTGGATCTCTTTCGATGGCTTCCAGTCTGTGCTTTTTATTAAATTCTCGAAAGCCCCAGCCTTTTATTTCTTCTTCACCATGGTCTTTTGCGCAAATTTCGCGAATTGATTTCATGTGAGCAATATGTATGGCTTTCGCATCCACAGGCTTAGCTTCACGTATTTTTATTTCATCCATGATTTTAGTCTATCTAGAAAAATGGAACTGATCTAGGCTTTCTATGCGGCATACTGTCCAAGACCGTAGATTTTGAAACACGTCTTCACTGTCTGGACGGGTTTCCCATCACCAATAAGCCTTGAAACCTCAGGGGCTCCGTAGAAGCTGAAAGCTTCTTTAGCATTTTCGACTTCCCACGTCCTAAGTAAAATTCTGTTAGTTGTGCAAATATTCACGATCCTAGATGCCGTTTTTTGCTATGGATACACAATAAAAAATGATTTTTGTGTCGGATAATTATTCTACAAATGCGAAAACGTTCTTCAAACAGTCTTCCCAGTCGTCATTTGGATTAATAATTTCCATTTTTGAACAATCAAGTTGTTCGAATATTTTCTCTTGAAGACCGGCCCAATATAGTAAGGCCTTATAAAATCCGCTTTCTCCCTCCAATCCTCTTTTTTGAAGCCATGGCTGCTTATCATGAAAATTAGTTACAAAAGGTATCCAATTAGGGTGCTTTGGCTTACGTTCTTCAATTATATTTTTTAAATGTATTCCTGGATCGCTATGATTTAAATAAACTAGCTTGAATTCAGAGTGCCCATTTATTTCTTCTAAAATTTTTTTGGGTATAGAGGCGGCAGTGTTATCCTCTTTTCCGTTAAGCATCCAAAAATAGCTCGTATTTTGCAGAAATCTTGATTCTAAAACAGTAATATCACTACCTTTAGATGGAACTTTCAACCAAGAGCTAAATGGATACTCTTCAAGAGTGGTTTTCTTTATAGCATCTGGTATCGTTTCCTCATTCCAAAGAAACCCGACGGGGTTATTTTGGCTATATTCCAAAAATAATTCTACGGAATGCCCCTTAGTCTCTAAGAAAGATGCAATATTTTGTGCAGTCGTTGTTTTTCCACTTCCTGGTAGACCCTCAACAACAATAACTTTAGACATCATTGATATTTACTCCATAGACGGCATGGTCTTTTCCTACTGTATGGTAACCAAATGGAACCCGGCTGAAAATAATCATTTAGCTGTGGCTTCGCCAAATTTCTGAATCATCTATAGTGCTTTAGAGTCCAAAGAGATTTTACCCTGCGGACTCGCGAATGCAGAGTCTTTTAGTCACAGAATCGGGCAAATATAGGCTTTCCTAGAGCTAAAGTGTGCCGATCTATATTTTGGTCATTTGAATTGTGGACAGCAAATCTTTGGCTCCAAAATACAGATCGTGCTCAATAATAATTCAATGCCAGATATTTTTACAGATATGGAACTTTATATATGGGACAACACTGGCTTTTACAAGCAACTGTATCGTGCTCACCCAAATAGGTCTTTGTCTTTTGTTCCCCTACAGCTCTTAATCTATCAACTGGTAATCCATATTAATGCCAGAGCATGAGGCTTCTAGCCACGCGCCACTTTGCAAGGGGCCACCATTGTTGGGAAGTGTGATCACATCAAAAAAATAAGAGTTTCTCTCACTAGAATATTTTGCAGTCGCTGCTATTCCTTCAGCAATTTTTTGAATTGTATTATTATCTCCCACCCACATGCGAATCTGGTCTTCATTTTTCAATACATAGAGTTCGGCCATCGACTTGGCTCCTACCTCGGAAAGAGAGCAATCAGATGCCAAAGCCAAATTTGAACTGACTATCATGGTAAAAATAGTTAGGAACTTTATCATCACTATTATTCTCCATCCTTAGTAGTAAATTTACAAAGGTTCCAGTCATACCCAAAGCCTTGGCCCAAGAAAGTTAGCCGTCCACCTCGGCCTCCAACTCTAAGTTCATAGCCGCCTGAAATAAGAGCTTCATCAATATAAATTTTATCTAATGAACCTCCGTATGCTCTAGTTTCTTCAGTTAAGCTAAACTCAACCAAATCTTTGAGTTTGCCATTTCCGCCAACGATACCTTCCATTTTATACAAGTAATCTCTCATTAAAGAATTGTTTCCATAGCCGTCATACTGTTGAAATCGAATAGAGTTCTCATCTACGGTTAAGATGGCATACCCATCAGTAAGAAATCCATCTTCATTATTTTTGAACGGTTGGCACTTATAGGTGTAGGTGGCGGCAGCGGCAATATTGGAAATAAAAATTGCCGAAATAATTAAAAACAAAGCCTTTTTCATAGATCCCCCCAAGATGAAGCCCTTATAGTGAATCTTAAGCCACATTGATAGTCATTATTTGGTTAGTGGCATAGATATACCTTTTTAAGGCTGCTGTCAGATTTTTTGAAAAATTTATATAATATGTACAGAATCCTCACGCAGCTACCTAGATTGTCTTTTGCAAAGCAATCTTCACATTTAATTTCGATGGGTTACATTCCTGAGCGGGTTGTAATTCCCCTCGCCCTTGGCGCATATCTTGCTGAAGGTATTTGCATGAATTACTTATACGTTTTTATTATTGCCTTATTGTTCTCTTTCAATGCCTTTGCAAATTCTGGAACCTTAAGTCAGGTCTATGAGCTTTCTGACTTAGAATCCCCTTATTATGATTGTACAGATACTCAAATTGCGAGAACCAAAAACTACCTCTATATTTGGATCGATCCTGAAGACAAGAAAATAAATGTTCTAATGGAGCCCTACGGTTGGGGAAAAGGCTATTATTCCATCAGAATGAAAGAAGTGGGCAGAGCAAAGAACTCCCAGGAAATCCGGGTTCTCATGTCCTACGGGCCATTTTCATCTTCCATCACCCAAGAAGAGCTGATGGACATAACCTTTAGCTTTAGCGACAACGATGTAGATGTTCGATTAAACCATTACTTTTATATTTCTAATGCAAGCTCCTCAGAGGCCAAGCAAATATCATCTTGGGGCGAATGGATAGAAACTTCTCACAGCAATAATTCTAAAATTATATTAGATGGGGTTGTCTACATGAAAGAAAAAGATTTTTCTGATGAAACCCACACATGCCATAGAGTTACAAATTGAGCTTACTCAAACTTTCCTATAAACCTTAGTTGATTGGCATTTTGGACAATGCTTCACATGAAGGATCACCGATATTGTCTGAACCAAAGCAACACTGATCTGTTAAGGTGGGAACGTCGAATAATTTTTTTTCATCATGCCAGTACCCTAGAAGGTGAGCAAGTTCGTGAAAAAATGTTTTCTTAAACCATGTTTCTTTTTTGAGGTTTTCCTCGACTAAATGGACTGCGGGCATCATGCAGTTTTTAATTAAAAATCCTCAAGCTCAGGCGGTACCTGTGGCCGCAATGCTTGCTTTTGGATCTACCATGAAGGTTACATCCATTAGCTATGGTGGGTGCCATCAAACCAGTGCAGGAAACATTCTTCAATTGACGATTAAAGTTGTTGGCGATGGCGCGCTGTCCGCTGCCGACCTTGGCGCAACAATTAATTGTCCCAAAGAGTGATCCTTTAACTCTATTTAAAAATAAGATTTTGTACGGGAAGACACATTCGATCAAAGGACATCATCGATCTTTAACAGTTCTTAAGAACTGTTAAAGCCAGGTGAAGCTTTTGAAGATTTCGTTGCAGTTTTTGATGGTGTCTTTGAAAAACTCACGGCGGTCTCTGCAAGTAAGAATCACCATGGTTTGGCCGCGGCCAAAAACCAACTGTCGAATTTGTTTCTCTCGGTTTTGTCCCACAGCATCCACAAGAAAACCGGTTGTTTCGTTCACCTTTATGGGTTGGCTCTTCAAAATTTCCATTCCCAAGCGGGCATAGTCTTTCAAAGACTTCTTCAAATACTGCTTGAAAGAAACCTTAGGATCCTTTTGATCCACCCGAATGGTCAAAGAGGCTTGAAGTCCCTTCTGCAACTTTGGGGACTTGTATATGGTTTCGATGCTCTTTGAAGTGGTGGTAGGACCTTGAATATACCAAGAGGTGTTTCCGGCATGCATTTCAAAACCTTGAGTGGAGCGAAAGAGCTCGTGCTTTTTGGTGGTCAGTGCCGAACTGGAAGTTCCAGGGATTGGAGCGCCAAGACTGGGAACTGCAAAGAATGTGAAAAGACCATAGACAATGGATTTTTGAATCCAGGTTTGCATCCCATCCATGAGACCCCCTTTTGACTTATTTTAGGTCTTTTTTGAACAGGGCACAAGGCGGGGTCTTGGGCCAATCCTTCAAATAGATTTGATAGCTTCCCGAACGGTTGGACGAAAAGGCCAAGTGAGTTTTGTCTGGAGACAAGGTCGGCTCCACATTGTCACCCTGACTGGTCCATTGAGTCAGGCACGCTCCGTCCATATGAACCGAAAAAACGTTGAATTTTTTGGGGTCAGGGTGATTCATGCTGAAAAAGATCACATTGAGTTCTTCATCATAGTAAGGATCTTTTTTGATGCGATCGAAATCAGGAAGAAGAGTCACGTAACCCGAAGGCCACTTTACCTTCAACTCTGAAGTTTCGTAGGTGTCACTCCAGTGGATCCAGACGTGAGACTTTACATCCTGTGAGGAACTCCACTGGCTGTTTCCGGGAATTCGAGAGTAGGGACGGACAATTTTTGGGCGCCGAGCATTCATGGAATAAAGAAAGAGCTGATTGTTCTTCCTGCGCGTAAAAATAATGCCTTCATTTTTGTCGTACCAAAAAGCTTCGCCATCAAATCCTGGAAGAGCCGTCAGACGAATCACTTCAAATTTTTCCAAATTGTGAAGATAAATTTCCATGGGCTTTTTGTACTTTTCAGGCCCCTGAAAATTGTCTTTATTGGCATCTTTCGAAAGCAAGGGCCGTTCTTTGGTTTCATCTGTGGCACTGGAATACAAAAGCCACTTTCCATCGCGAACATACTGGGGATCCTGATTGTCGGCCCCCTGAAAAGTGAGTCGCTGTTCTTTTTGCGTTTTCAAGTTCAACTCATAAATTTGACTGTAACTGTGAAAAGGGCGGTCGCCACTGGTATAGACCAATTTTTGGCTGTCCGGAGAAAAGCGCGGGGAATGATTGTCCCCCACTTGAGTCACCTGAGTCAGTTCTTCATTGAGTTCCACTTGGGGCACAAGAACCTGCCCCGAGCGTGTCCATTTTTGCGGAGAGCTGCACTGAACGCCAGCCAGTGCCAATGTCAAAGCGGCAAACAGATAAAATTTAAGACTTCTTTTGCGAGGAGCCATCCTGTGAGAGACCAACGAAATTCACCACCTTTTTAACCAGAGAGTTGGGGCTGACCTTTGCCAGATCTTCTTTTTGAACCCAAACACCATCTTCAGCTTGAGTGCTCTTCTTAGAGGAGTCAACGAACACATAGATTTCATGATGGGTGATGTTGTGTTTGAAATGGAAGTGCTTGGGTTTTTTAGAAACCGTTTTCATTTGTCCCAGGGGCAGAGGCTGAGATTTTAAAATGGGATATTTGTGACCTCGGTCCAAAAGAACTTTATTTTTGCGCACCGGGTTTTGAATCTCCCAATAAATCAAAACTTTTTCCTTGCGAGGTCGAGGTTGGGGTCTTTGAGATATGGTTTCCCTCTTTCGACTCAGGCAGGTTCTTTTCAATGGACAAAGAAGACAGGATGGAGAGCGAGGTGTGCAAATGGTCGCGCCCAATTCCATCAAGGCTTGGTTCATTGCACTTGGAGGTGCGCCTTGAACCCATTGGTCTGAAATTTCTTGGAGTTCCTTTCGAAAGGCGGTTTTCCACCAGGGGCCGTCCAAGTCATGAACCCGGCAAAGGACTCGAATGACGTTTCCATCCAAAACTCCTACCGGCTCTTCAAAGGCCAAACTGGCGACGGCGCGAGAAGTGTAAGGTCCAAAACCGGGAAGCTCTAAAAGTTCTTTGTGAGTTTTAGGAAACTGCGAAGAGGAATCCAACATTTGGGCCGCTCGGTGAAGATTGCGGGCTCGAGAGTAATACCCCAAACCACTCCAGTATTCGTAGACTTCTTCCAAAGAGGCTTGGCTCAAATCTTTCAATTGGGGAAAGCGTTCTAAAAACCGCTCGTAAAAAGGGATCACGGCCTGAGTGGTGGTTTGTTGAAGCATGGTTTCTGAAATCCAAATTTTGTAGGGATCCTTGGTGGTGCGCCAGGGAAGTGGACGATGATGTTCCTGGTACCACTTGTAAAGGCATTGAATTTGAGAGGAAGAAACCTTCATGGTCCCCTTTGTCCCAAAAACCCTTTGGAAAATCAATATGGAGGTTGAGGTCCGTTGGAATCGGGTATTAGAATGTGGCCTATGCAAAACAAAAAATTCTCAATGCGTCATTTCCTGTTTGTTGTGGTTCTGCTTTCCTCTTTTTCGGTTGTGGCTCAAGGAGCCGTGATCAAGTGTCCTCCCAAAGAGTTGCAATTGAAAAATTGTGTGCTTCGGGGAAAAGACATCAAGGTCAGTTTCAGTGACAACAAAATCCGTTTCAATTATGGACCTTGGACTTCCATTGTGAATTTTCCTTTCAGCGGTTTGATTTCTGATTGGAAAGAAGTCCATCTGGTTCAGTTTGGAGAGCGTTCGTTCGTGGTGGTGAAAGTTTGGGAAGAGTTGGAAAAAGAAGTCTCTTTGGAAGAACTTCATTGGCGGGGGATGGAACTGGCCAAAAGAAAACTGATCATTCACGTAGATGAAGTCCTCGGAAAAAGAAAAAAGAGGGTCGACAAAGAAGAACCTGCAATCAAAGATGTGCTTCAGCCCGAGTCTCTCACTCAAGATTCCAAAACGGGAGAGATTCATTGGAGTGTGGGCAAAAAGACAGGAGTGATTCCCCATGGATTATAAGCCGTTAAGTGGTCGAGAGTTTCCTCGATTTTCAGGCATAAAAACTTTTTTTCGACTTCCACTGGCAGATGCCAAATCCGATTGTGACATTTTGATGGTGGGTGTGCCTTATGATGGAGCGGTTTCTTACCGTCCGGGAGCTCGCTTTGCTCCTTCGCAAATTAGAGAGGCCTCTTCCTTAGGGCGTGGCTTTCATATGACTCGCAACCGAAATGTTTTTGATCTTAAAAAAGTCGCTGATGGCGGAGACTGTTCGGTGGTTCCCATCGATCAAACTCAAACTTATGAAAAGGTCGAAAAACATTTTGGGGAGATTTTATCTTCGGGGAAAAAATTTATCGCCATTGGTGGAGACCACTCTTTGGCTCTTCCTCTATTGAGAGCCGCTCATCGCAGTGCAGGCGAGCCTTTAAACTTGGTTCACTTCGATGCTCATTTGGACACTTATCCTGCGGCATGGAACTGTGAATACCACCATGGAAGTTTTTTGCGTCACGCGGTCGAGGAAGGATTGATTGCCCCTGACCGATCCATGCAGTTTGGAATTCGCGGTCCCTTGGCTGGGGGTGAAGATTTGGATTTTGTTCGTAAGCATGGAATTCACGTGTTCACCGTGGATGATGTGCGCGAAAAGAATCTTTCGGAGTTCTTAGCAAAAATTCCGAAATTTAAAGGACCCACTTACATCACTTTTGACATTGATTGTTTAGACCCGGCCTATGCTCCCGGCACGGGGACACCTGTTGTGGGTGGGTTGACCACCTATGAAACCCAGCGCATTTTGCGTGCCCTTGAAATCGAAAATTTGGTGGCGGCAGATTTGGTTGAAGTTTCACCACCTTTCGACTCTTCTCAAATCACCGCACTGGCGGCCGTCGATACGCTGTTTGAAATCCTGTGTTTGATGTCCGCAAACTGAACCTTCACATGGGGTGAAAAGAAAGTTCCTGGTGCCATTCGCAGTAGGGACTTTCTGATTGCAGAGGATCTTCTGTGGCAATGGCCTTTAAGGCCAGGTGGATAAAGTTGTCGGAGTCCGTGGCCTTGGCCAAGTCACACAAAGTGACAATTCCCACCAATCGTTTTTGGCGATTCAAAACCGCCAAGCGTCGGGTTTTGTGAGCTGCCATTTTCAAACCCGCTTCCATCAAATTTTCGTCTTCAAAACAAAAGTGAATTCCATCAGACATACAGTCTTTTACAAAACAGTTTTCTGGAGATTTTTCTTCCGCCAACGAGCGCATCAAAATGTCACGATCGGTAATGACCCCACGAAGGCGGTCATCCAATCCGACAAGAAGGGCTCCGAAATTTCCGGACTTCATGATCTTTACAACATGTTCAATGCGATCTTCTGGGCTTACGACTTGGACCTCTGTGCTCATGACATCTTGAACTTGCATTGAGACCTCCCCGTTGATTTTTCTCAGTGCTCTTACATTGTCTTGCAAGAGCACTGAAACTTCCTCAAAAGGTTATGACTCAATTGTGATTATTTTTTAACGGATGCGTGCGCTTAAGATTTCCTGAATTTCTTTGGAACTTCCTTTAGAAGCCACCGCTCCTTGGGCGAAATCGGGGCGTCCTCCACCCTTGCCGCCCCACTTGGAAGCGATGTCTTTTAAGACATCGCCGGCTTTGATTTTTTGAGAAAGTTCTTTCGACACCGAAACCAAAATGGGGTGGGTGTCGCTTCCTTGTCCGGTAAGGATCACTATGGAGGGTGAAAGTTTGTCGCGCAGCTTGTCCGACAGCTCACTTAAAACTTTTCGATCGTCCAAGTCCGTAGAAACAAAAAGCCACTTTCCTTCCAAAGATTCCACTTTAAAATCGTGAGCCTCTTTGATCAATTCCTCAACGTCCACGCTGGAGCCTTTAAGATCTTTGATCTCTCCACGAAGTTTTTTGACTTCTCCTTGAAGTTTTTCAACTCCTTCGCGAAGTTCGCTCGGATTGTTGTCATTCAAAATCTTTTCCCAAGAGGCTCCTTGCCCCAAGGCGCTGCGAGCCTGTTGAGATTGCTTCGCCAACAGATTCAAGTATTCCAAAGCGCGAAGTCCCGTGAGGGCCTCCATGCGTCGAACGCCGGCACTGACGCCACTTTCGCTGACAATTTTAAAACACAGAATTTGAGAGGTGTTCTGAACATGGGTGCCTCCGCAAAATTCAATGGACTGCGGGCCCATGGTGATCACACGAACTTCGTCTCCATATTTCTCACCAAAAAGAGCCATGGCGCCTTTTTTCAAAGCTTCTTTTTGGGGAAGAACTTCGGCTTGAACATTATGGGCGGCGGCAATTTCACCCGCCACCAAAGATTCTACCTGCTCCAGTTCCTGAGGCGTTAAGGGTTTGTTGTGAGTGAAGTCGAAACGAAGGCGATCACTTTCCACCAAAGATCCTGCTTGGGAAACGTGATCTCCCAGGACCTTTCGAAGGGCCCAGTGTAAAAGGTGAGTGGCGGAGTGGTTGTTTGCCGTATCCCGACGGTCACTTCCATCCACTTGCACCAAGACAGAGTCGCCCACAAAGATTTCACCTTCGGTGACTTTGATGCGATGAAGGTGGATGTCATTTTGTTTGATGCAATCGAGGATTTCGGCCTTCCCTTTGGAGCCGTGGAGGGATCCATGATCGCCCACTTGACCACCACCTTCAGCATAGAAAGGAGTGGATTTCAAAATGACAAATCCTTCTTGATCGGATTTTAAAGTGTCTTGTTTGGATTTCAAATCACTCAAGGACAAAATGGTCCCGGTTTCTGCTGTGCTCGAATAGCCCGTAAAGAGGGTGGGGCCTTCTTGATCTTTGATGTCTTGAGTCCAGGTTTTCAAAAAGGCTTCGTCTCCTGACAGCGCTTTTCCCTTCCAACTGCGACGGGCCATTTCTTTTGCCGCTTTAATTTTACTTTCAAATCCTTGCTCATCCACGTGAAAGCCTTTTTCCTCGGCAATCAATCGCGTGAGATCCACAGGAAAACCAAAAGTGTCGTAGAGTTTAAAGGCTTCTGCGCCGGAAAGGGTTCCTCCTTGGGGCAAACGTCCCAATTCCTCTTCGAGAATTTTCAATCCTTGATCCAAGGTGCTGAGAAAACGTTGCTCTTCATCTTTCAAAGTCATTTCAATCAGCGACTTTTGATTTTTCAGCTCCGGGTAAGCTTGAGACATCTTCTCAATCACTTCGAGGGAAGCGGGTAGAAGTAAACTTTCAGATTTGGAAAGTTCACGGCCAAATCGAATGGCTCGACGGAGAATGCGTCGAAGAACATAGCCACGCCCTTCGTTGGAAGGAAGCACTCCATCCGCAATCAAAAATGAAATCGCTCGAGAGTGATCGGCCAATACTCGAAAGGCCACATTCTCAGGAGTGTCGCCGCCTTTGATTTGATAGCTCTTTCCACAAACGGACTCAATCTTGTGAATCAAATCCATAAAAACATTGGTGTGATAATTGCTGATCTGATTTTGCATGACGGTTGTAAGACGTTCCAAACCCATTCCGGTGTCGATGGAAGGGTTGGGAAGGGCGGTGAGGTTCCCCTGACCGTCGTCATTGTACTGCATAAAGACCAGGTTCCAAATTTCCATAAAGCGGTCACCTTCGCCGCCCATGACATTTTCCTTGGGATCTCCACCCACTTGATCTCCCAGGTCATAAAAGATTTCAGAACAAGGACCACAGGGCCCAGTGTCTCCCATGCGCCAGAAGTTGTCTTTTTCTCCAAAGCGGTAAATGCGATCTTTCGGAATTCCTTCTTGTTTGTGCCAGATCTCCGCAGCCTCATCGTCTTCTTCAAAAACCGTCACATACAAACGGTCTTTGGGAAGTTGAAGCTCTTCCAAAATGAATTTCCAAGCGTAGTGAATGGCGTCCTTTTTAAAGTAGTCACCAAAAGAAAAATTTCCGAGCATTTCAAAAAAAGTGTGGTGACGGGCCGTCCAACCGACATTTTCCAAGTCGTTGTGTTTTCCGCCGGCGCGCACGCATTTTTGTGAGGATGCCGCTCGGGTGTAGGGGCGTTTTTCCGCTCCTAAGAAGACGTTTTTGAACTGGTTCATCCCCGCATTGGTGAAAAGCAAGGTGGAATCCCCTTGGGGCACAAGGCTGGAACTTTGAACTCTTTCGTGTCCGTGGTCTTGAAAGTACTTTAAGAATTTTTCGCGCAACTCAGAACTGTTCATGAATCACCTTTCGAATGAGGCCATCCGTAAAGCCTCGGTATTTTAAAAATCGGTATGCTTTGGTGCGGGTTTCGTAATCCAATTGAAGAAGGTCGTCTTCATCGAAACGAAATTTCTTCTTTAGGAGTGCGCGCATTTTTTCCAGCTCTTCTTCTTCGTGCCACTCCACATGGGGAAGTCCACGTTTTTTCAATTGCTCTTGAATGTAGCGGGCGCTTTTTAAAGAGCGAGACCAGGACCGTGCCGCACTTTCCGCCAATTCTTCTGGAGGCAGTAACCACCGGCGCTCCACCGCTTCCGCCACCACTTGATCGATCAAATCTTCTTCAAAAAACTTGATCAATTTGTCGCGCAGTTCTTTTTCAGAATGATTGCGTCGGGCCAGCAGATCTGCAGCCTTATTGAGAGCTTTCAGGTAACGTTTTTTTGCGTCCTCCATCTCTCCACGTGTACCTGATTCTGTTGAAAATTGGGATTATTTTTTGGACTTCTTCCCTGAGCCCGAGCTTTTGGATTCGGAATTGCGAGGATCCATCACTTCTAAGTCCGCGCTGTCGTCTTGGCTCCAGTCTTTCTTGCTGTCGCTGGTGTGATGTTCTGTGGACCAAGCACGTCCATCCATAGAGGCGATTCCATCCAATTTGATGCGAAAGTCTTCGGCGCGGGAGGCATGTCTGAGGGCTTCCTCCAAGGTGATCGACTTTCTTTCTAAGAGGCCCATTAAACTCTGATCAAAAGATCTCATGCCCCAAGCGGTGTAGCCCTCTTCGATGGCAATGATCAAATCTTTGGTGTGTTCGGGATTGACGATCATTCCTTTCACCCGAGGACTGCTGCGCAAAATTTCAACGGCGGGAACCATTCCAGATTGATCGGCTTTGACACACAGCCTTTGAGAAATGATTGCTTGCAGCACAGAGGCCAATTGAATGCGGATTTGTCGCTGTTGAGTCCCTTCGAAATAAGAAAGGATGCGGTTGACGGTTTCCGTGGCATCCATGGTGTGAAGGGTGGAAAGCACCAAATGTCCCGTTTCGGCGGCCATCAAGGCGATTTCTACGGTTTCGCGGTCTCTCATCTCACCCACAAGAATCACATCGGGATCTTGGCGAAGACCGGCGCGAAGGGCTTTGGCAAAGGACGTGGTGTCTGATCCCACTTCTCTTTGAGTGATCAAACTTTTGCGATCGCGAATCAAATACTCAATGGGATCTTCCAAGGTCAAAATGTGTTTGTGGGTGCGCTTGTTGATGTCATCCACAATGGCGGCCAAGGTGGAGGATTTTCCGGAACCGGTCACTCCAGTCACCAAAATCAAGCCCCGTTCCACTTGGGCAATTTGATTGAGCACCGCGGGCAAGTTGAGGGATTCAATGGTGGGAACCACGTGGGGAATGGCACGAATCACAATTCTTAAAGTTCCCCGTTGGTAGAACAGACTGACGCGAAAACGTCCCAGGCCTGAAACTCCATAACCCGCATCCACTTCTTTGAGATTTTTTAAAGTTTCCTTCTGCTGATCATCCAAGATGGTCTGTGCCAAATAATCCATCTGTTCGATGGTCAATGGGGGAATGCGTGAAGAAAGGGGACGCAGCAAACCATCTTTTCGAATCACAGGTGTAAGGCCTGCCTTCAGGTGGATGTCCGATGCACCTTTCTGCATTGAAGCTTTCAAAATCTCATCAAGTGTCATAGCTTCTTTAATGCTACAACGAAGTTCCAATTCTGGAAAAACGAAAGGATATTTTCTGGTCTGGCTGGCTCGACAATTGGCGACCGTTTTTGGTCTGGGTTATGTGCCCAAAGCTTCTGGAACCTGGGGGACCTTGGCGGCCATTCCCATGGTCTATGGGGCTCAAAAGTTGGGGCACTTGGAATTTTTAATCCTGGTTTTTTTTGGAGCGGTTGTGGGCGTGGTCACCGCCGATCTTTATTGCAAGTCCTCTTCGTCCGGAGATCCTCGAGAAGTGATCATCGACGAGGTGGTGGGCTACTTTGTGGCCATGACCTGGCTCCCTTTCAACGCGTTCTATGTGATTGGAACTTTTTTGGTCTTTCGCTTTTTTGACATTTTGAAACCACCGCCCGTTTCGTTTTTTGATTTGAAAAATCGAGGAGGAATGGGAGTGATGGCCGACGATTTGGTGGCGGGCATTTTGACCAACCTGATCTTTCAATGGATTTTTCAATCGGGATGGACCCCTCCATGGACTTAAAAGAATTCCAGCCTCAGGTCTTGGAAGTGCAAACTCTGTTTGAACAAAAGAAGTGGACCTTGGGGTTTTGTGAAAGCTGTACCGGTGGTTTGCTGTCTGCGGCCGTTGTGGCCCAATCGGGAGTGTCTTCCTTTTACAAAGGTGCCGTGGTCTCTTACGCGGGCTCCGTGAAAGAATCTGTGCTTCATGTTCCTTCCGCGGTCATTCAATCGGAAGGAGAGGTCAGTTTGCCTGTGGTTAAGGCAATGGCGCTTGGCGGCACGAAGGTTTTAAATGTGGATTGGTGTCTGTCCGTTTCTGGAGTGGCGGGACCGGGAGGCGGATCTGCAGAAAAGCCGGTGGGAACGGTGTGTTTTGGGTTGCTCGGCCCCCATTTTGAAAGGCAAGAGAAAAGAATCTTTTCCGCGCCTGTTGGGGCTTTGCAACGTGAAGACATTCAGCGACAATCTGTGATTTTTGCTTTCGATTTTCTTCTAAGTGCGGTCAGATAGGTCAAGGTCGGGTTCGGGTTTTATCTCAAAAATAACCGTATAAAGGAGTTTCCATGGCAACAACGTCCGCTTCCAACAATTCAGACAAATCGAAAGCTCTCGAATTGGCAATTTCTTCCATTGAAAAACAATTTGGTAAAGGTTCCATCATGAAGTTGGGAGGAGATCAAAATCCTTTCGCCAACGTTCCCACTTACAGCACAGGTGCTTTGAGCTTGGATATTGGTTTGGGCATTGGTGGTCTTCCAAAAGGTCGTATCGTTGAAATTTACGGGCCAGAAAGTTCGGGTAAAACCACATTGGCTCTATCGACCATTGCTCAAGCGCAGAAGGCCGGTGGAACTGTCGCCTTCGTGGATGCGGAACACGCATTGGACATCAGTTATGCACGAAAACTTGGAGTCAACGTGGATGACATGTTGGTTTCTCAACCAGACACCGGTGAACAGGCGCTAGAGATCGTTGAGACCTTGGTGCGTTCTGGAGCTGTGGACATGTTGGTTGTGGATTCTGTGGCGGCATTGACTCCACGTGCAGAGATTGAAGGGGACATGGGAGATTCTCACATGGGTCTTCAAGCGCGCTTGATGTCTCAAGCTTTGAGAAAATTGACCGGTGCGATCAACCGCTCCAACACTTTGGTGATTTTCATCAACCAAATTCGAATGAAAATTGGTGTGATGTTTGGAAACCCTGAAACCACCACCGGCGGAAACGCGTTGAAGTTTTATTCTTCCGTGCGATTGGATGTGCGACGGATTGGCGCCATTCAAACCGGCGACAAAGTGGCTGGAAACCGAACTGCGGTGAAAGTTGTGAAAAACAAAATGGCTCCTCCTTTTGCCAAAGTGGAATTTGATTTGATGTACGGAGAAGGGATCTCTGCAGAAGGTGACATTTTAGATTTGGGTGTGAAGCATGATTTGATCGACAAGTCGGGCGCTTGGTACTCCATCAATGGAGAGCGCATGGGACAGGGTCGAGATCAGGCAAAATCCTTTTTGAAAGAGCATCCAGAGATGATGGCTGATTTGAGAACCAAAATCTTGGAAGCCAATGGAATCGGTGGCAATGGCCCTGGAGCCGCGGCCACAGGATCGGCCAAAATGGAAGCTGCTGCAGAACTTGCAGAAAAGGCGGAGGAAGAAAAGACTTCCACCAAAAAAGCCACTTCTGCAAAGAAGGCCAAGAAGCATTAGTTGTTTGTAAAATTTCAGAGACCTCATGCAACAGAATGTCTCTTGTGTGAGGTTTTAAAAAAGGCGACTTCGGTCGCCTTTTTTATTTGGAAAAATCACATCCTGTTTTCTTGAGGTTTCCTCATGGAGATCACTGAACTCTAAAAAGAACTTTATCTAAATGAGGGCATCCTGCTTCCAAGAGGTCTTTTCCTGTGTACAAGTTCCTGTTTTCCAATTCTATATTTCATAGAGCCGGACACACTCATCCGTGAGTTCTTCCAGCATTTGCCCTTTGGGCGAAACGCCTCCTGCTTGCTGGAGGTCCTTTTCTATGAATTTTAGAATTTAGAAATAGGAATTCATGCCTGGAAAAATCACATCCTGTCTTCTTGAGGTCTGGCTTTATAAATTTCAAATCTCATAACAAGAATCCGATCGAGTTTATGGTGCCTACTAAACGTTGCGGCAAGGTTGACATCTTTTTTAACTTCGTTCACACAAATCCATCCATGGGCTCTGTTTCCGCGTATGAATTCTTATTTCCCAAATTCCAAATTTCATAGAAGCGGACACACTCTTCCATGAGTTCTTCCAGCATATCTAGCTAGTTTTTTAGTTTCCATTGTCTCCTCGAGCAAACGCGCCCATCCATGGGCTCACAAGTCTTTGCCCTTCGGGCAAATCACCTCCTATTTTCTTGAGGTTTACTCAAAGAGAAAATGGAACTTAAAAACTTTACTTTAACTGAAAGAAGGGTTCCTTCTTTCTTGAGGATCAGCTTTTGTGGCGGTTGTGGGTGGAACACAATACCTGCAAATTGCTTCGTCGTTGATCGCCACCGAGTCTTACTGGATGAATGTGATCTATTTGCAAAAAGTGTTTGGATTCACAACCTGGATATTGGCATTTGTAGTTTGCTGTCCTTAACACATCATTTCGTAGGCGCTTGGAAATTTGCCGGGGATTCTTCGATTTTGGTGCACAAAGCTCTTTGTCCTCTCTGGATTCTGAAGGTTTCCGCTGAACATTCTCATAAGATTTGAGTTCCTTTTCAATCAGCTCCACCAAAAGACTTTCTACATTGTGTTTGTGTGACTTCAGTGCTTTCAACTTTTCCAATTTCTGGTTTTGTTCATGGGTCAATTCCAACCTCAAATGCACTTTGTCCACATATTCTGTTTTTTTGATTTTTATTGTGGGTGTGGGTTCCAAAAACATCTTTTTGATTTCTCTGGAAGACTTGTTCTCCATAATTTTTAAAACTTTTCTC
>MDTC01120973.1_pt1 | contig 53083 bp, 37 predicted proteins | sample 811181 | NCBI WGS metagenome assembly MDTC01 (sample SAMN05326644, study PRJNA326480) | marine metagenome | isolation source: seawater | place: Pacific Ocean: North | collected 2011 | reverse complement strand
TTTTAATAATTTACTTTTCATTGTTTTCATTGTTTTCATTGTTTTCATTGTTTTCATTGTTTTCATTTTTATAATATTTAAAATTTAAAATTTAAGGTTAATAAGTATTCTCTTCCTGGATTTGGATAATTTAGATAAGTTTGATATGATACATCCAAAACATTCTTTAATTGAAGTGTATATTCAATATTAGTATTTTTAATTTCAGAATTGATTATTATATCAGTTATATTAAATGCATCTAAGTAATTATCCTCTGAAAAACCATATGAAGTTATTACTTTGTCTGTATATGTATTTTGCACATATAAATTATATTTTTTTATCTTATAATTTAACAATAAATTAACTTTATGTTTTGGCACGTAAAGTAACTGCTTGTTAAAAGACAAGTCATAATTGTTAGTATTATTTTCATTAGTAGATTTAGTATAAAAATAATTAACATCTATTTTAAAATTATTATAGAAAAATAAAAATTTAGTTTCTAAACCCCTACTTCTTACATTTTTTATATTGTTGGCTTGCCATACGAATCCTTCCAAAGGTTGCCATAAAATCATATTTGATATATTTATATTATATGCTGTAACATGTATATCAATAAAAGAATTCAAATCAAAGCCAAACTCATTACTATATGCTAATTCTGGCAATAAATCAATATTTCCTATTGCACCAGAAGAAAACCAATATCTATCATTAAATGTAGGTACCCTAAAATTTCTATTAAACTTATATCGAAATCGAATATTATCAAATCTTTTTTCTAATGCAACAGTAGATAAAATCGGTGATTTAAAAGTGCTATGCCATTCTTGTCTTAAAACCGTATTTGATTTGAATCCTTTAATATAAAATTGTAATGCAGAATAAACAGCGATATAATTTTCATTAATATCTCTTTTCAAATAGTTATTATTATACATACTATTATTAGTGTATAGAGAGCCAATATTTAGTAATATATTATTATATTTTTTCTTTAAATCTATATCAGTAATATAAGAGCTAGAAGAATAGTAACTATTAATATTTTTAGACAACTCCGCATAATTAAATTTTTCCTTTAAATAGCTTTGTTGTATTTTAAAATCAAAATATTTTAAATAATTTAATAAAGTTAGAGATACTCTGTCTGTTTCATCGTATTGCTTTGCATCAGAATTTATAATTGTCATATTCTGTGCCACTTCTCTATTATTATATGTTCTCCAATAGTTAAATCGTATAGTATTAAAACTATTATTCTTGTATGCAAAATTAAATTGGTATTGCTCAGATTTTATTTTTCCGTAACTGTTAGTATCAAGAGGATTATTAGCAAGAGAAGTGTTAATATAAGTAAATTGATTCATATCTTCTATTCTATTTAATAAAGAAGATATAAATATTTTATCGTTTGAACTTTTAAAAGAAACTGAATTGCTATTTAATCCATAACTTCCCTGTTCTATTATAATATTTAAATTATCATTTTTTTTAAATTTATAACTATTATCTAAATGAATACTTCCTCCAATAGCACCACTACCAAAAACAGATCCATCTCCACCATGCACCAATTTTGTAATAAACAAGTTACTTACAGGAACATTAAATGCATCAATTAATCCATTTGCAACTGAATTTATAGCAACACCGTTCCATAATACTAATGTATGTGAACTTGATGTACCTCTAAATGTAGGAGTTGATAAAGCACCATATTTTTTTAAATAAATTGCTGAATTACGCTCTATTAAGTCAGATAGAGTTTGAGATTTAGTGTAACTACTAACATTAATAGAATCAATATTTGTTGCTATGGAATGTGTGTATAACTTTGAATCCTCTACTTTTACAGGTGGTAATAAAAGATTGTCTGCATTTATTTGACAAAATAAATTTTGACAATAAATAATAAGGTACAGATAAATAAAATAATATCTCATTCTTAGGTTGTTTTTACCAGAAACAATTAAGTTTTATTGTTATAAGCAGGTATTCTGACTCAGTCAATTTTAAAAAACATACCTTCCCATATAAATACAGTGGTTTAATTTGTTTTTTAAAGAATCGTGACTTTACAGCTTCTGGAAAAGTCGAGGATTTTCACCTCATTCCCTATTAAACTATATAGTACTAATAACGATGTGAAAATAATATAATTTAAATAAATATGATTAAAAAAATAAAAATAATACTAATAAATATCTCTTATCAATATAATTTCAGATCTTCTGTTTAGCTGTTTGTTTTCATCAGTTGTATTAGGAACAAAAGGAGATGTTTCACCTTTAAACTGAATACTTATTTTATTTTGAACTCCTTTTAGTATCAAGTAATCTCTAACTTTAGAAGCTCTTCTTTTTGATAAATCAATATTATATTCTATGGTATTATCAGTATCTGTATATCCAACAATAAGAACCTCCCATTTAGGATATCTTTGTAGAAAATTAATTAAAGTATCTAATCTCGGATAAGCAGTTACATTAATAGTATCAATATCAGATGGGTAAAACAGTCTCTCATTAAGATCCTCTATTAATTCTCTAGATAAAGAAATATCTATATTTTCCTTCACTTGATCTTCAAAAGTTCCAAGTTGATTTTCAACTTTATTAAGCCTTTCAATCAAATCATTATAATTAAGATCATCAGGGAAAGAGATTGAATCTAAGAAATTTGGAGATTTATTTTCTAAAGTTGAAATCCTCTTTTCTAACTCATCACAATCAAAGCATTCATTATTAAAGTTCTCTAATTCTTCTATAAGTGATTCGACTGACCCTTTACTACTTGCTAATTTATAATTAACACCTATCAAAGTAGTAATAAATTTATCATTTCCTGTACCGTCATCCCAACCATCAAAACCATCATCGGCAACTCTGTTATACGATCTTTCAAGATTAAGTGTTAATCTATCATTTAGATTGTACGAAAAACCAAAGCCTAAATCTGTTTTTATACTTTCTGTTTCGTTTTCAAGAAAAACAACATCGTCATAAATAAAACTTCTTGATGAACGACTACTAATTATTCCTATGCCTGCATTAGAATAAAAAGTTAAAACATCTTTAATAGATAAGATATTCAACTGTGAAGTAAAATTATATTGAAAAAAATCACCGTTATGATACATTATATCATTCTCACCATAAATATTTCCTCCTCCAAAATTAAATCCTAAGTAGAGAGAAGAAGACACATGATAATCTAAATTTAAAAGAAAAGAAAATGGAATACTTTTAGCTGAATTTCCTTTTAAATCTGTTGACCACTGATCAATATCTAATTCAGAAAAGTCTACATCATAAACTAAACCCGTTTTTAGTCCAACTGATAGCTTATGAGGGTTAATTATATCTATTGAATTGAAAATATTTTTAAAACTCTGCATATCAAAAAAATTATATTTACTGCTATCGCTTTGAGCAATTGAGATCAAAGGAATTAAAAGGAGAAATAATATAAACTTTTTCATGTTTATTGTTTTATAAATTTATAATTCCAAATATATCCACTTTTGTACCTGACAATTAATTCATATGCCCCACTACTATGTACTGACATGTCAATTATTAGTCTATAATTTTGTTGATACATGCTGTAATTATTTATTTTTTTACCTCTAAGATCATAAAGTTCTACAATACAATCATCACCTAAAGTCGTTGGAGTGTTTAAAAACAGAACATCTCTTGTTGGATTTGGGAAAACCTTAAATTCATTTATATCATTTTCATTAACTGATGTTACTCCAATTGGAAATATTGCTGAAGTACTAACACATCCATAACTATTACTTACATCAACAGTATATATACCTGATTGATAAAAATTTAATGTAGATAATATTTCACCTGGTAAAGAATCTGAATTTAAATACCATTGATAGTTATCAAATGGACCATTTATAACTTCAAATGTTGCAGCAAAAATCTGATCTATTACTGGAACAAGAGGAGTTGGATAAACAGTAAATAATACATTTAGAGTACTATCACATCCATCAGCAGTAGTAAGATTATATGTACTATTCCCATTAAGTCCCATAGAAGCTGATATTGTATTATTTCCAATAACTACCTCATCCCCTTCGCAAAGAAATATTGAAGTATTATTTACAATTGGTAACGGTTCAGATACATATGCTGCATTCTGTAAAACACAGCCATTTAAATCAGTAATTGTAACATTATAAAGACCTGTGGATAGATTTGAAATATTCTGTGTATTTAAACCATTACTCCACATTACATTATAAGGAGATGAACCACCAATAATTGTTAAATCAATTTCACCATCGCTTCCATTATTACATGAAATATCTTGTATGTTGGTACTAGAACTTAAAACTGGAGGTTCTGAAATAATTATATTTTCTGTAATTAAACATCCGTTAGCATCGATAATTAAGACACTATAAGAACCAGCACTTAAAAAGAATGGGTTTACGCCTCCCCAGTCTATTGTATAAGGAACACTACCTCCTGTAAGACTAAAGTTTGCAAAACCATCATTTAAACCATTACAACTAACATTATTAATCATAACACTGTCAACAATTAACTCATTTGGTTCACTTATAGTAACAGTATCATAAATAATACAGCCTGTGGCATCTGTTACTGTAAATGGATAATCGCCTGCTGAAAGATTAAATATAGTTTGACCTGTCCAAGATGGCCAATCAACTATATATGGTGGTATACCTCCGCTTGCAAGAACAGAAATCTGTCCATCAGAACCTCCAAAACAACTAACATTATCAACATTATAACTTGTTATCAAAGAAGAACTGTTTGACAAAATATTATAGGTGCTAAATGATGAACAACCAATTGAATCAGTAACTACTAAATTATAGCTACCAGCTAGTACATTTATCAAATCTTGAGAAGTAGATCCATCACTCCATAAATAGGTGTAAGATCCAGGTAATAAAGAAATATAAATAGATCCAGATACTCCACCATTACATCCTACATGAGCAATAGAATCTATTGATATTAAAGGTATATCATTAACAATTAAATTGGTTTCAACAACACTATCACAACCACTAATACCAGTAAAAATATCATAGTATATTCCCGAAACAGAGTAAACAGAATTTCCAACAGTATAAGAATCACCTGTGCAAATATTGATTATTTGATAAATACTATCTACACTATTATTGATAAGAGTAAAGTTTAAGGTATGAATAGAATCACATCCACCAGAACTTACTAAATTTTGAGTATATGTTCCAGTACTATCTAAAATCTGACCGTTCCAATTGTATGAATTACAAGAGGAATCAATAGATGTAACAGAATCTGTATTATAAATGCTCACAGTTAAATTATGTGTTGAATCACATCCACCAGCATTAATAAATGTTTGCACATAAGTACCATTGCTATCAATTATTTGTCCATTCCAATCGTAAGAGCCTGTACAAGAAACAACAGAACTAGATTCATTATGATTGGATATAATATATGCCAACAAAGTATGAACACTGTCACATCCAAAAGCATTAACAAGTGTTTGAGTATAAATACCACTACTAGTTATTAACTGCCCATTCCATAAAATAGAATCACATTGAGTAATAGTTGAAGAAACGGAATCAGGAAGACCAATAGACACATCTAATACGTGAGTTGAATCACAACCATTTATACTGGTAAATGTTTGCGTATAGATACCACTGCTGTCGATAATTTGTCCATTCCAAGTATACGATTGGCAAGAAATAATAGAACTTATTGTTGTATCAGATTTTAAAATAGTTAAATCAAGTACAGCAGTACTATCACAACCACTTGTATTTTTAAGTACATCAAGTCTATAAACACGAACATGTCCAGAATAAGTTCCATTTCCATAATTATTAGGAGCGCCAATTGCTACAGTCTCTCCATTTGAAGATAGGAATACTGAATAACCACTTTGATCATTATAAGCTTCTCCATCTATATCTTGACCTAACTGAGCCCATGAACCATTATTATTCTCGTATATACGAACATGACCTGAATTAGAACCATTTCCATCATTTTGATAAGCCCCAATAGCTACTCTATTTCCATCTGAGGAAAGAGATACAGAATAACCACTATAATCATTATAAGCTTCTCCATCTATATCTTGTCCTATTTGAGTCCATGAACCATTATTATTCTCATATATACGTACATGACCTGAATTAGAACCGTTTCCATCATTTTGATAAGCCCCTATAGCTACTCTATTTCCATCTGAGGAAAGAGAAACAGAATGACCACTATAATCACTACTATATTCTCCATCTATATCTTGACCTAACTGAGTCCAAGAACCGTTATTATTTTGATATACACGTACATGACCTGAAGAAGAACCATTTCCATCATTCCCATAAGCACCTATAGCTACTATGTTTCCATCAGCTGAGAGTGATACTGAACGACCACTATAATCATAACTATATTCTCCATTTATATCTTGACCTAATTGGAAAAAATCATAAATTCCATTATAAGTATAGATACCACTTTCTGTATACACAGAGTCATTCCATAATAAACTATCACATGAAGTAATAGTTGTATAGGAATCATTTGACTGATTCATAATTAAATTTAATATGAAAGTTGAGTCACACCCATATACATTTGTACCGTAATAAAAATAAGTACCACTACTATCATAAGTTATTCCATTTAGACTAAAGCTATCACACGCATTAATATTAGAAACTATAGAATCATATGTATGAATTGTAAGATTTAGTAAAATAGTACTGTCACAACCAACAGCATTTGTAAGAGTATATGTGGATGTATTATTATCAGAAGTATACGTCACACCATCTATCCAAGTATAACTATTACATGCAGCTATTGTGTCTATATATCCAAATGTAGGAAGATCATAAGTAAGTATAGCTTGACCGTGGCCTGATCTAATAGCGTTAGTTGCCGGGTACCAAACGCTCATAGAACTATCTGTAACTCCACCAACATACGAAGAACCACCACCTCCTCCTTGTGAATCATAACCAATGCTTGAACTAGAGAAAGTACCACCTCCGTAATAACCACCACCACCACCACCGCCATCTGCACGATCAGTAGAGCCACCAATACCAAAACTACCAATACCAATTCCTGTTCCAGAGCCACCAGAAGTTTGAGACCCTGTCCTATAATTATTTGGAGATATTCCTTCTAAACCACAGCCCGAACTATATTGGTCACCAGAATCTTCTCCACCTCCACCTCCACCACTTGCAACAATAACTCGGTGGTTTAGTGTAGTATCTCCATACCTAACATCACTAGCTCCACCTCCCCCATTTCCAGGCTCACCTGCACTGGAAGCATGGCCCGATCCACCACCGTTCCAACCACCAGCAGCTGGACCATATGTTGAAGATTCACCATGACCACCAACGTAAATGTAGAGTGTATCAAAAGGATTAACTGCCAAATTTCCAGTAGCATAAGCACCTGCTCCCCCATAACCACTAGAATTGTTATTACTTAAAAGTCTTCCTCCACCCTCGGCTCCATAAAGTTGAATATTAACATTAAATACTGAAGGGGGAACAATAAAAAGCTGATGAGATCCAGTGAAATCAAAAGTATCATTATAAGTATAACTAGCATTATTACTTGATGATAAAATAGTTAAATCTAGCTGTACGATACTGTCACATCCATTTGTTGTTTGATAAGTGTAAGATGAAGTATCATTAGAATTTGTATAAGTAATACCATTAACCCATGTATATGAATCACAAGTTGTAACATACTCTACAGAAGTATCACTATAATTAATATTAACGTTAAGAAATACTACGCTGTCGCAACCACCATAGTTTAAAAATGTTTGTGTGTATGTACCGTTAGTATCTATAATCTGACCATTCCAATTATAAAAATTACATGAAGAAACATTAGAAAATACAGTATCTGGACTGTAAATTATAACATTTAAAGCGTGTATTGAATCACACCCAAGAGATGAATTAACAAAAGATTGATAATAAGTACCACTACTGTCTATAATCTGTCCATTCCAATCGTAAGTAAGGCATGAGACAGCATTTGATGTTACTGTATCGCATATTGCTGTAACAATTGTACTAACGCTATCATAACAGCCAAAATCGTCCTGAACAATTAAAGTCACGTTATAATTAAAATTATATGCAGAATTCGGATCACACTGAGTAGCAATTACTTCTGATATATTAGGAGATGAAGAAAAGTTTTGAATATATATATTATTAAACAATCCAAAATTCTCAGAAATTTTAATTGTAAAAGTATCTATGCTGTTTGTTGGACAAGATGAAATAGTATTTGAATTATCTATGATGTTTAATGCATCTCCAGTACAGAAAAATTCATTCTGTGATGGACTGCTTAAAATGGCTGTAGGTAAATCAAAAACTGTTACGTAAGTCGAATCAATAATTTGACAATCAGTAGAATCATTCATACTAAGAGTTACTAATTGAACTCCACAGCTATAAAAAACAAATTCCGGATTTGCAGATAAAGAAGAAGTACCATTAACATATATACCATCAACACTATCTACCATACTCCAGTTATAACTAAATAAAGAATCACCACCTAAAATAGGTATATCAAGATTTAAGCCCTGACATATATACGTAATTATAGTATCTGAAGCAGGTGCAGCATTTGCAAAAAACTTTGTTGTATCATTTAAACAAACATCAGTACCTGTAATATCTAATACAGGTTTTGGCCTTACTGAAATAGGATAAGAAACAGTGTCAGTTCCACAATAAGACTCTGTAACTAGTTGAACTGTATAAATTCCAGGGTTAGCATACAAATGAGATATGTTTGGATATTCATTTCCACTATTAGCAATGGATATAACTTCTTCAATAGAGGAGCAATCTCCAAAGTCCCAGTAATATCTTAGTGTATCTTCATTTGAATCAAAAGTATTCCCATCACATCCAGATGTAGAATTATTAATAAATAATGTAGAATCTCCTACACACACATCTTCAGCAGTAAATTCTGCTTGCAAAGGATCATTAACTGTTTTCCACGTGGCAATAGTAACTGAATTAGATAAACATGCAGATGTTAACTCAGCTTTAATTTTAAACTGATCTGTAGTTCCATTTGCTGGATCATTACATCCGCATGAATTGTATGGAAAATTTGCAGGAAAACCAGCAACCTGTTCATTATTAATAAAAGGGTGTGTAGTTAAATAATTTGGTAAATCATGATAACTCCAAGTATTAGTATCTATTACAATCGAACCACAACTAATTTCCCAAGAAATAGTATCTCCTGGACCCATTTCAAGAATAGCATTACTTCCATTTTCGACCCATAATAAATTAACGTTACCAGCACATAATGGAACAATATCTGTTTGCAAGCCAGCTCCTATTTGGTCACCTAAACCAACAGATGATATATTTCTAATAAAATCAACTGTACATCCTGAAATAGAATCATAAATAGATAATATAGCCTCAATATTTCCCGGGTTTGTATTTGGGGCATTAACAGATTGAGTAATACTTGACCCTAAATAATTATTTCCTTGAATATTCCAGCTATAATCAAAAGCAGAATCCGCATTAAGAACATTAAAATCTAAAGATGTACTTCCACATGGCTTAATTATATTCTGATTACTATCAATATCTTGTATTATAATAACTGGAGGGGAAATAGCATTTGAAGTAGCACTAAAACTTAAATAAGTTGTGTCAGAACAATTACTTCCGTCATTTACTACAACCTCTATAAATGAATTTCCTGAATCTAAAACATAACTTTCCCAATTATTAATTAGACTTTGATTTAAATAAAAATTATAATTTACAGGATAAACAGATAAATTAGTTACATTAATAAAGCTACTAAGATCAACAGTCTGCCCTTCACATAAATTATTCATTGGTAAAGAAACTACTGATAAAGAATTACTAAATGACTCAACATAAAAGATTTCTACTCCACATGTTGGTGATGTATTTGACTGATCAATCTCTATAGTATACATACCAATTTGATCAAAAACAAGATTATAATTATTATAATAATTTAATGGAAATGAAGGTGTTAATACATTTCCATTGGGATCAGTTATAGTCCAGAAACCACTTAATCCATTATCAGCAGATAACTCTGTAGTATCTCCAAATACAATACAAGAAGAATAATTTAGATTAAAACATTGAGAATTAACTTTTAAGTTAAATACAGTGTAAAAAATTAAAAATAAAAAATATTTATTCCAACTCATATCTATAGTTTAGTATAAAAGGGCAGCAAATATAAATAATTACTTCAAAATCTAAGTCAAAGATTGTTTATTGAAGAATTAATTTTTTAAGAAGTATACCTCTTTCTGTTTGTATCTCTAAAAAATATATTGATTTAGAATATTTTGTGAGATTTAAACCAGTATTATATATTCCCTTATGATTAATTATATTTTCATTATAAATAATCTCACCAATAGAATTAACAATTTTTAGTTTTAAATACTGATTCTTTAAACTAATAAACTCTATATTAAATATATCTTTTGATGGGTTTGGATATACATTAAATTGATCTAAATTTAAATCTATTACAGATGTAGGTAGCCAATCGACGTTAATAAATGATGTGTCAGAATCACAACCATTATCATCTGTGATAAAGACCCAATATATTCCATTAAAAAGTGGAGTCATTTCATTTGAAAAAGATATTTCCCCGTTACTCCATTCATAATAATATGGAGCAGTACCTGACAGAACATCTGCAAGAATATTATTTCCATTTTGAGAAAGAGATAAAACAATTTCTGAATAAACTGTTAAATTAGTTGTTATAATACTATCACAACCATTTGAGGAAATAAAGTAATCAGAATATATCCCACTTTGATTATAAATATTATTACCAACTGAAATACTATCACCAAAACAAATACTAGAGTAATTTGTAATAGAATAAATACTATCTATACTTAAATTAAGTGTTGCAACAGAATCACAACCATTAGAATTTAAAGATGTATAAGTATAATTACCACTTGAAGTATATGTTTGTCCATTCCAATTGTAACTATCACAAGCAGATACATTTACGCTAGATGATGTTGAATTATTAATTAATAAATTTAAAATATTAGTCTCCGTACATCCTAATGCATTAATTCCTATTACAGTATCGATTGTTGAAGAAGTATAAGTTACTCCATTTATACCCCATGTGTAGCTATTACAAACTGTATCAACAACTGTAGATATTGTAGAAGTGTAAATTATTAAGTCTAAGATATTTGTTTCTAAACAACCATTAGCATTAATACCTATTACAGTATCAATAACTGAAGAACTATACGTTTGACCATTAACTCCCCATGTATAGCTATCACATACTGTATCAATTGTTATTGTTGTAATAGGATAAATACAGCTACTATCACTAACTGTAGCTAAAGAATCAAAGTTACATGCATTAATATCTGTACATCCAAGGATCCAAGGAAAATGAATAGGAAACCAATCAACACCAACTAACCAAGGTACAATACCAAATTCCAAAGCTCCTATATCTGGTGCAGTATTAAAAATTTGATGAGGTATAGTAGATATAGTAATACCTGAATCTAAAAGCGATGAATTAGCCAGTGGTAAATAGTTGATGGTATCTAATTGTGTAAAGAAATTAGTGTTTGGATTATCATAACCATTCCAATTATTTGAATGAATTCCAGGTATGGATGTTTGATTAGATCTATGGGCACTCATCTTTTCACTAAAGTTATTGTATATGAAAGAACTATCATTAGAATTATCCTCGTCTAAAATAATTAAACCATTTTTTTTACTTGAAAATGTCGTATTATGACATATATAGTGATGGTTACCTTTTACCATAATTCCATTAGTTCTTACCACTATATTATGATGCATTTTTCCAAACTGACCAGCTTGCCCAGGAGATCCACCAGGTGCATCAAAACGCAATGCATATTTTGGTGTATCATGAATATAATTGTGATGAATGTTAGAGTTTTCTACAGTAGCTGCAGTGCCTTGATATACTGATCCATCAGATTGTAATGATCCTGTAGCATAAACCTCATTATAAGCAAACTCAGGGCTTGTTCCAGGAGCTATAAATGCTGATGCAGAAGAATGATGTATGGTATTATGTATAAATCTATTAGAATCTCCATTAATATATACTCCTACCATTAAAAAAGGAAGTTCAGAAACTGTATAGTCAATAAAGCGCATATAACAATTCTCAATTAAATTATTATTTCCATAAACTCTTAGTGCTTCACCATCAGTATGCTCAAATAAACATTTCTTTATAACACTATTATTTACAAAATTAGCACTACCAGAATTTCCAAGAACAGAAACATTTGGGTGCGTTAAAAAATCTTTTAACATTCTTTTTGAACAGTTAGGATGTGAAAAATTACAATTATTTATTATGACATTATTTGATGTTTTAGCGGAAAAGGTAGTAGAAAAAAAGAAAAGATTACTGATTGTAACATGACTAGAATTAGTGATATTTATTGCATAATCTTGAACTTTTCCTTTTATAATTCTACCGTTTGGATTTTGCCCATTATCTGCATATAAATAAAGAATTTTTGATATTGTATCATAAAACCATTCATTTGGCTGATCTAATAACTCTAACTTGCCTTCAAAATAAAAATTATGATGCTTATCTCTATAAGCATTATTTGGTACAATATCATAATTAAAAAAATTATCTCCTGGATTATGAGATGTTATTTCTCTATTAAAAGTCTTAAAAGAACCTACATTCATTATTCCTATAGCACCAGTAAGATCTAATCCTGTTATTCCCAGATTATACTTGGAAGTATCAACCAATTGAAATCCGTTGTATGAACCATCAGGATATCCAGAGATAGAATCTACTATTCCAGAAGCCCAGTTCTCTAAACTATAAATTGAGGTATCAATAAAATTAGCATTAGGCCAACGAGCCATAACCATCTCTTTATTGTCAACAAAAAGTTGCCAAATATGTCTACTTAGTGTAGTTTGAAAAATATTTCCACTGTATTGATTCCAATTTGAAGTGATTTGATGTGTTCCTTCAAAACAAACATACTCATTTTTATAAGGGGTAATTACAATATTATTTTTACCATCAATAATAATTTCTTCATGATATACACCAGATCGTATAAAGCATGTATCACCTGAATTCATTAAACTAAGAGCTTTGTTAACAGTATTAAAAGGAGAGTTAATAGTACCTGTATTCAAAGAATCATTTCCCCCATCTATATCCAGAGCAACATAATAATGAGTTTGTGAAAATAAAAACAGAGGGAACAAAAGATATAAGAACAATATATTTTTCATCTTATAATAATTATTAATTGAAAATTAAATCACACAAATATTTTGCATTATTAAGAGACTTATTATCAAGAGTTAAGCTAAAATAATTTATAATATTTTCTGTGTCAATATTGCCAACTAATTCATCCTTAGCCATTGGACATCCACCATATCCCTTAAGTGTACCATCAAATCTTCTGCAACCACTTGCATACGCAGCATCAATTTTTTCTTTCCATTTATCTTTTTTAGAGTGAAAATGTGCACCAAACTCAATTTGAGGATATTTATTTATTAAATTATCAAAAACAGAAGAAATAATAGAAGGAGCAGCAACACCAATTGTATCAGACAATGCAATAGTTTTAATTTCCATTGTATTTAGTAATTCAACCATCTCTAAAACAATTTCGGGATGAAAATTCTCACCATAAGGATTACCAAAAGCCATAGATAAATAAACAACCAACTCTTTACCATATAAAGCTGTTAAATCTTTTATTTTTTTTACTTCTTCAATAGAATCTTCAATAGTCTTATTTGTATTTCTTTTCTGAAATGTTGGTGAAATAGAAAGAGGAAAACCTAAAAAATTAATTTGATTAAATCTACATGCATCTTGCGCACCCCTAATATTTGCAATAATAGCTAACAAGTTAGATTTCGTAGTAGATAAATCAAGTGCATTTAAAACTTCTTTAGTATCTCTGAGCTGAGGAATTGACTTTGGAGAAACAAAACTTCCAAAATCAATGGTGTCAAAACCTATATTTAGTAATTGATTTATATATTTTACTTTTAGATCAGTAGGAATAAAATCTTTAATTCCTTGAATTGCATCTCTAGGGCATTCAATTATTTTCATAATCTAAAAGAGATTTATTTATACTTTTTATTAACGAGGGGCCTTCATAAACAAAACCTGTATATAATTGCACTAAAGTTGCTCCACATTTAATTTTTTCTAAGGCATCATTTGCTGAATGAATTCCACCTACTCCTATAATTGGGAAAGAGTTATTCGATTTTATAGATAGGTATTTAATAACTTCATTAGATCTTTCTTTTAAAGGCTTGCCACTAAGGCCTCCATTTCCAATAGAATTCAGCTTATTCTGATTCTCTATTAGTCCATCTCTATTAATTGTTGTATTCGTTGCAACAACTCCATCTATTTTTGTAAATTTAACTATTTCCACAATATCATCTAATTGTTCATTTGTCAAATCAGGTGCAATTTTTAATAATATTGGCTTTCTTTTTTGCATAGATAAATTTATTTTTTGCAATGTATTTAGAAGGTTTGTTAAAGGCTCCTTATCTTGTAAATCGCGTAATCCTGGTGTATTAGGTGAGCTAACATTAACCACAAAATAATCTACATATGGAAATAATGCTTCAAAGCAAAGAATATAATCTTTTACAGCCTGCTCATTTTTGGTTATTTTATTTTTACCAATATTTCCACCAATGATAATATCAGTATGTTTATCTTTTAAGTTTTTCACAATACTTTTTAAGCCACTGTTATTAAAGCCCATTCTATTAATAATGGCTTGATCTGATTTAAGACGAAATAACCTAGGCTTAGGATTACCTTCTTGAGGTAATGGTGTAACAGTACCTACTTCAATAAAGCCAAATCCAAAAGAACTTAATTCATTATATAGCTTTGCATCTTTATCAAATCCAGCTGCAAGACCAACTCTATTTTTAAATTTTAAACCAAAAACCTCAATTTCTAAATCCTTGCTATTAGTACTATAAAAAAAGTGCATTAATATAGAAAAACCCGGGATTTTTGATAAATATTTTATACAGCTAAAACTAAAATGATGAATTAGCTCTGGGTTAAATAAAAACAAAATAGATCTAATTAGCTTGTACATACTAATTTTTAGACAAAAGTAATAATATTGAGTTATAATAGGTTTGTTAAATCATCAGATTATAAAGAAGATTTAAAGAATCTTATTTTGAAGCTCATCAAAAGTGTTATCATTATAAAAAACCACTACTTTAGATAAATTCCTATCAGAAATACCATCACTATTTTCAAGATTAATACTTCCAACGCCAGTAATTAACCAATTTGCATTTATATTCGGATAAACATGTAATAATTTTTCTAAAAAATCAATACTTGGTTTATTTCGACCTGACAAAATATGTGAAATTGTAGCTCTATTAACACCAATATTTTTCGCCAATTCTGAAGCTTTTTGATTATTTAAATCTAACCATTTTTTTATTCTTAAGTGCATTTTTTAATAATTTACAATTGTTAACAAGAGTTTATAAAACAAATATATAAAATCTTATCACTATAAGTGTTTAATACAATAAAAATAGTCTATTTATTATTTATATAAATATTGTAATTAATTGGAAAAGAGTAATTTAAATAAAAATATTTAAAATCACTAAAATGTTTACTTAAAAATAAAAAAATAAAGTTAAAAAGTGTTTACAGAAGTTAATTTACGGCAATGAATTAAATATAAATTCTAAATAAAAAACTCGCGGATTTGCAGGTCCGTAGATAAAGTTACTATCCCTATTTTCAAAGACATCAAAATCGTTTTGGTAAGCGTTAAATAAATTTTTAACACCAATATTTGACTCAACAGAAAACCCCAACCCACTTAACTCTTTAGTATAAGAAATCCGCACACCTGTATTGTAAAAATCTTTAGTACTAACATATTCATCATACACAACACCGGGCGCTCCAGCAAAATGAACTAATTCCATTGAACCAGTATAAATTGTATTGACTGAAAGCTTAAGGATATCGGAAAAAAGGTAATACATCGTAAAATAACCGTATTTAGATGGAGTACGAAGAAACTTTCTAATAGGGCTTAAATTTTCAGAATGCAAAACTGCTGAATTGTAATACGATTCTTGTATAGTAAAACCTGATTCAAACTGAAATTTTTGAGAAATATTTAACCTACTCTCTGCATGAAAACCATAAACAATTGCTCCAGATCCATTTTTTTTAGTAAATATTTGACCAAACTCATCAAAACCTGAATATTCTTGATAAAAGACATCCATTAATTCTGTATAAAACATCTCAAGTGTAAAGCCATATATATAATTGTAAGATGGTTTATCATGATTGATAGAAAAAGTATAACTATTAGACCTCTCTTCTGTTAAATCTTTATCTAAAAATATTCTAGAAACACCACCATTTGCAAACGCAAGATGCAAATCAGTATCAAAAGCCTGAGGAGCTCTAAAACCCCTCCCATATGAACATCTTACTTGAGTGTTTTTATTCATATCATAAAGTAAAGAAACTCTTGGACTAAAAATTATATTATCAATTACAGAACTCTTATCTAATCTAAAACCACTTAACAAATTCAAATCATCACTTAAAAGCCAATCAGACTGTATAAAAAAACTAGTGTTATAACTATTGTCATCAACCAAATAATTATAAGCTGAAATTTTATCAAAAACATCATCCTGAGATAATTCGGAACCAACAGAAATTACATTTGTTCCTATATAATTATTTAAAATACGATTATACTGAATTCCAATAAGACTAGTTTTACTTTCAGACTCTCCATAAGGAGGGTGTTGTAAATGATAAATATCATCATATGAGCCTAATTGAGGTCGAACCCCTGTATAATGATCTCTATTTGTCTTTTGAGACGAAAGATAACTTACTAAAGAAGAGTTATTTTTTAAATTAATCTGATAATCAATATTACCTATTAAAATATCATGATTCCTTTCTTCAGCCTGCAATGCAAAGTGAGGCTCAGATTCAACCATCTCTCCACCAAATCTATATGAACTAATACTACCTAAATTAATTTCTATTTTATGATCATCTCTAGGCAGCAGGAATAAATTCATTCCAAATGAGCGTGACTTAATTAGAGGTAATTCAGAAAAATTATCATCATTGTGATCATACCAATCTCTATCTCTTTGGTTTGTAAAAAAAGACACTCCTGATTTACCATTTTTAGAAACAACAGACAAATTACCAAAAAAAACAAGATCATTCGAAACATCATTAATATTATTATAATTATATCCAAAATTATATGAGTTTTTTTTAGGCAATCGAGTAATCACATTTACTACACCGCCAATTGCAGATGAACCATATAATGCACTCCCCCCTCCTTTAACAATTTCCAATCTATCAATCATGTTTACAGGTATTTGCTCTAATCCATATAGACCTGTTAGTGGACTAAAAACAGGCCTACCATTAATTAATATCTGAGAATAACTTCCACTTAAGCCGTTCATTCTTAATTGCGTATAATTACATGTCTGACAATCTACTTCTAAACGTAATCCAGACTGAAAATTTAAACCATCCGCTAAATTACATGCCTGAACATTTGATAACGCCAAATCATCAATAACATTTACTATTACAGCAGATTCTGTTTTGCGCTTAAAGGTTTTTGTGCCTGTTACCACAATTTGATTAATTCCATAGATTAAATCATTCAAAATAAAATTGACCTCATTAATACCTGAATTAACATGTATAATAGAATCAAATTTTTCAAAACCAATTGCTGTAATGGTTATTTTCCACTTACCTACAGAAAGGTCATCTATTTTAAATACACCATTTTCATCCGTAGAAGATCCAAATGAATCATTACCTTTAGTTAGAATAATATTTGCATATGCAATATCTACGGATTTAGAACTAACATTACCAATTAATGACTGCGCATACACATTATTAGCAAAAACAATTAAAATATTAAATATTATTAATCTTAAAAACATAAAAAATTAAAGAATGCAAATATGAATAAATTTTAGACAAGTCTAAACTTTTTTTTATATCAATTTAATTATTAATTTTACAGCATGATAACTTTAACAGAAGAAAACTATTTAAAAGCAATTTTATCTGTCAGCATGATAACAGGCAATAAAGTATCTACGAATGCAATTGCAGAGGAAATTAACACAACTCCCGCATCAGTTAGCGATATGCTAAAAAAACTAGAGGAAAAAAAATTAATAAAATATGAAAAATACAAAGGAGTTAAATTAAGTAAAAAAGGAAAAACTCTTGCGATAAGTATCATCAGAAAACATAGATTATGGGAAACTTTTTTAGTAAAAAAATTAAAATTTGAATGGAGTGAAGTGCATGAAATAGCGGAACAATTAGAACATATAAAATCTAGTGAACTGATAGATCGAATTGAAAAGTACTTAAACTATCCTAAATTTGACCCTCATGGTGAGCCAATACCTTCAAAAGAAGGTAAATTACCTATTGCTAAAAATATCGCTTTAATTAATCTACAATATAATGATAAAGCAAAAATCATGGGCGTATCACTTGACGATAAAAATTTCTTAGACTATCTAACAAAACTAAAAATTAGTATTGGCACTGAACTAAAAGTTATAGAAAAAATTAAGTTTGATTTATCTATGAAAATAGAATACGCAGGTAAAATTGAACATTTAAGTAAAGAAATTTCAGAAAACATATTAGTAAAAAAAATAAATTAAAATGGAAGAACACGAAATTTATAAATGGTTTGTACAGCAAAACGCAATAATACAAGCTCTAATTGGAGGTCTGTTTACATGGATGCTAACTGCAATTGGAGCTAGCCTTGTTTTTTTCTTTAAATCAAGTAATAGAAAAGCATTAGATATGTGTCTTGGATTTACTGGTGGAGTAATGATTGCTGCAAGCTTTTGGTCACTTCTATCTCCTGCTATTGCAACAGTGGAAAAACAACAAGAATTAGAAATTACAAATCTTCCAATATGGTTTGCTCCTGCTGTTGGTTTTTTACTTGGAGCGTTATTTTTATACTATTTAGATAAAAAAATACCACATCTTCATTTATTTGAAAAAAAAGAAAATGCAGAAGGACCTAAAACTGATTTAAAAAAAACAGAATTACTTGTTCTAGCTATTGCTTTACATAATATACCTGAAGGGCTTGCTGTAGGAGTTGCTTTTGGTGCTTTAGCCTCAGGAATGGATATAGGAATGGAGCTTGGAGGAGCAATTGCTCTAGCGATAGGTATGGGAATACAAAATGCTCCTGAAGGATTTGCTGTATCAATGCCACTAAGAAGACAGGGCTTTTCAAAAATAAAATCCTGGAAATGGGGTCAGCTTTCTGCAATAGTAGAACCAATATTTGCTGTTATTGGAGCAGCAATAGTTATGATGGTATACCCTATTCTTCCATATGCACTTGCATTTTCAGCTGGAGCTATGATTTTTATTGTTGTAGAAGAAGTAATACCTGAAAGTCAAAGAGGTGGAAATACAGATTTAGCTAGCATGGGCTTAATTGCAGGATTTATAGTTATGATGATTTTAGATGTCTCTCTTGGATAAAAATGTTTTTTAAATTTGCATATGCCAATAAATATTAAAAATAGAAAAGTAAGTTTTGAATATGAGCTTATTAATAAGTTTATTGCGGGTATTTCATTAAAGGGAACTGAAATTAAATCTATACGTAATAATAAAGCAAATATATCTGATGCATACTGTATATTTATAGATAATATTTTAATTGTCAAAAACCTTCATATTTCGGAATATACAAATGGAGGATATCTTAATCATGAACCAAAAAGAGACAGAACCTTATTACTAAATAAGCAAGAAATACATAAAATATTAGGAAAAGTTAAAGAAAAAGGAAACTCAATAATTCCTATTAGATTATTTATTAATGAAAAAGGTAAAGCTAAATTAGAAATTGCACTAGCGAAAGGAAAAAAAATATATGACAAGAGAGAAAGTATAAAGAAGAAAGATCAACAAAGAGAGATAGACAGAAATAGTAAGACATTATGATACGTTTAATTTTTAATCTTTTAATATTTTCAATAATAATTATTTCTTGTGAAAAAGAAAATTTAGAGACTAATCAAAATATTAAACTCCATTTTTCAGATGACACCATAACATTTGACACTATATTTGCGTCAATTGGCTCAATTACAAAAACCTTAACTGTTTACAATCATAATGACTTAGATATCACTACCAACGTAAATCTAAAGGGTGTTTCAGCCGCAAATTTTCGCATAAATATTGATGGAGTTCCTGGTAATAACCAACGAGATATTTTAATCCCTGCCAACGATAGTATTTTTGTTTTTTTAGAAGTAACAATAGATCCTTCAAATAACAATACCCCATATATACTTTCAGACTCACTAGTTTTTACAACAGGTAATTCAATTCAAGACGTTAATTTAGTCGCATGGGGGCAAGACGCGTACTTTCATACTGCAAATACTTTCGGTAATATTATTAATGGAACAGATACAACAAGATTTTATTACCACTTATTAGACTGTTCTGTCCCTTGGGAAAATGACAAGCCCCATGTAATATATGGTTATGCTGTTATAGACCCTCAAAATACACTTATAATAAATGAAGGGTGTCAAATATATATGCATAAAAATTCCGGTATATTAGTTGGGAATCCATTCAAAGAAGAAACAGGAGGTACTTTAAAAGTTAATGGGGTTTTAGGAAACGAAGTAGTTTTTCAAGGTGACAGACTAGACAATTGGTATAAAGATATTCCTGGTCAATGGGACAGAATTTGGTTTACACCAGGAAGTATAGACAATGAAATTAATTATGCAGTAATTAAAAACGGTAATATTGGACTTCACGCAGACACAGTATACAACAATAACCCAACATTAAAAGTAAATAATACGATTATTAAAAACATGTCTGGAATTGGCATTTTAGGACAAGGAGCAGATATTGAAGTCACTAATTCTATTATAAGTGAATGTGGTCAATTTATGGTTGCATGTAACATTGGAGGAAACTATAATTTTACCCATTGTACTTTTGCTAATTACTGGAACTATAACAGGAGGAACACTCCTTCTATCCTACTAAACAACTATTATGAAGGAGCAGACGGCAATATATATACAAGAAATCTTGAATCAGCAAATTTTGTTAACTGTATAATTGACGGGGCTCTTTCTAGTGAAATAAGCTATCAAAATAATGAATCAGGAGTTTTTAATTATTCATTTGATCACTGTCTCTTAAAAATAGATCCAACAATTGACACAGAGAATAATAATTATATTAATATTTTAAAAAATATATCACCAGAATTTTCTAATGAAAATGATTTTAATTTGTCAGAAACATCTCCAGCAATTGACTTTGGAAGAGAAACATCAATTACTTTAGATATTTTAGGTAATATTAGAAGTGAACCTGATTTAGGAGGTTTTGAGCTTGTAGAATAATTTTAGCTTTTAACATAACTAATATAATAAGATTTAATTTATTTCTACAAGGATTTTAAAAAACTAACTGTATCAACTCCATCAGCATAATCCCAAAGATTTGGGTTTTGTGTAGCTCCAAAAGCAATTTTACTTGAAGAAACTACACATTGTATATCTTTATTGTTTTGTTCTATAAAAGAGTTTACCTTTTCAATATCAGAGTAATATTCAAAATACAACATAGCTACAGGAGAAAACAATGACTCTTCCTGTTTTAATAAAATAAAACCATTTTCAACTATTTTATTACCTCCCATTAAAAAAATGGCCTTATTATATTCATAATTGTTTGCATATTTTCTGTGATTAATTATATCTGAAAAATTAAAAAATACATTAAATAATTTATCTAAATCATATTCGTTCGGTAAAAATAATTTAGATACATTTCTACAGCCAAGACCAAAATACGAAAAGATATCTTCTGAAAGCCCTTTCAAATCAGCTTGAGACTCGTTTCCATCCAATATAGCTACAGACCTCCTATTCCTTCTAATAATTCTCTTTGATTTTTTAAAATAATAGTCAAAAAATTTAGCAGAATTATTACTTCCAGTAGCAATTACAGCATCAAAAGATCTCTCCTTAACATTGTCAACAAACTCAACATATTTTTTAAATCTTGTATCAATTTCAAATAGTTTATTTATAATTTTATCAATAAGTATATAATCACTTGACGATTTTTTAATCACCGCTTTATGACCACATATTATTACAGAAATAAAATCATGAAAACCCACCAAAGGAATGTTTCCAGCCATAATTATCAACACTTCTTTAGCTGTCAAATTGTTTGGTAAATTATATGGCAGTATCCATGATTGAATCATATCTAAAGTTAATTGGCTGCTCCAATTTTCTAAAGATTTTGTCACATTTTGAGGTGTAAACCAAGAATTAGAATATTCAACTTTTCTCAAAAGATTAGGATTGTCAATGAGCAATGATTTTCCCATGTAAAAACCAAGCTTTACAATAGCATCAACTCTTTCTTTTAAAAGCATATAGAAATTATTGATTAAACACTTTTATTAGCACTTATCATATACAAACCAAAAAACGTAATAACACCATTAAATATTAATAACTCAAATCCAAAAGAAATATATAAATTTAAAAAATAGCATATTACAGGAGAAGCCAGACAAATAAAGGGAACATACTTATCTTTTACTTGAAATTTAGTAAATAAACCAAAGGAAAATAAGCCAAGTAAAGGACCGTATGTATATCCTGCTACAGTAAATAAAGACTTTACGACACTTTGATCATTAATAGCATGAAATATCATTATAACAGAAAAAAGAACTAATGACATAATCAAATGAGTATATTTTCTTGTTTTAATTTGTTTTTCAGCGTCTTGTTTTTCAAACTCAATAATATCAACACAAAAAGATGTAGTCAATGATGTAAGTGCAGAATCAGCACTAGAGTAGGCAGCAGCTATAATACCTATAATAAATAAAATACCTACATAAGCAGGAAGACCAGAACTAATTGCAATATGAGGAAATAGCATATCAGCTTGCTCAGGTAAGTTAAGAACCTGATTAACTTCAGGCATAGAATAATAGTTTATATACAATAACGCACCTAAGCAAAGAAAAAGCAAATCAACAAAAATTAAAATCACACTAAAAACTGTCATGTTTTTTTGTGCATCTTTCAAGTTTCTACAACTTAAATTTTTTTGCATTTGATCTTGATCAAGACCAGTCATTACAATTGCCATAAAAACACCAGAAAAAAACTGTTTGAAAAAATATTTTTTATCTGCCATATCATCAAAAAAGAAGACTTTAGAATATGTGGAATCATTTATTATAGAAAACAAGGCAGAAATATCTAAATTCATTTTATCCATCAAAGTATAACCAATTATAAATACTGTAGACAGCATAAAAGTTGTTTGTAGTGTGTCAGTCCATATAATCGTTTTCATTCCACTTCTATAAGTATATAGCCATATCAAAGATATTGTAATAAGTACAGTAAGAAAAAAAGGAATACCCATAGAATCAAAAACTGCATACTGAAGAACAGTTGCAATTAAAAATAATCTAAACGAAGCTCCTATTGTTCTCGATAAAAGAAAAAAAGATGAACCAGTTTTGTAGCTATTTGTTCCAAAACGATCTCTTAAATAAGTATAAATAGATGTTAATCCAAGACCATAATATAATGGCAAGAGAATACGTGAAATTATAAAGTAACCAACAAAGAACCCGAAGACCATTTGCATATATGAAAATTGATTAGACTCAACCCATCCGGGAACGGATATAAATGTTATACCCGAAAGTGTTGTCCCTATCATTCCATAAGCAATTATAAACCATGGAGATTTTCGATTTCCCAAGAAAAAAGTATCATTACTGTCATTTTTTCCAGTAAAATAAGATATAATGTATAGTAAGATAAAATAAGATACTATTACTGAAATAATTAAGGTTGGTGACATTTTATTTATTTTAACACAAAACTAAAACATTTAAGCATTAATAGTAAATTTGCAATATGAATTTTCCATCTAAAATTGTTGAAAATGCTGTAAACCACTTATCAAGTTTACCCGGAGTTGGAAAAAAAACTGCGTTAAGACTTGTTTTACATCTTTTAAAAAGAGATAAATTACAAGTTGAGAAATTTGGTGAATCATTTTTAGAGTTAGTAAACAAAATAAAATACTGTGATAAGTGCTATGCAATTTCAGACACCGATATCTGTGGCATATGCAATAATTCTAAAAGAGATAATTTTACAATTTGTATTGTCGAAGATATTAGAGTTATGATGGCAATAGAAAATACTTCACAATACAATGGGATATATCATATTCTTGGTGGGTTAATATCTCCACTAGATGGCATTGGGCCAAATGATATTAAAATTAGTGAGTTAATACAAAGAATTGAAAATGAAAAAATTCAAGAGGTAATATTTGCACTAAGTACTACTATGGAAGGAGATACTACAAATTATTACTTATTTAAAGTTTTAGAAAAATACAACGTTAAAATTTCATCAATTGCTAGAGGAATAGCTATAGGAGATGACATAGAATATGCGGACGAAATAACGCTAGGTGCTGCTATTTCAAGCAGAATACCATACATTCAATAATTTCTAACAATTTACTAAGGAAAACTATAATTAAAAAAGAATATATTTTTACATTCTTTTTTTAATTTTGCAAAAAAAAAATTATGGCAAAGGTAGAACTTATAATGCCCAAAATGGGTGAAAGTGTTTCCGAGGCAACAATTATTACATGGAATAAAAATATTGGAGACCAGGTTGAACTTGATGAAACGATTATTGAAATAGCTACAGACAAAGTTGATTCGGAAGTACCATCAACTCACGAAGGAAAATTGGTTGAAATGCTTTTTCAAGTTGATGATGTTGTACAAGTTGGAGAGCCTTTTGCTATTATTGAAATAGAAGCTGAAGCTTCAGAAAAGAAAGAAGAAGAAATTGAAGAATTGACCAATACTAACAGTAACGCTAAAGAACATGTTCAAGTTGAAGAAACTAGCTCAAGTAATAAAGAGCAATCTAAAGTAATAATAAAAAATTCGGTTGATCGTTTCTACTCCCCACTTGTTAAAAGTATGGCATCAAAAGAAGGTATAGATCAAAATGAATTAGAAAATATTTCAGGTACTGGAAAAGATGGTAGAGTTACGAAATCAGATATGATCAACTATTTGAATAACAGAAAACTACCACAAACAAAAACTGAAGAAAATACAGTAACAAGCGTAAGTCAACCTACAGAAGAAAAAACTCAATCTGAAAGTATAAAACAACAAAATCACAAGGTCAATATTCCTAACACTGGTGAGATTGAAATTGTTGAAATGGATAGAATGAGAAAATTAATTTCTGATCATATGACAATGTCAAAATCTACTTCTGCTCATATAACATCAATGGTAGAAGTAGACATGACTAATATTGTGAATTGGAGAAATTCAGTAAAAGAAGAGTTTAAATCTAGAGAAGGACAAAACATAACATTTACTCCAATTATAATTGAAGCAATGGCTAAGGCAGTAAAAGACTTTCCTATGATTAATGTGTCTGTAGATGGAACAAAAATTCATATACATAAAAACGTAAATATTGGAATGGCTGCAGCTTTACCAGATGGCAATTTAATTGTTCCTGTTATCAAAGAATGTCAAAATAAAAACTTAATTGGTATTACTAAGTCTGTGAATGATTTAGCACAGAGAGCCCGCGCATCAAAGCTAGATCCAGACGATATTCAAGGTGGAACAATTACTATGACTAATGTTGGAACTTTTGGAAATGTAATGGGAACACCTATAATAAATCAGCCTCAAGTTGCTATTATGGCAGCTGGAGCAATAAGAAAAAAACCAGCAGTTCTAGAAACCGAATACGGAGATGTTATTGCTATCAGACATATGATGTTCTTGTCGCTATCATATGACCATAGAGTAGTTGATGGCGCTTTAGGTGGTCAGTTTGTAAGAAAAGTTGGTGATTATCTTGAAGGTTTTGATATAAATCAAACGGTTTAGAATAAACTTTATTTTATCAGTTATATGAAGTTAAATCTTAAAAAGCCTATTATTTTTTTTGATTTAGAAACAACAGGCTTAAAAATATCTACAGACAGAATAATTGAATTAGCAGCTATCAAATTTTTTCCTAACGGTAATAAAAAAACCAAAATATGGCTTTTAAATCCTACTATTTCTATTCCTAAAGAAGTATCTGAAATACATGGATTTACAAACGAAAAAATAAAAGAAAAACCAACTTTTAAAGACAAAGCAACAGATATTTTTAATTTTTTTTCTGATTGCGATCTTGGGGGGTATAACTCTGATAAGTTTGATATCCCTTTACTTGCAGAGGAGTTCATTAGAGTTGATCTTGATTTTAATCTTGATAATAGGAATACTATTGATATTCAAAACATATTTCATAAGCTTGAAAAAAGAACTTTGACTGCTGCATATAAGTTCTATTGTAATAAAAATTTAGATAATGCTCATTCTGCCATGGCTGATACGTCAGCAACTTATGAAATTCTATTAGCACAAATTTCCAAGTACGATGAAATTGAAAATAATATTGAATCTCTTTCTAAATTCTCTAATATAAGAGGAGAATGTGCTGATCTAGCTGGTTTTATTAAATTTAATAATGATGGAGATGAAATATTATCTTTTGGAAAGTACCGTAACGTCACATTAAAAAAGATATGGGAAGAAAATCCTGGATACTTCTCATGGATAAGTAATGCTGATTTCCCAATGTTTACAAAAAGAATTATAAAAAATTTTGTAATAAAAATGAAATTAGAAAATAAGTTTAAATCTTGATATGAAAATTATTTGCATTGGCAGGAATTATATTGAACATGCTAAGGAATTAAACAACACAATAAGTAGTGAACCTATTTTCTTTTTAAAACCAGATACAGCTATTCAACCAAAAGGACACCCCTTTTTTATACCACATCATTCTAATAACGTTCATTATGAAGTGGAACTTGTGTTAAAAATAAGTAAGATTGGAAAACATATTGAACAAAAATTTGCACATAAATATTATTCTGAAATTGGACTAGGAATTGATTTTACTGCAAGAGATATTCAAAACATTTGCAAAAAAAAAGGATTACCATGGGAAATATCAAAAGGATTTGATGGTTCAGCCCAAATAAGCAATGAATTTTTGGATAAGAAAAATTTGATTTTAAATAATATAAATTTTTCACTGACCAAAAATGGTGATACAATGCAAAATGGTAATAGCAAAGACATGATCTTTTCTTTTGACTACATAATTTCTTATATATCTAAATTTTTCACTTTAAAGATTGGAGACTTAATTTACACAGGAACGCCAGCTGGTGTTGGAAAAGTTAAAAAATATGATGTTTTAGAAGGATTTATAAACTCACAAAAATTGCTAGAAGTTCAAGTTAAATAAATTACTTAGGGAACCTCATTAAATAATTTACCTTTACCTTTCCATTTGTTATATCTTTTAGTTTTCCTTTTATCATTCTCTTTCTTAAAGTTGAGATCTTATCAATAAACAAAACTCCTTCAATATGATCATACTCATGTTGAATCACTCTGGCTGTTAAACCACTATATGTATCAATATGTTTATTAAAAATTTCATCATAGTATTCGATTGTGATTTTAGGCTTTCTATTTACGTCCTCTCTGACATCTGGAATTGATAAACAACCCTCGTTAAAAAGCCATGATTCTCCCTCTTCATTTAATATTTTTGCATTTATAAAAACCTTCTTAAGTGGAAAACCTTCAATTGAGTTATCATCTTCAAAAAAAGGGTGAGTATCAATAATAAAAACTCGAATCGATTTGTTAATTTGTGGAGCTGCTAATCCGACTCCTTTAGCATCATACATTGTTTCCCACATATTTGATAATAAAGATTGTAAATCATCAAAATTATTAGAAATATTTTTACACTTAATTCTTAATATTGGATTACCAAAAGATACTATTGGATAAATCATTACAAAATTGATTTAATGATATGACTAATACTTATTTCTTCTGCCTCAGCCTTGTAATTTTTAACCATTCTATGCATCAAAATTGGCTCAGCTACTGCTTTGACATCTTCAATATCTGGTGAATATTTTCCTTTGATTGCAGCATGACATTTAGCAGCTTTAATAATATATTGTGATGCTCTGGGACCGGCTCCCCATTCAATGTAATCTTTTACTATATCTGGAGCATTTTCATTATTTGGCCTAGTACTTGTAACTAGCTTTACTGCATAATTCAAAAGATTATCAGTTATTGGTAATTTTGCAATTAAATTTTGAAAGAATATTATTTCTTCTGAAGAAATTATTTCATTTAATTTTATTTCATTGTAAACTGTAGTGCTCTTAACAATTTGTAATTCCTCATTATAATCTGGGTAAGACAACTCAACATTAAACATAAACCTATCTAGTTGAGCTTCTGGTAAAGGATATGTTCCCTCTTGTTCAATTGGATTTTGTGTTGCAAGAACAAAAAAAGGATTTGATAATTTATAACGAATTCCAGAATTAGTTACAGATTTCTCTTGCATTGCCTCTAGTAGTGCTGATTGAGTTTTAGGAGGTGTTCTGTTAATTTCATCAGCTAATATAATATTTCCAAACAATGGTCCTTTTACAAATTTAAATTCTCTTTTTTCATCTAAGATCTCAGAACCAATTATATCAGATGGCATTAGATCAGGAGTAAACTGTATTCGTTTAAATTCTAAGCCCAAAACATCAGATATAGTTTTAACTAGTAATGTTTTTGCTAATCCAGGAACACCAACAAGAAGACAATGTCCTTCACAAAATATTGAAATTAGAACTTTATCAATTACATCTTTCTGACCAACAATAACTTTACCTATTTCTTGCTTTAAATCACTAAATTTTTTGACAAATTTTTTAATGTCATTAACAGAATCACTCATATTATTTAATCCATTTGTTTTTAAAATTACAACTCAAAATATTACTGTTAATTTCAATATATGTTGTATCAACAGTACGTTTAATCCATTCAAACAGTTCATCTTGTCTCTTTATATTTAAAGCAAATTCTTTGATCATGGAAAAATCATCAGATAAATTAGCTTTATGTGCATTTAATTTACTTTTGACTTTTATCAACCTATAAGCATTTGTTTCATCAGAATTACTAAATATATTTGGGGATGAAAATTCTGATTCATCTAAATCCTTAACTAGAAATTTTAAGGATGGATCCATATCTTCTATAATATGCATGTTAGACATAGTTTTTTGATCAATTAATACTCCTCCACTATTTTTGCTATCATCATCACTATATTTCAATATAGCTTCTTCAAATGTAATACTTCCTGATTTTATCTCATCTGCAATTTTTTCTATCTTAACTTTAGCATCGTTTAATGATGTTGCAGAAACCTTAGGCCTTAACAATATATGTCTTACATTTATTTGATCTCCTCTTCTTTCTATTAATTGAATAATATGAAATCCAAATTTAGACTCTATTACCTCAGATATTTCTCCTTGACGTAGTCTGAAAGCTGCTCTTTCAAATTCAGGAACTAGATCTCCTCTGTTCACAAAACCAAGTTCACCCCCTTTAGAAGCAGATACAGGATCATCGGAATATAATGTTGCAAGCATTTGAAAATCTTCACCATTGTAAACTCTATCTCTAAAAATATTTAGTCTCTCTCGCAACTTATCTTTTTGAGCTTGAGAAATTATTGGATTTATAATTATTTGAATTAGTTCTAACTTTGTTGGAATTTCAGGAATCTCTTCAGCTGGTAATTTTCTAAAAAAACTTCTAACTTCAGATGGAGTTATGCTAATATCGTTAGAAATAGAACTTTGAACTCTTTGAGCTAAAAATTGATCTTTTACTATTTCTGTGAGTTCATTTTTAATTTCGACTATACTTTTTCCAAAATAATTTTCAACTTTACTGACAGACCCTAATTGACTTTCAAAATAATTTATTCTCTTATTGATCTCCGATCTAACTTCTTCATCTGATATCTCAACGCTATCTACATTAGCCTGATTAACTAATAATTTCTGAAAAAGCAAATCTTCAATAATTTCACATTTTATTGACAATGACTCAACATTCCCTTGAGATAAATATTGTAAATATTGAGTTTCTATTTCAGATGAGAGTAAAATTTCATCTCCAATTATTGCTTCAACTCTATCAATTGTTTGTCCAAAAGATATAAATACGGACAATAACAACGTATATACAATATAATATTTTTTCATCAATATATTTTTATTTTATTTTTAGATAAAGCCTTTTGATACAAATCGTCTTCAATATTTTTCAAATAGTTTACTTTTTTTGTATTTAAAATGGTAGATCTTATTTGATCTTTAACAATAATTAGAGGACTTATTGATCCTCTAGCTTGACTGTCTTTAACATATAAAAAATAAATATATTTATCATCTTCGTCTGTAAAAAGCATATTATTTTTTAAAAAAGCCAGCCCATCGTCAACAATGTTAGGGAAAATTTGACTTAAAGTTTTAAAATATATCCATTCTTCGCTTTTTAAATAAAAGTCAGAAGCAAATTGAATACAGTATTCTTTTAAATCTTCAATTTTACTTAAATTTTCAGATTTGATTAGGGTTTTTATTTTATCAATTTCAGGAACATTTTTTTCAATCTTAATAAACCTACCTTTAAAAATATTATTTGATAAAATTAAGTCTTTTTTGTATTTGCTATAATATTCTTCAATTTCAAAACTTGTAATTATAGTATCAAAATTTTGGTTTAGCAGTTCCTTCTGATAAGCATATATTAATAAAGATGCTCTGTAATCTTCTATTTGCTTTTCATATTTCTCTAAATTAGAATTCAAGTTCATTTCTGCTTCTGATAACATAACTTGTTTTCTAGTCCAATCATTTATGAACTTTTCAACAAAATAAGACGAATCTTCTAAATACTTTGGCATATTTAACTTAATGTCTGACAAATACAATTTTTTTTCATTAACACTGGCTATAATATCTTCATCTTTATCAGACAGACAAGACAAAAAAGACACCATAAAAAATGAACATAAAAAAAATAAAAAATTTTTATTCATCACCAATTCTTATGTGCTTTTTGTTTTTATAATATTTATTATTAAGTAGCTTTTCAAATAACTTTTGTTGATTTACAACATCGATTTGATCTTTTTGCCATTCCAACATAACAAAACCTAACTCTTCTCTAGTTAATGGAATTTGTAATTCAGCTAGCAATTTTGAATTACTATATAAAGTTTCATAATATTTATTATCATATTCACCATTCCATAATTTATTATCTGAATAAGAACTCCAAAAATCATCAGAAGTTAAAATTTTACTGCTTTTATGATTAGAGATTTTTTCATTATCGACATCAGAAAGACTATACAAAACATTCAAATCAATATCAATTTTATATTTGAATCTCAATTTATGTATCCATACTTTTTCTAAAAAATTCTGGTAATCTGCAATAACTTTTCCTTTTGTTTCATCAAGAGTTTTTTCAGATGGTGATAAAATATCATGTATTTCAATTATTATAAAATTATTATTATTGAGTTCGATTTTTTTAATCGGACCTTTTTTCCAAGAAACTTCATCAATAAATTTATTTTCTCCTCTTACGAAATTGTTATTTTCTACTTGCAAGCTTAGTGGTTTTTCAGTATTACATAACTTTAACAAGTCCTCAACACTATATTGGGCACTTCTATTACTCATTGTCCATCCTAAACTTTTTTTATTTTTACCATTAATATTTTTTAATACTTTATTTGCTGTTACTTTATCTATACATGTGTATATTGTAGCATTTAGTCTTTCAGGCCAAGTATACTTATAGGATAATAAATCAAAAAATATTTGCATACCTAAAGTATCATCTATTGCTCTATTCCATACGTTGTCGCTTGTTATATCGAATAATAAAATACCCTCCTTATATTCATTAAGAATAGCCTTATACTCAGGATATTTCTCTTCTAACTTACTATCCTCATAAGATAATAAACTAACATTTACAAAATCTATGTACAATTGATCTATGTCATTACTTTTTGCTTGATTTTGAACAATATACTCCGCAAATTCATTTATAGTTACAGCCTCCCCATCAATTTTAAATAATTCTGTATTATCTATTAATTCAATTTTAAAAGTTCCATTTTTAATAGCAGAATTTGATTTTTTCCTAAAATCTGCATAAGTAGAAGGTTTATTTATAACTTTATATTCATTTTGTAATTTTTCATATAATGCTTGAGTACTTAATTGCGATCTACTATCTCTTTCTATCTTCAATTTTAATTCAGATTCTAAATTTTTAAAGGAAGGAATAGGCTTTTTATCTACAAGTTTAATAATGTGCCACCCAAAATCAGTTTTAAAGGGCTGAGAAATGTCTCCAATATTTTGTAGTGAAAAAGCTTTATTTTCAAATTCAGAAACCATTTTTCCAACACCAAATTCAGGCAATATTCCACCATTTACTGCAGTCTTTTTATCCTCAGAGAATCTTTCTGCAACATCAGCAAAATCATCACCATCCTTTAATAAATTCATTGCATTAACTGCTTTTTGATATGCCTCGTTGATTTGGTCTTCATTTGCATCTTTTGCTGTTTTAAACATTATATGAGCAACCTTAACATTTCCTAAAGCTTTTCTTTTATCATTCACTTTAATTAAATGATAACCAAACTTAGTCTTTACAGGAAGTGAAATTTTTCCGACATCAGTATTATACGCTGCAGATTCAAAATCATAAACCATCATAAAAGCAGTAAAATAACCTAAATTTCCATCATTATATTTAGCTGATTGATCGTCCGAAAACTTTTTTGCAGCATCAGCAAAATCTAATTCTTTATTTAAAATACTATTTCTTATATTTATTGCTTTATCATAAGCATTTTTTTCTTGGTCTTTTGTAAATTCTTGACTTAAAGCAATAAGAATATGACTTGCATTTATATCAAATTGCATTCTTTGATAAGCTTCGGAAAGCATTTGTTTATCGAAATCCTTATTTCTTAAATAAGGTTTGGCTAATTGTTTTCTGTATCCTTCTAATTCAGTTTTAAACGAATTCAAAGTATCATACCCCAAAGATTGCGCTTCTATAACCTTAAGTTTAAATTTTATGTAAAGCTCCATATATTCGTCTAGATAGTCTAAAGTAACTTCAGCACTATTATTGTTCTTATAAAAAATATTTTTAAATTCATCTAAATCAACTATTGTTGAAAGGTGTGATGTTGTATCGGAAATTTTAATAATTTCTTGTGAAAATGACAATAAAAAAATGAATTGCGTGGCTATAAGTAAATATATTTTTTTCATTATTAATTAATTTATTTTCTACTATAATTAGGTGCTTCTCTGGTTATTGTAACATCATGAGGATGATTCTCAATAACTCCAGCAGTTGTTATCTTCAAAAATTTGGAATCGCCTAGTGCTAAAATAGATTCAGAGCCAGTATAACCCATGCCTGCTCTTAGCCCTCCAATCATTTGATGAAGAACTTCACTTAATTTGCCCTTGTATGCAACTCTCCCAACTATTCCCTCTGGAACAAGTTTATTAGAATTATGCTCATCTGTTTGAAAATATCTATCTTTTGATCCCTGTTCCATAGCTTCAATTGAACCCATACCTCTATATGCCTTAAATTTTCTTCCTTGAAAAATAATTGTTTCTCCAGGAGCTTCTTCAACTCCTGCTATAGTTGAACCTAGCATAACAGTGCTTGCTCCTGCTACAAGTGCCTTAACAATATCACCGGAATATCTTATACCTCCATCAGCAATTATAGGAATATTAGACTTTTTAGCGATAGTGGCAACATCAATAACTGCAGTTAACTGAGGAACTCCAATTCCAGAAATAATTCTGGTAGTACATATAGATCCAGGTCCAATACCAACTTTTAAAGCATCAGCTCCAGCTTTTATTAAATCATTAGCTGCTTCAGCGGTAGCAATATTTCCAACAACTACATCTAATTTAGGGTATAACGATTTTACTTTTTTCAATGTATCTAAAACACCCTTACTGTGTCCATGAGCAGTATCAATTATGACAGCATCAACAGAAGCATTAACCAATGCCTTTACTCTGTCTATGCTATCAGCCGTCACTCCTATGGCTGCAGCAACTCTAAGTCTACCAAATTTATCTTTACACGCATTAGGTCGTAATCTATTCTTAATTATATCTTTAAATGTTATTAAACCAAGAAGTTTATTGTTTGAATCAACAACTGGTAATTTTTCTATTTTATTAGATTTAAGTATCCTCTCAGCATTATCTAAATCATTTATTTCAGTTGTAACAAGATTTGTTGATGTCATTAAGTTTGTAATAGGCATTGACATATCTTTTTCAAATCTTAGATCTCTATTTGTTACAATACCTAATAAATTAGTATTATTATCAATGATTGGTATTCCACCTATGCTATTTTCACGCATAACTTTAAAGGCATCTCCTACAGTAGCAGATGTAAATAATGTAATAGGATCCAAAATCATACCGCTCTCAGATCTTTTAACTTTTCTAACTTCTTTTGCTTGACTAATTATGTCCATATTTTTATGCAATACGCCAATACCTCCTTCCTGTGCAATAGCAATAGCCATTTTAGACTCAGTAACTGTATCCATAGCAGCAGATACAATTGGAATATTCAATCTTATATTATTGGTAAATTTTGTGGAGGTACTAACAGAATTTGGTAAAACATCTGAATATGATGGTACCACTAAAACATCATCATAAGTTAAGCCCTCTTTTAAAATATTATTACTCATCTAGTAAAATTAAAGTTATGCAAAATTAACATTTTATAAAAAAAAAGTTCCGCAAAAGGGGAATATTTAATAATGAATTCAAATACTTACCTAATTAAGGTGATAACTCCAGATTTTTCAACCAAACTACCTACCCCGTTTAAATACTTTATAAGATAGACATAATTACCATTTTGTACTGGAAGATTTTTAAATGTACCATCCCAGCCCTTTTCTGGATCATCAGTAAAAAATATTTCTTCGCCTCCTCTACTGTAAACTGAAAAAGAATAACCAATGTTAGAAACAAAATAAGTAACTGGTATAAAAATTTCATTATGCTCATCTCCATTTGGAGTAAATACAGAAGGAACAAATAAAATTGGAGTTTGTGATATACAAGCAATATTTGAAAAACTACCCTCAGTTACAGGTCCATATGGTGTGTTATCTCCTTCAACAGCTTGAATGTAGTAACAAAATCTACCATTTCCATCTCCAAAATTTGTTACAACATCAATATATTTAAGTTCTTTGTTAGGATTATTCTCTATATCCCAAACGTGGATAGGTATTAGATTAAATGGCTCTCTATTTACTGATCTATAAAGATAATACTTGGATACATCTCCAATCCATTCTTTGTAATTATTAAAGAATATAGTGTTTGTATATTCACCATCTAATGATGCAACACTTGAATAGTCAAGATTAGTGCTAACGTCTAAAAATATAGTTTGTGCAATTGAAGTATCATTTGAATAAATTGGTGAATTATAAACAGGAGGCGTTAATAATTGACCACATGTGTCTACTGGAAATACTTTATACTGATAAAAATAATCATCAGTTGCAGCACTGTTATCATTAAATTGAATAGGACTTGATCCAGAGAAATTAACTTCTCCTATTTTTGAAAAGCTATTAATTTGCTGCATGGATCTATAGATATCATATCTTTCAATTACAGCTGATAAATCAACTACACAACTTAAATCAACAGAACCATCAGAATGATTAACAGATACAAATTCAATGTAATTAAATAAAGGCTTTTTGGCTACATCTAAATTAATATTTAAAATGTTTGATACTGCTTTGTAAGATGAATCAATATTAAACGCTTCAATAAAACAACTGTAGTTATATGAAGAAGAAATGTTTTCAAATAAAAATTCAGTTACTCCATTAACTGTAAATGACATATCATTAGAATTTCCAATACTATCAGTTTCAGTAATATTGACACTATAATAAGCTACACCCCCTTGCCAATTAATATAATCATTCCAATTTAATAAAATTGAGTAGTCACAAGCATCTGAAGTATTTTGTAATAATATGGAATTGTGAGTAGAAGTTCTATTTTTAGAGTTACCGCAACTATCTATTGCAAGTATACTGAAAAACTCTACATTAGAAACTGCCTGTGATGATGCAAAGGTGTATGTATTAACAGGATGCACCACACTATCTAATGTTATCCATGCACCGTCAGAATCTAAAAAATAAATTATGTAAAAATCGGAACCAGGTGATAACTCCCATGTTATAGCAGATTTTCCTAAGTTATCTACTGATACATCAGTTATTACTGGTATATTAGGTGATAATGTGTCAAGCAAGTTGACAGAAGCAATAGACGATTTTGATACACATCCACTAACATCAGAAATTTCAACATAAAACTCAGGATTGTAATTGCAGTACTCTGTGTTAAATTGATAAAATAAGTCTGGAAGTGATGTTATAATATTATCTACATTGTTTATGTCTATGTAATGTAAATCATAGTCCAATGCAGAGGATGATAATAGAGGATCATGAATTGGGTTCCAAGATAAATCTACAGATACTCCTGAATTTACTACATTAGAATTCATGTAAATAGTTGACAATGTATCAGAATATAAAAGTGAGTCTGTTCCTGAACCAACAACACCGCATGTAACTGTTCCTAAAAGAAAATAATAGCTTTTGGAATTTTGTGCATTAGACGCGGGATGATAATATTGGTTAGATGGATAGAAAATACTATCTACAAGTTGATATGGACCGCCATATTGTTTAGAAAAGTAAATATCGTATTTGATATTCGTATCTACAACTCCGTCAGGAAATGAATAAAACAAATCTACTCCTCCACTTTCATCAACAGCCAAGCATCTCAAATCAGGTTGGGGAGGTATAACATTAATTGTAATTGTTGCTATAACAATTCCATTTGCAGGACAAAAATCATCATTTGCTTTTAAATTAAATGTATAAGCCCCTCCTTGTCTACCGCAACCAAAATCCTGCATATGTTCACAATTCGATTGCCACAAAAAATCACCTGACACTGTTCCTGGAGATGACGAAGTTACGTTAAAGGTGGCAATATTACTCAAGGCTAATTGTGGATCAAGTTGTCCTCCCTCAACTTCTAAAAAAACATCCTGCATGTTACCTGTAGCATTTATATCATTATCAGTGGCAACAACTGAAAAACTAACAAGTTCACCTGCCATTACTGTTGTCTCATAAGAAGGAAGACCAGTAGATGGATTTAATGTTGTGATCCAATTTTGAGGACCTACTGGCGAGGTAATAACTGGTGGAGAATTTTGAGAACCGTTTGGTAGTGTTCCGCAAGCTAAAAGACCAACATTTACGTCTCTGTAAACTTCAGCAACTAATTGTCCACATTTAAAAGCTTCAACTTTAACAACAGTAACAAATAATCCAGCTATATTAGAAAGGAAAGATATTTCACCATTTTCATTATTTAACGTTGGGTTTCCTGGTATTGGAGAATTAACATTATATGGAGGACTGTATGTTAAGGCAGTAGCGCTAGGATTGGTAGCATTATAAGCGGCAGCAGCATCTAATGGTTCAGCCCAACTATAACTCAGGGAATCCAACTCTACATCAAATGCGAGATGGCTATATGAAAAGGGATAACCAGTACACAAAATAGTTTTAGGTTCTTCTTTAAATATTGGTGAGTTCTCATAACACATGTTACCGTTAGGTAATATATTACCGTTAGGATCAGTATATGGATACATAACAGTCCTAACAGTCCAATCTTCTAAATCAGCATTTGGTATGTTAACAATATTGTTACTTCTACAGCAGGTTCCCCATGTAAAATGCCAACCATCAGCTGGAGGAGTACCTGTTATTGTTATGGGTGCAGAAACATAGTTCCACTGCTTTACAGCACCGAATGTATTAATTGGTTGAGTATTACAGTCATAGCACGGAGTTGTACCGGTTACACCAGTTGGAGAAATATCAACTGAAGAAAAATAAGGTAAATTAATAGAAAATAAAGATGGATGATTATGAACTGTGATATCATATCCAATAGTACTAAAATCAATACCATCACAATCTTGATAAATAGTTAAATAAAAAGTGTATTTACCATAATCAAAACTTAAAGGATCTTTATTACACTCCCAAGTTATTTCACCACCAATGTAATGAGAAGAAAAAACATTTGATGCTAATAGAGATATTACAAATAAAAAAAATAATTTTTTCATCATGCAAGTTTTCACAAATATATAAAAAGTAATTTACTGTATTTTTAGATTTTATAATCGTTTGTGTTAGATAATATAAAATTGTATTCTTGAATTAATTCACTCATTATTTCTGAAACTGGCTTAATATCATTTATATATGCTGAAATCTGTCCAATTTCTAATTCACCATTAATTAAATCTCCCTCAAACATTCCTTTTTTTGCTCTTCCTTTACCTAATAAAACAGCAAGTTCTTCTTTAGAAGCATTATTAACATATGCTTCTTGAATTTTATCGTAGAATTTATTTTTCATCATACGAACAGGAGTCAACTCTTTAAGAGTTAATTCTGTATCTCCTTCATTTGCATTAATTATTTCTTTCTTAAAGTTTTCATGAGCTGATGACTCATTACTTGCAGCAAATCTACTACCAATTTGCACGCCATCAGCACCTAAAACCATAGCAGCAAGCATTGATTTACCAGAACTTATTCCACCAGCTGCAATTAATGGAATATCAATAATGTCTCTTATCATCGGAATTAAACACATAGTTGTTATTTCTTCAATACCGTTGTGTCCACCAGCTTCAAAACCTTCTGCAACAATGACATCAACACCTGCTTCAAGAGACTTTAATGCAAATTTTTTGTTTGCGATAACATGTGCTACTTTAATACCATTTTCTTGTAAAAAAGAAGTGTATTTTTTAGGGTTGCCAGCTGATGTAAATACTATACTAACTTTTTCTTCAATAATTATTTTTAAATGATCATCAACATTCGGATACAGTAATGGAATATTTACTCCAAAAGGTTTATCCGTAGCTTTCTTACACTTTTGTATATGTTGTCTTAGCACATCTGGATACATAGATCCAGATCCGATTAATCCTAAGCCACCATGATTACTAACAGCTGAAGCTAAACGCCAACCGCTACACCATACCATGCCACCTTGAACAATAGGATATTTTATTCCAAAAATTTTACTAATTCTATTCATAAAATTATATAAATTTGTTGCGATGACTAAAATAAAAATTAAAAGCTATTAAATAATGAGAAATGATCAATTAATTTTTGATTTAATTAAAAAAGAAAATCAAAGACAAAAAAATGGCATAGAGCTTATCGCATCAGAAAATTTTGTTAGCGATGAAGTTATGCGAGTAATGGGATCATGTTTAACAAATAAATATGCAGAGGGATTTCCTGGAAAAAGATACTATGGAGGTTGCGAAGTAGTGGATGAAGTAGAAAATCTTGCGATAGAGAGAGCAAAACAACTGTTTGGAGTTGAATATGTAAATGTACAACCCCATTCAGGATCACAGGCCAATGCTGCTGTTTTTTTAGCATGTTTAAATCCAGGAGACAAAATATTAGGATTCAATTTAGCTCATGGGGGCCATTTAACACATGGATCTCCAGTTAATTTTTCAGGAAAATTATATAAAACTTTTTTTTATAATGTTCAAAAAGAGACTGGAATAATTGATTATGATGAATTAGAAAAGATAGCTGTCAAAAATAATCCCAAAATTATCATTTGTGGAGGTTCAGCATATTCTCAGGACTGGGACTACAAAAAATTTAGAGAAATTGCCGACAAAACAAATTCATTGTTAATGGCAGATATAGCTCATCCCGCAGGATTAATTGCAACAGGCTTACTTAACAACCCAGTACCACATTGTCATATTTTAACAACAACAACACATAAAACTTTAAGAGGTCCCAGAGGAGGAATGATTATGATGGGAGAAGATTTCCCAAACCCATTTGGACTTAAAACACCAAAAGGTAAAACAAAGATGATGTCAACAATTTTAAATTCTGGTGTCTTTCCCGGGTCACAGGGCGGACCACTTGAACATGTTATAGGCGCTAAAGCTGTTGCATTTAAAGAAGCGTTACAACCAGAATTTAAAAATTATTGTAAACAGGTTATTCAAAATTCTAAATTAATGGCTAATGAATTTACGAAGTTAAACTATAATATTATTTCTGGAGGGACAGTAAATCATTGTATGCTTATAGATTTAAGAAACAAAAATATTTCTGGCAAAGAAGCTGAGCAAGCTTTAGTAAAAGCCGATATCACGGCAAATAAAAATATGGTGCCATTTGATACTGAGTCAGCATTTGTCACTTCAGGTATAAGGTTTGGAACTCCTGCTATTACAACAAGAGGGATTACTGAGTTAGAAATACCAAGAATCGTGGAACTTATAAATAAAGTAATTTTAAATTATAATGATGATAACATTATTATTCAAGTTAAAAAAGAAGTTAATAAATTAATGGGTAGCTACCCTATTTTTGCTTAATATGCAACCAATTGATCATGAAAAAGAAAAAAAAGAAATTCTTAATAGATATAGATCACTATTAAGAGTAAACAAAGATCGACTAAGCAAAAACGATAAGAAAATCATTAGAAAAGCATTTAATGTTGCTGTAGAAGCTCACAAAAACATGAGAAGAAAAAGTGGTGAACCATATATCTATCACCCAATTGCAGTTGCACACATTAGTGCAAAGGAAATAGGACTAGGGACCACATCAATTGTATGCTCTTTATTACACGACGTAGTAGAGGATACAGACTACACTTTAGCAGATATTAAAAAGAATTTTGGAAAAAAATATGCTCTAATAATAGACGGTCTTACAAAAATTCAAGATGTATTTGATAAAAATGTATCTATGCAAGCTGAAAATTTTCGTAAAATGCTTCTTACATTGTCTGACGATGTAAGAGTAATTTTAATAAAACTTGCAGATAGACTACATAACATGCGAACTCTTGAGAACATGACAAAACCTAAACAATTAAAAATCGCATCAGAAACATTATATTTATATGCTCCATTAGCACATAGATTAGGATTATACTCAATAAAAACAGAACTGGAAGATTTGGGCTTAAAATTTACTAAGCCTGAAGTTTATAAAGCAATCGCTGAAGAATTAAAAGCAACTAAAGAAGAGAGAAAAAAATATATACTAAAATTTTCAAAACCATTAAAAGCTAAGCTCAAAGAAAGTAATCTAAAATTTTCAATAACTGGAAGACCTAAATCAATATTTTCAATTAGAAATAAAATGGTAAAAAACAATATTAATTTTGAAGATATTTTTGACAAATTTGCTATCAGAATAATTGTTGATTCAACATTAGATCTCGAAAAATCTAATTGTTGGAAAATTTATTCTATAGTAACCGATTTTTATAAACCAAATCCCGATAGATTAAGAGATTGGATATCAACTCCTAAAGCTAATGGATATGAATCCCTACACACAACAGTCATGGGAGAAGACGGAAAATGGGTTGAAGTTCAAATAAGAACTAAAAGAATGGATGAAATAGCTGAGAAAGGCTATGCTGCACATTGGAAATATAAACAACAATACGACAAAGGAAGTTCGCTTGATTCTTGGATTGAAAAAATTAGAGAACTATTAACAAATCCTGAAAATAATGCTATTGATTTTATTGATGATTTTAAACTTAATTTATATTCTGGAGAAATATATGTTTTTACTCCTGGAGGAGATCTTAAAACCTTACCCAAAGGTAGTACTGCATTAGATTTTGCATTCGAAATTCACACTGATGTTGGATTAAAATGTATGGGAATAAAAGTAAATGGTAAGTTAGTTTCTCTAAGTCATGAGCTTCAAAGTGGAAACCAAGTAGAAGTTATAACATCAGAAAAACAAAGACCAAGAGAAGATTGGTTGAGATTTGTAGTTACGTCTAGAGCAAGATCAAAAATTAAATCTGCGCTTAGGGAAGATAAAAAAGCAATTGCAGTTATAGGAAAAGAAATAGCAGAAAGAAAATTAAAACATCTTAAACTTAAATTAACCAGTCAAATAGAAACTGAGCTTATCAAGTATTTTAATACTGGCACGTCCATTGATTTATATTTTAGATTTGGTACAAGTGCTATATCTAATTCAGAAATTAAAGAATTTGTTCAGTATCAAAAAAGAGGATGGTATCAAACTATCAAAAATAGATTCACAAATCAGAATACAAACGCTTCTAAGGAAACAGATCTAAAAAAAATTATTGTTTTTGACGATAATGATGAAGTATTAGACTACAAAATGGCATCCTGCTGCAATCCTATTGCTGGAGACCAAATATTTGGTTTTTTAACAGTAAACGATGGAATAAAAATTCATAGATCTGACTGTCCAAATTCTATTCAACTCAGATCAAATTTTGCATATAGATTAATTGATGCAAAATGGATTTCAAAAAATGAAATTGATTTCATAGCTTCTTTAAATGTAAAAGGTATTGACAATGTTGGTGTTATGAATAAGGTTACCCAAATTATTTCAAATCAAATGCACGTTAACATAAAATCCATAAATATGACTAGCAATGATGGCATTTTTGAAGGTGTAATAACATTGAAAGTTCATAATGTAACTTTTTTGAAAGCACTTACAGAAAAGCTAAAAAGAATTGAGGCAATTACTTCAATTTCTAGAACTTATAAACATCATTAAATTTAATAGTAATTAGAAAAGTAAATTTTATACTTTTGCTTAAAACATAAAAAAAGTGAATAAACAAAATATAATCGATTCGGTAAAAGAAATTTTCACAAAATATCTAATTGAAAAAAAACATAGAAAAACACCGGAAAGATATGCAATTTTAAAAGAGATATATGAATACGATGGACATTTTGATATTGAATCGATGTATATACAAATGAAAAATAAAAAATATAGGGTTAGTAGAGCTACTTTATACAACACTATTGAAATTTTATTAGAATGTCAATTAGTTCGAAAACACCAGTTTGGAGGAAGTCAAGCCCAGTATGAAAAAGCGTATTCATTTGGACAACATGACCATCTTATATGTACCAAATGTGAAAAGGTAATAGAATTTTGTGATCCTAGAATTCAAAGTATTAAAAATGTTATTGAAAAAAACATGAATTTTAAAATTAATCGACATGCATTAAATTTTTATGGAGAATGCATTGACAAAAATATGTGCCAAAAAAATATTTAATTTAATGAAAGCAGACGTACTTTTAGGATTACAGTGGGGAGATGAAGGTAAAGGAAAAATTGTTGATGTCTTAACTTCAAAATATGATATTATAGCAAGATTTCAGGGTGGTCCTAATGCAGGTCATACACTTGAGTTCGATGGTATTAAACATGTATTACATACTATCCCTTCAGGAATATTTCACAAAAATGTAACTAACCTAATAGGAAATGGTGTTGTAATTGATCCAATAATTTTTAAAAATGAAATTTTAGGAATTAAAAAGACTAAAATCCCAACATCTACCCTTTTGATTTCCAAAAAAGCACACCTTATATTACCAACGCATAAGTTGATAGACGCTGCTTCTGAAAAAGCAAAGGGAAAGGAAAAAATTGGCTCTACTTTAAAAGGAATTGGACCAACTTATATGGACAAAACTGGCAGAAATGGTTTAAGAGTTGGTGATATTTCGTCATCGGAATTTAAGTCAAAATATGAAAAACTTAAAAGTAAACATATTCAAATTTTAAAATTCTATGATTATGAGTACGATCTATCAGAAATGGAAGAAAATTGGTTTGAATCATTAAGTATGCTTAAGCAATTTAAGCATATTGATAGCGAACATTATATACATAATGCTATCAAGCAAGGCAAAAAAATATTATCGGAAGGAGCACAAGGAACATTATTAGATATTGATTTTGGCTCATATCCTTTTGTAACATCATCAAATACAATTACTGCTGGAGCTTGTACAGGTTTAGGTATCGCTCCAAATAAAATAGGAGATGTATTTGGGATTTTTAAAGCTTATTGTACTAGAGTCGGAAGTGGTCCATTTCCAACAGAGTTGTTTGACAAGGTAGGTGAAAAAATTGGAAAGATCGGAAATGAATTTGGTGCAACAACTGGAAGACCTAGAAGATGTGGCTGGATAGATATACCAGCATTAAAATACGCAATTAATATTAATGGAGTTACAAAATTAATGATGATGAAAGCAGATGTTCTTAGTGGATTAGAAATCGTTAAGGCTTGTACGCATTATGAATTAAATGGTAAGAAAATAGATTATCTACCTTTTGAAGATAATAGTAATTTAAAACCAATTTATAAAGATCATAAAGGTTGGGATATGGACTTAACTAATCTTACAGATTTGTCTAAAGCGCCTAAACAATTAAATAATTACATTAAGTGGCTTGAAGAAATACTTGAAACTCCAATTTCTATTGTATCAGTTGGGCCAGACAGAACGCAAACCTTGTATAAATAAACTTTGAGGATTTTACTTCATATTCTTTTTGTTGTATTCAGTTCAAGTATTTATGCTCTAAATACAAAAAAGATAGAAATAATTAATGCAGATAGCTCATTTGCCAGTAACAAGTTACATCCAGACTATTTAAGACTGATAGGAAATGTAACTTTCAAGCATAACAATGCATTTATGTACTGTGACTCTGCTTATCATTATCTTAAAGAACAAAAAATCATTGCTTTTGGAAATATTAAAATATCACAAGCAGATTCACTAACTCTAGTAGGAAAAAAGTTAACATTCTATGGAAAAAAAGAAAAAGCTGAAATTTCTGGAAATGTCAGTTTATCTGATAATTTTATGATATTGAAAACAGAAAAAATTTTTTATGATTTTAAACATGATATTGCAAATTACCCAAAACCAGGAAAAATTTATCAAAAAGACAGAGAAATCAAATCAAAAAAAGGAAATTATTTTTCCAGAAAAAATAAATTTATATTTACTGATTCTGTATTAGTTACAACAAAAAATTATAACATTACAACTGATAATATGCATTATAACTCAAAAAGTAAAATTTATAATTTCTTTGGTCCGTCCTATTTAAAGTCAGAGAATAAAACAATTTACTGTGAAAATGGATGGTATGATGATGAGAAAGGAATTTCACAATTTCAACAAAATGCACACATAATTTCTGAGGCACAAATTATAACTGGTGATAGTATTTACTATGATGAAAACCAAAAATACGGTAAAATACTTAACAATGCAAAAGTAGAAGATACTATTGAAAATGTTAATGTTTACGGTAATTTTATTGAATATTTTGAAAATAAAAAAATTGCAGAAATAACAAAAAAACCGATTTTAGAAATAATACTTAAAGAGGATACATTGTTTATGCATGCTAAAAAATTTGTAAGTCACCAAAAAATTAAAAACAAAAAAGTCTTGGCTTACAATAAAGTTAAATTTTTCAAAAAAAACTTACAAGGAAAGTGTGACTCTTTGAGCTATAATTTTAATGATTCCATAATAGAAATGTATCGATCTCCAGTAATTTGGTCTAAAGAATATCAAATAACATCAGACAGCATAAGATTTCAAATTTCAAATAGTGAAATCGAAAAAATGATTTTAACCTCTAACCCAATAATAATTGAAAAATTAGACTCATTAAACTATAATCAAATTAAAGGAAAGAATATGATAGCTTTTTTTGATGATGACCAAATCAAGTATATGGATGTTAATGGTAATGGACAAAGTATATTTTTTATTGATGACGAAAATAAAGATGAAAAAATTGGACTAAATTTTACTGAATGTAGTGATTTATTTCTGCTATTTGATAAAAATAATCTTCAATATGTCAACTATAAATCAAAGCCTATTTCAAAAACTATACCTATTAATCAAGTAACTGAAAAAAATAGATTTTTAAAAGGATTTAAATGTAGAATTATTGAAAAACCTGTCAGTAAAAATGATATTTTCAATTAATAATCACAAAAGAAGTTCTTCTATTTTTAGCTCTATTTTGTGTTGAATTGTTTGGAAACAAGGGTTTTTGTTCACCGTAACCAACGTAAGTTAATTGATTTTCAGTTCTGGAATGTAAATATTTATATACTTCATAAGCCCTACTTATTGATAATTTTAAATTATCTAAATCATTTCCTTGATCATCTGTATGTCCTTGAATTTCAATTTCTAACTCAGGATTTTTGATAAGATATTCTACTAGCTGATCTAATTCTGAATATGAAGAAGAATCAATTATAAATGAATTGGATTCAAAAGTTACATTTCTAAAAATAATTTCCTCATTTGATTGTTTTGTTATTATATCAAGTTCGATGTTTGTGATTTCTTTAGCCTTTAACTTATTAGGTAGCTGAAAAACAAAGATGTCTTCTAATCCAAATCCATTTTTGTTTGAAACAAAATAAGCTGTATTTCCGTCTTTTTCAACAATTAATGAGTTTTCAGTATTATGTGTGTTTATAGGAAATCCTAAATTTTCTGGTTTTTGCCAACTATTAATTTTATTTTTTCTTCTACTAACAAAAATATCAAAATCTCCCATTCCAATATGTCCATTTGACGCAAAATAAAAAGTTAAATTATCTGGGTGAAGAAATGGAGACATCTCATCATATTTTGTATTTATTGAAGGTCCCAAGTTTTCTGGTTTAAGAAATGTATTATCTACAATTTCTGATCGCCAAATATCAGAACCTCCAAACCCACCAGGTCTGTTGCTTACAAAATATAAATACTTTCTGTCTGGCGAAAAACAACCTTGAGTATCCCATTTATCTGAGTTGACTAAATTACCTGCATTATATACAATACCATCATATAATAAATATAAGTCACAACCTCCAAGTCTATCAAATCTTTCGCAAGAAGTAAAAACAATTAAATTAGAATCAGTAGAAAATGAAAATGCTCCTTCATTACCAGAAGTATTTAAAATATCAGAAAATGGAAATGATTCTTTCCAATTTCCATCAGAATCTCTGTATGAAATATAAAAATCTTCTTGTAAAGTATTGTCTTTTAAAAAACGTCTAGAAAAAACAAGCCTACTTCCATCCACTGAAATTGATGGTGAATATTCTTGATCAGAAGAATTGATATTTAAGCCGATATTTTGAGGATTAAATTTTACAGGATTTTTTATAGATTCAATAGCAAAATTACAATTGTTTATGTATTTTTCAACATTGAAATTCATTTTCAAAGAGTCCGACAAGACTATTTCTAAAAAAGATAGAGCTTCATAGTAATAACCATTTGAATAATATAATTTAATAAGTTTTTCTAAAAGAACTACATCATTTGGATTTTTTCTTTCATAAACTTTTAAAATAAAGCTTGCAGCTAATTCAATACTATCAAGATTAATATAAATTGAGGCTAATAATAAATTTGGCTTCCTCCAATATGGATTATCATCTAATGCCTTGTTAGCATATTTGATAGCTTTTTTAATATTTCCCTTTGAATTATATTTAACAGCTTTGTTGTAGCTCTTATAGTCTAATTGAGCAAAAGAAATGAAAGGAAGAAGTAAAAAAATAAAAACTATTTTTTTCATTACGGTATATTCATATACTTTTGAGTTTGCAAGGATATTGCCCAATTTTTGTTTAGTTTTATATATTCTATAATAAAAGGCATTACTTTTTCTTTCTTACTCCATTCTGGTTGTAAATACAAAAAACACTTATCATTTAATTCTATTCTTTGTTCCTCCGCCCAAACAAGATCATGTTTATTATTAACAATAATTTTTAACTCGTCAGCTAAAGGTTTTATTGTCTTAAGAGGTAATTGCATTTTCTTTGGAGATAAACATATCCAGTCAAATGTACCAGTTAATTTATAAGCACCTGAGGTCTCTAAATGAATATTATAATTATTTTCTTTAAGTTTAGTTGTTAAATAAGTTAAGTCCCACATAAGAGGCTCTCCACCAGTAATTACTACAGTATTAACTTTAAAACCCTTAATCATTAAAATAATATCATCAACAGATGTTGGTGGATGAATAGAAGAATCCCAGCTTTCTTTAACATCACACCAATGACATCCTACATCACAACCACCAATTCGTAAAAAATAAGCTGCTTTTCCTGCAAAATACCCCTCTCCTTGTACACTATAAAATGCCTCCATCAAAGGTAACATGGTTCCATTCTTAATTGCTAATTCTGTACTTCTATCCATAATACAAAAGTATGTATTTTTAAAAAGAAGAATACTATATTTGTTGTTTATAAATTCAAAAAATATGAAACAATTAATAGAATGTGTACCAAATATTTCTGAAGGAAGAGATTTAGAAAAAATAAATGCTATAGCTAAAATTGTTGAGACGGTTAATGGAGTTAAACTTTTAAATATTGACCCGGGAGCTGCAACAAATAGAACAGTTATAACTTTTGTTGGGGAGCCAAAACCTGCTATTGACGCGGCATTTTTATTAATTAAAAAAGCTCAGGAATTAATAGATATGAGTTCTCACGAAGGAGAGCACCCAAGGATGGGAGCTACTGATGTATGTCCTATTGTTCCCATTTCTAATATAAGTATGAAAGAATGTGTTTCATGGGCACATAAACTTGGTGAAAAAGTAGGTAAAGAATTAGAAATACCTGTTTATCATTATGAGGAAGCAGCTAAAGAAGAAAAAAGAAGAAACCTTGCTAACTGTAGAAAAGGTGAATATGAAGGTTTAAGAAAAAAATTATCAGATTCTTCTTGGAAACCAGATTATGGCCCATGTAATTTTAATGATTCAGTTAAGAAGTCTGGTGCAACTGCTATTTGTGCTAGAGATTTTTTAGTAGCTTATAACGTAAATCTTAATACAACATCAACAAGAAGAGCTAATGCCATAGCTTTTGATATCAGAGAAGCTGGAAGAATCAAAAGAGAAGGAAATACTTTAACAGGAAAAATAGTTAAGGATAAAGATGGAAATGCAATTAAAATTCCTGGACTATTTAAATCAGTGAAAGGTATTGGTTGGTTTATTGAAGAGTATGGTGTAGCACAAATATCTTATAATCTGACAAATATTAATATATCCCCACTACATGAAGTTTTTGATAAAACATGTGAAAGAGCTCAAGCAAGAGGATTGAGAGTTACCGGTTCTGAATTAGTAGGCTTAGTGCCTAAAAAAGTATTAGTTGACGCTGGAAAATACTTCCTGAAAAAACAAAAGAGATCTATTGGTATAAACGAAGATGAAATAATAAAGATAGCTGTTAAAAGTTTAGGACTGGACGAACTCAGCCCATTTAATCCAGATGAAAGAGTTATTGAGTATATGATTGATAGCAATACAAAACAGCCGCTAATTAACATGACTTTAAATGACTTTGCAAATGAAACATCATCTGAAAGTCCAGCACCTGGTGGTGGTTCTATATCTGCTTACTGTGGAGCAATGGGAGTAGCTCTTGGAACAATGGTGGCAAATTTATCAGCCCATAAAAGAGGTTGGGATTCTAAATGGGAAGAGTTTTCAAATTGGGCTGAAAAAGGAATACAATATCAAAAACAGTTAATTAATTTGGTTGACGAAGACACTAATGCATTTAATAAAATAATGCAAGCATACAGATTACCAAAGTCTAGTAAAGAGGATGAAAAAAATAGAGATAAGGCTATACAAGAGGCAACTAAATATGCTATTCTTACTCCTTTCAAAGTAATGGAGATATCGTACGAATCTATGCAAGTAATGAAAGCTATGGCAGAAATTGGAAATCCCAATTCTGTAACTGATGCTGGAGTTGGTGCATTGTGTGCAAGGACGGCTGTTCTAGGAGCTTTTTTAAATGTTAAGATAAACTGTGGAGACTGTGATGATAGACATTTTGTGGATGATATTCTAAAAAAAGGAGAAGAATTAATTAAAAAAACATGTTTATTAGAAGAAGAAATATTGAGGATCACAAATTCAAAAATTTAACTAAATTTGTTATAATCTACGTAGAGTTCAGAAACTACGAAAAAAACGGGGCGTAATCTGAAAAGCCATAAGAGTAAGAAAAAAAAAACTTAAAATGAATAAATTAATTACAACAATTGGATCAATACTCTTTGTTTGCATGATTTTTACATCATGTAGTTCAGATAAAAAGAGTAAAGAAAATAAAGCTCCTGAGCTGACAAAAAAACAAAAAGATTTAATTTCAGCATCAAATGCTTTTTGCGATATCTTTATTACTGGAAATATAGTTGAAGATATTGAAAAAAAGATGGAATACGCTGAAGGTGAAGATTATGATGAACTATATGAAAAATATGAAATAGCATATGAAAAAAATGAAAATGCAAGTAAATTATTTATGGATTTAGCAGAAAATTTAGAAATTAAATGGAAAGATGAAAAAGATAATCTAGATATTGCAAAAAAAGATTTTGCATTCTTTAAAAAACAGTGCGAAACTTGTAAAGAAGAAATCGAAAAAAGTGAGGGATGGGATAATTTATGGGATGCTTATTGGAAAAACATAGCATCAGAATATGATGGAAATGGTAATCCAATTGAAGAAGATTTAGATTATGAATGGAGTGAAGTTGATCAAAACTTTTTTCTTGAAGAATGTAATTCTGAAAATGAAATGGATTTAAGTTCTTATTGTGATTGTTATTTAGACATGGTTATGTCCATGTACGATTCACCTGAAGAGGCTAATGAATATATGACAGAAGATGATATTATGGAAGTTGCTGAATCCTGTAGCTATACTTTGGATGTGACAGAATCAGAAAATTATAGTAATGGTTGGAGTGAAGATGAGCAAAACGCATTTGTTAAAGCTTGTATCGCAGAAAATGATGCTGATTTTATGCCAGCTTATTGTGATTGTGCATTAGATATTGTGATGTCCATGTATGATTCCCCTGAAGAGTCTGAATTAATGACGGAAGATGAAATAATGGAAATTGCTGAGGCATGTTCCTACACTTTTGATTTATAAATTAAATTTTGATTATTACAAGAAGACTTTACGAAATTATTAGTATATTTCTAATTGGTATATTATTTTTTTCTTGCAAAGAAAATAAAGATGAATCAAAAAATTATGTGTCTTTAAAAAAAACATCTTCTTTAGAAAATATCAAAAAAGATTCTTTAACAATAGATAGCACAAAAAATAATATTGAATTAAATTTTGAAAAAGATGCGTATGAAGCAGCTTCATGCATGTGTAAATTTTCAAATTTAATTATTGCCTTTTCAAAAGATAAATCTAAAGAAATGCAAATAAAATTAGAAAAAACCAGCAAACTTTGTACTTCATTATTTAACAAAGTAGACAGTATTTACGATGGAGACGATAATTTTAAAGAATTATATCTAAAATATATTTCAGAATGCGAATGATTAATTTATATAAAATCAAAAAAACAAGAGATTATCTCAATTTTTTATTTAAGCATTAACTCCAATTTTTTCCGCCATTAGCTTTCCTATGTCAGCAGGCGAGTCTGCTACAGTTATACCACACTCTCTCATAATAGCCTTTTTTGCAGCTGCAGTATCCTCTGCACCACCTACGATAGCTCCGGCGTGTCCCATAGTTCTTCCTTCAGGAGCGGTTTCACCTGCAATAAACCCAACTACAGGTTTCGTACCATGTTGCTTAATCCACTTTGCAGCATCTGCCTCTAGCTGACCTCCTATCTCTCCTATCATTATTATGCCATCTGTTTCAGCATCATTCATAAATAATTTAACAGCGTCTTTTGTAGTTGTTCCAATTATTGGATCACCTCCTATTCCAATAGCTGTTGAAATTCCAAGTCCTGCTTTAACTACCTGATCAGCAGCTTCATAAGTTAAAGTTCCTGATTTAGATACAACTCCTATCCTCCCTTTTTTAAATACAAATCCTGGCATAATTCCACATTTTGCTTCTTCTGGTGTTATAACACCTGGACAATTTGGCCCAATCAAGGTACAATGCTTGTCAGAAATATATTCTTTAACAGCAATCATATCTTTTGTAGGAATACCTTCAGTAATACATATAATAATCTTGATACCTGCCTCGGCAGCTTCCATAATTGCATCTGCAGCAAAAGCAGGAGGAACAAAAATAATTGATGTATCAGCTTTTACTTTGTCAACTGCATCACTTACAGTATTAAAAACAGGTTTATTTAAATGTACAGTCCCTCCTTTTCCAGGAGTGACACCTCCAACAATGTTTGATCCATATTCGATCATCTGTTCAGCATGAAAAGTACCTTCATTGCCTGTAAATCCTTGAATAATAATATTTGAATTCTTATTAACTAATACGCTCATATTTAATTATTTGTTTTATAATGCAAAATTAGAGTATTATAGTTTCTGACAAAGTATTTTGAATACTTTTGCAAAATGAAATATTTTAACAGAGATGAAACTATTTGTGCAGTTGCAACAGGTTCGAGTATGAGTGCAATTGCAGTTATAAGAGTTTCAGGGCCAAAAGCAATTAAAATTACTGATTCAATTTTTAGTAAAAACATTTTAAATAAAAAAACACACACTATACATTTTGGAAATATAATTGAAAACAATAAAATTATTGATGAAGTTCTAGTAAGTATTTTTAAAGAAGGAAAGTCTTACACCGGAGAAGAA
>MDTC01118686.1_pt1 | contig 53190 bp, 49 predicted proteins | sample 811181 | NCBI WGS metagenome assembly MDTC01 (sample SAMN05326644, study PRJNA326480) | marine metagenome | isolation source: seawater | place: Pacific Ocean: North | collected 2011 | reverse complement strand
CCCCGCATCTTGTCTTTCCAGTCATCGTAGTCAGAGACTTCACCGCGCTCGTACATGACTTCGAAACTGTCTTTACCTACCAGAGATTCAAGCCATACTTCTTCGCTGGTGAGTGAACCTGATGGATCATTATCACGGGCGATTTCATAAGCAGAACGACCCTTGAGGAAGTCAAGCCATGCACGTTTGTCACCACTGAACACACGTTGTTCGATGGCAATGTCATAAGCGGACATACCTTGGGGACCTGTTAACCCTTCTGGACCGCGTGGACCGACAGGGCCACGATCCCCTTGAGGACCGACGACTTCACCAACGTTGGTCCAGTCATCTCCTGTGTATACGTGGAGATTAAGACCATGGTAATACGCATCACCAGGTTGACCCGAGGTAGGGAGTTCAGACGGGTCGTTAACACCCCCTAGAACGCGAATAGCGTGGGCAGGTAGACCACGCGCACCGGTATCACCCTTTTGACCGCGTGGACCTTCAGGACCGCGCATGGATTCGTACCACTCGTCCTCAGTTCCAGTGAATCCACGACGTTGAGCGATCTCGTATGCGTCATCCCCTTTGACCCAGTCAAGGTAATCATCGATCGACCATTCTAATGGGATCTGCCCATAGTCACGAGCAAGTTGGAAAGCGTCTTTACCTTGAAGTGACTCGATCCATTCGGCACGAGTCATCATCGGGTCAATAAGACCTGAATCAATTGCTACGCGGAAAGCGTCTTTACCGGGAGGTCCTACACTACCGATTTCTTCCCAACCGCTGTTCACCCAGGTATACATCCGGGTATTAACAACGTAGGAGTCACCGTTGTTTTCAGCTATGGGTGGTAGATCTTCAACACGCGCACGGGTACCGATAACTTTAAGACCAATACCGTCCGACCCACGAAGTGAGGACAACCAATCCTCATACCCACCAACGAATCCTTCAAGCTGTGCGATCTCAAACGCACTGAGTCCACGGGGTCCTCGGATGTCACCGATGTTAACCCACGCCCCCTGCACAACTGTGTGGAAGTTCGAATCGATAACAAACGTGTCACCGTTTTCAAACTCCAATGGATCAGGTAGGCCGCTTTCATCAGCGAGAACACCTAAAACACGAATACCACTATCAAAGATAATGGCACCATCACCACTACCACCCCCAATAACGTGACCGCCAGGGGTAATACCATCATGAAGACGAGCATTTTTCGCTTCAGTGTCAATGGTAATCTCACCGCTAGAACGCATCTGGCGATCGTTCCAACTTGTACTCCCATTCGGGAGTCGTAACTTCTTCACCATTTTCTTATCTCCTAGGTGAGGTCAACTTCACCAGCCCATACGTCATCAGGGAGTTCCTGACCGGGGGTCGGTGGTTCGTAAAGTTCCATGGTCAGAATAGCCGCCATACGGGACGCTTCTTGACTTACCGTCCCAGAATCCCAATGGGTAGCGACAAACCCGTTCTTAGGAGTTGTGACAGCACCCAAAATTGTCTCTGCTAGTGAAGGCATACGTTCTTCCGTCGTCTCTCCTAGAACGGAAGACAACGCCACACGGAAGGTACCATCGAACTGATCTTCCAGTTCGGCTTGTTCTACTTTCCATGCTTCACCATTTTGTTCAATGATGAGGTCACCTTCGCTAATGGGATTATCATTCACGTTCTGATCGAGAGGGTAGTTGGCTCGAACTTTGATGCCGACCCACATCCCTACGTCACTGTCGAACATTTGCTGACCATCAAAACCAAGAATAACGAGACCTGCGTTAATCATAGCGTTCTCCTTAGAAAATGACGTTAAGCTCATACGTCGGACTGGCGTTCGCATTGGTGATGATGAAGGTATTTGTATCGATCACCTGCATGTTACGCAAAGAGGTGGGGACATACATCGTGGGTGGTTCGCCCAGGACATTCAGCATTGAGAACCAAACCGGATTACGACCGAATGGGTGGGTAACCCGAATGGAACTGTCTGAATAGACCTTCTCGATGGTAACGCCATCGGGAGTTTCCCACACACCTGCCGGAAAATCATTCACCTTGATCTTCATCACACCGATCGGGAAAAGACCAGCGTCAAGATCACCTCCGCCAGATCCGCCGCCTGTTCCACCACCAGAACCAACGCTTTCGATACTAGCCAGTAAATCGGCAAACTCTTGTTCGGTACCAGAGTATTGACCTAGACGCACCGCTAGTTCATATGCGGATTCTCCATCCTCACCATCGACACCGTTTATACCGTCCGTTCCATCACGACCGTCATTACCGGGATCACCCTTTGGACCTTGAGGGCCTTCATCACCCTTTTCACCTTTGATTTCTTGCAAATACTCTTCTTCAGTACCAGTGAATCCAGTGACACGCTTGTAGATTTCATAAGCGCTTTCACCATCTGCACCATCTTGCCCTGTTCCGCCGCCTGTTCCACCACCGTTATTCTCTAGGACTTGTTCAATCCATTCGAGCTCGGTGCCATCCCATCCTTTAACACGTTTATAAATCTCAAAAGCACTTTCACCGTCGGTACCATCAACACCATCGGTTCCGTTCGTACCGTCTGTACCGCGATCCCCTTTAGGGCCGCGTGGACCTTCGTCTCCTTTGGGTCCTTGAGGACCTACCAGACTGGCTAACCAACCTGTTACGTCACCTGAATAACCTGCCTCTCTAGCAAGGTCGAACGCCGATTTACCATCCGCCCCTTCGGTGATAAGGTCTTTAAGAAGCATCCGTTTGTTAACACCACCTTGGACCACTTCAACGGTTTCATTTCCCGTGAAAGGTAATGTCACCCAGGACATTGTCGAAATCATACCCTTGGCCATAACGCCTCCTCATTGGGTCGTCGTAAAATTAAATACCTGTGAACAGGATCCACATAAGATTAAGCAGTAATCGCTGATCGCACACGGCGGTTTAAAGACATCCCCGAAGGGATGTCTTAGGATTAAGTAACGGGTTCTTCAACCGGTGCTGTCGGTTGGTAGAGGTATTGTACCATGACCTGGTTACCATCCCACTGACCCACTTCATCTACCAATACATCAAAGACTTTCGGGTCTGCTGTTGCTGCAACAGTTGCATCCCATGCAACACCGTTACTGTCGATCCAACGTACCGTCGAGAAGTTCATGATACCCGCCACACCACCGCGCGGTGTATGTGTTAGGGTGATTTGATCATTTACGATCGACAGGGTTTCGGAGAACGGCATCGCAGAAGACGATGCGATACGGCCATTAACAAACGTCTTGACAGCATCGACAGAAGGAACTTTCGTAGCGCCTTCAACTGTCGCATCAACGTCCTGTTCCAGTTCGTCGTTCTGAACAGTTTTGTCGAGATCGATCGACTCGCGAGTAATACTGATAGCATCCGACTTGCGTTTAGCTTCGTCAGTAAACGCATTCGTGTCTTCATTAGACTCGTAGGCTGCTTTGATACCATCCGCTGTCATTGCATTGGTCATGATGTCCTGTGACATCAACATCATCCAGTCAGTGACAAGACCGGTTTCACTATCAAAAGCAACGGGTTTGAACGTGGCCCACTTGCCTTCACCCACATCACGAACGTAAACACGATCACCATCATCAAGATCGGGGAGTGCGTCACGTTCTGTGAGGTCGTTCACGGTGAAGTTGGAGCCCAATGCCATCTTGGCATCGTCAATCCAACCAGAGACTTGCTCTTCAGTGACAGAAGACGCGTTAACCGCTTCCAGTGTTGACTTAACTTCATTCAACGCACCAACGAGTGTTTCTTTCTCAGTGGTGGTGAGTTGTGACATGTCACCGATTTTGGCCACTTGTTCACGCAGAGACGCACTGATGACAGTAACACTATCAACAGAGGTAATCTCAGTACCCAGGACGATAACGACATCACCTTTACCCACAGGCAGTGTAACATCGACTGCAAGGGTCACATCCCCTGCTTCGGACGATACCCAGTGACTACCTGGTACGTAGCCTTCAGCCGCTACGATCTTATCATTGGCTTCTTGGATAGTAAGGTAGCCCAGGAACTCACCGCGTTTAAGGAGTGCTTGATCAAACGAAGTGAGACGTGCTTCTAGACCATAAATCGTGGAGATATTACGACGAACGATTGCCATGCGATTATACCTTCTGTGTTATTGGGGATTGACAGCGGTTAGATAGGTAACGGTGACCGCCCCCACCATACCACCTAGCTCTTCTAGGTCAGCAACAGGGATTTGTGCGTACCATTTTCCTGTATCTTCATCAAATACAGGTTTCACATCAACGATTTCAGCCATCGATCCATCGATTAGAAAGACCACACCCATATCAAGGACAAAGTCACCGATGGGGGTTGAGGGTAGTTCTGCACGTCCATCTGCTGGATTAACAAACAGCCAAGACGCCGTAAATAGTTTCGTACTCTCAACATCGGGCTTAGGTGGATTATTAAGTAACTCCACTAAGTTATGGTTAAGAAGATAGAAACTGAACGTATCGGATATTTCTTGTTTTGAGGGTGATACAACAGGAAGGAGTCCTGCTTTGTCACTTGGTCTTGCGACAACCCCGACTGTCCCCACAATAAACTCAAGCGGTGGTGGTCCTGCCGGGTTTTTATTAGACTCGTCATATTGGATACTTAATGTAACTTCACCAGTCCAACTAACATTGTGGATTTCGGTGATCGTGTACAGTGTATAAGTACCCACATCGATGGTGGATGTATCAAAGAATATCTTGTCGTTAGGTTGGATGTCGCGAGGTTGGAAAACACCTTCGGCATCCGAGAACCCGACGATACAACGATAAACGTTATCTTCGTAAGGTGTCGCGTTATTTAACGTGATCGTTGACTGGAAGGCAAGTTTTGCCATAGGAACGTCCTCTCACAGGCATTGTAAAGGGGGAAGTCACCCTCCCCCTGGAGAGGGTTAGGTAAGTAGATACTTGAAGTGATAACCGCGATCGGCTATCAATCCAGGACGTGCAACCACATTGAACCCGTTTTCGTGTACAACACTGATGTTTGTCATCGGCTGAATCGTCGGAGGGTTCGAACGTGAATAGTACATCATCATGGGGTATACCATATCACCCATGAAACTATCGCCCCAGTTATCTGGATACTCGAGGCGGAACGACGTGGTGGAGTTCCAGCCGTCATCATAGAAAATCATGACGGAGTGGAGTATCAACCCATCAGTTACATTATCGATACGTACTTTACCACCACCATCGAGTTCCTGACAAGTCACGAGGTCCATAGCCGCTTGACTACCAAACCCTACCACGATCACAATGGCTTGGAACGATCCACGCATAATCTCAAAGCGTTTACGGACCATCGTCACACCACCGGAAGAACCACCACCTGTATCACCACCCGCACCAGCATCAGCGATCATTTGATCGACTTCAGCACGCGTATAGTAGCGACCATCGTGATTATGGTTTTCTTGAGCAGCACCGAGATCACCCGCAGTCAAATCACGCTCTTCCGTTCCCGTAACGTGACCTTCGTCATTCACTTGAATACGGGAGATAACTCGATTACCTGTTAATGGACCTGAGCTATTGGATGCGAAACCTGTTGGGTGAGTATAGTTACTACCCCCAGAACCCGTCTCCGACAAACCATCCAACTTGGTACGATAGACATCCGTGAAGTCGTTGGTAGAAAGTTGTTTACCAACGACCTTGTCAACCTTGTTAGTGATCGATGTTTCCAGAGAAGTAATCCGATCAGAAAGGTCGTTAAGTTCCTGGGTTACATCTGGAGCTGTACCGCCTGTATCGCCCGATCCTGTTTCAAGCGTGTCAAGACGCACTTTGATGGCATCGATTTCACTATTAATCTGTGTAAGATCAACGCCCGACCCACCGTTGGCTTCCAATGCTGCGATACGCGTTTGAAGGTCGCTGATAGCGTTTGCGTTATCACCAGATTCACTGTCGCCTTCAAGTGCAGCTACTCGCCCTGCTAAACCGTCCAATTCATTACGAAGACCACTCACTCCACTAATGGGGATTTCACCATTAAGGATCATCTGAATAGCATCGTAAAATTCTTGAGTGGGTTCATTATCGCCGAAAATTCCTGATAATGCATCGATCGCTTCTTTCAATACACGACCTTGGTTTGCACTTAACGGTGCATCAGTATCGGTACTGTCAAGACGATCGACGATGTCAGCAATTTTGACATAGGTGGTCAACAATGTATCCACCGTTGATCGCGATACCTTGTCACCCAATGCCGCGATCATAGCGTTCGATAAGGGTTTATTTACATCGGATGTGTTATCGACATTCCCCAGACCGACCATATCTTTGGTACCGGCCTTAAAGTCAACACCATCAGGTCCTTTGACCAGTAGACCATTCGCTGTGGTGTCGAAAGCATCAATCACATCGCGAATAATGTTTCGCCAGGTATCGACCGAGGTGCCCAAATCAGCTTGGAAGTCATAAGGAGTACCCCCCTGTTTAACTTCCGCCAACCATTCTTCTTCACTTCCGTCGTAACCATTGACGCGGACATCAATCTGATAAGCAGATTCACCATCGTTACCGTCGACACCGTCACGTCCGTTCGTACCTTCTTGGCCTTTATCGCCTTTAGGTCCCTGAGGACCCACTAAGGAAGACAACCATTCACTTTCGGATCCCGAGAAACCTAACGCAACGGCAACCTCGTAAGCGGATTTACCATCTTTACCTGTCAACTCACGCAAAAGATCGAGACTGATGCGACGGTTCTCATAAACCTCAGGTGTTTCAGTTCCAATACGACGGATTACTTCAAACCAGAGAACATCGGTCAGTGAATTCACTGACCGTAAGTCAGAAATTTTTTTACCTGTTACGGTACTCATCATTTTTTCCTTTTAACCGAAACCACGTGAGAAGAAACGATCGAACTCGCGGGCCATTTTAACATCGTACTGGTTTTTCGCGAAGTTGGGACCATTATAACGACGAGCAAACGTTGTCCAGTCTTGACGACGTAGTGCTTGAAGTAAAACGTCGTCTGCTTTAATGAAGCGGCTGAACGCTATCAGTTGGTTAGACTCACTCTCCTGCATTAGTGAGACGTATTGATCCACACTCTCGTAATTGAGATGATCCCAGTGATACCCCATAATCTGGAACAAACCCCAAGAGGCAGATTCATGTGCACTGACATGATGGATATCAGCCGCCTTACGTAGGCGATCGTACTCACGAACACCCCCTAAATACCCGCCTGTTTTATCACTGACGATATTAGGTTGGCTACGCATGTAAGGCGTTGGATCAATACGATGGTGATTTAGACGACGACGCATGATGTGACGTTCGTAAAGGATTGCCGCCAGGTTATTGCTGAAGAAACCACTACCACGAGACTCGACAGCATTAACCGCCATAATTGCCGAAACAGGTACGTTCAGTAACTTGGCCACACGTATGATATCGTCTTGACTTAACTGACGGTCATCTGGGGCTACCATCGCGAGTTTCTTGAACGTCGCGACATCGACGATGCCGGTTTGTGTCAGTTGGTGTTGTTTCTGGAACGCCAAGAGTTGGCGGCGTGTTCCTGGTCCAAAGACACCATCAACCGTAAGGCTAAAACCAGCGTCTCTGAGACGTTCTTGTACAAACAATACGTCATTACCCTGATCACCAGTTTGAACGAAAACAGCGTCGTCGTTGGCAGGTTTAAGAAGACGCAACCACGTCTTCTCACATACCGCCCCATCCGCCACAATCATTTGACCACGTTGGAATGCCGTCACAGCACTCACGGTCTTTTTATCAAACACACCCGTCTTAACAACATTGAGTCCGTTTTCATTTAGTAGATACTGGAGACGTTTAACCGCAGGTCCCTGATCACCTTCTTTTAATGCACTGTATTGTTGAGGTGTAAAATCAACCTCATGGTACCATTGTAATGCTGACATGGTCACTCCTTAAACCTCTAACAGACGATAGGAACCGTCTTCCAACAAACGGGGAGTACCGTCTTCCAACAAACGGGCATTAGCAGGAGCGGGAGGAGCTACCGCCGTCACTTCTAGGATGGTTTCACCATACCAGACAGGGGACGACGGGCGTGCACGCATCCGGTAACGAATACTTTTACCTGCTTTTGCCAACACCTTGTCGTTTTCAAATACATCGATGTTACTAAACTGCATCAATTCGATTTTGTTAAGTTCAGCAACGATCTTGCGTGACGTAACATCGCCTTCTACATCAACTTTTATTTCAGCCCCTAACGCAATACCTATATCAAGTCGGCGGTATTGGAAGATAGTGGTGACACCAAAATCAAGCAATGTTAAATCAACAAACGTCCTACCGGGAAATGTTTCAGTAGGGTGATGTCTAAAGTTTTCAAATCGCGTATTAAAACGGTTGACACGCCAACCAGGACGTGCCTGACTAAGCATTGTAATAAACGCCTGGTCTGAAGGTACATCGTAAGGAAAACGATCGGTAGTCATGATAGTGTCTCATCTAGATATGTCACATAACATCAGTTTTTGATTCGACCTATAACGACATAAGTCCTCTCCCGAAAAAGGAGAGGACTATACTGTATTGATGATCATGGAACTATGTTTTCGAGGTTTTCAATGAGTAGCGTTGTGATCTGCAGAAGGAACTGAAAACCCTGTCCACCATTACCGGTACCCACACTGATGATTTCGATGACCATTACAGGCACAACAATAAGGGCAGCGACTAACGCCATGACAAGCAACGTGAGTCGATACGTGTTTCGATCTCTTACTTTACCTACTTTCTGACTCAGGAACTCGGTCCGTTCATTTGTGGGTAGAGAAAAAGCTTGAGCGTAAATATGACTCGCAGGCGTTTCTTTTGTTACTTTGGCAACGTTATTTCTCATAAAGTAACCATTAGACATGGCAACGATGACATGAGAAAAGGGACTGTTTTTGACAGGTTCATCGCCCAAGGACACCAAAGCGTCTTCAACAATCATGGTGCTATCTCCAAATCAAGTTGGGACTCCACCCAGGACCTTAACGACGTTATTTGTTGGCGACACTCTCCGGCAGCGTTTGTCTGACGTATAGCATAATCGGTCAATAACGCACTGTGTGCTTCGTACATACTGTTAGCATCAGGAAATACTAACATAGGGTTACTCATCTGTGCTTCTGTGGGTGGTTCTGCCAATGTGCAGATTTCAACTAACTCTTTAGGTGGTACCCAAAATAACTTATTCGTCACAATCTGTTTCTGCACCTCCTGTGAGGGCAAGGCAGTAAGACTCTCGCATCCCGCGATAAAGAGCATCAAGCTGACGATCACTAAGAGGTTGGATAGTCGTTTCATCTGTTTCTTCCTGATGGGTAGGAGGAGTTGGATTCTGGGTAACCCGCGTATCTTCAGAAGTATCGGTCGTTATTTCCTCTTCGACGGGCCCGTGATTAAAGAACTCAAGGAATGTGGTATCAACTACCTTCTGTTGTCGCTCCTTAAGGATGCGCTGGCGTTCAATATATTCATTAATGATTTCATGGTTGAGTCGACGCCTCTCTTCACGAAATACATTGAGTTTCTCTGACACCTCTGCTTCTCGTTCAGTTATCTGCTGCTCGACCTTAGCATCTACATAGATATTATTGTAATAGATAATAAGACCAACGCCCGCGACTACAACCACTAAGATAGCAAACTCAGGTGTCTTTAAACCAAGAAATGAAACCATTCGTTTTAATAATGACATCACCATGGGAAATGTTCCCTTAGGTATGTTAACGCTACGGCAGTAGCGTCAATACTGTGTTCGGACATCTGTGAGGGGTCCACCATCCAGTTAAGCTTAGGATGACCCACCACAGCGTTAAAGTTGTCTTCCTTCTTACGACCCTTGTTACCTGTTAACACCACCCCTACGGCAGATTTGACCTGTTTAGGAGCATAGTAATGAAAAGGTAAGTGGTTGCTGTACACATACATCGAACGCTGAAGTATAATCAGACACTCCGATAATGCTTTAAATGCCGCTGCGAACTGACCCATGAATGGGGATTCAGATGCAATGACATGTGGACGATATTGCCAAAGAAAGCAATGGATCTGATCCTCAAGATCAAAATGTCTTGCTAGACGCTGTCCATGGTTTTCTGCAGCTATTGGATAGTCACGCCCTGTTAAGGCGAATGTCTGTTCGTGAACAACATCGAACATAGAGGAATTCATATCCCACTCGAGAATAGAAAGACCCAGGGAACTACTCCCTGGGTCGATTCCTAGTACCCGGAGCGGCTCTGGATGGCTCGGGAGTGATAACATGTCTTATCCTAATGTTGGATTAAGAACCTAGGAATGTGGCGGAGGCTGCGTCGTCACCACCCAAGAGAGGTTCCACACCACCCACATCAAGAGTGAAGTCGATACCGTCTTGAGAGTACGCAACTGCATGGTTGGTAGCGATGAACACATTCACCTGACACGCGATAGTTTCAGTGTAGGTAAAGCTTGAAGAGCCAGCAGAAGGTCCTGTCACTTCACGATCTACGCCACTACATAGACCCATTTCTGAGATCACTGGTGTACGCTGCTCACCTGTACGCACTTGGTGAGCATTGATGATTTCAGAAACATCTTCAGCTGTCAAACGGATAGTGATAACAGCTGAAGCGGTAGTAGAAGATCGAGAACCCAACACAGTACCGGTATTTGAAATATCAGGGGGTGTGGGATTAAGTACGTCAGAAGAAGGAATGAAAGGAACAGTAGTTGATGTTCCATCTTCATTAACAGTCACACGCTGAAGCTGTACGTTAACCCCATCGAATTCAAGACGACGAAGATAATAGGCGTAGTAATTACGACCATTGTGTTCTTCTTGCACCCGTAGTCCATATAAACGACGTTGATCGGCCGGAAGGTCATTGTTGGTTTCACGAAGGACAAACGGGATGTGGTTGTAGAGAGCCGCATCATCACCGAAATGCAGGACGGGTTCAGGCTCATGAGAACCATCAGCCGCCACTACTGTTTTATGACCACGGTTGCCGATCGTAAGGTAGCGCATGTTCGGTAGAATACCTGGGGGTGGTGCAACACCTGCCTGAACATTGAACTTCTCATTAAGTGTGGTATTTTCAACCAACTCAAAAGGAAGCCCTAATTTTTTAGCAGTTTGAAGATAGATACCATAAGCTGTCCGTGTGGAAGCAATGATATCACGTTGAATAGAGGCCATGATCTTTCCTTAAATGTGGTTTTTACGCTCACTGATAACGTTAATACTGGTTCCGGTAGCTCGTTTATCGACCACCATTCGTCGCTCATATTCAATTGGTGGTAGTGGATTATTCCAAGAGCCACCTTCGTTAATACCGATTAAGTCGGTATATCGGTATTGGTGGTAACGACCGATGGTTTCGGTTGGGTTCCACCCCCCACCGTTAGAGCGATCACCTACACTATGGTAGGATTCACCACCTGTAAATATACGAGTATGGACAACAACTCTTCCAATCCCAGGACTATGGTAAAAAAACATTTCCCACGGATGCCAAAAAGGCGTCCATCCACTTATGGCATACTGCCTGTTCGAATGTAAAGAGTTTTCTATGGTTGTTCCTAATTGCCTAAAGTCCAACCATAAGTTACCATTAAGATCCCATGCTTTAATATTCGCATGTATCCAAGCACGCGTGGCTCCTTTATCTAACCCTCTATCGGAATAACGCGCCACGTTCATTATCGAGAGATCAACCGAAAATTCTTGAGCATTATATCCAGACAGGTTAGTGTCCAAGCTCATATTTATCGTCTGCCCTCGATTTCGTGGATAGCGGGTATATCCACGATGAAGGTCATGTACAAAAATGGATTCTCCGTCAGGTAATTGACTAGCTAAAATAGGCCGTCTAACACCATTGCGGTCTAGTGCAGCATTCATTGAATTAGGGACGCCAACCGCGTCCCTAACGTAACTACTCATCCAACCGGGTTCGAGTCGACGCCTGCCAAATCCCTGTACGGTAATACCATGCCTGGCAATTTGTCCATCCCAGTTAGCCATAGATACTCTCCAGTTTCTTAATGCGCTCTTCAAGAGAAAGTATTTTAGCGTCTTTATCTTGGTCACGCTTAATAAGTTGTTTGTTAACCTCGACCAACAACGCCACTGGACCAGCAAGGTTGATAGTGAGGTAATCTTCATTGTTTTCATCTTTGGCGGTACGTACACTATTCGGTAGTACTGACTGTACTTCCTGAGCGCTTAGACCAGTATAAAGCTCACCGTTGGTAGTTAAACGATAATCAAACCCATTTAAATTCGTTATTTTCTCTAATGGGTTTTCAATACCCCCCAACACGTCTTTAAATCGCATATCGGAACGGAAATAGTAGTCGTTGGCGCTAACCGTACCACCAACATAGACATCACTTTTAGCCAATAAGCGTTCCCGGTTAATCTCAACCCATGAGTTAAATCCACCTGAACCCTCAGCGCCGAATTGAAAACGATCGGTGTCATTATAAGGGTTATCGAAGTCATCACTTACTGAAAAACGGAAGTATGATGTACCTGTACCACCAGCTTGCCCGACGGTGTTGGGGATATCGATGTGTTCGATGTAGCCTGGATCGTTGCTATTGCGACCTGCGGGGAAGCGAATACGAGCACGGTCGTTACTCTTAGGAACGGTAAACCCATCAGTGGCGAACCACTCCCATGTTGCGGCGAACCCTTCACGATAGCGCTGTGGTGTTACGTAACGATCGTTACGTGTACCGTTTTGCATATCTGTCCACGAGGCGATGCTGTAGTTCTCCACATTCCCTAATCCCACTTGTGACTTAGTCACGTTGTGTGGGTTGTTGGTTCTGGAAGCATGGGTATTAAGGATCGCAAGAGCCTGGACATCGATAGCGTTTTTTGTACGCAAAGGTGTCATATACTTGGTATTGACAGTACCATCTCGCGCCTCACTCAACGTTGCGATGCCGTAATTCAACACAGAACCAAGACCCACTTGTGACTTCGTCACGTTGTGTGGGTTGGAATTATTGTTGACGTGAGCCGCCAACAGAGAACCCGCTTGTTCTGTAATCGCCGCTTTAGTCAAGAAGGGAGTCATGTAACGGTCATTACGTGACCCTGCTTCAGCTTCAGTGGTTGACGCTACAGCATAGTTCTGAACAGAACCTAATCCTACCTGAGCTTTCGTCACATTGTGAGGATTATCCGTTCGACGTGAATGTGCATCTAGAGGAATAAGTGCCTGTTCAGAGATCGCTTCCTTAGTGAGCGAAGGCGTCATGTAACGAGTATTACTCGCACCAGACTTCGCTTCTGATACCGATGCGATGCTATAGTTCTGTACACTACCTAGTCCCACTTGCGCTTTAGTCACCCGGTGAGGATTACCAAAATCTGCCATGTGGTTGTTAAGCGGTGTGACAGCTTGATAAAGAACAGCATCACCTACACGTTCTGCAGTCATATAACGATCAGAACGATCGCCCAATTGAGCTTCGCTTAGGCTTGCTACTGGGAAGTTAGATACATTACCCAGACCAACTTGGGTCTTAGTGACGTTATGTGGGTTAGACACATTTGTCACGTGGTCATCAAATGCATTTTTAACCTGGAACGTGATGGCGTCCTTTGTACGTTCAGGGGTCATGTAACGATCAGCGGCAGTACCCTGTTGTGCTTGAGATAAAGAAGAGATACCGAAGTTCTCAACGTTACCTAATCCTACCTGAGCTTTCGTTACTTGGTGTGGGTTACTGAGATCAGCAAGGTGATTATTGAAATCAATACCGATGTGGTGGTTAATGGCATGAACCACACCGGCAACATGTAGGTACTTACTCGTACTGGTTCCTGTCTCGATCTCTTGGTTAGTGGCGATACCGTAATTCTGAACCAGTCCTAAGCCCACTTGAGCCTTAGTGACATTGTGAGGGTTCAGTTGATTATTTGCGTGAGCTTGGAAACGGCTATCTAGAGCATCAGTATATGCCTTACCCTCTTCAAAAAGGGTACGGGCATATTCACGGATTTCATCAAGCGTTGCCTGGTCACCTGCCAAGATGGCTTGGGTTACCCGTTCAAGCTGGATGACCAGGTATTCAAACCCATAGAGTTCCCACAAGGCATGTAGGTGACCACCCACGGGAAACTCCGTGGGCTTACCAATAATACCGGCCCATTCAACCACCTGGTTTTCGATGGCTAATGATTCAAGTACCTGAGACAACGCGTCTGTGGACATGGCGTAGTTACCGCCAACCACTTGGTAGTCAATATAAATGCGCTGGGAGACATTTGGGTTCTTGATAACCACCGCACCACATACTTCAAGACCTGTTAATTCAGTGGCGTCTTGAAAGAGGTATGTGGCTACGTAATCCACATTTGGGACGAGTTCGGTGAAGCTGTCATCAAATACTTTAAATGTGTTCGTGAAGAAACCACCGTAATTGGGGACAGCCACACGATAATCATTGGTGGGTGTTTCCACCAAATCGTGAGGTTCCTGAAGAACCAGGTTATTCGGGTTTTTACCCGTTACGTCTAACGGGTATTTTCGAATCAATGACATGTCATAATTCCTTAAGCCTGTAGCTCATCAGCCGCGTCTTGGAAAGCCTGCTCAAGTGCCGCTAACACCTGTGTGTTGGCATAGAGAGGTGAGTCAATGGTGTCAAACACCTTGGTGTTATCAACTTCAGGTATGTCTATAGTTGAAACACTATTAACGTTATCATTAACCACAATGATAACATCCTTACTCACACCTGTGTTCTTCATCCACACCCGAACTACGTCGGTTCCATCGGAAGAGAATGAGATATTAATTACCGAACCAATGTCGATGTTCGCCAGCGTCATCGCATGCATGTTTCCAGGTGTACCGCTAATGTTAATTGGGTACGAATAACCACCGATAGATACAATGACAGTAATAGAAGTTGACTCAAGTTGATTTTCGTCATTACGTGAGAAACTGATATCGAAAGCGGAGACTGTATCGTTACTACTCGGAACACTGATATGATAAACGACCACAGAGGGTGTTTGATTAATCATCATATCAGATAGTACACGACTATAAATGTCATCTCCGATCTGTTGTTTGGTTTCGCCCTCTAAGGTGAGGGCATTACTGACAGTCGCGCCTTCGATTAAATCTTCAAGATCGGCAAATGTCCGACCATCGAATAAAGTAGAGTCATTGACTTTAAGCGCCTGGATTTCACTAAACAATGCCGTTTTAGACAGGTTATAAACCTGGTTAGCATTGTTAGCAGTACCGTTTACACTTAACTTACCTGAAAGTAGGTTATCTACTTCAGTGGTAGTGTACGCATTAACTGAACCGGCCGTTAGTTCGTGAGGGTTGTCACGGTCATTAATATGATCTTCGATCAACGACCTTACCTGTGCATCAATAGCTGCTTTAGTTAAAGAAGCAGTCATATATGCGTCAGTAGCAGAACCGTCTTGAGCTTGCTGGATAGTTGCCGGAGCATAGTTCTCAACCAGACCTAAACCGACTTGATCTTTAGTGATCTCAATCGGACTTGTTTCAGAGTCCGTCAAGAGAGCTAAAAGGTCAGTCAAGAATTGGTCTAACACGGGGTCTAGAAGAGCAGGTGTAATATAACGGTCCGTACGTGTCTTACCGACAGCTTCCTGTTCCGTTGCCACGCTGTAGTTTTGTACGTTACTTAACCCCACTTGGGCCTTGGTAACACCATGTGGGTTAGTATCGTCATTGATGTGATTGTTAAAATCAACACCAATTTGATGAGTAACAGCTTCCTTAACACGAAGGGATGTCATGTAGACTTCGTTAGACAAACCCTCTTCGGCCTCTTGCTTGGTAGCGATTCCGTAGTTCTGAACAGAACCAAGACCCACTTGTGTCTTACTGACATTGTGCGGGTTATCGAAATCGTTCAGGTGATTACCAAGGTCCGTACCGGCATTATTTGTAATCGCCAAAGACACCAGGTATGGTGTCATGTAGGATTGGGTGTCCAAACCTTCACGAGCTTGTTGCTCGGTTGCAATACCGAAGTTGACTACATTACTCAATCCCACTTGTGCTTTGGTGACACGGTGAGGATTGTTGTAATCGTTCTTATGTGTATTAAGCGGAACAATGGCGAATCGATCCGTCAACTGATAAGAACGCAAAGGTGACATGTAACGATCGTTACGGGTCCCATCCACCGCTTCGGTGTCAGTGGCCATTGGGAAGTTTTCAACAGCACCTAAACCGATTTGTTGTTTGGTGACGTTGGTAGCATTCTCTACCGTACCATCGAAATAACCCGCGATAGTGGTCAAGAACCAATGTTCAATGGCATCACCGGTTCGTTCAGGGGTCATGTACTTATTAGCGACTTGGCGTTGTTGTGCTTCACTGATACTCGCAACACCATAGTTCAATACCGAACCTAGACCTACCTGAGCCTTAGTAACTTGGTGGGGATTGTTAAGATTAGCAGTGTGATCAGAAAGAGCACCCAAGCCAATCTCTTCAATTGCATTACGAACACGCTCGGGAGTCATGTAACGGTCATTACGGAAACCCTGCTGGGCCTCACTCAATGTGGCGACTGGGAAGTTTTCAACCAGACCTAACCCTACCTGTGTTTTGGTAACATCGTGTGGGTTGTTACGATCTAGAATGTGAGTGCTAGTTGAACCTTCACGTGCAGCATCGATAGCTTCTACGATACGATCGATCGACTGAACAACATCTTCAAAACCGATTAGATCGCTGACATCTTGATCGTGTGCAACCGGCGGAAATGCTGCCGGAAGGACATCGATTTGTGCCCAAGCCCTCACTACGGGGTTCAGACTTCGTTGAGATAATTCGCGTAGCACAGCTTGGTCGTCAAAACCCCATTGACCACCCAATGTATGGTAATCAAGTACAATGATACCAGAAATGTTACGGCGCAGGAAACGAATAGAACCTGCAATAGAGCGACCTGTACGTGAGGTTGCTTCTACAAACCAATGACCGAAAACATAGTCGGTCCCTTCGTAGTATGTTTCACCAGTGGTCTCATTACGTACAGTAACGTCACTAACAAAGAAGGGTGCTGCTTGCGGAATTAGGAAATGATAATCGTCTCGATCCGGGACGACCAATACTTGTTTCTCATTAACAACCCGATTATCAGGGTTCTGCATGAGTGGGTCAAATGCATATTGACCCGTGGTAACTTCACGTGGCATTTGGATACTCCCCCAGCCTATACATCATGGTGTGAACAAAGCGAAAGAACAGTGCTATAACATTGGTCGATACTTTTTTGGAGCAGCTATGTACGAACTTGTCCGCAGTTACGCCCGCCGTCGCCGTCGTTCCGACCGTTGGGTAGAAACCGATCTTTCAGATGTACCGCTCAAAACACTCAGTACTGTCTATGACGGCGTGTGTTTTATCATCACATACCCTGCCTTACAAGGAGGCGAGCGAGCGCTTTATTTACGTGATATAGCAGTACTTATCAAAGATGCACTTAATAGTGATACAATTCAGGATTGGCTAACAAAACAAGGGAATAAATCTCTACCTGTAAAGGAAGACATCCCTACGTTTAAGCCTAAATACGTCCGATATATCAACGCGTGGTATGGGAATTATCAACTCGACCCCATGGGACCTTCCCGTCGATTAGAACCCGACAAAAGCAAGTATGATAAAGACGATGTGTTTATCCGTCACGATAAACTAGACGGCCCCACTCTCCGTAAACAGGCGATGGTTAGTGTTAATGGTTTCTTCCATTTCGCTGAATATATGCCTGACGGCATTTTGGTTCACCATGCTAATAGAAGTATCCTTAAAGCTAACCATAACCAAATAGGCATTCACTCGTTTCGTGATGTAGGAGAAATCAATTATATTCCCGTCACTGACGAAATGATTTTTAATCAAAGTAGTGGTGATCCTTTATCCGATGGTGTTTACGTTGACCTTCCGGGTGTTCCTACGGACTATAAAGACAAGACTATTTTGTTTGTCTTTAACGGTTATCTACATACCTTAGGGAATGGTTACCGTCGTGTGGGAGAGAAAACCTTCAGACTTGAACTATCGCGACAAATGATGCTGGAACGTTATTACCAGAGTCGTGAATTTATGGACATGGACGACATTCCTTTAACAAAATATCAAGGGGATGATAACCTTGTTTCTGTTAACGAATTTCATCGCGATGAGGTGATTCGCTGGTTCCTTAATCGTTCACAAACATTTTTTGTTGTCGTCGATGTTGCCAGTATGTTCTCCGAACTAGAGCCTTTGGAGAACGTTAAACTACCGGGACGGTTCATGGATTTCCAAAACAGTGACTTTCCTCTTGTCGGTGTTTATGGTAAAGGACTTGAGTATCGTGCACTGCGCTACCCTGGCGATAAGAATGTTATGGCGACAATTCCTAACGAACGTCACCGGTTTGATTTCCACACTTATCCATGGAAAGAACAACCGGGTGTCAACAGCGGTCGCTCTTCAGAAAAACCCTTCACACATGATCACGCCTATTGGCGTCTATTGGGAACACAGGAATAATAATGGAAAAGGTCCATATTTACGGCGAAGCTCAATTGCAGCGTTCATTAAAAGAAGACAACCTCAATGTGGTTATCTACTATAGTGATGACAATAAATCACTATCACTGCTTGCTCATGTAAAAACGTTGTTAGCGGCAGATGATGTAGAGAACACCAACGTTCTTCTTGTGAATCGTGCTAAGTTGAGTGACCAATACTACATGCGCCGGGGGATTACATCCACCCCCACTGTGTGTTATTACCATGGAAAACAAGAGTATGGTCGTATGACTGGACTCCACACACTTGAGATGTTGGTTAACAACATCACTAAGCATCGTAAGATGATGCTAAAAACCGCTGCTTGAAACAAAAAAAAAATAACACGTCAACACGGCATAAGACCCCTCCCATTTGGGAGGGGTCTATGACGCTTTACAAATTACGACACGCGACGGATGAGGAAGTTCTTACTACCTAACCACCCTGCTAGTACTTCCAAGTACACGCCATCAGAGGTAACGATGAATAGCTTTCCTGGGAGCTTCCGCTTTGTCTTCGCTTCTTCAATGAAATTGATAGATAGCTTGGCCAAGTTGGGTGACGTGTAAGAACTGATCAGTCGTGCTTCATTGACCCGCGTCACATTAGCAAGACGTGCCAGTTCAAAACCAACGCGATAATTAATCTGTTGGTCTACGATGAATAAGCTGTCTTCCCCATCTTCTTCTTCTACTACACGAAGACAGAGTGCGGATTCGATGATGCGGGAACACTTAGACTCAATCAATACATCAAAACCATCGAACTGTTCTTCGGTTTTGAAGATATTGATAAGTTCATCATAGTCACTGACAAAACTGTGGAGGATGATGTCATCAACCGCCATGTTATTACGCAATGCAGAATTCAGCTCTTGCGTGAAACGTTCGTTGATGAGACGGAATGTACGAAGATCGATAAGATCATCTTTGAGAAGTTCCTTAAGTCCCTCAGCTACACCTTTGAGTGATGATGCTGTACGTAACGCAAACAGACGATCTTCCGCTTCTTTAGAAACGATGATCGGGTGAATCTGTTCAGTCATGTAGATATGGGAAGGGATTTCATCGACTGTTTCTTCCCAACCTAGCTCATCCAAGATGGCACGTTGGGCGATGTCTTCGTCCTCGCAATGACTTGACGTGATAACAGTCTGTTCGATGAACAGTGGGTGTGCCATCACGTCATTTTCAGTAATGTCGTCACCGTACTCTGTCTTAACTTGGCTGACTGTCATTGCTTCTTTATGTCCGTTGATCACAACGCGACTGCTGGTCAACATTTCACCTTTTGGTTTGATGTTGACACCACGCAACATTGCATCCAACTCATGCTTTATATATTCCATACCTTCTTCCCAGGGAGCAAAGTAATCTTGTATCGTACCATCTGCCCAAATAAGGAAATAGTGGCAGAAAACAGTCGGATCGACGCAGGAATCATAAAGGATGGTATTGTCTTTGGTGATTCGTAGTCGACTCTTATGGGCCAACTCCAAGCGACTACCACCCGGAATATGAATAACGTCATAAGGACGTTTTAGATTAAGGTTGAAGTGATCCGGCATATAATGCTGCGGGTCGAACACCACCTCATCAATATGCTTAGGGATATCAGTACGTTCCGGGATGGTTTCCATGGCTTTCACCTTCTCCACGTCAATGTTAGAGGGGTTTGATGTACCCCATTCTTTTATTTGTTGACTACTTTGTTGAGCCAGCTGATCAGCCGCAGAATGCGCGTAGGCAACCGTATTGTTGTCACTATACCCACCCGCACCTGGTGTTACAACGCGAGGACCATTTAACTGGGCGCTCCGTACAGGTGTTGGCTGTTGAACCTGTCGGGGCTGTTGGGCTTGACTGTATGCGCTGTTATGCATCGGTTGCTGGGGTTGTTGATACCCCTGCTGTGGCTGATTGTTGATGGCAGCCATGTAGTTATTAACATCCCGGAGTGCGTCTTTGAATGTTTGGTAATTCTGCTGAACATTACCGGTGATGTTAGCGTCCGTTATCTGATACAGATGTGGGTTGCTATCAATCACCATCCCCATATAGCCTTTGAGGACGATTGACAAAGCTCGCTCAAAACTATAATTGCGATCCCTGCGACCATCGAACATGATGTACGCTGCCAAGTTGGTCGCGTAATAAACCGCATTGGCAAAATCTTGGTTATTGAACCCGTTCATAGAGAGAAGATTGTACAGCGCATTATGTAGGGGCGATTTATTCAACCCTCTCTCAGCACGAACGCGCATTTGACCCGCCACCATAGCAACTACTTCTTGGCTAAACTGCGGGTGAAATACGATGTTGGGAACAACGTTATTGTAACGTGGGTCCAATTGAGGTAGTAGAGTATTAGAGTCCCAACGCGTGTGGTCCAATGTACCGTTATAACTAAGCATTACTATCGCTCCTTAACTATTTATCGACGTAGATTACGATTGGTTCGATCAATCAACTCAACCAATTCCGGATTACGCAAGACCATGCCGTCATTACCAATACGCAGATATTGGTTGACACGTCCACGACCATCAGGCATGTTCTTCGGATGGTTGTTAAACTGACCGACTTCACCGATCGATGCATCAATGAGACGCGTTGGATCACCGAAGATACCTTTCTGGTATCCTTTTGTTTGCCGTGCTTTGTCTTGGGGAATTAGCATCGACGTGATCCGGAAGAACTTATTGTCACCAGGATAAGACACGGTGTTCACCTCACCATGGTCTTTACTTAGTGAGTCGATGGCTGTGTTGAGTTTAAAGAAACTACGGATCTGTTTCTCTAAGTCCTCTACTGTCCAGCCGTTCTCTTCTTCTTTTTTCTTCTTTAGCGATTGGAACTGGAACGCAAACGACGAGATCGCATAGTTCAGTTGTTCCATGACATAACGGAGCACGGTAAGTCGTTTACCATACATACTACACTCCTCACCATTTCGGGAATAAAAATGGTGATGAAGGTCTGTCATGATTCGATAAAGAAGTTCCCAACTGTCAACAACATCTATCCCACGCTCTTTCAGTTCGTTCTTGGTCATTTCATCCAACTGCTTGGAGAATGATTCAAGGTGATCTTCTACATCCTGTTTGACTTTACCTAAGAATCGGAAGTCTCCGTAAATAAGACGTCCTAATAGGTTCTGCCAAAGTGTCTTTCCGCTGACATGTTCCTTCTCGACAAACCGATCTGGGAACGTATCCATGACATAGAAGAAACCTGAGACGAGTAGACGTATGAAGTCGCTGTCTTCATCACGAGGGATAACCAGGCACAATTCACCTGCCGGGTGTTTTCCTTTGTACATGATGGATTCGAAACGGATAAAGTCTTCCTTAGGATAGGTCTCTAAAGGAAAGTCACGACTATACCCTATTTCAAGATCACATCCACCCCAACGTTTGAATGTCTCAAACACACCGAATTGAGCAAAGAAATAATGCGCAAGACTGCTTTTGATGAGACGTCGCTTATTGACATCTCGATTACCCACCTCTTTCATCTTCAGGTGAATCATGGACCAAATGACCAACCCAATTTCCCGGTGTTCATCCGCAAGGAAATGATAATCGAGGCTATGGAACGTCAACCGTGTACGTTTAAACGGAATGAAGATACTTCCCTGAATAACCGAATACCCGACGTCAGTCAACACAGGGGCGATATTGTACAAAGCGCCGTTAAGGTGACATAAACCACCATCGGTGACATAGGGTAGTAGCACGTGAGCCGGACGTACACTTTCCCCGTGATACGTAAAGTTCAACGATACTAGATAGGTATCGTATTTAGCAATATTCGCTTTACGGCGACTATTGTATTCGCGTGTAATTTTCTCGAAGTGTTCTATGGGCGAGCACCGACCCACACCTGCAAATTCAAAACCTGGCGGAAATAAACTCTGGTTAATCTTAAACAGCTGATTGATGTACGTGATAGTGTTGTTATATTCACTATCTTCTGACCGTCCCATCATGTGCTCTACCGCAAGTCCGTTTGTTATCACCTTATTAAACGCAGGTGTGCTTTCCTTTGCCTTGCGGATTACATACGGGTCCATGGAGCTATCCCTTAACGACATGTTTCTGATAGAGAGTTAATAAACTCAATACGATACCGACGACGCTTAAGATTGACTTCCCTACATCTACAAACGCCTTAAAAGCATCTTGTTTTTCTTTTCGTTCAGCTTCACGCTCTTTCCTTTCGCGCTCGTTTTCGCGAGAAATATAATCGTTTTCTTTCTCGCGTTGACTTCTTAATTGGGTAATTTCATTTTCCAATTGTTCCATTTTCAATTGGGCCATTGTTCGATCGTGATCGATTTGTAGCTTTTCGTTTTGTCGGACCTGTTCGCGTCGCGCTTCCTCCCTTTCCATTTCACGTTTCATTTCGTCATCCTGCATCTTCTTTGTTTCGATGTCAGATTTAAGACGCAGTGTGTTTTGTTTCTCGATAGCTAGTTGATGTTCGAGATCCCTTAGCGCTTGTTTATTGCGATCTTCGGGACTTCCCATCGTCTCTGCTTCATGACGGGATGCGTATATGCCCAATTCTTTGTGGGCTTCTTCTCGACTGTAAAGGATGGTCTCAGCTCTACCGCTTTGATCATCTTGGTAAGTGATATAAAAACCTTCTTGAAGAGAAGGGTCACGTATGGTTTTACACATCAGTACTCTTTGACCAGTATTGATGTAATAATATTTATCTTCACCGCTGTTATCGACAACTAGAAGACGTTGTTGAACTCCTTTATCGGAACTCATTGATTGGTTAAGACGAATGAATTGACCGATGGTACTATACGGGTGTTCGATATCGTTGATGTTTTCTTCCCAACCGATTACCAAATCGATGTCTTGTAAATAGAGACAACCACCCGCATGCTCAAGCTCACGAGCGGTAATACCTACCGTATAAGTAAACCGTCGGTCGTCAGTCATCGGCATCCTTGCCGCTTCTATCCTTTCAAGCTGTTCATAGACATCTTTACGTAGATCTTTATAATCACGATCGTCGATGTCTCGTAACAGCTCTCTAGCATCGGTTCTTGATTTACGACAGAAATAATATTCAATCGTAACGAAGATACCTTCGTTAGCGGTCGATGCGACCCCAGTATCCTCAATGTTAGTGATACCTAAAGCATTGCGCCAGAAAACACGACGACGCATGGTATTGCGTATAGTCCACGTTATTGAGGTTGGGACCTCACGATCAGGTTGGCGGAACCCACTACTTTTGTGGGGCCTGCTTATGATCGTTGGTAGGCGATGATTGGTTTGACGTCCCACGCTTATACTCCTTGTCACTGTAGATTTCCTGTCCATCAACTTCTATTGAAAGAAGCTTAGGTACAATGACTGGGATTTCTCTGGGAACTCCCCCAATTATGACCGTTTTCGTCTTGGGGAATTTTGCTTTGTCTTTTGGCATGATTGCGACTCCCGCAGTTTCTGGTTTTTCCTGATCTTCTCTTCGATCGATATTTCGTTGAGATACCCTGTTCGACTGACGATACGGCCATTTCTCCGCATAACACGGATAGAGGACGTTCCGTCCTTCGAATAGATGGTTTCCGAGGTAAGTGTAGATTTGCGGGCAGGAGAACTCACAGATGACGAACCCTGCCCGCTGGGTAAATTTTTGATGGGTGGGGTCCTCCATAGCCTGGTCTTCGGAAACAACATGGATCTGGTGAGTGAGGAGCTTTTGCCTAAATACGTCACTATCGTGACAGCGAAAGCTACCGAGCCGTACCACCTTAGGACGAACGTCCTCAGTTTCCTTCTCAGGCTGCTTCTCTATATGGACGGGTGTTTGCTTACCCATCTTTGTCAACGAGTCTCTGATGTCCTCTCCGGGCGTTTTAGACGATTCTTCGGAGTTGTCCTCCGCATGTTCGTCTTCCTCGATGACATACCCGTACAAATTACCATCGGTAATCCCAACTATGTCGCTTTCTTCATTGCCGTATAGCACTTGAAGTTTATCGACAATGGTGCGTCGTTTTGTCGCCTGTTGTTTCAGACGACCGAGTTGATCAGGTGTAAACAACCAGTAAGTACTCAAGTAATCGAGTTCTTCATTACTGTTTACGGTAATTGACTGTTCACGGACATAGTCGCCGTTATCGTCAAAATATTCGTCATCGTCACATGGTGATAACAGTTCTGAATCCAAGATCCAGATACAAGTAGCACAAAGGCTCATAGTCCATATCCTCATGAGGGGTTACTCATGAGGATAATATAGATGTGAAATAGTTTACCGTACAGCGATAACCAAAAAGACGACATAAAGCAAAATAAAAAATATACCTAAATAACACCCTACCTGAAGAAGCCACATGACGATGTCCAAGTCATCAATAATAAAATGACTTTTATCATCTTGAGTATAACGGTTATAATCCCTTTCTTTTTCTTCACACATTATTGTGTCCTGACGTATTATTTATTCCCCTATTTAATTAGCGTAGTCAGTATAAAAACACAATAACGGCATAAGCCACCCCCAATGGGGGTGGCTTACTTTGCTTACGTCACTACTTAACCATCTATGACGATTAAGGAGTCGGTTCCGGCTCAGTGGTCGGCTCTTCAGCGGGGGCTTCTTCTTCAGAAGTTTGACCCAGCTTGGAAACGAACTGAGAGGTCGACATGACATCTTTCAGACCGACGACATCGATTTCGATAGCGAACGGAATGTTGTTGACGTGCAGGTTGAACGGAACCGCCGCGATCTCACGAGAGATCTGACCATTACGCGCGATCGGGAGATCAGCGATGATGGTCGGTACGTAGTAGAATTGACCCCAGTTAAGGATGTCTTCTTCTTTACCGTTCTTACGGGTCGGGATGATAACCAGCTTACCATCGAAGTCTTGGTTGTTAGTAGTAACAACGTCGAATTCGAATTCAGCGCCCAGCGCACGTGGATCGCCTTTGGTCATCAGGTAGTTACCGATTTCAAGATCGGTCAGGATGACGAACTTCGGTTTCTCATCAGCGTTACCAGTTACAGAACGGAAAGCTGCTTCGATGTTGGAATCCCGGTAAGCAGGATACAGCATGGAGCGAGCAACGTTCAGGATGGTAGAGCAGATGTCTTCGAAGCGATCTTTACCACGGATGCTGTCGACAGTGTCGCGCAGATCCAGTTTCTGGTAACGATAGGTCGGACGCATCATGATGCTCAGAGCACCTTCAACACGGTTGAAGGAAGGCTTCACGAGCGCAGTACCGTTATCGGTAACGTCACGCAGCTGTGCCAGGTAGTTCAGCAAACGAGTAACGGCGTTAGCGCTGTTACGTACGTTAACCGCTACTGTTAGTGCTTGTACAACAGCACCGGGACCGCCTTCGTCCATAGTAGAGGACAGACAGGTGATCGGAGACAGCATCGGAATCGGGTAACGGAACTGGTAAGTACGAGACTGAACCAGCTGACCACGCTTACGACGGTTGGTGTTGGTGAAACGAGAATCGAACTCAACAGAGTCGACTTCCAGAGTACCCAGTGCACTGATGATAGCCTGAACGCTGGAATCAGACAGAGCGATGGTGTTACCGGTGTCAGCTTCAACAACACGGTTAACCATGGCAGGTTGTGCAGTGATAGTGGTGTCACCTTTGGACGTCCAGATGGTGGAGTTCACTTGCACTGACAGGTGGATCTGAAGGTTAGCGTCTGCAATTTGTGTCAGAGCTGCGTTCGACGTACCGTCATGAGTACGAGAGTTAACACTCAGGATCAGGTCTTCGCTGTCGAAGTTCAGAACCGCTTTACGGGTATCGTCAGTCAGCTTCGGAGTGAACACAGCAGTCGGCAGACGTTCTACCATGAAGCTTACAACCTGACCATCACCCACTTTGATGTTAACTGTCTTCAGACGAAGCGCCGGGTCGATGGTGTCGGTGGTATCCAAACGGTTTGCTTGGTGGAGCAGAGCAAAGTTGGAAATACCAATCAGGTTGAATTTACCTGAGTTGACTTTCAGCGGAGCAGTCTTCAGAGTAACGTTGTGATCATCTACAACATCACGCGGGGACACGATGGTGCTGAAGTGCTGCTTGTTGCGATCGTCCGCTGCTACTACCGGGTAAAGACGATTGGTTTTGTCTTCCAGGATAGACGGGTTACGGAAGGCTTCAACCATGTTCACTTCACCGTTATCCAGCAAAGCGCCGGTGGTTTCGTGGAACACGTCTTGCATAACCGCAACGTAGGTCAGGTTCTGAACGACACCACCTTCGGTCGGATTAACAACCACAGTCTTGTACGCAGCTTCACCGAACGGATCTTGGCGAGAAGCAGACAGGTTGTACATGGCAGATACAACACGGAAGTCACGCTGAGACTTTTCGTTGTAGTTCTCAGTAGCGACGGTGGTCATCGGGATGCTACCGAAAGGACCGTCCAGCTGAGGTGCTACAGTGATCACGTGCTTGTCGTTGGAGTCCGGCACGGTGGTCATGCTCAGACACTTCTTACGGTAAGCCAGTTCGTCAGCGCTGGAGATGTTGGCGTAAGTAGCGGCCAGAATAGCGTTTTCGGTAATACGTGCATGTTCTTCTGCACGGTGAGTGTCACCGAAGTTTTCGAAACCGGTGTTAGACTCAGCGAAGAAAGTACGCATGCTTTCGTACATTTCTTGACACTGTGCTTGAGCTTCGTTACTTGAAGAGAAATCTTCAAGACCCAGACCACTGGGAACGCTCAGGTGTTGTGCTTGATCGAACATCCGCGTGGTAGCATTGATATCGAAGGCTTGTGCGCCAACACCAGGCTTTTTGATGAAGGCTTGTTTTAGACTTTGGCTCATTGTGTTACTTCCTTAGCTAAGGGAATACTGGAGTATGCAGATAATTGCATATTATCATGCGTGTTTTAATGAGGTTAAGTAATACTCGAAGAGATTGGTACTACTTATTTTTTCTAATGAAAACCGATGTAACATTTGTTTCATCATAGAATCAAACAGTACATGATTCACATTAACCGCGTGAGGGCGTGGATCATTTACCTCGCAGACACACCTCTGTGCGCCTATGACCCACTGCTTATCGTTCACGGGGTAAAGTGTGTAAGTATCACAACGATCCTTCACACCGTCGAGTTCGATGCGCTCTTTCAACCGCAAGTTTTCGTAGCAGGTAGCGACGCGATCGCGAAAACGATCATTTTGTCCATATATATCTGTGTCATTTTCCGCAAGAGCATAGGCAGCAATACTTTTAATATCAAGCTCAAGCTCTTTATCAAACGACAAGTTAAAGTGATCGAAGGCCAAGCGGCATTCTGCTACATCTCGTGCAGAAAGATATTTAACTATATCGTTAGTACTGAAAAGCACTGATAAGGGACGTTGTTCGCTGTTTAAATGTTCAATAACATCTTGTGTCACGACAACAATGGAAAGCATGAGTGGTGTCCCGTTAAGCGACGTTGTGGAAAAAGATAGTACTATAACATGGATAGTGATTACACGGTCGACAAAGATTACCGCCGCTGGCTATCATACGTATGGAAGACAACCACATGACTAACAGCAGGCTCACCAATGTTCAGTCCGAAACATTTATTAGTTAACTGCATTACTTTATTGGCACTCGAACACCGCGATGGTGTTAACACGTCTTCTTCTAAAGAGCTGGTAAATGAAGTGTTGGCCACACTGCCTATCCCAGAGTCCACCATCGACCATGACCATGGCCGCCAAACATTTTTAGAATTACGTCAATGTGTTATTTGGCTTAATTCTCGTGATAGTGGTAATTTCCCGACTGACCAAGAAATCCTTCAGGCTGTTCAGGTTGCTTGTAAAGAACAAGCATGGCTGTTTGAAGCAGTGATGACGCCATTACTTGAACACTACGAAAGCATTAAAGACGTTGTTAAGATTATCCAAAACATGCGCAATACGTTGTTCAAATACCTGAACGACGAAAAGATCCGCGAGATTGTTAAGGATATCTCTCACCGTCTAATGTTTAAGAAAGAAGTAGTAGACCCACTTGATGAGGTTCGCGATCTGGCAGAAAAGTTAGAACCCTACCTCTCCATCCGCAGTCAACTAGCACACCCTTCTATGATGGGGTCAATGGATTTTTCGGATGCCGAGAACATCGCTAAATATTTTGTTGACGTTAAGACGACTATGTCGACAGAAGGGGCTCTGAAAACTGGTTGGAAGGGTTTCAACCGAATGCTCGGTCCAGTGGGCGCATTAAAGCGCGGTGAGTTTGCATTGATTGGTGGTCTACAACACAACTTTAAATCCGGTTTCATGTTGTCGTTGTTTGTTCATCTATTGTTGTTTAACGAACCTATTCTTAGAGACAAAACCAAAACACCTCTGATTGCCTTCTTCACCTTTGAGAATGAAATCCCTGATAACCTTCTGTGGATTTATAAATACATCAAAGAGAACGAAACAGGTGAGCCTGTTATTGATAGTCAGATCGACATCAATGAAGCTTCTGACTTTGTCATGGAACGACTTCGTCGTACTGGCTTTGAAGTCAAGATGTTCCGTTTTGACCCAACAGAGTTTACTGCATCTGGGTTCGTTGGTATCCTCGACAACCTCATCGCTGAAGGTTATGAGATTGTTGCTCTTCTAATTGATTATCTCAATATGTTAAGTAAAGCTGGTATTGATGCTAAGATTGCAGGTGACGATATTCGTCTGTTGTTCCGCCGTATTCGTAACTACACGTCACCGCGTGGCATTACCTGTATCACCCCTCATCAGCTCTCTAGCGAAGCGTTACAGTTAACACGTGAGAACGTAGATGAATTTGTTAAGTCGATTGCTAACAAAGGCTACTACGATGGCTGTAAGCGTCTAGGACAAGAGCCTGATCTTGAAGTCATGATCCACAAGGTGGTTGTAAACGGCGAATCGTTCCTAACGGTCGGTCGCGGTAAACATCGTAATACAGTTACACCTGAGCGTGATCAATATCTCGTCCTACCGTTTAAACAAATCGGTACGATCCCATGGGATATAGATAAAGACTACGAAATCACATGTGCTGTACCTGGGGGCGGTGCGATTGGTACAGAAGAAGAGAATCCTTGGTGGGTAGAATAATGAATGAAGAAGCTATGGACAAAGTAATTCCATGCATGTGCCAACCTAAAAAATTACCATTTCCTAACCAACTTCACAATGTAGGTGACCCATACTGTGAGCGCCGTGTGTTGGCTAATTGGGAGATCGCCCAATCGTTTAAACATGCGGCTCCGGGGCTTGTGCCTGGGGAAAACCCTAAGATGATCTTTAAACATCCCTGTGGTACCTTCACGGGGCTTAAAGACACCTTTTCTATTGAAACCTATGACACGGACACTATCCGTCCGGAGGAAAACACATGAACCTGTCAGAAAGCCGCGATTCTCTGGTCAAAGACGTACTGGAACACATGATGTCGTTCCATAAACGTTTCAATCAAGATTACGTTATGGAAACCTGTACGTATTCCATTTATGCTCGGGGAGACGTCGATGATTTATTCGAACGTTTCGTTAAAGAACTCGAAATGTGCTATGGTGCTGAACACGGCACAGAGACCCGCACTGATCGTGTCAAGGCACTGTATTATATCGGTAAGCACTTGCAGGGATGCATCCTAGAGATCAACCCATCGAAAACATGTACTGAAAATAAACGTTGGGAAATGTACGCGCCTGTAGGTCGTGAACTTATCTACATCGAAAGATAAAAAAAAAAAGAAAGGAGAACAACTTAAGACCTTCCCCGATGGGGAAGGTCTTTTATACCGTGTTTAATTAACGTTCAACTAAAAATACCGTTTCGTTGGTATTGGCGTCAAACTCGATTCTGGCATTGGTAAAACCGTAGTTACCAATACGGTCGTCCATATGGAAATGCCCATTTGCCTTTATCTGTAAATAACAGCGAGGGTCATTTAAAGCACCCATATATTCGGAAAGTTTATCAAACAACAGTTCGCGAATAGCCGGTAAATTGTTTTCCGGGCTTGCTGGTTGTGGGATATGATAAATACTTCGATTCTTCGGAGGTAGATGAGGAAGACGTCTTACTTCTAGACGTGTTAAGGTAGCTTCCCTTCCACCATCACGAAAACTGAAAAATACATCAAAATCGTAATCCCCTCTTTTGATGCTTTCTTCTGTCGGTTCATCTAGATAAAAACCATCGGTGGTTCTTTGGTTAAAGTTAATGAATTCGACATCAACGGAATATAAGTCAAGAGTCACGCTAGTGTAGTGTGGATTGTCTTTATCATCAGATTCCTTTTTATGGAATAACTCAAAAAGACGTTGATTGACGATTTTACCTATATTTTTCGTAATGATGTCCTTTGAATAGATAACGTGGTTGTTACTGGAATAAAGACTAGACAGTCCATCATCATCCGAATCCGATATTAACATTTCGACAAACGCCTTGAATTGGTGAAGGCGACCAGATGAATTCTCACTTACATTAATGGTCGCGTTATAAACCATCACGTCCGTTTCGTCTTTATAGTCGGGGTGAAAAAGTTCTATTTTCACTGACTTACCATCAGTGAGGGTGTTGGGGTAGAACAGATCACTAGATTGATTAATTGTAACCATTTTGTTGACTCCAAAAAGTTTATAGGTAAAGACGGTAAAAAACCCCTCCCGAAGGAGGGGTCTGTTGACCTTCGAACTGTAACTCTAAATTATGCCATGGCAGTGACTACATCCCAGTCAACATATCATAATGCATAACGCTTTGCTAAACGTTGGAGTTCAGAACTCCAACGCCCAGGTTGGGTTACAATACTCGGGTCATTGATACTAATGCGGTTCATAGCACGCAAGTACGCGCCACGTTGCTCTTCAGGTACAGTCTTCAAGAACGAGGTCGTAATGTCCTCGATACTGGGTTCTTTGGTAGCCAGTGCCGATACAACCACAGCCACTGCAAGAACCACCACCCCTAACGAGAGTTCGCGGTTATACGCCTTGCGTTCAAGGGAAGATTGTCCGATACGAGACGTCCGTTTTACAACAAGCATAATTACTCCTCATCGACATAGAGATCAACTATGTCTTTTTGTAGATCGAAATCAATCTTGACAGCAACATCTTCTTCTCCCCCTTCTTCATTCACAAAACAGTAAGCGAATACTTGGGGTGGAATGTCGTCTGTACATTCGATGTGGATACCAACATCCTGTAGGGCAAACTCAAAACCTGGCTTAGCCGATATGTCTTTAAGGATATGGCGAAGAATGCCAAAACCCTCAAAACCATGCTCGTGATGGCGAACGAACAAACCAGCGATAGCTTTTGCCCGCTTTTGCAAGTCTGCTTTTTGGGTGTTAGTTTCCACAATTTTCTCAACGGTAGTTTCTGGTAACTGGTTAATTTCATCTCCTTTAAAATCCCGGTCACAAACCAAGGGTTTTAGTTTCCTGAAAGTTTCGCTGTGTTCCACGCTCACTGAGAAATCGCATGGCCCACCACCAAAAGAAGATCCCCTGGCTTGTTTTTCTTCGAGAAGTTGCATCGGTAGTGAACACCACTGGGAATTTTGCACCATGGGGCGTTCTTTCTCAGCTTTCAACTCCTCAGCTATTTTTTGTCGACGATTATTCTCTTCTAGATTACTTCGCCACTTCATGAACGAAGAAACGGTTGTGTCCCTATCTGTTTCTTTACTAGTTCTGTCTTTCTCCTGTGCTACATGGGTTTCTTCAGAGTTCGTGGGTTGTATATCAGACTCCTTATATGTGTGTTTAATCACAACCTGCTCATTGCCTTTTTGGATAATGTAACCACCCCCATCACGGTCATAAATCGTAATACGGTGTTCCAGTACAAACTCACGAAAGAAGCGATTGGTGTTAATGTTAAGACGTGCTTGTTCAATGAGATCTGTTATTGGGTGAACGGACTTTTGGACTCCACTAATATTCGACTCTTTAACAATTTTCTCGAACTCAGGTATTTTCAGCAATTTCCCATTGATGTCATGGTCATACGGAAACAGTAAAAACACATAAATTGAGAAGAGTGTCGGTACCGAACGATTTCCTGATAAGAACTCACGCACCGCACCTTCTTTGTCGAAGCTAGTAACGGGCTGTTCTGAAACAGGGAAGTAAAGTGTTTCTAATGTATGATCGTCAGGTGCGATCTTGATTAAATCAACCCCTTCAAATTTCGTCATGGTTACTGTCACTGGGTAGTTATGCCTTGTTCCAACTAATCCAGTGAAGATCAAGACGATGTGGCTCATCACTTCATCGTCGAAAATAATGGTTTTCTTAGCGTCTTTGTTGATGAGCTGTTTGATTTTATCTGAAACACTGAACATCATAGGGACACCAGTGAGTCCATTGATGTAACGACCTTTTAACAACTCCGTGTAAGACGCACCTGTTGACAGTAAGTTAAACAACTCCATGACTGGATATTGTTTCTTGGTCCGTACTGTTACTTTTGAAACAGGCTTATCTGTTTTCTTTTTATCTTGGATGGTGGGTGCAACTAACTTATAGATAGTTTCTTTGACAATGATGCTGGAGTCAATATAAGCAATAGCACCCGGTGACGTTAGTTGGAAACAACCATCACCGAAGGACAGCTCAACACGGAGTTTAATTGCATCGAACCCGGAACGAGTTAAGGTATCCATGATTAAACAATCAGTGATATCGATAGTACCAAGTCTGCTCAAGGTACATCCCTGAGAAACGATTTTCTCTCTCAGTTTTTCGCTATCGAGACACATCGTGATCGTTTCATTAAAACGTCGTTTGAGATCGCCAATATTCCGCCGCTCAAGACCTTTGTAAATCCCTCCATCTTCAATAACTGTTTTTTCAACACGGTCGAGGTTGTTAAGACAGTAAAGTCCCAATACCTCGATCATATTAAAATCAGTACGGTCTTTTGTGTAGCGGTGTAATTCAGCTTCGATTGTTTTGGCACGATCAATCCCTAGACATTGCATTTGACTGCCTGTAAACATCGTGTTTAAACGTCGATTAGGTAAAGCGGTATAATGCCAAATATTCACCACATGACTGGGTGTTTCGATGCCATGGGGAATCAATGCGATTCCAGTTTCAGGTTCTCTCAATGTCCGCTCAACCATACACTTATAATACAACTCTTTGAGACGTGCAGAGATGTTTTTATTGCTATCCACCATGACGGACACACGGCGTTCGCCGTGCTTTTCTTTCACAAATCCCAGGCTGGAAACGTAATCTTTTAGTTCGTCGATTGCTTTTGACATGATCGTTTTTCCTTTTAGTATTAGTTATCTAAATAGACAGTGGCGTGACCAAACCATGGGTCGAGGTATTGAATGAAGAGTTCTTCGACACCTTCTTCGAATACCAACTGCCCTTTACCACAACCTAGCGCAGGAAGCGCTATTTCGTCTACCGTACGAAATTCCCCAAATGAACTTTCGTCGATGAATGTCTTAAGTCCTTCTTCAATAAAGCTCAGCTCTGACGGATTACGCCAGTCCTGCTTTGTTGGAAAAAGGATAATTTTCTGCCCTGTGTTTGAGACAACCAATTTAGGATGACCCACTTTCAGGATACGTTGATTACAGAGTTTCTTATAGGCTTCCTCCACATCCGGGTAACGCATGGCAAAGTATTTTGCGAGACCGTTGCCCATGGTACCTACGGTATTTACTGGACAAACAAAACACTCATGTGCTTTGTCAAACATGTTGCCTTTTTCAATAAACAACATTGTAATTACCCCGCATAGAAAGCGACTTTACCGATAGGTAAGTCGATGATGTGTCCGATAACACAAAATTCTTCATCTTTGTAGAGTTGGTGGGTATAGCCTGCTTGTTTTAAATGCTGTAGTCGTTCTTGAGACAAGCGCCCATCAGGATATGTGAAGCGAGATAACTCATCTCTTAACATACCCAATAACCGTTCGGCTCGGTTACTCACCGGAATAGCAAAACCACCTTGATTGATTCTAAACGGTTGAGATTTTATCTCATCAATGAGTTCATCAACAATTACCATTGAGTTTCCGCCTTACTACAAGAGAGTTTTAGACAAAAAAAGAGAGCCCCGAAGGACTCTCAAAGATCGACGTCTCATGTCGATAAAATGAATTTCGTCTACTTTAACACACGATTGTGTTAGGTAGTAGTTTGCGCAACATCCGCAGCGGCTACCGCTGCTGCTTTATCCAGGTTGTGCTTTTTGAGGTAATAGTAACCTACGCCAGCGGCGGCCACAACACCGACTCCGATAGCGGTATACTTGATTTTGCGTTTGTGGCGGGTAAAGAAACCCTTAGCGTTTTCTACCTTGATAGCGGCGTTCAGGTCCATTACGTTAGCTGTAGTGTTGTTTGCTTTAGTCATGATAAATCTTCCTTTTTAAAGTTGAGTATTACATTGCTTTGGTGGGTTAATGCACGTCTGTAATATAGACGTCAAACTTTTTTATTTCAGCTTTTTGAGTCGCCTGCCGATGAAACCAGCAGAACCCCAAGGACGACGGCGGCGTTTCATGAAACGTTCGGACTCTTTACCAACGAGAATCCTATCCTTGACAATTCGACCTTCATCGAAATGGAATCGTTCAACATCGGTTGAGTTCAACATGCCTGCTTCATGTGCCTGGAGGAAAGGTTCAAACCACGATATGCTCGTGCTGTTGTTAGGCGTTCGCCATGTACCGCCAAACACCAATACGGGTCGACGTTCAGTAAAAGGGATATTACTGACGACGACTTGGGTCCCACGACAAGTGATGACCACAGCCCCTTCATCACAAGGGACAATGACTTTAAATCCACCCCGTGCTTTCACGGCTTCCTTGAGCACGTCACTAAGGAATATGGTAGGACTTGGCGTAGTTATTTCTTGCATCCACTCATAGAACGCTTCCGCATCCCCTGTGAAGGCAATGCAGTTCTTAGGACTGAATTTGACACGCGTAGTGTCGTTGATGATGCAAGCATGAAAGATTTTACGAAAACCTTTCATGCTACCTACGATCTCACCGTCCCGCTCCACTTCCGCCCAAACATCGGCTGATACCGAATACGGGTCCACAACAATAAGTGTCATATTTATTCCTTTTTATTTGAGGGCGGGTTTTCCGCCCTCTTTTTTATTTACGTGTTTTGAGATACGTAATGAGAAGTACAGCTGAAATGAAAGTCAACACGGTATTCACTTCGCTCATCACATTGAAGAATTCATCTCGGCGACTGCGTAGTTTCCATAACTCACCATTCACCACCCAGTTGCACCTCCCTGTCAGCAATGTTAATGCGGCCAGGACATCGTTATTGATGTCCTCTTGATCGATCAAACTACCATCATGATAGTGGGCATCAACATAGGGACCGAACTGCGTGAAGGAATGTCGTTTAGACATCGGATTATCCATCGGGATGATGGTGTACACCGTATTGTTCAGCTGGAGGTGATATGGTTCATTGAGATCGTTAAGGCCATTTGGCTGACCCTGGATCATCAACGAAAATAGGATGCTACTGTTAAGCTCATGAGCATCATGGGTAAACTTAAAATAACGCATTAGCTACCCCCGGATTTTCGTGTATCCGTAGTAGATGAGACCTGCCACCAAAGCGGCAGCGGCGACATAACCGATATACTTAGCCAGGGTACGCACCATGGATTTGGTGCTATACGTACACTGCCATAGTGCCTCGTTGTTAACCATAACAACGTTAACACCCGACAACATGCAGATGGCCGCCATCATGTCATGACATATCGACGTCTCACTGTTAACGACCATCTTATCACCGCTGACAGACTCATTAATACGGTGGACCTGGACATGGACGTACATTAGTTCTACACCGTCCATATCAGTGGTGTCTTTAGTTGATATAGGGCTGACAGTGTATTCGAGATCTCCGTGTTTTACCATGTACGGTTCAGTGATTGAGAGGAAGCCACTCTCATGACCCGATTGCCGTAATTCGTTAAACATAATACCGTAAAGGGTGGCGGCTTTGGTGGTGTTGGTGAAGTTGATAGTTTTCATGGTAGTTCTTCCTTTTTAGAGTTGATACAGTGACGACCAGAATTCATTATCCTGGTTTATTCGCCACTGTTATATAGATGTCAAATTTATTGGCTTTTAGCTTTTTTGCCTATAACCAATCGCACGACCTGAAATAATGACGTATCGCTCGAAACCTGCCGATTCGAGCTTCTGATATACCTCATCACTAATACGATCATCTTCGGGAATGACAGCATAAACACCTACCCCTTTTTGAGGTAGGTTATATTCAAGTGGTTCGATCTTATCAATGTCCTCTAACATCTTTGTGATGATAGGGTTGTTGACATAAAACACAGTTCCTTTCTCCACCCACGCTTCGTTCATGGTGTACTTAAACAAAGCGTTGATTTTTACATCTATCTCTTCAGCTTTAGGTTTGGGTGTTACCACGGGCCGCACGTGCATGGCTTGATTGATATCCCCGTAACGTTGCTTCGCCTCAGCTGCTTTTTGTTTGAGTTTCTCAAACATGAAATTGATACCCACGACAGCGGCTGCGATGAGGACAATAAATAGTAGTGTAGTCAACATGACTGTTTTCCTTTTTAGTATTGGTTGGGTTGGGTCTTGCAGGTAATGGCATAAATCGTAGGTCCTTCAGGCACCCAGGTAATAACAGGCTCGATAATGAAATTACCGACACGCTGTTTTATTTCCAACAGGATAGAGAGGACTTCGGATTTGATTTCTCTGAACCACCAAGCGGTTGTTGCTACTAGGTCTTCGGAATAACCTTGATTAGACATTCCAAAACCAATCATCTCAAGTGATCGAATGATAAGTTCCGTATCATCGTAATGTGGGTATTGTTTCACCACATTCTCGAGATAAGAACTAAGTGCTTCTCCAATGATACCTGCCGAGTCCGGATCTTTCTCGTCTAACTCAGTTTGCAAAACATAATGGAACCATGAGTCACCTCCAAGGATAATCAAGTTATGCATGTTCACTCCATACGCAAGTGAGGGAATGCATTCACATTCCCTTATTCACTGCTGTAATATAGGTTTAATTTATTGTTGTATTCGGTTAACGAACAACAACAAGCGTGCCTCATTGACATAATAGTCTTGAATAGGCCCTGGCTTACCTGGGACATATCGATCATTAGCACCGAGCAATGTTCCGTGATATTCTTGGAGTTGATCGTTACTCGCTACATAGAAACGAACAGGCATGCCCGGATACAGATAATCCGTGTTAGCATGTAGCCAAGTCACCTCTACAAACTGACCGCCTTGGGAAGCGAGGCGACTAAAGACTTTGAATGGATTACCTGTAGCTCGTTCACTACCCCAACGTGCATTCGTGAGTCCATCCCCTTGGAGTTCATGAGTCTGAAACTCCAACATGTTTTCACGACGGTTGAACGAAGAACGATTGTTTTGAGTCTCAGTAAATGAAAGTAGGTTATCGGCATTGGTTACCCTTACCGCATTACCTGATGACATTTGATCGATGATACCCAGATCTCGTGTCTTTACTTCATTATTCGCAATGACCACGATTTGATTAGCTGAGATACGCCATGTTCGTTCCGATGCTGCGAACCTGTTAGGGGGTACTCGTATCACCGTAAGTGTACGTGTTTCTCTTTCGATACGGTTTAAATCAAATAGGGGGTAAACGTACCACTTATTGTGCTGGAGAAAACACCCTACCCCAGTGCTGTAAAGACCCCCTTCGTTTTCTTGTAAATGGGTGACTACATCCACAAGAGGTGTTCCATGAGGGACAATGATAGCATCCCTAACTTTCGGGTTATAGCCGTCAACTACATCTACCCCAGTAATCGCTTCTTCATCCGTGACATCAATGTTAGTCGATGCATCGGTCAATAACGCGCGAAGGACATCCATAGGAATGTTTTTCCTGTAGGTACGTCCTACGGTTACCATCATTAACTGATAAATGTTTTCCTCAATCAACTGGAATTGTACGTCCATGATCTCTTGGTTAAGATCATCGATGTTGGATGCATGTGGTCGGGCATCACCAAGACCCGGATCGTCTTTTGTTAATAAGAGAGCCCGATAGCGTTTAACGGTGACTACCTCATCAACATCGCCCCCACCAATATCCGCTACAGGATGACGAATGACATCCACGATTAGCTTGTCTTTGTTTGGTTCGATTAAGTAAGCATAGTCCCCACGACCTAAGAAAACATCCAGGTAGATGAGCGGGGAGTAACCTTTGACGTAATCACGTTGGTGGGTGATAACATCTGTACGCAGAGGTTTGATCCAACGGTCTTCCACTTTGATGAAAACGTCAAAACGAAAGGAGTTCCGTATAGGTCCCTGAGTAGCAACCTGTTGGACTTCCAACATGATGTTGGTAATATCTACCGCCATACATTACCTCCAAGGGCCGATTTCTCAATACGGTCGGCGATTGACACGTACGGTCTTATCTCAACGACTTCGTTTGTTCTCGCTGAAAGAGGCATTGTTCGGTGGATAGAACTGCGGACACTATTTAGACGATTGAGGCGGTCTACAATACCCACCCCAGAACTTTGATTCTGGGGTGATAGATACATCGCGTAGTCGTGAAGTTCTAACGCTAGGTTTTCCAAGATGCGGAAATCATAAAGATCCGGTATCTCGTTGATGTGGATACCCCGGTTGATTCTCCTTTCCCAATCCATCAGGTGTTCTTGGATATCATGGTAGACATAAGGAATGTCCTCGTAACTGAAGAAAGATTCAGCAAAGATAGGACAGCCATCTTCCATTAACAAAGCCATACCCGCAGGTGTTTGGTTGAAAAGACCGTCCTCATCCAAACGAAGACGGTCTAACTCAGCATCACCTGTTATCGCAATACCCCGTTTCTCAATATACGACTTATCGTACTTAAACAACTGAGGATACCAGACTGGGTATGTGTAATGGAACAACCGCCAAGCGGCGGTGTTCTTTTTAGGATAACGTGGTTTTAATTCATCTGTCATGATCAATACCTACCGGCCAATACAAGAGCCATCCAAACAATCGGGTAATAGTAATAACGTTCAAGATTGTCCCACTCCCAAATATCGACCAGAACGTTTTCAAGGTGAGGGATGGAAATGGGCTGCGCATTCATTATCTGCCTAGCGACAACTTCAAGACAGGATCTATCCTGCTCGAATCCTTCCTCATAGAACGCACGACTTAATACGTAGTGATCATCTTTGGTAACTGGATGTATCGCGGGAAGATGTTCAGCTAAGATACTACTTTCCAAATCTTTGGGTTTAAACCAAGGTAGATCACGCTCTTCCTGACTCTGGAAAGGCCCTTCAGGACGATATCTCGGTTTACCTGACTCATATGTCATTCCCGATAATTGACGCTCTGATTTACCACTGTATTGAGCATCAACATTACTAGCTGCTTCCATCGGAAAAACAACACGCTTGATGCCCGTGTAATTAAGCGACTGAAGGATCGGGCGATTCGTAAACAGCATCGTGCTGACTAGATGACAACGTTGGATCATCTGAATAAGGTGACTAGGCTCATGCTTCAAGATGGCGTCCCAGAGTGTTGGCCTTGTCATTATTTGCTCAACTGCTACCGGTAATTCACGCACCTTACGCATCAACGGATTGTCGTCAGGACTCACCAGCTGCCGTACGATTTTAGTTACAAAATGGTCATACGTCGTGAGGAGTTGGTCTGGGACAAGAAGCGTTGTGTGTTGGCGACTATAGAAGTCCGCTAAATAGCGCGAAATAAGCTCTGTACGCAACGATAGATAATCTTGGCGACGTTCGTACTGGTTTTCATTTACAAATGGCCCACAGCCCGATATGAGCGATTCACGGGAAAACTTAAAAGTCTCAATTGTTTTCTTTTTAAGATCATCAATGTGAGTTTTATTAAGTTCATCCACCATGATCAGTTCAATCGCATACGTGCTATCTTGACGAATGGTGGTCCGTGTGGCAGACGACACAGCGAATAGACCCACACGACCATCGCCGATATCACCCACCATCATATCACCCTGCTGAGGTACTAAGAAAGGATAGGTAATGCCAGACGCAGTAATTGTCGGAACACGTGTTTCTGGATCAAAAGAAGGGGATAGTGGAGATGTTAATTTCAACTCCATTCCTTTGATGACACGGTATTGTTGATAGACGGGTGATTTTTCAGTACTCAAAGGACTCGGCTCATCATGCTGCCCAAGATATTGAGAGTAGTAATCAACTGTGTAGAGAGAACCCGCGATCCATTGAAGCAGGGACGACCGTGGGACATATTCCGTGTCGATAGTGATACCCTGATAAACACTGGGCTCTATTGTGTGTTTTACCTTGACAGGTGGTGTTGGTTCCTCATCAGGTAAACGACTGTTACTTTCACCAAATAATGCCATTACTTATATCCCCCATAAACAAAAACTTGTGCAAACATGACAGTGTGTAATGTGGTGATGGAGTAGATCACATCCTTACCCGCATAGCCGTCCGTATGGTCGATAGCGTCTTCGATATCATCATTGCGGATGACACCACTATTATCCCCATGCTCTCCATCGGCACCTGGCCATGTAGGTAAATCAATTACTGGATGGTCTAATGAACCACCTGGCCAGTTGTACTTATCGAACCTTGGATCATAACCCGGCCAGGGGTAATTACCCCATTCTGGATCTAACCAGGGCCACGGCCATGTACCTCCTTTGTCGGGCGGCCCTATTAAAGAACCTTGACCTGGACAATTAGATATAGCGATCCGCTTATGTGGTGTCCCCAGCAACATTAAGTCCTTAAACTCTTTCTCACCTAAAACAATGTTGAGAACACGGAATAAGGAATAAGTCACCACTGGATAACGACGGAGACATTGGCGGGTTTCTGTGGTGAGTGCCGTCCAGTCACGAAGAATACCGATCTGTAAATGATACATCTTCGTCATGTCTAGAGGTTTATCAACAACCAACTCTAAACTGTTCGGTTTAAAAGAGAACGTAATGTCAGTACGTTGCTGCCCATTTTCGAATAGCATGAACACGAACGGGGATGTTCTATCACCAAATAACGTGTGTTGCTGTTGAAAGAAATATTCGAGGATGTATGGGGTGAAGGTGTGTTTCCCTAGATGACTCAGATCGACAAGATGGGTAGGATCTGTTTTATCGATTACCAAGAGCCCTGTAAAAAAGATCATCGCTCTACGGTTCATCTCAGATGGCATCCAATCATCGATCTCGGGTTCGATGACGTAGGGGATGTTGTTATACTTAATGCTTTCCAAAAAACTTTCAAGTGATCCTTTGAAAAAAGATACTCGGCGATCGACTTGACGGAACGTTTGGTAAGGTTCTGTCGGATGATACGTTGAATCGATAATTTGGTTATGTACCACAAGGGGCCAACGTACTAACATCTGCATGGGTCGGTCGTAAGAAAAACGATAGTTTATATTGCAAATGTAATTCCCTGCATTAGCCCCGTCCTTCTCTGGTTGTTCAGGAGTACTCGTAAAATCGAACCACCCTAACACCTCGTATTGTTTCTCAATCACAGCGCGTGTAGGTGCCGTATCTGCTAATGTATCGATCACGGTTGTTGGTCTTGATAGATATTCATCAAGATATTCAGAGAAGGATAGATTAGAAGGGTGGTCAGACGCTTCTATTTTACTCCACACTTCATGAAGCAACATCAGGATGGGGTTAGGTATAGCATAGTGGTATTCAAGCGTCTGGTAAAGTTCTGCGCGTAATTGAACCACACGTGTTCGCATTTCATCTAACCAACGCTGAGCAATATTCTGGTTAGGGGCAATGTACTGGAGATTCAGGTTCATTGTTACTGAACGATACACGGGGAAAATAACCGTAGAGCGAACAACGTCTTCAAATAGCGGTAAGTTTTCAGCAGTCCCCGCATGTTGAGATAGTGTTTGACTATCATCTAACTCTTCTGTGAATGAAATTACCAAACGCCCATCAGTCGGGTAATTAAGTCCGGGATCACCACATTCCCCAAATGACCCGTTATTCATGGGAACAGTCTGGGCATTACCTGGTAACATGATTTGGGTGTCAGGCGGTAAACGCATGACACGTGCTAATTGTGAAACACTATCAACGGCGATACGACGGATAACAGAATCGTAAACATCCGGTAGTGCTATGAGTGCCTGTGGCATGGAAAGCCTCTCGTGTTAAAACGGTTCATAAAATCCGTCACATCCGTACAACTAAGACATAAAAGAGCACCCCTAACGGGGTGCTCTTATGATGCTAACAACTAACGATCATTCGCCAGATGTTTCGGCTTCTTTCTTCTTGGCGGTCATGGCACGTTCTGCCAGTTCCATACAAGACTTTGCATGGAATTCGATGACTTTACCCATCTCTTTGAAATGTGCGAGAGGAATACCAGAAGCATTCTTGATAACTGCCCCCATCTCACGAATGGCTTGCTCCATGTCAGTTCCTGCATTTTTATTTATCGACGCATTCCTGGCTGCCACAGCTTTTCCCATTGCTGTGGCACCACCAACACCTCCGACTACAGCACCGACTGGACCAAATGTAAGTCCACCACCCCAAGCTCCACCAAGACCGCCAGCTAAGGAAGCACCGGTAACGGAACCGGTTTTGCTGGGAGCGTTGTTACTGAGCGCTTTCTGGAGCTCTTTATCAATCTTGACTTGCCGCTCCAGTTCTTTCTTCGCTTCTTTGTTAAGCGTCGCCATGATTGCAGCGTAACCCTTAGCTGCTTTGAGCAGCGCGGTCACCTGGGTCTTATCCAATTTCACAGACCCATCAGCTTTTTTGTAAGCATCGAACATGATAACCTGTTCACCAAGACGCTCGGATAAAGCGTCGGCAACTGCACGGTTAGTGTTTTTGGGAAGATCAGCCCCTGAATCAAATGTGCTTACCTCACAACCCAACAGCTTGACCGATTTGGCAATCTGTTCATTCGGAGTTGGTTTTTTGGCAAATGCTTCGATGACAGCGCCAGCCTCACCAGGTTTCTTCAGCGCATCACTACCAGCTTTGACAGCGTCCTCGTAATAGCTTACGCTGTTCTTGAAGTGATTCGACGCTAGTGTTTGGAAACCTTTCTGATCAGCATTAACAGCTTGGATCAGATTCTGGGGCACTTTACCTTCAACAGAGAAAACACGACCCAGGTTCTTCAGTGCGATTTCACCATCACTGATTTCAGAACTGGACAGCTTACCCAGAAGTGCATCGGCTTTGGTATTGATAGCAGAAGCTGCTTTTTCGTTGGTACCGATCATACCTACGTAATCGACAGCACCTTTAGAAACAGACTTAACGGTTTCTACGAGTTTACCAGCCACTTCCTTGAACCCTTCCAGAGATTCCGTATAGAACTGCTCAAGCGAGTCATGGTCGTAGCTTTCGAAAGCAGGTACCGCGTCTTCAGTACCACCCAGGATTTGGTTGAAGCGTTTCAGGTCAGTACCGGCAATCGCAGCAAACTGAGGAGAGAACTCACCTGACTCAATACCCAGGCCAAGCACTTCCATATAGTTCTCGATAGAAGTGTGGATTGCTTCGGCTTCTTGGATCGTACTAACCACCTCTTTCTCGTGATACTCGCGTTCAAGACGCTCCTGCTCCGCTTCTTCGAGCTGGTCTTCAGCTTCGTAGAGTTCAGCATCATCTACATCGGCAACTTCCGGCACCTCAACGTCTTCAGGGGCGATGTAATCTTCAGAGCTGACTTCAAGGCCAGTAACGTGTTTTGCGTTCTTAGAGAGGTATTCTTGGAGAAGACTCATGAGTTTTATTTCCTTAAGAAGAATGTGCGTTAATTTGACGCACTTTGGTTTTGTCGACAAACAAAGTAGGCAGTACGTGTAATACGGATACTGTTCGTTGCAAGAGATTGATACGGTTTAGTAACCCATTCGACGACAGTACGTAACACCGCAAGTTTCTGACTTAATTCCCCACCTTCGAACTCACCAGTCCTGCGGATGTCGGATTTAAGCTTCTGTATCTCGGAATTTAAATCCTTGATAGCCATATCATACTTCTTACGCGTGTCACCTTTGAACGCACTCAACAACGTATCGATGACATTTTCCATTTGGGCAATGCAACGACTAACCGTCTGACGATCTGAGCGTTTAAATGTAACGGAGTTAGGTACCGTGCCTGACGAAGTACGTGCTCGTGACAACGAGATGCCTATAGCATTAATATCGGACAATCTCGAAACATTCTTTGGTTGATGAATCAAGATACGTAAATTACCCAATAACTGCTTAGACTCACTAGCATAGTTGACATCTTTTGCTTCGGTGAATGCCAACTTGCTTTTTAACTTTAGCGGGGACATATCTTCAAGAAGCTGGGTAAGGTCACTTGAATAATGACTATTCCCTGTTACAGATGCCAATAGGGTATTAATATTTGCAGAGACTGTTTTAACGTAATCGTAATAAACAGTCAAGTGGTCTTTAAGTGATGACAGACCTGCTGTGATATCACTAATTGATTTCACCGGTTCGTAACGAATACTGATGTACGCTACATCGCCTTTGAACACAAAATCCTTCGTGATCTTCTGTGGTTTTTGCAGAAGATCGAACTTAAGTTGCTTGACTTGTTCTCGCAACCAAAACAACTTGATGGATTGAGCATCCAGGACGTCGTTGAGCCATTTACCAATACGTTTGATCCAGGTAATAAACGCATCAAGGATATCCATCATACGTTGTTTGAAATCCTCATTCCCGATCGTAGGGATAAGGTCTTCATCAAACATCGGGAGTTTAGGAAACGACTCAAGTGATGGGTCAACACCATCGTTCATTTGTTCAAACGCAACTTTCGCCTGAGTCTCGGTCATCTCAAGATGGATTTTGATATCCTCAATGATGCGACTATACGACTCTTTAGAAAGTTTTATTTCATCGTCCAACGACAACGGTGGGGTGGTCATCTCCAAACGTGTGTCGTCGCCGTACTTATCGAGCATTGCCATAACGACCTCACTTAATAAAAAGGAGTCCCGGAGGACTCCTTTAGTGGTTAGAAGATTACTTATCTTCTTTCTCTTCTTTTGCACCGTACTGCGCCAGCTGTTTCTCAACCAACGACAGCTGTGCGTTGATCAGGTTCAGTACGTAAGACATACCACCACTTACACCGCTGTTCATGGCAGTGGCTGCATCTACCAGACCTTGGAGTTCTTTCAGGTTAGCGCGATCGCCTTCATCCAATTCTTTATCTTTCAAATTGGTTTTGATTTTCGCACCAGCTTCATCCAGGTCTTTGTAACGATTAGCCAGAACATCAAGCACTGTAGCGTTACGCAATGCGATCTTCAGGATCTTACCGATACGTTCAGCGTCAGTCTTCAGTTCGCCCGGAGTACGGACTGTGATTTCCTGTTCACTACCGTTTTCTGTTTTAGAACCCGGAACATTCAAGATATTGAGTTTCTGACCACTCAACATCTTATCACCTTCTGCCGCATTCGGATATGTAACATAGGCTGCCTGGTTACCAGGGAATACGAACGTACGTTTAACGATAACTTTCTTGTCGTTAAAACGCGAGTCGCCTTTAACGTTCTCGCTGAACGCTTTAGAGAACGCGTTACCGAAGTCCACATCCGGTAGTGAGTCATCACCCGGCTTATAGCCGTTAACCGCCTTGGTGACGTTAATAACGAAGTCAGTCAAATTAACAGGAATCTGGACACAGAGTGCTTTGACGATATCGGTAGTCAGATCGAAATCGGACCCTTTGAAAGTGTTGGCTACCATCAGCTTACTGGCATTATTCACTTTCAGGGTTTTCTTGTCGTCTGACAAGGTGGCACCTGAAGCAGCAAGGCTAGACGCTTTTGCACTCAGTTCACCTGCACGAGTTGCCATTTTACGGATGGCGACTTGAGAACGCACTGTCATGTCTTTGAACTTGTTGATCAGCTGTTTCAGGATACGTCCGGAGACGTCCCACGCCTTCTTCAACCATTCCCAGATTTTCTTAGCGAGGTCCTTGGCACCTTCAAGCTTGGAGCCGCTACCACCGAAGGCTTCAAGAGATGGAATAATAGGTTCAGCGTTCTCGCCTTCCAAGAGACGTTGGTAACCTTCAATACCTACTGACATACCGAGGATGGCTTCGGTGGGTAGACCACCGTTTTCAATACCGCGATCCAGGAGCGCCGCGTACTGTTCCATGGCGGCGATACCTTCACGAACATGCTCGCCATCGCGTGCAATTTCGGTCTGTTCCAGGTGACATTTGGCTACTTCGCCAACAACTTCGTCGACACTGGGTTCAGAAGAAACATAAACATCCAGTTTCTTTTCACCGTCAGTGAATTCTTCAAGGCCAACACTGGATACAAGTGCGGTGTTCTGACTAACGAACGAATGGATTAAAGACATCGTTATTTCCTTTTTGCAAAATGGAAGTATTACAGACAATTAAGTAAGTAGTAGCTACATAATCATTAGTTACTATCGAACTTCGCTTACTGTGTTATGGGAGATGCTCAAATCACCAAAGAGGATATTGAGCGACCATAGAAGATCATCAATTCCTTCCGGATGAGAACACCATTTCTGAAGCATACCAACTGGCGGAGTTGCCAAGAATAACGAATGCGCTTTGAGAAGATCAATGATCTCGTGTCGTTTGCTAACATCTTTCTTCTGGGTGTGTTCGTGTGTAACGAGTTCACTCCAGATAGACAGTGACATCTTACGCTTACCTGTCGCAATAAAACGCATCGTGTCGACTACGAAGCCGTAGTTGTAACCATGAAGGTTGGCATTACGCTCTTGGTCGCGAAACCAGTCATGGTCTTGGAACAATCGCATAGCTACCGACAACACACGTTTACGAAACACCCAATCGTACGTCGGGATATTCGGGTTAACATACTCAGACCAGAGCTGAGATACTTCGGGGTCACCGGGGATGGTTTTGGATGAAAAATCAGTTTTACTCATCCCACCTGAATACTTATCCACCGACCCACCAAGGATATTCAACATCATGTTGATGTCTCCATTAATTAGTCGAGTCGATTTTCTTCTTCGAATTGGACCAACTCATAGTTGAGGTTTTCAACACGTGATTCCGTATACTCGATCAACTTCTGGAGTTTAGGATCGGCGTTACTTCCATCACGTAATTCCCGATATTCCTGAAGGCGTAACTGCAAACCTGCAAGTTCTTCCTTTCCTAAACGGTAGCGTTTCACCTGAAGTTCAGCACGGCGTTTACCTAAGCTGAACAGAGGGTTGATAGGACGGTAGGTCGTCGCAACAAACCCACGTTCCAGTTGGAAGGGATCTGTTTTCAATACCCCCAGTGTCTTACGTGCCATCTCAAATGTATCTTCTGAGATTTCAGCGTTACTCACTGTTTTCAGACGGGTTTCGAATTCAGTTGGCGTCACGAAGAATGCGCGAGTAAGTTCAAGGTAGCTTTTAAAGCCTTGTTCTACAAAAAGCTTGAAACCTTTTGACCATTTTACTGGTTTGCCTTTACCCATGGCAATGTTTTCTTCTTGCACCAGCTCCAACATGAACCGACGATGATAATGGATGTAGAAAGTAATAGCATCCAACAACTGCAAGAAATTGGCACGGTCAAACGAAATGTTAAACGTCGAGAACTGAAAAGAGAATAGACGTTTTGCGTGCTGTTCCATGACATTCAGGAGAGCCGGGAGACCTTTAACCACGTCGTTGACAACGAACACAGCAGATGGTGCTGTAAAGGTAGCGACTTGACGAAGATCACGTGAAAGCTTCTTCTCCATCTTTCCTTTGAATGTATGATCTTTAAAGCTTTCGTTGATGTCATCGCAGATAGGGATAACCGTCGTATTTAATTCTTCTTTTAGCGAGGTGATCGCGTTAACCACTTCCTTACGCTCAATCGCAGGGATAAGTGATTTTACGTATTTCTGGATTTCCATTGATATCTCCCTGGATCAAATCATGTTGGGGGTAGCACCCGCCACGTACGCCTTAAGGATTTCGGTAAAGTCTGGACCCTTACCTTTCTCAGACGACTTAATGTCGTTGAAGCTTGCGGTGGTAGGTTTATCGTAACCACGATGGTAAATGGTCACACGCTCGTGAAGTTCATCGACCACGACGAATAAAAGAAGGTAGGTACTGTCGAACAATTTACGGCGTGTGTTAAGGTTTTCAACCTTACCGTATAACTGACGACCGATCTCACGGGCCGTATCTTTTGAGACAACCAGAATATTAGACGCGTCGGCCATGCTTGGTTGTTTGGTAGACGCGGCTGACATGGTATTCTCACGACGACGGTCAGTGATCGTCTGGTAAATATTCGACGTGTCATTAACCAATGCCTTGCGGTGTTGGTCAATAAGGTTGGTCTGGAATACCAAATCACGCCAGAATGAAATCTGACCGGCGCGCCACATGTGGTATTGCTCTTTGATCGAAGTACCTTTTGATGCGGCCGTAAAGATATGAGTGATAACACCCGTCTTAACTGCGGCGGGGGCAAGGCGGACCATAATAGGGAATTTACCCTTATGTTCACCTTCTTGAAGTTCCACTTGGATCAGTTTACCCACCACGAGGCTGTTGGCTTCAAAAATCTTTTCTGCGCTGTCAACACTGGCGTGGTGTCCAGCAACACCATCAGGTTTGACGTCGTCTTTATCTTTTGCTTTTTCGATAGAGACAATCAGATTACCGGTAGGTTCTGGCTGACTGTATTGTTCGAACGAAGGTAGCCCTTCGTCATAAGACTCTTTAGAAAAGACGACTTCACCACCACGTTGAACCAACGTACGTGAACGGTCTGGGTTTAATCGGTCAAAAACCTTCAGTGGATCAATACTGCCGATTTTAGTACCCGTGAACACAGCGGCTTGAAGGTAGTAACCAATGAAGATAGAAGAGACACTCTTCATGACATCTGCCATCGCTGGGATATCCTGAAGACTTTCTTCCACAATAACGAGAGGCTCAACACGGGCGGGACGACTGTAATCAGCCAACGAACGAATAGACTGGCCTTCTTGTAGCATTCGAGTTGCTTTGGTGAGAAGACCCCCTGCTGTACGCAGAGCAAAATCAGAACCACCGTCAATAATGGCCTTACGTCCAGCTGCTGCCCCTAGACCCTTAGCGACAGCAAGGGCTGCTGGAATAGAAATAGGATCGATCATCTTTTTGCACCTTCTTAATGAGAAATGGAGTCACCCCGATGACTGGTAACATCCGACCTGAAATTATCATTGACGAGAATCGTCAAGCGTACCAAAGGAGTCTTTCAGAGATATATCGTCGTGTGGGTCGATCCGACGTCGACCAGACGATCAGTAACTCCTTTTACGGTCTTAACATGTCTGGCCGGAATGCCGGTATTGCATTAAATACCGAAAACCACGGCTATACATTCTTTACTCGTCCGTTGATGAATATGTCATACAATAACCTAATTGTTGACCGTGTGATGAGTAATATGGTTAATGAGCGGACAAATTCACTTGCACGAATGATGCGTGTAACATTTGATCCCTGGCTAGAAAAAAATGAACGAGTTAGCGTGACGGGTGTAGATCAACTTAATGCGTTCATTCCTTTACTGTCCAATAACCTCATTAGCCTATCGGGTTTTCAAGATTTTACCTTGAATACAAACATGCAATCTCCCGGTTTGTATCGTGAGGTATATGGCTATACAGACGACATTCCATACAACTACGGTTCATATGACCTCACCGCTAACTTCCGTAACCTTGAGGGAGACCCTATATCATTCATGATGCTCATTTGGGGCTGGTATCAAGGTCTTGTTTATGAGGGTAAGTTATGGCCGCACCCCGAGGTCATTACAGCGAATGAGATCGATTACCAAACACGCATCTATCGTCTGGTTATGGATAGTACTCGAAAATATGTGACACGTATGGGTGCCACGGGTGTTTCATGGCCAATTACTTCGCCTATCGGTAACATCTTTAATTTCGAAGGTGATGGGTCCCAATCACCCTTTACCACCGCTAACGATCAGATATCCATTAACTTCCGTTCGTTAGGATTTACGTACTACGACAATATCTTAGTACATGAATTCAATAAAACCGTCACCACGTTTAATCGAAATATGGAAGATGGTTTTAGAACAAACGTTTATTATAAGCTTCGCGATAACGAGAAACCTTTCTTTGAACACCGCACTTATCCCCGCATCAATCCGTTAACATTGGAACTGGAATGGTGGGTAAGCAAAGACCTTTATCGTGACGTATTTAATTTGAATCAATAAGGAAGATCCATGAGTACCTATATCAACCGACTGCGAGACGTATTGAATAATCCCGCATTGATGCTCGATGTTGTTTATAACGAACTCGAACAACAATTACAGAAGCGCGATGGTCAGTACGATGTACCCACAGCATCCGCACCTTTTCCCTGGGCATTGGAAAACAGCACGCTATTAACATGTGTTGGTTTGGATGAAAACCAAGCAATCCTTCAGAAGGTTTATGCTCGCATGGCTAAGTCTGAGGGTGACCTTTACCGTCACATGAGCGATCGCGATTATCTGGGACGTTTTAGTCAACCAGCATCAACGTCGATCCAAATTATCATGTCTAAAGACGAGGTATTGAGTAAAGTTGTTGAGGTTCCAGGAACACGCATTAAGCGTTTGGTCATTCCACGCTTAACATCGGTTACTGTGGGGACGTACACCTTTACGATGCAGTATCCTATTTATATCGAACTGATGCCACATGGTGGTTTACAGATAACGTATAATAATGATTCTCCGTCACCTATTACAACGCTGACGTCGAATATGGTGAAATGGGATATTGTTACAGGTAATCAACGTCAATACATCATGATGGAGATTCCAGTTCTTCAAATGAAATTAACAACGAAGAATTTTACCATTAATGCGGCAGCTGGATTTAATGCTAAATATTCGTTCGATGATAATTTCTTCTTTGCTCGTGTTTTCTTAAATCGTAATGGAAACTGGCAAGAGTTGGTTACCACACATAGCGACCAGGTTTACGACCACCGGACGCTGACTGCTGTTCTAACTGTTCAGGATCATCAACTTCATGTGGAGATACCCCCTGTCTATTTCACACAGGGAATGGTATCTGGGGAAGTACGTGTTGATATTTACACCACAAAAGGGGAAATTGATGTCGACCTCTCGAGTTTTGACCCGACGAACTTTGAAACGGTGTTTAATTCCATCGACGATGAACAGCGGTATACTGCACCTCTACGTACGTTCAATGAGCTTCAATCGATTAGTCGTAAACGGGTCACTGGTGGCACACCTGCTCTAACGTTTGATCAATTAAGGAACCAGGTGATTTATAATACGCTAGCCACTGATGAAGACCCCATCACCTATTCTCAGTTGGATGCTTCTTTATCTCGTCGTGGCTACCGTCTTGTTAACTTAGTGGATAACACTACTGATCGCCAATTCATTGCTATTCGCTCATTACCGACGTCTTCCATTCCGCAGCTTAATAGTGCGGCGGGCGTGTTCATGGGTGTTTTACAGAACACTCTTTCTGAACTAGGTAGTTCATCGAACATCGTTGACAATGGAGAACGCATCACTATTTTACCATCTTCTCTGTATGAGTACAGTGATGGAAAAGTAGTTCGCTTGTCAGATAACGCGTACAATGAACTAATGTCATTGTCGGTGGAAGCACGCATCACACGCTTGAATCAATCACGCCTGATGTATTCACCTTTCCATTATGTTCTTGACGGTACCCGTAATCAATTTGATGTACGCCCTTATCTCCTAACACAGCCGTCTGTGGATAGTCAAATTTTTGTGGATGCTAACCCGACCACAGAAATGCAAATCGGTATTAACGGCTATCAGATAGAAGCTACAGATTATGGTTACCGCCTACTAATCAGTACAGGCAGCGGAGAACGAATTAAAGAGATCGACTCTGAAAACATTATTGTTCAGTTGGGTTACATTCCACAGAATGAAAGAACCTACGCTAGTGTTAATGGAACCGTCGTGCAAAACGACGACGGGGAGCGTGTTGTTGAGTTCCGTATCGAAACAAACTTTGATGTCGATAGTGAAGACAACATCCGCACGTTAAACTTCAGTATGTTCGACGACAACCAACGTGTGTTCTTCACACCTCTCAATGGGATGTTCGATATCACGTTCATCGCGTTGAATCAAGATATGCGATTCTACGATCCCGGTGAACTTGACCTGTTGGTGAGTACCCATCTGTTACCGGAAAACGTCGATGCGATGGTAATCAGTCGAGAACGATTGAATATCACGTTCGGTTCTTCTCTGAGCAATCTATGGCGTCGTTCACGAACAGTTCCTTCAGAACAGAACTACCAACGCTACACAGATAACGTTCCGAAGGTGTACGAATCCACCATCATTGAACGCGACCAAGACGGATCACCCATTATCGACATTGATGAGGAAGGTAATATTGATT
>MDTC01029650.1_pt1 | contig 53255 bp, 45 predicted proteins | sample 811181 | NCBI WGS metagenome assembly MDTC01 (sample SAMN05326644, study PRJNA326480) | marine metagenome | isolation source: seawater | place: Pacific Ocean: North | collected 2011 | reverse complement strand
GGTGAATTTATTGATCTAATTATGAAAAGAACTAACAATTATGATTAAAATTAAAGACTTACATAAGTCTTATAAAATGGGAGCAAATTCTCTCCACGTTTTAAAAGGAATTAATTTTGAAGTTGAGGAAGGAGAATTAGTTGCTATAATGGGCTCATCTGGATCTGGAAAATCTACTCTACTCAATATATTGGGAATGTTGGATTTATTAGATCAGGGATCATATCAACTAGACGGAGTAGCAATTAAAAATTTAGATGAAACTAAGGCGGCTAATTACAGAAATAAATTTCTTGGATTTGTTTTTCAATCCTTTAATTTAATAAATTATAAAACGGCTTTAGAAAATGTGACTCTTCCTCTATATTACCAGGGAGTAAAAAGAAAAGAGAGAGAATCAAAAGCTCTGGATTATTTAGATCAAGTTGGATTAAAAGAATGGGCCACACATTTACCTAGTGAATTATCCGGTGGTCAAAAACAGAGGGTTGCAATTGCAAGAGCAATGGTTTCACAGCCAAAAGTGCTATTAGCAGACGAGCCGACTGGAGCATTAGACTCAAAAACATCTAAAGAAGTTATGGCATTAATTCAGGAAATTAATGGAAAAGGAAAAACAATATTAATTGTTACACACGAAGAAGATATAGCTAAAATGTGCTCAAGAATTGTCAGGCTTAAAGATGGGGTGATTATGGAGGATAAGAAAAATAAAATGATAAAAGCAATTTAATGTTTAATAGAGATCGTTGGATAGAAATATTCAATACAATTAGAAAAAATAAATTAAGAACCTTTCTCTCTGGTTTTACCGTTGCTTTGGGTATTTTAATATTTGTTGTATTGTTCGGATTTGGGAATGGTTTAGACAACACTTTTGATAAATTTTTTAAAGATGATGCGTTAAATACAATGTGGGTTAATGCCAGAAGAACCTCTAAGCCATATATGGGTTATGAGGCCAATAGGAGAATTGAATTTGAGAATAAGGATTTAGAGGATATAAGCTCGAGGTTTTCATTTTATATTGAAGGAATTACTCCAAGAATATCTGAAAGTGGTAATATTGGTTATAAATTAAAATCAAATAATTATTCTATAAGAGGAGTAGCTCCTTCACATCAAAAAAATGAAATGACTATTATGATGAATGGAAGGTATATAAATGGATTGGATGTGGATAATAAAGAGAGAAATGTTGTTATTGGAAGATTAGTAAAACAAGATTTATTTGGAGAAGAAGATGCATTAGGAAAATTTGTTTCAGGTGGTGGAAGATCATGGAAAGTTGTAGGTGTCTTTCAAGATGACGGAGGCGACAATGAAGAACGAATTGTGTATGTACCCTATACTACTCTTCAATTAATTCAAAAAAATACCGATAAATTAGGACAGATTATTATTTCTTACAAACCTGAAATTGGATATGCTGGTGCAGTTGCATTTGAAAGGCAGTTAAAAAAATATTTAAAACAAAAAAAATTTATTGACCCAACTGACCCTAGAGGAATATCTATTAGAAGTGCCGCTTCAGACTTAAAAGAAAATGATCAATTCAAAAGTGCTCTATCTGCAATTATTTTATTTGTTGGAATTGGTACTCTATTGGCAGGAATTATTGGAATATCAAATATTATGGTTTTTGTAGTCAAAGAAAGAACTAAAGAACTTGGTATTAGAAAAGCAATTGGAGCAACACCAAATTCGATTATAGGAATGATCCTTCAGGAAGCAATTTTTATTACTTCAATTTCTGGATATGTTGGACTTCTTGTTGGAATAGGTATATTGAAGTTGGTTGGGAATACACTGGAAGAGGATTATTACATAACTGATCCTTATGTAGACTTAAACACTGCAATACTAGCAACTTTTTTATTAATTGGTTTTGGTGCATTTGCCGGATATTTGCCAGCGAAAAGAGCAGCTAAAATAAAACCTATTGAAGCACTTAGTGATAAATAAAATGAAAAGATTATTTGATAAAGATACATGGCAGGAAATTTTTGGTTCAATCCAAAAAAATAAAGTTAGAACCGTAATTACAATGATAGGAGTTTTGTGGGGTATATTTATATACATTGCACTAGCTGGTTCGTCAAAAGGTCTTGACAACGGTTTTGAAAGAGCATTTCAATCAATAGCATCTAATAGTATTTTTATTTGGGGTCAGTATTCAAGTCTTCCTTATGCTGGATACAAATCTCAGAGAGCCATTCAATTAAAATTAGGGGACGCTGAAATTATCAAAAAAAGAGTTAAAGGAATAAAGTTTATTGCACCCAGAAATGTGAGAGGAGTTTTTGGATCAGCTGGAGGCAATATTGTTAGGGGAAATAAAACAGGAACTTATGCTATTTATGGTGAGTTTCCAGAGTATATAAAGATTGCGACATCAAAAATATATGATGGTGGAAGATTTATTAATGAATCCGATATTAAGTTTGAAAGAAAAGTTTGTGTTATTGGTGAGAGAACACAACTTGAATTGTTTGAAGAGGATGAAGATCCAATTGGGAAATTTATATCTATAAATAAACTGAATTTTAGAGTTGTTGGAGTTCATAAATTTGTTCAAGGCGGTGGATTTGGAGATGATGGAGATATTTACATTCCTTTTGCAACCTTTAAAAAAATATTTAATACTGGTGATGAAGTTGGATTTTTTATGATTGCTGCAGATGAAAATATTGACGGAGTTCAAGTTGAAAAAGATATTAAAGCTACTTTGAAGCAAATACATAAAATTGATCCAAACGATGAAAGAGCTATTGGAGGCTTTAACCTGGGTGAGATTTTTAAAAAAACAATGAATTTTGCTAATGGACTCACATTTTTATCGTTAATCGTTGGAATTGCTACCATTTTAGCAGGAGTTATTGGTATAGGAAATATATTATTAATTTCTGTAAAAGAACGAACAAAAGAAATTGGGATTAGAAGAGCATTAGGAGCAACACCCTCAGAGGTTAGATCTCAAATTATCTTAGAATCAGTTTTTTTAACTGTGTTAGCAGGAATTATAGGAATAATTTTAGGAGCATTTGTTCTTTATGGAATAAATGCTGCTACCATTGATATGACGGATTTTCCGTATACTAATCCAACAGTCCCTATTCCATATGTTTTAGGGGCACTATTTTTAATGATAATACTGGGAACATTAATAGGGCTGATTCCTGCTCAAAAAGCAGTTAGTGTAAAGCCGATTGACGCATTGAGAGAAGAATAAATTATAATAAATTAATAAATATGAAATATCTAAAATATATCGGAATTGTTCTACTTGTTGGTGGAATTTTATTTGCTAGTGCATTTTTCATTAAATCAAATAGTAAATCTTCAATTGTATATGATACGGAAACTTTGATTACTACAACCATTGAGGAAAAAATTGTTGCGACTGGAAAAGTTCTGCCCGAGGATGAAGTTAATGTGGTTCCTCAAATTGCTGGTATAATACAAGAAATTTATGTTGAGGAAGGTGATGAAATTTTTGCTGGAGATCTAATCGCAAGAATTAAAGTTGTACCTAATGAACAAACCCTTAACTCAGCCGAAGGAAGGGTTAAAAGCGCGGAAATTATTATGAAAAATTCAAAAATTGAATTTGAAAGAAATAATGTTTTATTCAAAAAAGAAATAATTTCTGAACAAGAGTTTAACGCTTCAGAGCTAAGATATAATCAAGATATGCAGAATTTATCAAATGCTAGGAGTGATTTACAAATTATAAAACTAGGATCCTCAGGTGGATCCTCAATAACAAATACTAATGTTAGAGCCACTGTCACGGGAACTATTTTAGAAATTCCGATAAAAGAGGGAGATCAAGTAATTCAAGCAAACACCTTTAATGCAGGTTCAACTATTGCCACAATTGCGGACCTAAATAAAATGATTTTTGAAGGATAAGTAGATGAGGGGGAAGTAGGAAAATTAAATGCAGGAATGCCATTGGTTGTAACCCTTGGAGCAATTGAAGATAAAGAGTATGACGCTAAATTAAGATTAATTGCCCCTAAAGGGACTGAAGTAGCAGGTGCTATTCAGTTTAAAATTGAAGGAGAAGTTTACTTAGATGATGAATACATAGTGAGAGCTGGATACAGCGCAAATGCTTCTATAGTAACTGATAAAAAAACAGATATCATAGCTATAAGTGAAGCATTACTACAATACGATTCTGAAACAAAAAAACCATTTGTAGAAATTGAAACATCTAATCAAAAATTTATTAGAAAAGATGTTAAATTGGGTATTTCTGATGGAGTATATGCAGAGTTGATAAGTGGAGTAAAAAAATCTGATAAAATAAAAGTTTGGAATAAAACAGAGCCATTGAAAAGAGGTGATGTTGATAGCAGAGATGATGAAACAACAAAATTCGATTAAATAATTAAATTTTATGAAAATCCTAAAGTATTTATTTATAATAATTGTGCCTAATATTTTATTAGCTCAAAAAACATGGACTCTGCAAGAATGTGTAGAAAGAGCATTGGAAATGAATATTTCAATCAAACAATCCGAACTGGATTACGTTGGATCTGAAATTGAAAAAAAAGGAGCTATTGGAAACTTTTTACCTAATCTTAATGTCAGCACTAATCATTCTTGGAATGTTGGTTTAAATCAAAATATTACTACAGGTTTACTTGAAAATGTTACTACCCAATTTACATCCATGAATTTAAATATGAATGTTAGTATTTATAATGGGCTTCAAAATGTTAAGAGACTTCACCGAGCAAATTTATCAATATTAGCTAGACAATATCAACTAGAAGACATGAGTGAAAATGTAGCTCTGTTAGTTGCTAACTCTTATTTGCAAATTTTGTTTAGTAAAGAAACCTTAGCCGTACAAGAATTACAACTTGAAATTGCTAAAGATGAGCTATTAAGGATAAAAGAATTAGTTAGTGCTGGAGTTGTTCCCTCAGGTGATCTCTATGAGATTGAAGCAAATTTAGCATCTCAAGAAAAAAATCTTGTTGATGCTAAAAATGGATATTTTCTGTCAAAAATAGCATTAGCACAACTTTTATTAATTGATGATTTTGAAGGATTTGAAATTGCTAGTGAAACTTATGAAATTCCTATTTCTGATGTAATGACTAAAACCCCATCAGAAATTTTTAATTATGCTCTTTCCAATAAGAAAGAAATTAAATTATTTGAAACAAATTTAGATATTGCAAAAAAAGATTTAGAAATTTCAAAAGCTTTGTTACAACCAAGTTTGTCTGCATTTTATTCATACAGCTCAAGAATTGGATATTCAGATAGACTAATTGCAAGTGATGAAATTGAATTCGCACCAATCGGTGTAGTTGAGGGAACAGGAGAGAGAGTGATTGCTCCCTATAATAAAATGAAAATTGCTAGTCCATTATCTTTTTCTGAACAATTTGATTTAAATGCTGGTCAAAACTTTGGATTGAGCTTATCGATTCCAATTTTAAATAATTTTTCTAGAAGAAATAATGTTAGCCAAACAAAAATTAACATTATGAGAAATGAAAACTCACTCTTACAAAAAAAATTAGATTTGGAGAATACTGTCAATCAATCGTTCAATGATGCGAAAGGGGCCTTAAAAGCTTATCAAGCATCTGATAAATTAGTTGAAGCAAGAAAATTAGCTTTCCGCTATGCTCAAGATAAATTTGAGGTTGGCGCAATGAATTCTTTTGATTTTACTCAAGCAAAACAAAGATATGAACTTGCTCAATCAGAATTAATAAGAACAAAGTACGATTATATTTTTAAACTAAAAGTTTTAGAGTTTTATTTTGGTGTGCCAATAATAATTAATTGATTGTTTTAAAATATTTTAAAGTTTAGATCTTCATTTTTAATGTCTTATATTTTAAATATAGAATCTTCTTCAACTAATTGTTCAGTATCTCTTGCTTTGAATGGAAAATTAGTTTACATAAGAGAAAATAACAGTGAAAACTTTTCTCATTCTACTAAACTACATCATTTTATAGTTGAGGTTTTAAAAAAATCAAATTTGTCAACTGAAGCACTTTCAGCGATAGCAGTTTCTAAAGGACCAGGCTCATATACTGGACTGCGAATAGGTGTTGCAGCTGCCAAAGGACTTTGTTACGCCTTAGATATTCCTTTAATTTCAGTTTCAACGCTCTTAACTCTAGCTAAAAAAGTAAAAATTAAAAAGGGCCTGATAATTCCTGTAATTGATGCTAGAAGAGATGAGGTTTATTCAGCAGTTTTTGATGCATCTTATAAATTTATTGAAGATGCAAAACCACAAATTATCACAAAAAATTCATTTCATGAGTTATCTAAAAACAATAGACTTTATTTTATTGGAACTGGTCAAGAAAAGTGTAAGAGGTTAATTAAAAAAAATTCAAATTTGATTTTTTCACCACTTAATAATCTTCCATCTTCAAGTGAAATGTCACAAATATCATTTGAAAAGTTTTCCAATTCAAATTTTGAGGACATAGTATATTTTGAACCTGATTATTTAAAATTTTTTTTGTCTAATTAACTATCCATTAATTGCATTAACATCTGAAATCAGTCCAGGTAACATTTGTTTAAGCATGTTTTCTATTCCATTTTTTAAAGTAACTGTTGAAGAAGGACATCCGCTACATGCGCCCTGTAGTATCACATTAACATTTTTTGTTTCTTTATCATATGATTCAAAAACAATATTTCCTCCGTCAGATGCAACAGCTGGTTTAACATGCTGTTCAATTATAGAAATAATTTGTTTAGAAGTGTCATCAACATTTTCATAATTTGGAGTGGCCTTGTCAAGTTTATTTTGAATTAATTCTTCATTTATTAAAATATTGCCATCATTAATATAGCTTCGGATAAATTCTCTGACATCCATAACATTTTCATCCCAATTTAAGCCATTATGTTGCGTAACTGAAATAAAATTAAAATCAAAAAAAACTTCTTTCACAAAAGGAAATGTGTAAAGTGATTTTGCTAAAGGAGCATTTTCAGTTTCCTCAACTTTTTTAAATTCAAATACATCATTAAACATTTTTTTATTTAGAACAAATTTCATTACGTTAGGATTCGGTGTGCTTTCGGCATATACTGTTGTAACAGATTTTTTTTCAATATTAATATTGTTAACCATACCCCCCCCATTCAAAAAATCTTGAATTTGTTTGCATAGTTCATTTTGAACCTCCTCCCAATTTAAAATGTTTAATTTTTCAATATAAATTGAACGTTTATTTAAAACAACTTTTTTTACGAACGGTAAATAAAAAATTTGTTGTATCAATGGATAATCTTTGGCATCATCAATTTTTTCGAATACAACTCTTTTCTCTGAAAGGAAATTATTTGAATAAAACTCTAACTCTTCCTCTCTGCTTGTTTCTTTGTATTTAATATTATATTTTTCCATTGAGTACTTTTGTTATTACAAATTTATTATTTAAAATCTTTTTAAGAGAATTTGTTTTACCAGTACAGTAAAAAGAGTAATTTGCTTTACTTAGCCCAAAATTTATTTTGTTTTTTTCAATTAATAATTTTGTTTGTCTGGCTACTGCATTACTACTATCTAAAACTTCAATATTTTTAGGAATTAAAGATTTTATAGTATCATAAACTAAAGGATAGTGAGTACATCCGAGGACAAGAAAATCAATTTTTTTCTCTAACATTGGTTTTAAGCTTTGCATTAAAATATTTTCAATTTTTTTTCCTTTAAAAACCCCTTTTTCTATTAATTCAACCAAGCCATCTGCGTTTTTTTCGATCATATTTATTTTTGAGGCGTGACCAACGGTTGTATTATAAAATAATCCACTTTTTAGGGTTCCTTTGGTAGCTAAAACACCAATATGCCCAGTTTTGGTTTTATTTGCTGCAGGTTTTATTGCGGGTTCAACCCCAACAAATGGTAATTTAAAATTTAATCTTAATTCGTTAATTGAATTAGTTGTAGCAGTGTTACATCCAACTACAATTAATTTACATCCTTTTTCGATAAGAAATTTAGCATTCTTATTACTTAATTTTTTAATTAGTTTTTTCGATTTATTTCCGTAAGGAGAGTTGTAATTATCAGACAGATAAATTATATCAATATTTGGTAAAAGTTTTTTAATTTCTTTAAAAATAGATATTCCACCTATACCAGAATCAAAAATGCCAATGGGCGAATTTAACATTAAATAAAAATAAAAAAACTACCTAAACTTAGGTAGTTTTTATAAATTACATTTAATAATAAATTAGAAACCAAGTTCAACTTTAACTTCCTCCATTAAATCTTTTCCACCGGCAAGAATCAAACTTCCACCCTCAGTTGCATCAATCACATAATCAAAACCTTGTTCTTTGGCTACCTTTTGTATGGCAGCTTTTGCTTTTTCAATAAGTGGCTTCAAAAGATCAGCTTGTTTCTTTTGTATATCCTGTGATGCAGTCTGTTGATATTGTTGAATATTTTGCTCCATACCCGCAAGTTCTTTCTGACGAGCTTGGTTCGTTACCTCCGTTTGATTTTGAGCATCTGCAGAGTAGGTTTGAAGTTTAGTTTGATATTCTTTCATTGATGCCTCGATTTCAGTAGCATATGTTTGTTGAAGTTTTTCAAGTTGAGCTTGCGCTTCTTTAACTTCAGGCATTTCACTGATTAATGCTTGTGAGTTTATATGAGCAATTTTACTTTGAGCACTAATTGTCAGAGTTGCAAATAAAAATAAGAATGTAATTGTTAATTTTTTAAAAGTTTTCATTTTTGCACTTTTTAATGGTTATTTTTTCTTTTTTAATTTTAATAAGCTATCTCTTCTTTTTTGATAAGCTTTTCTCTTTTCTTCTCTTTGTTTTAAAAGTAATTCTCTTTTTTCTTGAACTTCTTTTTGTTTTTTAGCTCTTTTTTCTTCAAGTAATCTTTTTCTTTCATCAAATTCTTCATTAACTTTTTCATCTTCAAATTCTAAGTTTAATTTCTCAATTTTTTCATTTTTGAGAATACTTTTTAAAACCAGCTCGCTAATATCGTATTTTTTTTCCGAATAAAACATAATTGCATCTGCAGATTCATCAAAAATTTTATCGAACTTTTTTTGTTTTGAAATAGTTTCAACGACGTTCAACACTTTATCTTGAATTGGCTGAATTAATAAAAACTCTTGAGCTACCCAATCTCCATTCACACCAAACCTTTTAATCTGATATTCACTCAATTCTTTTTCATCAAATTTTATTTCTGATTCTCTATCTTCAATTATATCTAATGATAGTAAAGGTCTTTCAATCTCTAAACTATCTTTAAGATTTTGAATTTCTTTCTTCTTAAATTCAATTTCTTTTTTCCATTTTCCGATCTTTTCTTCTAATTGCTCATTAGCTGTTTTATAATCATCCATTTGAGATAAAATATATTCCATATTAACATATCCAATTCTCTCGGGTCTTTGTGAAAATAACTCACAAACAACTAGGAGATTAAATACAATCAAACTGAAATATGATAACTTTTTCATTTATTATAAAATTTAAACGTAAATTTTTTATAATTGTTGTCCAATTACAAAATGTGTTTCCCATCCGTGAGGACTCAAGTCCCCTTCAAACTGATTGTCCATACCATATCCAAAATCGATACCAAGTAAACCAAAAGCGGGCATAAAAATCCTAACCCCGAAGCCTAGAGATCTTTTGCCATAGAATGGATTAAATTCTCTAAAACTATTAAAGCCATCACCAGATTCAAGAAAAGTTAACGCAAATATAGATGCAGATGGTTTTAGTGTGATGGGATATCTAAGTTCAAGAGAAAACTTATTGTATATGGTTGATCCATCAGGTCCAGATAAAGAATTGTTAGGATAACCCCTAAGTGCTACCGTTTCTCTTCCGTCCATAGCATATTGAGACATACCGTCTCCTCCCAAGAAGAATCTGTCAAATGGAATGATCCCTCTATCTTGATTATAGGCTCCTAAGAATCCAAATTCTGCATGAGTTTTAAGTACAAACTTGTCAATAATTCTTGTGTACCAACTACCTTTAAAATTTATTTTATAAAATTCAAGCCATTTGTATTTTTCTTGATCAATTTTAGCTTGATTAGGTGTACCATCATTGTTTTGAAATTCAGCTTGATTTTTCAAATCTGCATAATTAATACCATTGAATAGTGAATAAGGTAAAGTAAATTTAGCTCTGAGCTCAAACAAAGATCCACCTAATGGAAAAACTGGATTTGTGTATGTGTTGTTTCGGGATAATCCTGCAGTATATGCAATATTATTAGATTTACCTTCACCGAATGTAAATAGGCCGGTATAATAATTATTCATATCATAAAACTGATAACTTAATGCTTGAGAAAAAACAAAATAATCATCAGGAACTCTTAATCTTTTAGCCAAACCAATGGATGCTCCAGATATTTCAAAACATTGATTTTTGTTCGCTTGTCCTGTGTAATAATCATATCTATACTGCTTGCTTTTAGATATTGAAAAAGAAAACTGGGTGGGTTGTTTTCCACCGAACCAAGGATCGGAAAATGAGAAACTTTGAGTGCTGTAAAATCTGTTGGCTTGAAGCCTTAAAGCAAAAGTTTGTCCATCACCCATCGGAACAGGTTTATATTTTTCAGGAAAATCTTTTAAACCTCTCATGGAAAAATTATTAAAAGATAATCCTAAAGTTCCAATAAATCCACCACCACCATAACCTCCTTGTAATTCAACTTGACTAGCAGATTTTTCTACAAGACCATATTCAATATCAACTGTTCCATTGTTTGGATCTACATTTTTGAAATCTGGACTAATTTGTTCTGGATCAAAAAACCCAGTTTGACCAAGTTCTCTTACAGTTCTAACAACTTTATCTTTGCTGTAAAGCTCTCCAGGTTTTGTCCTAAGTTCTCTATAAATCACATGATCGTTTGTTCTGGTATTTCCAACAACCGATATTTTATTAAAATATGCAGGTTTACCTTCAATTATTCTGATTTCAAAATCAATAGTATCGTTTTTAGCTGATACCTCGACTGGATTTATGGATGAAAATAAGTATCCATTGTTTTGATATAAATTCGTTAAATCCTCACCATCTGGTTTAGTATTATCTGCAATTCTTTTTTTCAATAAAACACCATTATATGTGTCCCCAGTAAATAATCCAAGTGCTCTGGAGAGGTACGTGTCGCTGTAAACTGTATTACCTAAGAAAGATATTTTTCCAAAATAATATTTATTACCTTCTTCAATGTCAAGATCAAGAGTAATATTTTTTTCACTTATTATAATAGTATCTTTTTTAATCCTTGCATCTCTGTACCCTTTTTCTTTATAAAAATCTAAAATGGATACAAGGTCTTCTTTGTAATTCTTTTCTATATATTTAGATTTTTTCCAAAACCTACCAAGTAATTTTGTTTTGGTATTTTTCATTTGTTTTTTAAGTTTTTTTGACTTAAAAATTTCATTGCCAGTGAAATTAATCTCTTTAATTTTCACACGATCACCTTGATCAACGTTAATTAACATTTTACTGTAATTTATCTCTGTAGAATCAGGTATAACATTAATATTAACTTTTGTATTTAGGAACCCGTCTTTTTTATATTTATTTACAATATAATTTTTAGTTGTTTTTATGAAATTTTGGGTAATTTTTTTACCTTTTTTCAATTCAGTATCTTCTGCAATCGTTTCAGCTTTTGATTTTTTTATTCCAGTTATTTTAAATTCAGAAAGGGTTGGCAGTTCTTCAATGGCAAGTTCAATATCAATTTTTTCCCCATCAATTTTTTTAACATAAAAATTTATGTCACTAAATAAATCTAGCTTCCATAATTTATTAATTATTGCACTAATTTCTTCACCTGGTATTCTGATTTTTTGACCCTTTCTAAGTCCTGTATATGTAATTACAGTTTGTTCATTGAAACTTTTTAGCCCAGTAACAGAAATCTCATTTAGGACATACTGCTCACCTTTTTTAAAAGATATTTCTTGGGAATTAATGTTTGAGCCAAAAAATAATAATGATAAAACAAATAATTTCCTCAAAATCTTATAATTTATTTGACTATGAATGATCAATAACCTTTCCAAAACGTCTTTCTCTCTTTTTATAACTCTCGATAGCATTAAAAAAATCTTCTTTTCCAAAATCTGGCCAAAGTTTTTTAGAAAAATACAATTCAGCATACGCAATTTGCCACAATAAAAAATTACTTATTCTGAATTCCCCACCTGTTCTTATCAAAAGATCAACATTTGGCAAATTCCGCGTGTAAAGATGCTGATTTATTATCTTTTCATCAATATTTTCTTTAGAAATTATGTTATTTTTAACTTTATGTGAAATATTTTTGACAACTTCGGTCAGTTCTTGCTTGGATCCATAACTTATTGCTAAGGTTAAAACTAATTTTTTGTTCTGGGAAGTTTTTAAAATTACATCATTTAATTTTTTTTTAGAGTCAAGATTTAATTCATCCAAATCTCCAATAGCTAATAATTTAATATTATTTTTCATCAGAGTTGTGAATTCAATTTGAAGTGAACTTGTAAGTAATTTCATTAAAGTATCAACTTCAAATTTTGGTCTTTTCCAGTTTTCCTTGGAAAAAACGTATAGTGTGACATATTTTACTCCCAATTCAACAGCACCTTCTATACACTCCCTAACTGAATTTGTTCCATTTTCATGTCCAAATACTCTTTTCCTTCCCAATTTTTTTGCCCACCTTCCATTACCATCCATAATTATGGCAACATGATCGGGAATTTTATGATTTTTTTTCATTTTGTTAATTTGGACAATAGCAAGGCTCAAAACCAAAGCTGTAAGTTAGTGTAATTCCAGTAAAAATATACCAATCTTGACTAAGATTACTTCCAAAAGATTTTTGTGAGTAAAGTTCCATATTTTCATATTGTGGAAAGCTTCCATCTAAATTATCAGTAAAACTATGTTTTGCTGAAATTTCAAATCCAACAATAAAGTCTCTTAAAGCTTTAATTTTATAGCCAATAGTGATTGGAATAGAAAAAGTTGACTCAGTTGCGTATTTTCTTGCTATGTTATTTCCAATTGGATATTGTAGAGCATCGAATCTTAAAAAACTAAATCCACTATGAATGTAAGGCGTCATCTGAAGATCATCACTTTTTATGTCAAATTCCAAAAAATTAAAATCTATTCCTAATGTTATTTCACCTGAAATTGTATTTCTAAATCTTTTCTTCCTTTCTTTTCTATATTTCGAACTACCATTCCATAAATCACTGCTTCCGATTTTTGCATAATTGAGTTGTGCCCTAGCACTTATTCTGTTATTAAAGTTTTTTCTATATAAAATCCCAAAAGCATAATTGCTTGATTCTAAATTTTCAAATAATTTTAAGCGTGAACCCTGATATTTGAAAGGATCAATATAGGTTGTTGGACCAATTTCACCAATGTAATTTGTGCCGCCAAAAAAAACGCCAATTTCATTATCTTGACCCTTAACATTGCAAACTACGAGAAGAGTAATTAAAAAGATTTTTTTAAACATTTTAGTTCACAAATATAAAAAATCCAGTTTCAGTTATGATTTATAAATAAAATCAGGGAATATTAATTTCTTTTATCTTCTCCCCACAACAATTTACTTCTAAGAGTTTTATAGAAGTTATCCTCCAAAAGGTGAGCTATTTTTATTTTAAAATCAGCTTTTTTGACTTTTACCAGGGTACCATTTTTTAATGAAATAATTTTAGAGTCTAGTGATAGTAAATGATTTTTCTCTCTTCCTGTAACATACAATTCAATTAATGTATTATCAGGAATGATAATAGGTCTTGCATTTAAATTATGTGGAGCTATTGGGGTCAATGCTAGTGTTTTACTTTGAGGGCTCATAATAGGTCCTCCGCAACTCATGGAATAACCTGTAGAGCCTGTTGGAGTGGAAATTATTAGTCCATCAGCCCAATAGGAATTTAAAAATTCCCGATTTAAGTTTGTTTTTATTTTTATCATTGATGTAGTGTTTTTTCTACTAACACTAATCTCGTTTAAAGCATATTTAAAATCATTATTAATTTCATCTTTTTCAAACTCTACAGCTAGCAATGATCTTTTTTCAACTTTAAATTCTTTTTTTAAAATTTTTTCAATTTTAGATTTTAATAAATCTTGTGAAAGTGTGGCTAAAAAACCTAATCTTCCAGTGTTAATACCAATTACTGGAATTTCTAAATCTTCGATAAACCTAATGGATCTCAATAGGGTGCCATCTCCTCCAATTGTTATCATTAAATCGTAAGAGTTATTAAGTTCTTTTTTGGAGGAAAATGTTTTACAATCTTTTTTAAAATCAAAATTCTTTTTTAAAGAATTATGAAATGTTGTTTCAAAGGCAAAATCGACAGAGTACTTATTTTTAAAATCAAATAGTTTTAAAACAACATTGTGAGCAACTTTTCCTTTACTTTCACTATATATTGCAATTTTCATTTACTTGAGAATTCTGTTGCAAATTATTAAAAAAAAACAGAAAAATAAGATTAAAAAGTTTGTATTTTTGAAAAATAAATTGATCAAATTAAGCGTAAATATTAATAAAATTGCTACTCTCAGAAATGCAAGAGGCGGTAGTTCTCCTGACTTAATTAAAATGGCTTCTGACATACAGTCTTTTGGAGCAGATGGTATTACAATACACCCTAGACCAGATCAAAGACATATTACTTACAATGATGCTCAAGACTTGCCCAAAGTAGTTTTTAAGGAATTTAACATTGAAGGAAATCCAATTGACAAATTTGTAAATTTGGTATGTAAAATTAAACCTACACAGGTTACCCTTGTGCCAGACGCACCAAAAGCTATAACATCTGATGCTGGGTGGGATACAATAACTCATTATAATTTTTTGAGTGATGTTATTAAAGAATTTAAGAAAAATGGAATCAGAACATCAATTTTTGTAGATCCAAATTTAAAATTCATTGAAGGAGCAAAAAAAACTGGCTGTGACAGGATTGAATTATATACTGAAAAATATGCAAAAGATTTCAAGAAAGGTAATTATAAAACTATTGATAGTTTTATAGAATCATCCAAAATTGCTAATAAATTAGAAATGGGAGTCAATGCAGGGCATGATTTAAATCTTCAAAACATCAAATTCTTTGTTGAAAATATTCCCTACTTAAAAGAAGTTTCAATAGGACATGCTTTAATTTCAGAATCATTGTATTTAGGTATAGAAAATGTTATTAATCTATATCTTAAAAAAATGAAAAGATGATTCTTAACAGCAAAGTTATAGGAGAGAGCTCCTCGAAATTAATTATTCTTCATGGTTTTTTAGGAATGTCAAATAACTGGAAAACTTATGCCAATAAAATGCAAGAAACGGGATTTGAGATTCATTTATTAGACCAAAGAAATCACGGCGAAAGCTTTCACAGTATTGATTTTAATTATGAAATAATGGCAAAAGATATTTTAGATTACTTGAATCACAACAAAATATCTAAAGCTTCATTGATTGGTCACTCCATGGGTGGGAAAACCGCAATGATATTTTCGTCGATTTATCCAGAATTTATTGATAAATTAATAGTTGTTGATATTCTTCCAATTGCTTACAAGAGTAATTTTCGACAAATATTAGAGTGTTTGTACTCAATAGATTTAAAAAAAATAAGTTCAAGAAAAGGTGCGGACGAACTATTAAAAAATAAAATTAAAGATTTTGTTATGAGAGGATTTTTATTAAAAAACTTAAAAAGAAATGATCTCGGTAATTTCAATTTTAAATTTAATTTAGAAGTTTTAAAATCAAAATTTACAGAGGTAGAAAAAGCTTTAAAACTAAAAAATCCCTTCAACGGAAATGTTTTATTTATAAAGGGTGAAAAATCTAATTACGTAGATTTATCCAATTTGGAAATGATTGAAAAGAATTTTCCAAAATTTAAAATTGTAGAAATTCCTAAAGCTGGTCATTGGGTCCACTCTGAAAATCCTGAAATGTTCTTTAATGAAACAAATATTTTTTTAAAAAATTAAAAGTTGGCAGCAACCCTAAAAAGACCTATTTTTACGCCCAAATTTTAAGGCACTTATGGAAATATTGAGAAAAGATCGTGATAAATTAAATTCAGTTTTAACCATAAAAATTAACAAACTTGATTATGAAGAAAATATAGATAAAGTTTTGTTAGATTATAAAAAACGGGCAAATATTCCTGGCTTCAGAAAAGGTCATACTCCATTTGGGCTCATAAAAAAACAGTATGGACTCTCTGTAAAGGTTGATGAAATTAATAAACTGTTGCAAAAAACTTTGAGTGAATATATTGTAAAAGAAAAATTACAAATTTTGGGCAACCCAATCCCTGTTAAAAATCCAGATATGGATATGAGCTCAGAAGAATTATCTTTTAATTTTGAATTAGGGCTTTCACCAAATTTCATTGTCTCTTTAAATAATAAAAAACCTATTGATTTTTTCAAAATAGAAGCAGACAAAAAAATGATTGATAGTCAAATATCAAATATCCAAACCCAATATGGAAAACTAATTTCAAAAAATAGTATTGAAAATGGGTTTGAAATAAATGGTTCATTTAACAATAAAGAGTTTGATGTGGATAATTCAACAAGTTTTAAACTTAAAAATATCAAAGGAAAATCAAATAAAGATTTAATAAAAAAGATGAAAGTTGGTGACTTAGTTAAATTTAAAACCAAAAATTTATTTGACAAAGATTCAGACCTTTCATTTCATCTAAAACTAAATGAGAAAAACAAAGGAACAATAAGTGAGGTTGATTTTACTTTAAACGAAATTAACGAGAGAGTTCCTGCAGATTTAGACCAAGAACTTTTTGATAAACTCTTTGGAAAAGGAATTATTAAATCTGTAACTGAACTCAGAACTAAATTGAAAGAAGATGCTGAGAAAAATTTTTCTAACCAGTCCGATCAAAAGTTTTTGAATGATGTTACAGAATTTTTAATTTCAAACACAAAATTTGACTTACCTGCTGATTTTTTGAAAAAATGGATGCAAACGGCAGGTGATAAAAATTTAACTGTTGAAGAATCACAAATCGAATTTGAAAAATCTGAAAAAGGATTACGTTACCAACTAATAGAATCCAAAATAATTGAGGAAAATAAATTAAAAATTGATTCAGATCAGATAAAAAAATTCTCAAAGGAAGTCATTTTAATGCAGATGAAACAGTATGGTCAAATGAACCCTGGAGACAAGGAGCTTGAATCAATTTCAAATAGACTTATGTCAAATAAAGATGAGGTTAAAAGAATTTCTGATCAGCTTTTAAGTCAAAAATTAATCAAATTATTCAAATCAGAAATGAAATTAAAAACAATTTCTGTCAATTATGAAAAGTTTATTGAAATGGCTTATTCTAAAAAATAATTAACTTTAAGAACTATTAATAGCAAAATATGGACTACTCTAAAGAATTTAAAAAATACTCTATAAAACATCATGGGATCAATTCCTTGTATTATAACAAGATTGTTGGTAGTATGACACCATATATAATTGAAGAAAGACAATTAAATGTTGCTCAAATGGATGTTTTTTCTAGATTGATGATGGATAGAATTATTTTTTTGGGCACTGCTATAAATGACTCTATCGCAAATATAATACAGGCCCAACTACTATTTTTAGAAAGTACGGATAAAGATAAAGACATTCAGATCTATATTAATTCACCAGGAGGTTCTGTTTATGCCGGTCTGGGAATATACGATACTATGCAATTTATCAATCCAGAGGTTGCTACTATTTGTACTGGAATAGCTGCATCAATGTCAGCTGTCTTATTGTGTTCAGGACAAAAAGGGAAAAGATCAGGTTTAGAACATTCCAGAGTTATGATTCACCAACCCTTAGGTGGAGCCCAAGGTCAAGCATCTGATATCGAGATTACAGCTAGAGAAATAATTAAGTTAAAAAAAGAACTTTACGAGATTATAGCTAAACATACAGGTCAAAAATATGATAAGGTTTACGACGATAGTGATAGAGATTATTGGATGAAAGCTCCAGAGGCTAAAAAATATGGGATGATTGATGAAGTTCTTTTAAAAAAATAATTAATGTCTGAAAAAGAGTTGGTATGCTCATTTTGTGGTTTAACTAAAGTTCAAACAAATTTATTGGTTGCTGGCCAAGATGCCCATATTTGTGATAGTTGTATCGAACAAGCTTACGGGATAATTGTAGAGGAAAATAAAAAAAATGAAAGTGACAGTGTAAGTCAAGATTTAAAAATTGCAAAACCCAAGGAAATAAAATCTTTTTTAGATGATTACATTGTTGGTCAAGAACAAACTAAAAAAATAATTTCAGTTGCTGTTTATAATCATTATAAAAGATTATATCAAATAAAAGACAATGGTGATGTTGAAATTGAAAAAAGTAATGTTATAATTGCAGGTCAGACAGGAACAGGAAAAACATTGGTTGCAAAAACAATTGCTAGAATGTTAAATGTACCCTTAGCTATAGTAGACGCTACTGTTTTGACCGAAGCGGGCTATGTTGGTGAAGATGTTGAAACAATTTTGACAAGATTATTGCAAGCAGCAGATTACGATAAATCAAAGGCAGAAAAGGGTATTGTTTTCATTGATGAAATTGATAAAATTGCACGAAAAAATGATAACCCTTCAATAACAAGAGATGTCTCTGGAGAAGGGGTTCAGCAGGCGCTTTTAAAACTGCTTGAAGGATCTACAGTTAATGTTCCACCTAAGGGTGGTAGAAAACATCCTGATCAAAAATTCATTGAGCTGGATACTCAAAATATTTTATTTATTGCTGGTGGTGCATTTGATGGCATTGAAAAAATTATTTCCAAAAGGTTGAATATGCAAGTGGTTGGTTATAAAAACTCTTATGAAATTTCAAAAAATGAAATCAAAGATTTATTAAGTTATATTTCACCATCTGATCTTAAAGAGTTTGGTTTAATTCCTGAAATTATTGGAAGATTACCTGTGTTAACCCATATGAAAAATTTAGATAAAAATGCTTTAAGATCTATTTTGACAGATCCAAAAAATGCTATTACTAAACAGTATGTAAAGCTTTTTGAAATAGATGACATAAAGCTCTCTTTTACAGATGATGGATTGGATTATATTGTAGAAAAAGCTTTGGAATATAAATTAGGCGCACGCGGCTTACGATCTATTTGTGAGTTGGTTTTAAATGATGCAATGTTTGAGTTGCCTGGCTCAAAAAGAAAGAAATTAAATATTGATAAAAATTATATAATTAATAAATTATCCGATTCAAAACTTAATGTATTAAAAGCAGCATCTTAACTATATTTTAAGATCTCTTCGATTAATTTTCTGTCATTACAAAGTCTAGGAATTTTATTTTGACCTCCCAGTTTTTTCTTATCAGAAAGCCAATCATAAAATTGATTTTTTCTTGCAATAATTATATCGATTTCAGACATGGTAATGTTTTTAAATCTTTTGGATTTATAATCACTATTGATCTTTTGAATATTGATGTCTAAATCTTTTTTGAAGATTACTAAGTTTTCTGGCGGAATTTTAAATTCAATTAGCCATTGATGAAAGCCTGAACTGTTTCCTTGCATAAAGCATGGGGCAGCAGTATATTCAACAATATGTAGATTGTGTTTAGATAAAGTTTTTTGAAGAGCTAATTCTGCATTCTCAACAATTAATTCTTCACCAAATGCATTTATAAAGTTTTTAGTTCTACCTGTAATCTTTATTCTAAAAGGATATATTGACGTGAATTTTACAGTGTCACCAATTTTATATCTCCATAGTCCAGAATTAGTAGAAATTAAAATTGCATAGTTAACTCCAATTTTAACATCTGACAAATTGATTATTTTTTCATTATTTTTATTAAAATCACCAACCTCAGTAAATTCATAAAAAATACCATAATCAAGCATTAACAAAAGTTCATCTGAATTATTTTGATCATGTATTCCAAAAAACCCTTCTGAAGCATTATAAGTTTCATAAAACCTTGTTTTTTTGGATAGAATTTTTCTGAACTCTTGTTGATATGGGCTAAAATTAACTCCCCCATGAAAATACACTTCAAGATTGGGCCATATTTCACTTATATTTTTTTTGTCAGTTTTCAATAGTACGTTGTTCAAAAGAGTTAACATCCAAGAAGGAACACCTGCCAAACTTGTTACATCTTCATTAACCGTATTTTTTGTTACAGCATTAATTTTTTCATCCCACTTATCAATTAAAGAAATTTGATTATTGGGAGTACTAATCATTTCAGCCCAAATAGGTAAATTATCAATTAAAATTGCAGATAAATCTCCAAAATAATTATTGTTATTTTCATATAATTTTCTGCTTCCCCCTAACCTTAATGATTTCCCTGAAAATAAATTTGAGCTAGGATTATTATTTATGTAAAGACAAAGAGCATCTTTTCCCCCTTGAAAATGACACTTTTCAAGAGTTTCATTACTAACAGGAATAAATTTACTTACAGAATTTGTTGTTCCACTTGACTGAGCAAACCATTTAATAGATTCATGCCAAAATATATTTTGTTCTCCATTAATTGTTCTCTTAATTTTACTTGAAAATTCTTCGTAATTAGTTAATGGCACCCTGCTGGCAAAAGTTTGATAATTATTGATTGTTGAAAATTCATAATTTTTCCCAAATTCTGTGTTTTTTGCACTTTTAATAATGGAAAGTAAATTTTCATTTTGAACTTCAATGGGATACTTTCTGAATAAATCAATTTGGTGAATTCTTTTTTTTAAAAACCAACTCATTACAGTATTTAAAAATGAAAAGACCATTTAGTAATTATTTAATTTATAAATTTAATTCAATTTTTAATGATGTATCAAGGTGTTTTAAAAAAAATGATGGTTGAACTGGACGAAACAGTTAACTATTTTTTAGATTTTGAAGATGATTTTATTTTAATGAATTCTTTAATAGGAAGAAGTTTAATGTTAAAACATATTGGTTATGAATGTTTAAATTGTAAATCAGATCAAATTTTATATAGGCAAGGGTTTTGTAAAAATTGTTTTTTTGAGATTCCCTCTACGGCTGATTGGATTATGAAACCTGAGCTAAGTAAAGCCCACTTAAATATTGAAGATAGAGATCTAATTTTTGAAAAAGAGGTACAATTAAAACCTCACATTTTATATTTAGCTTTTTCAAGTTCAATAAAAGTTGGCGTTACTAGAAAATCACAAGTTCCATTTAGATGGATTGATCAAGGTGCAATCAAAGCGCTTGAAATTGCTCAGTTTCCGAACCGTTATCTAGCAGGAATTAGTGAGGTAAGTTTGAAAAATTATTTTACTGATAAGACAAATTGGCGAGAGATGTTAAAAGTAAATAAAACAGATATTAATTTAGAATCAAAAATTGAGGAATGTATTAAAAACATTCCAAATGAAGCCAAAAAATCAATTATAGAAAAATCATTCTCAACACTATGTATAAATTATCCAGTTGAAAAATATCCTTCCAACCCAAAAAGCTTGAATTTAACAAAAGAGATAAAATACCAGGGAAAGTTAGTTGGGATAAAAGGTCAGTACTTAATATTTGATGACGAAAAAGTGTTTAATGTCAGGTCTAATGAAGGTAATTTGATAGAACTTATTCCATCTTAAATTTTAATTTCTTCTCCTACTTTTAAATTAAACTTCTTTCTAAATAAGTAAACAAATAAGTATAATAATGGCGTATCCAAAAATGCAATTAAAATTTTAAAGACAACACCTGAAACAACGAGTCCTAAAAAACTCTCCCATTCCAATACATTAAAGAAACATAAAAGACCGATTACTGTGACGGTATCAATAAACTGAGAACTAAAAGTAGAAAAGTTGTTTCTCAACCATAACATTCTGCCTTTTGTTAACGTTTTCCAAAAATGATAAATTTTTATATCAATAAATTGAGCAAATAAATATGCCATCATAGATGCTAGTACTGCCAAACCAGAAAGCGAAAAAACTTTTGAAAACGTTTCATCATTAATTGGTGAAGACTCTAAAGCAGGAACGTAGTTTGAAATTAAGATTATTGATAATGAAAAGAAGGAAGCAAAAATTCCTGCTATTACTACTTGGTTAGCCTTTTTCTGTCCATAAATTTCTGAAATCAAATCTGTTACTAAAAAAGTAATTGGGTAAGGTAAGATACCAACAGAAAGCTCAAAAAGTTTAATTTCACCTATTGTAAAGTCAAAGGGGTACCAATAGAAAAATTTCTGAAAAATTAAATTAGAAACAACAAGCGATGTAATAAATAATGCTGCTAGGTATAAATAAATTTTGGTTGCTAACTTTTTTTTTGATTCACTCATTACTAAATATAAAAGTAGTTTAAATAACAAAAATAAGGTTATTATGTTTAATTTGGATTTATGAAAATGAGCTTAGCATATTTGTCTTTAGGGACCAATGTTGGAAATAAAATAAAAAATTTGCAATTAGCTCTTGATGAAATAGATTTAAGAATTGGAAATGTAATTTCAATTTCTAGTTTATATGAAAACCCACCGGTCGGTTTCGATGGAGATATGTTCTACAATTGTTGTATTTCAATTAAAACAAAATTAAATCCGAAATCTCTGCTGGATGAGCTTTTAAAAATTGAAATAAAAGGAGGTAGATCAAGAGACAATAAAGAGGGTTATAAATCAAGAACTATAGATTTGGACATACTATTTTATGGGAATCAAATTATAAATTCAGAAGGTCTAAAAGTTCCACATCCAAAACTTCATGAAAGGGACTTTGTAATAAAACCTCTCACTGAAATTGCACAAAGTAAAATACATCCAATAATAAAAAAAACAGTATTAGAAATTGGAAAAAAATTTAAAAACTTCGATAGTTTAAAAAAAATTAATGAAAAATTGAATAATCCTATTTTTAATTGTTTGAAAAAATTTAATAATATCGCTGTTGAGGGTAATATTGGAGTAGGGAAAACATCATTATCAAAAAAACTATCAAATGATCTTAATAAAAATTTGATTCTAGAGAATTTTCAAAAAAATCCATTTTTGGAAAAATTTTATAATAATCCTAATGATTATGCCCTAAACTTAGAGTTAACTTTTTTAGTCGATAGGTGCAGAGAACTTAATCATTATAAAAATCAATTTGATTTATTTAAGTCAGGAATAGTTTCGGATTATCACATTAAAAAATCTTTAATTTTTGCTGGAATCACTTTGAATGAGGTCGATTATAATCTGTACAGAAATATTTATTTCTTCATGACAAAAGATTTATTAAAGCCAGATTTAATTATTTATTTGATGCAGAATTCACAAAATCTTATTTCAAATATTAAGAAAAGAGGAAGATTTTTTGAAAAACAAATTGATGCTTTGTATTTAAATAAAATCAGCGAAGCTTATAAAAAGACATTCAATTCAATGTCTAATCAAAATGTGGTATTTGTTGATATATCAGAACTAGATTTCGTTGAGAAGGATTCAAATTACTCAAGTTTGATCGAAATTATTAAAAATAAATTAGTGTAATTTTTTAAAAAATTCCCAAATTAAAATAGCAGAACAATTTGAAATGTTAAGAGAATGTTTTGTTCCATATTGGGAAATTTCAATTACATCATTAGACATGTCTATTGCATCTTGAGAAACACCTCCAACTTCATTACCAAATATTAATGCATGTTTAATATTTTTATTAATATTTATCTTATCAAGTTTAATAGACTTGTCAGCTTGCTCTATACTCCAAACATAAACATTTTGTTTTTTTAATTTAGAAATTAGTTTCTTAATATCTTTAACATACTCCCAATTTACACTCTGAGTTGAACCTAATGCTGTTTTTTGTATTTCTTTATTTGGAGGGCTTGCAGTTATTCCACATAAATAAATTTTTTCTACAATAAATGCGTCTGCAGTTCTGAATATTGATCCAATGTTATTCATACTTCTAACGTTATCCAAAATAATAATTAAGGGAATTTTTGGGGTTTTTTTAAAACCATCTATGTCAATTCGTTGAAGTTCATCATTTCGTAACTTTCTCATTGAAATTTATAAGCTTTTTTACAAAGTAAAAGATTAAAATTCTAAATAATAGTAAATTAGTTTATTATTAATAATAAAGTGAAAAAACAATCAAAAAAAGTCACTCCGTTGATGAAGCAATACAATAGTATCAAGGAAAAATATCCTGATGCTATGCTTCTTTTTAGGGTAGGAGATTTTTATGAAACTTTTCATGAAGACGCTGTTAAAGCATCAAAAATTCTTGATATTATTTTAACCAAAAGAGGATCTGGGGTCAATAAAGAAACTAAATTGGCAGGATTTCCTCATCATTCTTTAAATACCTATTTATATAAGTTAGTAAAGGCAGGTGAAAGAGTGGCAATATGTGATCAGTTGGAAGATCCTAAAACTGCTAAGACAATTGTAAAACGTGGAGTTACAGAGCTCGTTACACCTGGGGTTTCTCTGAATGATGAAATTCTGAAAAAAAAATCGAATAATTTTCTTGCTTCCATTCACAACATAAAAGATGATTTTGGTATTTCCTTTTTAGATATCTCAACTGGTGAGTTCATGTTGTCCAAGGGTAACAGAGAATATATAAAAAATTTAATCCAAAGTTTTGAGCCTAAAGAAATTTTGGTTTCAAAGGATAATAAAAATATATATTCCGATTTGCTCAAAAATTTTAAGTCAATTTTTTATCTAGAAGATTGGGTTTTTAAAATGGATTTTAGCATGGATCAAATTTATAGTCAATTTGGTGTACAAAACTTAAAAGGCTTTGGGATTGAAAAGAATAATGTTGGGATAATTTGTTCTGGAGCAATATTACATTACTTAGATGAAACAAAACATTCAAAACTAGCTCATGTTACAAAAATAAAATCGATAACAAATAAAGATTTTGTTTGGATGGATCGGTTTACAATGTTAAATCTGGAATTATTAAATCCAAATTCAGTAGAGGGAACTTCTTTACTAGATATTATAGACAAAACTTCTACTCCCATGGGTGGAAGGATGCTCAAGAGATGGATAATACATCCAATTTTAGATAAAAATGATTTAGAATTTAGATATGACTGTGTAGGTTTTATAAAAAATAATAAGTCTTTTCAAGACGATATTATAATGATATTAAAATCAATTAGTGATCTAGAAAGAATAATGTCAAAAGTTGCAGCATCCAGAATTAGTCCAAGAGAATTAGTTCAATTAAAATTTAATTTGAATTCAATTCAATCATTGAAAAAACTTCTTCAATCATCTTCAAATAAATCACTCAATATAATTTCTAAAAGTTTAGATAAATGCAAAGAATTATTTAAAATTTTGGATACTACCTTGGATGAAGATGCACCTGTTAATATTTCAAAAGGAAATACAATAAAATCAAATTTTAATGATGAATTAGATAAACTAAGAAATTTTTCCAAATCAGGTAAGGATCATCTAAATGATCTTCTTGATAGAGAAATAGAAAAAACACAGATTAGTTCTTTAAAAATTAATTTTAATAACGTTTTTGGATATTATCTAGAGGTTAGAAATATACACAAAGATAAAGTTCCAGATGATTGGGTTAGAAAACAAACATTAGTCAATGCTGAAAGATATATTACTGAGGAATTAAAAGATTATGAATCAAAAATATTAGGAGCTGAAGAAAATATTCTGACCTTAGAAACAGAGATTTTTAATGAATTAATTAACCAAGTACAAGCTTTTATAGGAAAGATAAAGATTAATTCTCATTGGGTTTCTGTTTTAGATTGCTTGTGCGGTTTTGGATTGTTAGCAGAAAAAATGAACTATACTAAGCCTTTAATTAATAAAACGAATGAAATTAAAATAAAAGATGGTAGGCATCCAGTTATTGAAGCTCAGCTAACCTTTGAAAATCCATATATACCCAATGATATTTTTATTTCCAATGATTCAAATCAAATTTTGATGATAACGGGTCCAAATATGTCTGGAAAATCTGCAATTTTAAGACAAACTGCTTTAATTGTTATCATGGCTCAGATTGGGTGTTTTGTCCCTGCAAAAAGAGTTGATATGGGAATCGTAGATAAAATATTTACCAGAGTTGGCGCAAGTGATAATATATCAGCAGGGGAATCTACATTTATGGTAGAAATGAATGAGGCGGCAGCAATAATTAATAACATATCCAAAAATAGTTTAGTTCTGCTGGATGAGATTGGTAGAGGAACAAGCACATATGATGGTATTTCTATTGCTTGGGCTATTGCTGAGTTCCTTCATGATCATCCATTTAAACCCAAAACTCTTTTTGCCACTCATTACCATGAAATAAATATGATGGCTGATTCTTTTGAGAGAATAAATAATTTCAACGTTTCTGTGAAGGAAACAAATGAAAATGTCATTTTTCTAAGAAAATTAATTCCTGGAGGAAGCGCACATAGTTTTGGTATACACGTAGCTAAAATGGCAGGAATGCCGCAGCAGCTAATTTCATCTGCACAAAAAATTCTAAAAAAATTAGAAAAATCTCACCGATTTAACGACTCAAAAAATAAAAACAATGTTAATGATATTCAGTTAAGTTTTTTCAATCTTGATAACCCCAAATTAGAGGAATTAAAAGAGGATATTTTGATATTGAATATTGATGAATTAACACCTGTTGAAGCTCTTATTAAGTTAAATGAAATAAAAAGAATTTTAAATTCTTGATTCTAATGTTTTTTTATTTTTTTGTTTTACATTTACAAACCAATTTGCGAAAGTAGCTCAGGGGTAGAGCATCACCTTGCCAAGGTGAGGGTCGCGGGTTCAAATCCCGTCTTTCGCTCTTTAATCTGCTCGAGTGGTGGAATTGGTAGACACGTTGGACTTAAAATCCAATGAACAGTAATGTTCGTGCGGGTTCAAGTCCCGCCTCGAGTACCAAAACCCTTGTTAATTATTTAATTTTCAAGGGTTTTTTGTTTGTTTTTTAATTGTACAGAGCACATATACCCAGCTGTTCCAGCAACACTTCCACATGGATATGCGCCAGCTCCACAATAAAAAATATTATTGTAATCAGCATACGAATAGAATCCATTTTCCGTATTATTAGAAAAGTGTCTGTTTTCAAAATTTTGATCATGGTTGAGTGCCATGTGATCAATATTGCCTTGAGGAAAATAAAAAATCTCTGTTAAATCCTTGGGAGTTAAAAATTCAGTCCCAACACAATCTTCTGGATTTTTAATAAACTTAAACATAGTAGACATAATTTGGTCTTTAATTTTATTTAGTTCATCAGCTTTTTTATTGTGAGAGAAGTTTTTTATAAAAAAGATAAGCTTGTCGAAAGACTCATTGTTTTTCATTAATCTTTGGGCTGCTCCTTCGGCATATACTTGGATGTAACATGGGTTGTAATCATTTAATCCTTTCGAACTTTTATGACTTGATTCTTCAAATTCATTTAGATTTTGATTTGAAAAAACAAATCTAAAGGCAGTATTAGAGTTTTTATAATTTGAACTTTCTTTCCAAACAACTGGTTTTTTAAAAAATGCAGTTATCTTTCCACTAGTTCCCAAGTAATCTCTTTTCTCGATACTTTTTAAAAATTTCTGATTATTTAAAAGCTTTGCTGGAGTTAATGGGTCAGTTGCAAAAATTAAATAATTATAATTTAAAACAGATTTAATATTGTTTTTTTCAATGGATACAGTTTTCATTTTATTATCAATTGAGTCAATTTTGGTAGATTCATAAAATTTGACTCCATTTTTTTTATTGATTTTATAAAGCTCATCAATTATTTTCCATATCCCCACTTTAACATAACCCCAATAACCATCAAAAACAGATCCTGAGTCCATCAAAGGAATGGTAAAAGCTGTTCCATCATTATGTATGGATGATGATCCGCTCTCAATGCAAGTCATTCCCATGTACATTTTTGTCCTTTCGGACGTAAAGTAGTGATCTAATAAATTTTTTGCACTTCCTTTAATCCAAAGATTAGTAATTGTTTTTCCTAAAACTTTTTCAGCCTCAGAAATTGAGGGAGATTTAGCTTTTTTATAACCTTTTCTTATAAAATTGATAACTTTTTGTTCATCAATTCTAAATTTCTCCAAGTCCCCTTTTTCACCCCATTTTTCTTTCAGCTCAAAATTGAGTTTTTTATGGTCTTGATAAATTTTTGTACTTTTTTCTGTATCTGTGAAGTAAACAAGTTTGGGATGATTTGGTGAGAATATTTCTAAATTTTTAGAAATGCCGGTTTCTTTAAAAATAAAATTTGGCATCATTCCTAAAACCGTAGCTCCCTGAGCATAATCAATTTTTTCTCCATTAATTATTTTTGTTTGGAATGTACACGCTCCTCCAAAGCCAGATTTTTTTTCAACTACTGAAACATTAAATCCAAACTTGCATAAATAATTAGCTGCAACTAAACCATTTATACCCCCACCAATAATTATAATATTTTTTTTCAAAAATTAATTTTTAAGCCAGTTACATAGTTAATTTTAGGTGCAGGTTCATAAAACCTCGATCCAAATGCATTGATTCTAATATTATCAAAATATTCTTTATTAAATATATTATCTATTGATAAAAAAGGAGTAATATTTTGATTAAGTAATTTTATTTTTTTTGACAATTTTAAACCTATCAAACTGTAACTACTAATTAAAGTCTCATTAGAATTATCTGCAAACATTTTACCGATATTTTTAAAACTTAAAATTACTTTAAGATTCTTTTCGTTGGAATAATTAAGATTTAATTTTTGTATTCTTTTAGGAATACCTGGAATATGATTTTTTGAGAAATTTTTTTCATTAATTAAAAAATTCTCAAATTTATATATACCATATGTATATGAGTAATTAAAGGAAATATTTTTATTCATTTTTGAGTCTAATTCAAGTTCAATTCCTTTCTTAGAAGTTTTTCCAGCGTTTTGATAAAGAGTTTGACCTAAATCAGACTCATAAGGTGTTATTTCATTAGTTGTTAAGATATTAAACAATCTTAAATTGAACTGGATTTTTTTTTTAAAACCATAATTTGAAATGCCAATTTCAAAAGTTTTGGACTGAACAGATTTTAAATTTTTGTTAAAGCCTGTTTGAACAACTGTAGCTGATAGTTCGTTTAATGTAGGTGTTTCGTAACCAGTAGAGAAATTTGTAAAAAGATTAAAACCCTTAAACCCACGTAAAATGTTAAGTGACGGATTAAAAGAACTTATTTTATTTGTCTCACTAAGTGAAGTTAAAAAATAGTTATCAAGTGATATTTTATTTTGTTCCAAGCTTAATCCAATTGAAAAACTATATTTTTTTAGGTTTTTTGAACCGAAAAAAAATAAACTCGCATTTCTATATTTTTCTTCCTGATCCATTACTTTCTCTGATTTTACACCAAGTTTGTTTGTGTATCTCAATCTATCATCTTTTTGGTTATTAATTGAAAAACCAAAATTATAGTCTAAAAGACCTTCAAAACCTAAGTTTACATTGTATCCCCAAAATGACCTTTTCAAATCAATTATTCCACCAGAAGCAATTGGAAGTTTACCATCAAATAATCTTTGGTTAAAGTAAATTAAATTAGTTAGTTTAACTCTGTTTATTTTGGAATAAAGATTAATTCCAAATTTATATTGTTTCACCTTCTCTCTACTGTCATAGCTAATATTTCGAGCTCTTCCCTGACTACGGTTTGATATAACCTCATTTATATTTAAACCTCCAGGGTCTTGAGCATCGGGACTATCAAGAATATTTGTGATTATTTGTAATCTATTTTTAAAACCAATTTTTTTAATGTATTTAAAATTCACATTAAGATTTTCATAAGAACTATGTTCCCTAAACCCATTTGATTTAGTTTTGGAAAGAAAAAATATTATTTTCTTTTTGTTATCACCAAAACCGACAGTAGCCTGAGTTTTTTTTTTGTCAAAAGAGCCAAAGGAATATCCAAGATTGATAAAATTTTTTTGAAAATCATCTAAAGTTGTTATGGATATAACTCCACCAGATGAACTTCCAAAAAATGAGGAATTATTCCCTCTGTAAACTTTAATATTTTCAATTAACTCCAAATTGATATTATCAATTTGAGATTGACCATCTGGTGATGTTTCAGGAATTCCATCAACAAAGATTTTAATTCCACGTATTCCAAAATTTGCTCTTGATCCAAATCCTCTTATTGATATCCTGGAATCTTGAGCGTAATTATTATTGTTATTAATAAAAAGGCCTGGAACAGATTCAAGATATTCACTTAGATTTATTTGAGGTGTTAATGTTTGAAGATCAGTAAATTTTATCTCTGAAATAGGATAAAATCCTTGTTTTTCTTTTTTTGGGATCTTAATAACCTCAACTGATACTTCATCTAGAACAATAGTATCATTAATCATACTATTTTCTTGGGCTATTAATTGAGATAATGAAAGGATAAAAAATATTGTTGCAAAAAGATTTTTTTTCATTTAGCTTGAATTATAAATTTTTTATAGTTGAAATTTCTTCTGAGGTTAAATGTCTCCACTTTCCTGTGGGAATATCCAAATTAATATTAATAATTCTTATTCTTTCAAGCTTTTTTACACGATAATCGAAATATTCGCACATTCTTCTAATTTGTCTATTTAAACCTTGAGTTAGAACGATTTTAAATTGAAAATCATTTACGTAAGTTGTTTCACATTTCCTAGTTACTGTTTTTAGTATTGGTACTCCATTTGACAGATTTTTTAATAGATTACTTTCAATTTTTTTGTTTAAAGTAACTAGATATTCTTTTTCGTGTCTGTATCGTGACCTTAAAACTTTATTTACTATTTCTCCGTCATTAGTTAGTAAAATTAATCCCTCACTCAGCTTATCTAATCGTCCAATTGGATAAATTCTTTTATTAAAGTTTATGAAGTCAATTATATTATCTTTTTCCTTTTCAGCATCAGTTGTACAGACTATTCCTCTTGGCTTATTAAAAGCCAAATAAACATATTTTTTTGAATCAGATTTAATTTTTTCTCCATCCAATTTTACATTATCATTATCCTCAACAATGTACCCCAACTCAATAATTTGATTATTTACAGTAACTCTGCCATCTGAAATTAGCCTATCTGCTTGTCTTCTAGAAATTGAACCAAACTTACTTATGAACTTATTAATTCGCATACCGATTTCTTTTACAAATTTAAATCCAATAAACCCTTTGGGAGAGTTACATAAATTACATTATCTTTTTTATCTATTTCGTCAATAAATGCTTCAACTAAAGGTACCATAACTATATTTCCTTTGCTATTGTCAACTAAAGCTAAAGTTTGCGTTGTTTGCGAGTTTATACTATCAATTATACCAATTTTACCTAATTTGGAATCGATAATTTGAAATCCAATAATTTCTTCAAAATAAAACTCTTTTTTGTCCAGGATAGGTAAATCATTTTTATGTAAGTAAGTATGCTTATTTAAAATTTTATCCGCTTGAGCTTCAGAGTTTACTTCGTCTAAAAGCATCCTTAAAAGCATCGACTTGTGTAATGATATTTTTACAATTGAAAAAGGAACTAGAATGTTATTTATATCTATAAAAATTGAGCGTGGTTTTAGGTTTAATAAATCTCTCGATGCCAATTTTAGCAGTATTTCTCCTTTAAAACTATATTTTGAAACGATTTTTCCAAGATAATAACAATCTTGTTTTTTCATCGAACAAGTTTATGTTATGAACTTGGATTAACCTTTTCGGAATCACTACCTTCAGCAGTGTTTTTTTCATCGTTGGATGTTTCTTCAGCGGCAGGTGCTTCCTCAGCAGCAGGTGCTTCTTCAGCAGCAGGTGCTTCTTCAGCAACAGGTGCTTCTTCAGCGGCAGGTGTTGTTTCTTCAGCAGCAGGTGCTTCTTCAGCGGCAGGTGTTGTTTCTTCAGCAGCAGGTGCTTCTTCGGAGCCAGGTGCTTCTTCACTAGCAGGTGCTTCTTCAGCGGCAGGTGTTGTTTCTTCAGCAGCAGGTGCTTCTTCAGCGGCAGGTGTTGTTTCTTCAGCAACAGGTGCTTCTTCAGCGGCAGGTGTTGTTTCTTCAGCAACAGGTGCTTCTTCAGCAGCAGGTGCTTCTTCGGAGCCAGGTGCTTCTTCAGCAGCAGGTGATTCAGTAGCAGCCTCTTCAGCTTTCATTTTTCTTTTTTCACTAGCTTCTCTTTCTAACTCAAGAGATTTTTTCTTTTTTGTATCCTCTTCTTTTTCAAGCCTTGTTTTTTTGCTGTCAATGCTTGCTTCTTTTTCATTTAACCATGATTCAAATCTTTTTTCAGCTTCTTGTTCATCAAAAGCCCCTTTTTTAACACCATTAAGTAAATGATTTTTCAGTAAAACTCCTTTGTAAGAGAGAATGTTTCTAGTAGTATCTGTGGGTTGTGCACCAAACTGAATCCACTTTACACAACTGTCTATATCAATATCGATTGATGCAGGGTTGGTGTTGGGGTTATAAGTTCCTAATTTTTCTAAGTAACGTCCATCTCTTTTTGCTCTTGCGTCAGCCGCTACTATCCAGTAAAAGGGCTTTCCTTTTTTACCGTGTCTTTGAAGTCTAATTTTTACTGCCATATCAAATTAAATTTTAAGGTTCGAAACCAATTTTATTAATGATGTGCAAAAATAGTTGTTTTTTATAAACATCCAAATCTATTTCTTTGAATCTTTGAGGTTGATAACTTGTCTGTTTTTTATATAATTATAGTAAAAAAGATAATTAATTTTAAAATTAATTTTTAATTCTATGTTTTTAGTTTTTGATACGGAAACTACAGGTTTACCTAAAAAATGGAATGCACCAGTAACCGATATTGATAATTGGCCTAGATGCGTTCAGTTAGCCTGGCAATTACATGACGCCAAAGGAGATATGGTATCCAATCACAACTATGTAATAAATCCTGAAAACTTTGATATCCCGTTTGAGGCAGAAAAAATACATGGAATATCAACTGATTTGGGTAGGAAAATTGGAAAAAACATTGAAGATGTATTAAAAATATTTATTGATGATTATGAAAAATCTGGATTCCTTGTTGGCCATAATTTAAAATTTGATATTAATATCATTGGTTCTGAATTGCACAGAATTGGACATAAAATTGATGTAACTGAGAAAGATGTTTTGGACACATGTAGTGAATTAACTGCCAGTGTATGTAAGTTACCTGGCGGCAGAGGAGGCAAATACAAATTCCCAACATTAATAGAAATATATTCCACTCTTTTTAACGAAAAGTTCAATGAAGCGCATAATGCATCTGCTGACGTTGAGGCAAATTCAAGAGTCTTTTTTGAATTGGTCAGAACCGGAGTTTTTGATCAAAGTGTTTTTAAGGGTTATGCTGAGTTAGTTAGTAATTTAAAAAATGATACTAATACACCAATACCAGCATTGGGATTAAAGCATCAAAATTTTAAAAAAGAGTCTGAAAAGATTAGAGAAAATATTTCAAAACTTGAAGAAAAAGAAATAAAAACAATTAAAAATATTCCAGATAGCCTAAAACAAACACCCTATGTTCATTTACATAACTGTTCACAATTTTCTGTTTTGCAATCAACATCAAGAATTATTGATTTAGTAAAAAAAGCTTCAGAATTCAAAATGCCAGCTCTAGCAATTACTGACAAAGCAAACATGATGGGTTGTTTCCATTTTGTTAAAACAATTAATAATTTCAATAATAACATCAAAAATGAACCAAAAACTAAAATAAAACCCATAATTGGTTGTGAATTAAATATTTGTAATAATCATTTAGACAAGTCACATAGAGATGATGGATTTCAAGTTGTTTTTTTAGCTAAAAATAAAAATGGCTATGAAAATTTATCAAAAATGTGCTCTCTTGGATATACATCTGGTTTTTATTATGTGCCAAGGGTCGATAAAGACATTGTTTATAAATACAAAGATGATTTAATAGTTCTCTCTGGGAACATGTACGGAGAAATTCCATCGAAAATTTTAAATGTAGGAGAAAATCAGGCTGAGGAAGCGTTAGTTTGGTGGAAGAGTAATTTCAAAACTGATTTTTATCTTGAAATTATGAGACATGGCCAAGAAAATGAAGAAAGGGTTAATAGGGTAATCAAAAAATTTTCAGAAAAGCATAGTATTAAACTAATCTCAACTAATAATACATATTATGTAAATAAAGAAGATGCTAATGCACATGATATATTGTTATGTGTTAAAGATGGTGAAAAGCAATCGACACCTATTGGAAGGGGTAGAGGTTTTAGGTATGGTTTGCAAAATCAGGAATACTATTTCAAATCGCCTAATGAGATGAAGTTGCTTTTCAAAGATATCCCAGAAGCCGTGGTTAATATTAAAGAACTAATTGATAAAGTTGAAGAATATGACCTTTCAAGAGATGTTTTACTACCAAAATTTAATATTCCTGAAAGTTTTAATTCAAAAAGTAAATCAAGTGAAGAAATTGAAAATGAATATTTAAAATTCTTAACCTATCAAGGAGTTAAAAGTTGTTATGAAACTGTTTCGAAAGATTTGGATGATAGGATTTTATTTGAGCTTGATGTAATTAAAAATTCAGGATACCCTGGCTATTTTTTGATAGTACAAGACTTGATTAAAGCTGCAAGAGAAATGGGTGTCTCTGTTGGTCCTGGAAGAGGCTCGGCTGCCGGATCAGTAGTTGCCTATTGTCTTGGTATAACAAAAATTGACCCTATAAAATATGACTTACTATTTGAGAGATTTCTTAACCCTGACAGAGTAAGTATGCCTGATATTGATATTGATTTTGATGATGAAGGCAGAAATAATGTAATTGAATACGTAATTGAAAAATATGGCTCTAACCAAGTTGCCCAAATAATAACCTATGGAAAAATGGCAGCAAAATCATCAATTAGAGATACTGCCAGGGTTTTAGATTTGTCATTGGGCGATGCAGACAGACTAGCAAAATTAATACCTAATATTAAACTCAAAGATATTTTTGAAAAGGATGAAAAGAAATTAAGTGAGGAATTAAGATCTGAAGATTTTAGTAATATTAAAGAACTAAAGTCCATTTCAAATGGTGATGACCTGCAGGCTGAAACCGTTAATCAAGCCAGAGTTTTGGAAGGCAGTCTTCGTAACGTAGGTACACACGCTTGTGGTGTTATAATAACACCTGATGATATTACTAATTTTGTACCTATAGCAACAGCAAAAGATTCCAATTTATTTGTAACTCAGTATGACAATGCAGTTGTTGAAAGTGCTGGATTGTTAAAAATGGATTTTCTGGGTTTAAAAACACTTACGTTAATTAAAGACACCGTTAAATTAATTAAATATCGAAATAATATTGATTTAGATATCGAAAACATATCTCTAGATGATAAAAAAACATATGAACTTTTTCAAAAAGGTAATACTGTTGGAATATTTCAGTATGAAAGTGCCGGAATGCAAAAATATTTGAGAGATCTAAAACCAACCGTGTTTGAGGATTTGATAGCTATGAATGCCTTATATAGACCTGGTCCTCTCGAATATATTCCATCATTTGTAAATAGAAAAAATGGTAAAGAAGATATTTCTTATGATCTACCTATAATGGAAGAATCACTGAAAGAAACATACGGAATTACTGTCTACCAAGAACAAGTTATGCAACTTTCTCAAAAACTTGCTAATTTTTCAAAAGGTGATGCCGACCTCTTGAGAAAAGCAATGGGTAAAAAAATATTTGATCTATTAAGTAAGTTAAAGCCTAAATTTTTAGATGGTGGTGAAACAAATGGTTATTCAAGAGATATTCTAGAAAAAATTTGGAAAGATTGGGAGGCCTTTGCTTCATATGCGTTCAATAAATCACATTCTACATGTTATGCTTTAATTGCATATCAAACTGCGTATTTAAAAGCACATTATCCAGCAGAGTATATGGCAGCGGTTTTATCAAATAATATGAATGACATAAAACAAGTAAGTTTTTTTATGGAAGAGTGTAAAAAAATGTCAATAAGCGTATTAGGCCCAGATGTTAATGAATCTTTTTACAAGTTTACTGTAAATGATAAAAATGAAATTCGTTTTGGGATGGGGGCAATTAAAGGAGTTGGTAAAGGAGCAGTAAAATCGATCATCAATGGCAGACAGAACAAAAAATATAATTCAATTTTTGATTTAACTAAAAACATAGATCTGAGAGCAGCTAATAAAAAAACATTTGATAGTTTGGTTTATGCTGGAGGTTTTGACTCATTCGAGGGTGTGCATAGAGCACAGTATTTACACGACAATGGAGATGGAGTTTCCTTTGTAGAAAAAGCATTAAAGTTTGGATCTAAATTTCAAGAAAATAAAAATTCCTCTCAAGTTAGTTTATTTGAAAGCTTCGGAGAAGTCCAATTTAATGAACCAGAAATTCCAGATTGTAAGCCTTGGTCAACTCTAAAAAATTTGAAACAAGAAAAAGATGTTGTTGGTATTTATATTTCAGGACATCCACTGGATGATTTTAAATTACCAATCGAGTATTTTTGCAATGCTTCTTTGGATGTGTTGAATGATTTAAATTTCTTAATCAATAAAGAACTTAAAATCGGTGGAATAGTCGGTGAAGTTGAACATAGAATTTCAAAAAATGGAAAAGGATGGGCGAGATTTACTTTTGAAGATTATAAAGAATCTTATGACTTTAGAATTTTTGGAGAAGATTATTTGAAATACAAACACTTTTTGGTTGAAAATAATTTCCTTTTTATTAGAATATTGGTTAAAGAGGGTTGGAGGGACAGAGAAACGGGTAAATCAGGAGATCCTAGGATTACTTTCCTGAGCTTTCAACAATTACAAGATACAATCTCAAAAAATGCAAAAAAATTGACTATCCAATTAAATATAAATGAGTTTGATGAAAATAAAATTGATAATTTAAAAAAGATTTTTAGTAAATACAGAGGGAAGCAGCAACTTGAAATTTCATTTTTTGAAAATAAAGAAAAAATAAAATTAACAATGCCCAGCGAAAATCATAAAATATTGATAAATGAGGATCTAATCTCATCAATTCAAAAAAATAATTTTCATTTTAAATTGAACTAATCATCATTATTTAGAAGCCAAGTGTAATTAAATCTTGCAATTTTTCCTCCACCATATTCATTAATATTTTTTTCTTTTCCAGTCTCATAAAGAATGTAGATCATCCCTTCAGTTTTTGTATTTTTTCTTCCAATTGCTATTGAAGAGTATTTAAACCCAAACTCATCAATTTTTTTTTTAATTGGCCAGGTGTTACCTTGATCTGTACTAGCCCAAATCATACCATTGCTTCGATTATCATAAGAGTCAATATTTGTATAGACAATTATTTCTTCATCACGATAATTAAAAATGTCAAGACCTGCCATTAGTCCATAATCAGAGTTTTTTTGTCCATCAGGTAAAAATTCACTTACAGATAAGTTATTCCAATTTTCACCTCCATCTTTACTAATTGCAATATGCCTCATCCTTGGATTTAGACCATCATTGGAAAAATGTCTACGAGAATTGTATAATAAATTACCATTTCCAAGTTCAATTATGGCTCCTTCACCTGTTCCATTAGCAGGAAAAGAATTACTTGTAAACCAAGTTTTTCCTCCATCATCACTATAAATGGCATTGGAGTAATGCTCAGGATAATACTTTTTATCATTACCTGAACTGTAATATCTTGAGGGTCTAATTAACCTACCTTTAAATTTCCCTTTTTTAATAGTGATCCCATGCTCGTTCATGTGCATTGATGGCATATTTCCATTTTGGTCAGGATAAATTTTAATAAAATTTTTTTCCCATGTTTTACCACTATCTACACTTCTGTAACTTAATACTTTAGAGGGAGGGTGATTGGCTTCAACAAAGGATATTATGTCCCCACTATTCTCATCAACAATTAATCCTCCTCCATTAATTCCTTCGGCAATTTTAATTACAGGACCCCAAGATTCTCCTCCGTTCTCACTAATTCTGCATATCAAATGAGTACTTCCCCAAGTTGCTACTATGTTCCCATTTTTTGCGACTAGAATGTTTGGAAATCTTTCATCATTAAAAATTTGTTGTATTTCAAAAATTTGTTCTTGTGAATGTGAAATTGTTGAAAAAAAAAGTAAGATCAATAAATATTTCATTTTTTTATAAAAAATTACATTAAAAATGTTCATTATAAAATTAATTATAATTAATATTTAATTAGTTTTACAATCAAATAATTAAAAATGGCATTAGAAATAACAGACGCGAATTTTGATGAAGTTGTCTTGAAATCTGAAAAACCAGTTATGGTTGATTTTTGGGCTGAGTGGTGTGGTCCTTGTAGAATGTTAGGACCAATCATTGAAGAATTAAGTAATGACTACAAGGGAAAAGTAGTAGTTGGAAAACTAGACGTTGACTCAAATCAAGAATTTGCAGCAAAATTTGGTGTTAGAAATATTCCTACGGTTTTGACTTTCAAAAATGGAGAACTTGTAAACAGACAAGTAGGTGTATCTGCAAAAAATGTTTATGCAGACAACTTAGACTCTTTATTAAGTCCTTAATCCATAGATTAAATTTGTGGAATTAAAAATGGAATGTATATTTACAATCCGTTTTTGGTCTGGTAGTTCAGCTGGTTAGAATACCTGCCTGTCACGCAGGGGGTCGCGGGTTCGAGTCCCGTCCAGACCGCATTAAAATCCTCCATTTGGAGGATTTTTTGTTTTTTATACAATAAGAATCTATATATTTAGTAATAATCGATTCAATGGAAATTAAATTATTTGAAAAAATTCAAAAATTGTTAAATTCTATCATTGCTCCTCTTGAATGGATTATGTTGATTTTAATTATTGGCGGAGGAGTTTATTTAACAATATATTCAAAAGGATATCCATTGTTAAAAATAAAAAGAGCATTTAATCTTCTGTTCAGTAAAGATGATGGTATTGGAATTTCTAGATTTCAGTCCCTATCTGCAGTTTTAGCTGCCACCGTTGGGCTCGGAAATATATCAGGTGTATCAATTGCCATTCACATGGGAGGTCCAGGAGTTATTTTTTGGATGTGGGTAACAGCAATAATAGGATCTACTATCAAATTTTATTCGTGTTCTCTTTCAGTCATAATAAGAAAAAATAATAATGACGGAAATTTTGTAGGAGGACCGATGTATTATATGAATAATGGCCTCCAAAAATTTGGAAAGCCAATGGCAATATGGTTTTCGGTCGCTGGTTTATTTGGTGTGCTACCAGCTTTTACCGCTAACCAACTTACAGAAACATTTGTTAATGTTGTAAACCCTTCAAATTCAATTTCAAATATTGGTGATTTTAACTGGAAACTAGTTTTTGGTATTATCTTGTCGGTAATCACTTCTTTTGTGATTTTTGGAGGTTTGAAATCAATAGTTAAAACAAGCTCTAGACTCGTTCCTGTTATGGTTATAATATACCTCCTTATTGGGATTGTCATTTTAGTGATGAATATGGATTTAATTATCCCAACTTTTAATTTGATTATAATTGAGGCTTTTAATATTGACGCAGTTTACTCTGGTGGACTTTGGGGATTAATAATCTTGGGAGTTAGAAGAGCAGTTTTTTCAAATGAAAGTGGAATTGGAACTGCACCAATGTATCATGGTCAATCTCACACAAAGCTAGGTACTGATGAAGGTTTAGTTGCAATGTTGGGACCTTTTTTTGATACGCTTTTAGTGTGTACAATAACCGGATTAATAGTCCTAATTAGTGGTGCTTATCTTGAAAATAACCTAAATGGTATTGCACTAACTTTAGAAGCTTTTAGAACTTTATTCTTTGGATTTGGGGATTTTTTATTAATGATAATGGTATTTGTATTTGGAATATCAACATTATTTACATATTCATATTACGGATTAAAATGTTTAGGATTTCTTACAAAACCATCCTGGGTAAAATATTATAATTACGTTTATGTTTTTACTATAATAATATCAGCATTAGTCACAGTTGACATTGTTATTGGAATTATTGATATTTCATTTGCTTTAATGTGTATTCCTAACATGATAGCACTTATAATTCTTGCACCTAGAGTTAATAGTGAAATGAAAAAAAGAGGATGGATTAATTAAATTTCATTAAATTAAACTAGATGAAAGTCACCTTAAAAAAAATTCTATTAAAAAAGAAATTTCCACTTGCTATTAGTAGAGGAGTGAATTCAGAAAATTACAATGTTTTTATTAAAATTGAAGATAATGGCATAGTTGCCTGGGGTGAATCATCACCAGGCGAAACGGAGGGAGCAAATAATGCCGAAGATGTCATTTCACAAATAAATAGACTAGTTGAAATTGGTTTGGAAAACAAATCCATTTATGAAATTGAGAGTATTGCTCGTGAAATGAAAATCTCACCTTGTGCATATGCGGGCTTGGATATGGCACTTTGGGATTTAAAAGCAAAAAAAGCAGAATTAAAACTCCATGAACTTTTGGGTTTACCATTACCATCTTCAATGACATCCCTAACAATTGGAATTATGAGTCCTGATTCTGTAAAAGAAAGAATCCCTTTGCTTTTAGAAGACTCATCTACAAAATTTTTAAAAGTAAAGTTAGGTTCAAATATTGGATTAGATGCAGATAAGGCTATGTACATGCAAGTTTTAGAAAGTAGTAAAAAATACGATTTAAAACTTAGGGTAGATGCAAATGGTGGTTGGAGTACTGAGGAAGCAAAACATATGATGGAATGGTTGTCAAATAAAAATTGTGATTATGTAGAACAACCTTTGGTTGAAGGAAATGAAAAAGATTTAAAAATATTATACAAAAGCAGATCCCTACCAATTTTTGTTGATGAGTCTTGCAGGTTTTCAAGTGACATCAAACGATATTATGATTGTGTCGATGGTGTTAATTTAAAACTTATGAAATGTGGAGGCATAACTGAGGGCTTGAGAATTTTATCTACTGCCAAAGCATTTGGACTAAAGACAATGATTGGATGTATGAGTGAATCTTCAGTTGCTATTTCAGCAGGTGCATCAATTTCTGGACAAATTGATCATATTGATCTGGATTCACATTACAATTTAAATCCAGATCCTTCGTTTGGAGCTGTAATGATTAACGGAATAACTATGCCAAGAAATAGTTTTGGTCATGGAGCATTTTTAAAAAATTAATTTTAAGATGTTAAAAAAATTCGAAAAAGTTGCAATCTATTTAGAAGGTCATTTTTCGACAGATTACGGAAAAATGGGGCTAGGAGTGTTACGCTACTTGACAAACCCTATAGTTGCTGTAATTGATTCAAAAAATAGAGGTAAAAACACCAATGAATTTCATTCAATTGAAAGGTCTGTTCCAATCGTTAGCTCAATTGATTTAGCAATTTCACAAGGTGCTGAGGTTCTAGTGTTGGGCATTGCTCCCTCAGGTGGAAAAATTCCTAAATCCTGGATTAAAATAATTGAGAAAGCAATCTCTAAAAACCTTTCAATTATTAATGGACTTCACGATACTTTATTGCCAAAATATAAGGACTCTTTAAATAAAAATCAGTGGATTTGGGACGTTAGGGTTCCGCAATTTATTCCTAAGATTGCAAGTGGAAAAGCAGCTAAATTAAATAATAAAAGAATCTTATGTGTTGGAACAGACATGGCTGTTGGAAAAATGACCACTAGTCTTGAAATTCATAAATGGTCTTTAAAAAATAAAATTAAAAGCACCTTTATAGCAACTGGTCAAATTGGGATTACAGTTTCTGGAACAGGAATTCCATTGGATGCATATAAGGTAGATCATGCTTGCGGAGCAGTTGAAACTATGGTTTTAAGAAATTCAGATTATAATTGGATTTTTATTGAGGGACAAGGCTCAATTATAAATCCTGGAAGTACTGCAAGTTTACCTTTAATAAGAGGAAGTTGCGTAACACATATGATACTATGTCATCGTGCAGATTTTAAAACTTTGAGGGATTATAAACACATAAAAATTCCAGATATTAATAAATTAATAAAACTTTATGAAGATCTAGCTTTTGCATGTGGAAGTTATCCAAATGCCAAAGTGGTAGGTATTTCACTTAATACTTCAAAACTAAGTGTTTTAGAAGCACAGAATTCAATTGATTCTTTGGAAAGCTTAACAAATCTTCCAGTAACTGATGTAATTCGTTTTGGTCCTGAAAAATTAGGATTGGCAATTAATTAGATCTTTAAATTAAAATTTGAAATTGTTGCATTCATACTCTTAGCTTCAGGTATTTTTAAGTCAATGGGATTAGGTGGAATAAAAGAAGTTTTTTTTCCTTCAATTTCAAGTGTTTCTCTTTTTGAATTTAACGTTAGTAATGTGTATAGTGGTTCTTTATATGGGCAAGTTTTTGAAAGGTTTGGAAATTCCTTTTCAATTTTGTGATCAAATCTGCTGAATTTATACTTTTCACCAACCCATTTATATGACATACTGTTAATTTGAATATAAGGAATATCATTAATTATTTTTACATAGTCAGTGTGATGATGTCCACTAATACAAGCTACAACTTTTGGCTTGGTTCCAAATAAATAATTTGATTCAATAATCTTTCGTATTTCCTCTCTATTAGCTATGCCGCCATTTGATTCCAAACTTTGATGACTAAATATAATAGTTGGTTTTAAAGTTTTATTCAATTGATTTTTTAACCATATTTTTTGACTATCACCTATGTATCTATAGTATCCATTCCACGGATTTGGATTTTTATCATTTCCGTCTAAAACAATAAATTTAAAACCATTATGATTAAAGGAATAGTAACTTTCTTTCATATTCCACCAATTCATTGTCTCTTTTTTGGTATAACCAAAATCATTAAAATCATGATTGCCTAAAACATGATATTTTTTACCGCCATAATGGTTCCACTTATCTATAAACGGTTGATTTTTTTTTCTTGGTAAAGAAAAATCACCTAATTGAATAATAAAATCAGGTTGTCTTCTTTTCATTTCACTTATAAATACATTCAACCGAGATAAACCATCATGAATTATGTCTTGGTGTACGTCAGCAACTATTCCTATTCTGGTATTAGTTTTTTTAATTTTGAATGCCGAAAGAGATAATGGAACAGAAATAACTAAACTTCCTTTCAAAATATTTCTAACAAAGTTTCTTCTTTTCATTTTACAATTTTCTATTTCAACTTAAAGGTTGTTACAACAATTCCGTGATCAGATGGATAATTGATTTTTTTATTATTAATTGTGAGGGGTTCATTAAAAAATGAATTGTAAGAAACTGAAGCTGTGGATTTAATAGATTTCCCTTTGTAAAATATATAGTCAATTCTGTGTGAGTCTTTTCTTCCCTTTTTATCCCATGTTACACCAGGATGAGTGATTGGGTTTGAATTTTCTTTTCTATAACTGTCTATTAACCCTAAATCATCTAATATCTTGGTTGCCTGCCATGGAACAATTAAATTGTTATGAAGTTTTCTTGTTTTTTTTGTCCAATCAAGATGTGAGAGTGAATTCATATCTCCACCAAATACAATGGGAATTGAGTCTGCTTCTTTTGTGAATTTTTTTAAATATGGCAATACCTTTTCTATCATCTCATGTCTATATCCAGTTTTTTCCCACATCAATAGTTCATCTACAGATTTTCCCATATTTTCTGGTTCATTGTCCCATGGTAAGTAGTGAAACCAGTTACTTAAAAAACGAATAGTTTTTCCATTTATTGGAATTTCAATTCCACCCAGGTAAAATGGAAAATCTGTATCTATTCTTTTTCCAAACGGGTATTTAGAAAAAACAGATAGATTTACGGATTTATCATCCAGAGCTGTGCCCTCAGACGCAATTAAATGAAAGTTATATCCCAAGTAATTGGCAATAAATGGCCCTGACCCATAAGTTTCAACCATTAATATAATATCAGGATTTATTTCAGAAATGATTTTAGCAACATTCTCTTGACCATTTTCAATATCATTACCACCATGTAAAATATTCCAGGCCATTACCTTAAACTCAGTCTTTTGAGCATTAATTTTAACAAAAAACAGAATAAAAATTACGAGCTTTAAAAAGAGAAGGTTTGATTTCAACATAATTTTTAATACAAGTTAAGTGTATTTTGTTAAACTTGTAATTTTTTAGTTCCTACACAATGACTATATTTGTACAGTTGTGTATGTTATGAGTTAAAACTTGTAACATGGTTTGTAGAAAACCGATGAAGAGCTTTCCTGAAAATGGAGAGCTTTTTTTGTTTGAAGCAAAAAATGAGTTAAAATTTTTTTAAATTAGGTAAATGAGATTAGCTCTAATTTTATTCATTTTTATTGTATTAGGTTGTTCTAATGATTCTAAAAATATAGATCAATTTAAATTGCTACCTACTGTCCAGAACTTTACTTTTAATGAGGGTTTTTCTAATCTTAATCACAACAATATAAATTATGCTTTTTCAAATAATAATGATCAACTTCCTATACTTTATGATTTTACAAATCATATTTCAAATAGTAATAAAAATGAAGCTTCAATTCATTATGTAATTAATAATGATCTCGAACTAGAAAGCGAAGGCTACATTATTAATATTTTAAAAAATAAAATTTCAATTGAAGCAAAAGATAAACAAGGTTTATTTTATGCATTTATTACTCTTGATCAAATGTTGGAAGACTCTAAAGCAAACAATATAAATTTACCTTTGTTGACCATCAAAGATTTCCCATCATTAAAATTTAGACCCATACATATTGATGTCAAACATCATTTAGAAAAAAAATACTATTATTTTAATTTAATTGATCATTTAGCTAAACAAAAGATCAATGGAATTATTGTCGAGTTTGAAGATAAATTAAAATATCAACTGAGGCCAGAAATTGGTGCCCAAAGTGCATTGGAAATTGATTGGTGGATTGAGTTGAGTGATTATGCAATTCAAAGGAATATTATGATAAATCCACTAGTTCAAGGTTTAGGTCACGCATCATTTATATTGAAACATGATAAATACAAACATTTGAGGGACGTTCCCAATAGTGATTGGGCTTTTAATCCATTAAATCCCAAAACCTATGAACTTCAGTTTGATCTTTACCTCGACGCAATAAGAGCTACACCGCATGGTAAATATTTACATGTTGGAGGTGATGAGGTTCATTTAGTTGAAAGAAATGGTAAAAGTGAGTTAGAACTAAATTTAATTTGGTTAAGCAAGGTTTGTCAATTTGCAGAAAAACATAATAGAACACCAATTTTTTGGGATGACATGCCTCTTAAACACGCTGGTGTGTATTCCCCCATGTTCGATAGCGAAATCAGTGAAGAAAAAGTAGATGAAATATGGAAAAAAAATGAATTAAACTTAAATAAGTTTATAGAGAAGTTCCCAAAAAATGCGATCTACATGAGATGGAATTATCAAAAATCGGACACTTATGGTAATTTAAAAGCAATGGATTGGTATTCAAAAAATGATTTAAATGTAATGGGTGCAACCGCTGGCCAAACAAGATGGACTTTAATGCCTCAAAATCAAAGTAATATTCCTCAAATTAAGGCTTTTGCTATCAATTCAATTGAAAAAAAATTAGATGGATTGTTATTAACCCTTTGGGACGACGATTCTCCTCATTTTGAACTTTACAAAAGAGGAATTGCTGCATTTGCTGAGTACTCTTGGTCGGGTAATAAAATTACAATTAATCAATTTAAAATAAATCATAGACATAGAACTTTTGGATCAAAATTTTCAAGTAACAAATATGAATTTATAGATAAACTTGAAAAACCAGTTAGTTTATGGTTAAACATGTTATTGAAAGAAAATGTAAGAAGGTCATCAATAGCGAAAGCGAAAAACCCCAAAGAAACATTCATTATTGAACTTCCAGATCATAAAAATCCTGGAAATTGGTCAAAAAAATATTCAAAAAAAATTAATGATGCAAAAAACTCATTGTTAATTAGCAGTGAAGTTGAAAGCGTTATAAAAGAATTACAAGAAAAAAAATCAAATAATAAATTTACACTTGAGGTTTACAATCAAGTTAATGAGTTAGTCAAGTTTACCTCAAATGTTATCATCTCTTTGGAAAAAATAGATATGTCTGGGAAAGGTAAATTTGAAAGTAAAATTGATTCAAATGAGGTAAAAAAAATCGAACAGAAATTCTTATCAATGAGAAATAGATTTGAAGAAGTTTATGCAAAATCAAGAATATTGGAAAAATCTGATAATTATATTTTGGATCAGGATCATCATGATCACCCTGCAAATCAAAGTAAAAATTTTGATTGGCAGTTTTTCTCTGAACTATTTTTAATTGAAAAACTAAAAGAAAATTAATTTTATGAAAAATTACAACAGAAGAAAGTTTCTTAAAACTACAGCAATATCAGCTGCAGGATTGACAGCAGCCAGTACACTATCAAATTGTGATAGTTCAAATTCCATACCCAGTTCAAAAGGAAATTATATGGGAGATTTTGCTGCTCCAAAATTAAAAACAATAAAGACTGCATTTATTGGTCTAGGTGCTAGAGGAAGTGGTCATCTAAAATCCATAGCTAAACTAGAAGGAGTAGAGATTGTAGCCTTAAGTGATCTTTATGAAGAAAATATTGAAAGAAATAATAAAATTGCAAATGATATAGGTAAGGGGGAAAGACATAAAAATATTGTTAAATATTGGGGTGAGGAGAATAAATGGAAATTAATGTTGGAAGAGATCAAACCTGATGTAGTATTTATATCAACTAATTGGAATAATCATGCTCCCATGGCAATCTTTTCAATGTTAAAAGGAGCACATGCATTTGTTGAAGTTCCAATTGGTGTAACTATGGAGGACATGTGGAATATTGTTAATACCTCAGAGGAAACACAAAAACACTGTATGATGATGGAAAACGTAAATTATGGACGAGATGAATTAATGTACTTAAATATGTGTAGAAAAGGGGTTATTGGGGAATTATTACACGCTGAAGCTGCATACATTCATGAATTAAGATTTCAGATGAATCAAATGGAAAAGGGAACAGGATCATGGAGAACTTATCATTACGCAAGTGGAAAGGGTAATCTTTATCCAACACATGGATTAGGACCAGTTGCTCAGTATATGAACTTAGGAAGAAAAGAAGACTCATTTAAAAGTATAGTTTCTTATTCCAGTCCTGCGGTTGGTAGAAAATTATATGCTAGAAAAAACTATTCTGATGATCATAAGTGGAATAAATTAAATTATGAAAATGGAGATTTGAATACTTCCATTATCAAAACAGTCTTGGGAAGAACTGTTTTGGTCCAATGGGATGAAACAAGTCCAAGACCGTACACTAGACATAATCTTGTTCAAGGCACAAAAGGAACATTAGCTGGTTTTCCAACTAGAATTGCTTTGGAAGGGGGGGTTGAGGGACTTTCTACCAATCATCACTCATGGATAGAGGGAGAAGATTTAGAAAAATTATATGAAAAATATGATCACCCACTTTATAAAAGATTGAATCAAAAAACAAAAAACAGTGGACACGGAGGTATGGATGGTATTATGAGATTTAGAATTATTGAATGTTTGAGGAATGGAATTCCACTTGACCAAAATGTATATGAAGGATGTTTTTGGAGTGCTGTCACACCATTGAGTGGAAAATCAATTTCTGAGGAAGGTATGCCCCAACAATTTCCTGATTTTACAAGAGGAAAATGGAAAATAACAAGTCCATTAAAAATAATAACTTAAAAATCTAGATATGATAAAAAAAATATATCACATTATATCAACACTACTTGTAATATCTACCATTTCATGTCAAGACCACGATCAATGGATTTATTTATTTGATGGCAATTCAACAGAGGGTTGGCGCGGATATAATTCTGAAATTATGCCACCTGGTTGGACGGCTAAAGATGGTATGCTAATGTATGATACCGAGCTTGAACTGGAACAAAACTACAATGGAGGTGCAGATATCATATATGGCAAAGAAGAGTTCGAAAACTTTGAGTTATATTTAGAATGGAGAATTCCAGAGGGAGGTAATAGCGGAATTTTTTATCATATTAAAGAAGGTTACGGATCTCCACCAGAAGTATCACCGGAATATCAATTGATAGATGACATAAATTATGCTAGAATTCATGATTTGAAATCATACAATGAACAATTTGGAGCAGAGGAACCAGAAAAACTTCAAGATTGGCAAAAAACAGCTGCAAATTATGCAATGCATAATGCTGATCCCTCAAAAAAGAAATTAAACCCAGCAGGCAAGTGGAATTCTTCAAAAATTATTTTTACCAAAAAAAAAGTAGAGCATTGGCTCAACGGAGAAATTGTTCTTTCATTTGTTCCATGGTCTGAAGATTGGTATGAAAAAAGAAACTCGGGAAAGTTTAATGATGCACCAGATTATGGTAAATATAAAAAAGGGTTTATTGGCCTACAAGATCATGGAAGTTCACTTTGGTTTAGAAATATAAAAATTAAAAGATTGTAGAAAATTTATGACAAGGATAATATTATTTTTAATTCTAATTTTTTCAACCAATAACTATTCGCAGTGGAAGCCCAAAGGAGATAGAATAAAAACAATTTGGGGTGAATCATTGATTCCAACTAATGTTTTGCAAGAATATCCCAGACCGAATTTAAAAAGAGAAAAGTGGAAAAATTTGAATGGACTTTGGAATTATAAAATAACAAATAAAGGTGATAAAAAACCAACTAGATACAATAAAAAAATTTTAGTACCATTCCCTTTAGAGTCCAGCCTTTCTGGTATTCAAAAAAGAATTACCAAAAATCAAGAATTATGGTATCAACTTAATTTCAGGGTACCAAAACAGTGGAAACATAAACAAATTATTTTACATTTTGGTGCTGTTGATTGGGAATCAGAAGTTTGGATTAACAATAAAAAAGTAGGGTTTAATCAAGGAGGTTACACCCCCTTTTCTTTTAACATAACCCCATATTTAAAAAGCGGAAAACAAAAATTAGAATTACGTGTTTGGGATCCAACAAATGATGGTTATCAACCAGTAGGAAAACAGGTAAAAAATCCAGCTGGGATTTGGTACTCACCTGTTTCTGGAATATGGCAAACTGTTTGGTTAGAGCCGGTGGAAAAAACTTACATAACTAATTTAAAAGTCAGTTCAGATATCGATAAATCAAATGTTATTATAGATACTGAATTCTCGACTGATGTAAAGAATTATCTTTTGGAGTTTACAATAAAGGATAATGATAATATAATTTATAAATCATTAAAAAAACCCGTTTCAAAACAAATAATTAAAATTAATAAACCAAAGCTTTGGAGTCCAGAATCTCCATTTCTGTATGATTTAAATATCAAATTAATTTCTAATGGCATTGTACTAGATGATTTATCATCATATTTTGGGATGAGAAAAATTTCAATAAAAAAAGATATAAATGGTACAAGAAGAATGGTATTAAACAATAAAGAGTATTTTCAACTAGGTACCTTAGATCAAGGTTGGTGGCCAGATGGATTATATACTGCTCCATCAGACGAGGCTTTAAAATTTGATATCCAAAAAACAAAAGAATACGGTTTTAATATGATAAGAAAACACGTAAAAGTTGAACCAGCAAGATGGTATTATCATGCTGATAAAATTGGAATGTTAGTTTGGCAAGATATGCCTAATCCTGCACGAATAAACCCGCCAGAGTGGCAAAGAAATAAATTTTTCGACGGTTTAGAATTAAAACCTAACACTACAGTTAAAACAAATTTCAAAATGGAATTAAATAAAATGATGGATTTTTTACACTCAAATCCATCAATTGTATCTTGGGTTATATTTAATGAAGGTTGGGGGCAATTTGACACTATAAAAATTTCAAACTGGGTGAAAGATAAAGATCCAAACAGGCTTGTAAATTCAGCTAGTGGAGGTAACCACTATAAAGTGGGAGATATAACTAGTGTACATAATTATCCAGAACCTAAAATGCTTTTTTATGATCCCGATAGAACAAATGTTTTGGGTGAGTTTGGTGGAATTGGTTATGCAGTTAAAAATCATCTTTGGCAGAGTGATAAAAATTGGGGATATATCAAATATTTAAGTTCAGATGAAGCAACAAATGAGTATGTCAATTTTTCAAATCTTTTAAAGGAATTGGTACCAAAAGGTTTTTCCGCTGCTGTTTACACCCAAATTACCGATGTTGAAGGTGAGGTAAATGGATTAATGACTTACGATAGAAAAGTTCTAAAAATGAGTCAAAAAAAAATCTATAGAGCTAATAGGGATGTTATCTCAACATTGCCAGCAAAATTCATTAAAATACCTCCAAATGAAGGTTCAAAATCATTATTACCATAGACAAAGATGAATATTAAATTTTTTTTAGAAATTGTTTTAATTAACTTTAATTGTAACTATAATATGCCATGAAAATAAACAAAAGACGAAATTTTTTAAAGACAGGAATTGCTTTAGCTTCCATTCCGATTTTAACTCCAAATATTTGGTCAAATATGAAAAATAATCAGTTAAGAACCGCACATATTGGAGTGGGTGGAATGGGCTTGGCGGATTTAAATGATATAGCTTCACACAAATCTGTTAATGTTGTTGCTTTATGCGATGTAGATACAAATGCGCTCCAAAAAGCTGGAAAGTTATATCCCAATGCAAAAAAATATAAGGATTACAGAAACATGCTTAATCAAATGAAAGATAAAATAGATGCAGTTATTGTATCTACACCTGATCATACACATGCTCCTGCCTCTTTAATGGCAATGAACTTTGGCAAGTCTGTGTACTGTCAAAAACCATTGACTCATCATGTTAGTGAGGCAAGAGCAATGAGAAAAATTGCTCAAGAAAAAAATTTAATCACACAAATGGGTATTCAGGTTCATTCATTTTACGATTATAAACTAGCAACTCTTTTAATACAATCGGGTATAATTGGTAAGGTAAGTACAGTCAGAGCCTGGTCACCCAAAAATTGGGGATATGATGGTTCAATGCCCAAAGGAGAAGATAAGATTCCAGAAAATCTAGACTGGAATCTTTGGTTGGGTACTGCTACAAAAAGACCATTTAAGGAAAAAATTTACCATCCTGGTAATTGGAGAAAAGTTTTAGACTTCGGATGTGGTACTCTAGGTGATATGGGTGTACATATTTTTGATACACCATATAATGCATTACAACTAGATGTGCCTTACACAATTAAAAATAGCTGCAGAAAACCTAATGGATTTGGGTTTCCAGAAAAAAATTCTGTAACATATGAATTTCCAGGAACCAAGTACACACATGAGACACTTAAGTGGATTTGGACAGATGGTCCTGGAGCCCCTAAAAATCATAGGGATTTAAAATTACCAAATAAGGATAAACTTCCACTTCAAGGAGCTATGTTTATTGGAGATAAAGGCAGACTTTTATTACCTCATTTTATGGAACTTCCAAAGTTAATTGTAAATGGGAAGTATAAAAATATAGATGTTTCTGAATTTGAACGTTCCGGTCAAATTACAAATAAACCTGTTAGAGATTATGCAGGAGAGTCATATTTACATTATCACCAGTTTGTCGATGCTTGTTTGGGAAATGATGTATGTTCAGCACCATTTTCTTATTCTGCAAGATTAACTGAAACCATTTTACTAGGTGTTATAGCTGGAAGATTTCCTGGAAAAACTTTACATTGGGATAATGAAAAAGCAAAATTCAAAGAAGAAGAAGCTAATCAATTTTTAGATGCTCCATATAGAAGTTTTTGAATAAAACTAATTTTAATGAAAAATTTTTCTTTTCTAATTTTTTTAATTTCACATTCTATATTTTGTCAGGATTATTCCTTTTTACAATACAATCAAAAAATTGCTGGCAAGGATTATGGTTTAGAAATGGTACCAATTGAATCTGGTAACTTTATAATGGGCAGTCCTAATGAAGAAGAAAACAGGAAATTAGATGAGGGACCTCAACTCGTTGTTGCTGTAGATTCTTTTTGGATTGCCAAATACGAGACTACTTGGGATTTATATCAACTCTTTATGTTAAGAGAAATAGATTCAGATCAACCTGTTTTTAGTGCTGAAAATGAAGTAATTCTCGATGTTGATGTTGTTTCTGGAGCAACAACACCTTACGTTGAAATGAGTTTTGGTATGGGTACTGACGGATATCCAGCAATTTCTATGACACAGCTTGCTGCAAAAAAATTTTGTAAATGGTTGTCAGCCATGACAGGAAATTTTTACAGATTACCTACTGAAGCTGAGTGGGAGTATGCATGTAGGGCTGGTACAAAAACAGCATATTCATTTGGAAATGATATTGATGTAATTGATGATTACGCATGGCATGCGAATAATTGTGGGGAGTCATACCAAAAAGTTGGAACTAAACTCCCAAATCAATGGGGAATTTATGATATGCATGGAAATGTTTCTGAATGGACATTAGATAAATATGATCCAGATTCTTTTCAAAAATATACGGATTCTGTAAATTATAATCATTTTGAAAAGCCAATAAAAACTTACCCAAGAGTTGTAAGAGGGGGATCTTGGATGGATGATATTAGTCAATTAAGAAGTTCTGCTAGAAAACCCTCTACGAAGGAATGGAAAAAAAGGGATCCACAAATTCCTAGAAGCCTTTGGTGGCACACTGACGCTAAATTTGTTGGTTTTAGAGTAATTAGGCCTGTTAATGTGCCCTCAACGGAAGAGCAAGTAAAATATTGGGAAAAATAAATTTATGAAAAGAAGAAACTTTATTAAAAACACCTCATTAATTTCAGGTTCATTAATGACTCTGTATTCTGGTTTTTCCAACGTTAATTATGGCATCAATAAATATAATTTAAATTATGCTCCTCATTTTGGAATGTTTAAAAACATAGCGGGAAATGATTTAATTGACCAGTTAAAATTTATGCATGATCAAGGATTCATGGCTATAGAAGATAATGGAATGAAAGAAAAAAAAATTGAGTTACAAAATAAAATTTCTTCTTTTTTAGTTAAAAAGAATATGCAGATGGGTGTATTTGTAGCACATAAAATCCATTGGAATAAGCC
>MDTC01081263.1_pt1 | contig 53368 bp, 39 predicted proteins | sample 811181 | NCBI WGS metagenome assembly MDTC01 (sample SAMN05326644, study PRJNA326480) | marine metagenome | isolation source: seawater | place: Pacific Ocean: North | collected 2011 | reverse complement strand
CCCATGATTGCCGCCGCTTCCCCTAAGCCGACGATGTAAGCCACATTTTGAGTGCCACTGCGGCGCCCGCCCTCCTGCCCTCCCCCTCGAATCATCGGTTGGAAAGGGGAATTTTTTCGAATAAAAAGACAGCCTATACCCTTTGGCGCGTGGAACTTATGGCCACTGATTGAAAGAAAGTCCACACCCACCTCATCCACTCTTACCGGCAGCTTTCCCACCGCCTGTATCGCGTCCGTGTGAACCGACCAACCCGCTGATTTCGTGATTTGGCAGACCTCCAGCATCGGTTGGACGACACCCGTTTCGTTGTTAGCCCACATGATAGAAGCAAAACCCGGTTTTTCTGAGGAAACTGCTTCCTCGAAAGCCCCAAGGTCGAGCCGCCCTTCTCCGTCTGTGGTAACTTGTTCCACCTCGTATCCAGCCGCCGCCATCGCCTCAGTTGGACGAAGCACCGCGCTGTGTTCGATCTCACTGACAACAATTTTTGTATTCTGGCGCCCCATGCCCCGCGCCAGCGACTTAAGTGCCATATTGTTCGATTCCGTTCCACAACCGGTGAAAACGATCTCTTCGGGAGAAGCCCCGATCAATGAGGCCACTTGTTCCCGCGCTTTTTCAATCGCTCCTTTGGCGCCTCGACCTGCCCGGTAACCACTCGAAGGATTATACCAGTTGTCGGTGAGATAGGGCATCATAGCCTCGACGACTCGCGGATGAACCTGGGTCGTCGCATTTGAATCGAGATAAATCGACATGCTTCAGTTTAGAATCCGTTACGGGCTGCGCAAGGCGGGGCGTGCAAAAATCAAGACCCTGCCCCCAATCTTTCTCCGGTAGCAATGACTTCAAGGGCACAGGCGGTGACTGCATCAACATCGTGCCGTGACAGCTTCACCGTTTCCTTGGGGATCGCGTAATTCCCATCCCCCGCTACGTGATAGCGCCGGTCGTAGTGCTCCATGAGCAAATCGCCAATGAGCTCTCGCCAATTCTGGTGAGTTACCATTGCCTTCCACGATGTGATTTTCTCTGAGGCATGGAAGTCTTTCAAGCGGTCGAGTGTTTTCAGGATGCGACTCGCATCACCCAACCACTCCTCATAATCATCGGTGAGATAGTCCGCCCGGGAATCGAGCGGCGATTCAATCTCAATCACGGTCGATTGCTTCATTTTTTGCCACAGGGCGTTCGGCAAATTAAGTCGACCAATTTTCGCACTCTCCGCCTCAATGAAAACCGGCCGGGAAAGATCCATGGATCGGATTTCATCAAAGATAAGAGTCTCAAATCGTTTCTGAGCGGGCTGAGGCTCATGAAGATCTCCTCCGAAGACCGAACCCTTGTGCCTCGCAAGCCCCTCTAGGTCGAGAACCTGTCCTCCTTGACGCCGAATCTCCTTCAGAACAAGAGTCTTCCCCGCTCCGGTATAGCCGTTCAAAACCATGAGGGTGACCGCCTCTGAAAAGCCCTCGATACGCTCAATCACCTCGCGACGATGGGCCCGATAACCCCCCTCAAGTTGACTGATGTCCCAACCGATCTCACTGAGGACCGTTCCGAGACTGCCGGATCGCTGCCCCCCGCGCCAGCAATAGATAAGTGCGCGATAGTCTTTTGGCTTTTCGAAAAAGTGGTTTCTGATGTGCTCAGCGATGTTGCTGGAAACCATGGCTGCCCCGATCTTACGGGCGTCGAACGAAGAAATCTGCTTGTAGATCGTTCCAACTTGAGCCCGCTGTTCATTGTCGAGTACTGGTAGATTAACGGCCCCCGAAATATGGTCCTCGGCGAACTCCTCCGGCGACCGAACATCAATCACCTCGTCGTAGTCTTTGGGGCTATTCGCTACCCTGGCGATCTTAAAACGTCGACTCATCTAATTAAAAGGCGTTCCGCCGGGATGTTGGCTTACACATGAGAGAGAGCCTTTACAGGAAAATTAGCACGAATTTGCGGAAAAATATGTCACGACCTACCCACAATACCCGTATACTGTAATGAAGGTGAAACAATTATTTACGGTTTCACCCACTTACCAATACCATGAAAAAACTAATCGCAACCTTAACGTTGGCAGTTCTCGCCTTCGCCCCTATGGCGATGGCTGCAGAAGTGACCTATGTTGCCGGCATGACCGGCGTAGTGTGAGGCGGATGTAAGCGTGACGTCAGTTCGGCGTTCAGCACATTGCCTGGGTATATCGAAGATTCGATTACTATCAAAAGCGGAGAAGCAGCAGGAACCCAAGTCGTTTCTTTCAAGACCGACGGCTCCAAGGAAATCACTAAAGAGACCGCTATCGAGTCCCTTGGCGACAAAGCCAAGAGATACGTAGTGAAGTCCCTTGAGACTTCCGAAGGTGATACCTGATTTAGTTATCCCTTTTGATAACCCATTTTCAAGCCCCGGTGTTTCGGCACCGGGGTTTTTTTTGGCATCGAAGCCGAAGATTCGCCCTCATTTCGGTGAAAAGGCGGTTGGCGTCGCGAGCTTCGCTATGGTTAAATAGAGGTCATGGCCGACTCGAGCATCCATAGCCGGGCCACGGTCTCCAGCGACGGAGATCTGCCGATTCCTCCTAACCTTAAGCGAAAGCTTGAGGCCTTCCAGAGTCGCCTCTGGTCGATCAAGATTGCCGAGGGAGCTCTAGCCGGTTTGGCCGGACTTGGAATTAGCTACTTACTGATCTTTGTCCTCGATAGGATCTTTGACACTCACTCCTCTGTTCGCGCTTTCATCCTTTTTGCCGGCTTCGCCATCCCGGCTCTGTGGTTACCTCTTCGTTGGCACCACTGGGTTTATCAGCAGAAGTCTCTTGAACAAATTGCTCGCTTGTTACGGCGGAAGTTTCCCCGTCTCGGAGATGAGCTTCTGGGCATCGTAGAATTGTCTCACTCCAGTTCCGAGACTAACAGCCGAGCACTGGTTGAAGCAGCGATGGAACAGGTCGACAAGCGTATCGCCAGCCGCGAACTCGATGACGCTGTTCCAGACAACCACTATCGCACCTGGCTAACTGGTGCCTTTTCAGTAATTTTTCTTTCGGCCGCTCTGACTCTTATCGTATCGGATGCTGCCAAGAACGCCCTCAACCGTTGGGTCTCGCCTTGGAAATCAGTCGACCGCTATACTTTTGCTCAACTTGAGCAGCTTCCTCAAAAGGTGATAGTACCCTACGCAGAAAATTTCAACCTAACCCCTAGCCTCGCGGAATCGACAGTATGGAAGCCAGATCATGCCTCAGCGAAGCTGCCTAGTAAAACGAAACTTCGGGCCTACCGAGAGGACGGAGTCTACCGCTTCGATGTCCCCCCTCAAAAGGAAGAAAGTCTCCTAGGAGTGCGTGTAGGCGACGAATTTCAGAAAGTTCAAGTCACCCCATTACCACGCCCCGAACTGATAAGTATCGAGGCGTCACTTCGCTTACCGGATTACCTGAGATATTCAACGGATCCAATTCTTCCTATCAGGGGTGGCCGCCTTTCGGTGGTGGAAGGCTCGCAAGCTTCGTTTCGCGGAACGACGTCGCGTGAACTGGCTTTTGCCTCAGCCGAAGGGAACTCAGCCAGCATCGAAGGAGCTTCATTCGCCACGGAACCCGTCCCCGTAGAGGAGCCGTTTACTCGCACCTTGAAATGGACAGATATCCACGGCCTGCAATCGAAGTCGCCACTGGTTCTCGAAGTGAATCCGGTCCCTGACGAAGCGCCTAATGTCTTTGCCCAACAAATGATAGACAAGAAAATCGTCCTCCCAGATGAGGTCATTACCTTTGATATCAGTGCCGCTGACGATTTTGGACTGAAATCTCTAGGGCTTCAATGGTGGGGAGTCGCTGACCCTGTAACGAATCCAGATCCTGTGACAGGGGAAAAGCCCGTCGCCGCGGGGGATCCTGAAGTCCGCAGCCTTGAGTCCACGGCTACATTTTCAGCCGCACGAGAAGGGATTGAGCCACAAACACTTCAATTACGGGCCTTCGCCGAGGATTTCCTTCCCAATCGCGAACGCAGCTACTCACCCACCTTCGTCCTTCATATCCTAAGCCATGAAGATCACGCAAGTTGGTTGACTCAAGAGTTTGCGAAGTGGTTTCGCAACGCTCGCGAAGTTTACGAACGAGAGCAGCAACTCCATGAAGCTAACCGGGCACTGCGTAAGCTATCGGCGGATGAACTCGATCAGCCTGACAATCGCCGGCGCCTTAACGAACAGGCGTCGGCCGAGTCCATGAACGGTCGCAGGCTCGACTTGCTTACCAACAACGGCCGCGATCTCGTAAAGGAGGCGGCCAAGAATGATGAATTTGACGCGGAACGACTTGAATCCTGGGCCACCATGATGCGGTCACTCGATGATATCGCCAAACAACGAATGCCGAGCATCTCAAATCTGCTTCAGCAGGCAGCGCAATCCGACGGATCAGGCGCCAGCAAATCCGGCACCGAGAAGGAAGGTTCAAACCAATCGTCTTCACCACACGCTCCGACAGTGTCCAATAAAAATGGAAGCGAGGAGAACAAGTTCGAAGAGCATAACGAATCCCAGCAGACTCTTCGGCGACCAATGCCGGGGATCTCTGATCAGGAAACTAGCCTCGACAAAGCATCAGGAAAACAGAAATCCAAGTCACAAGATTTCGCAAAACCTCCTTCTCCCCTAGCATTACCAAACACCCTGCTAACTCAGAAGGAAGACGGTAATACGCCTGAGAGGCAAGAGTCTTCTGCCCAAGCCAAACTCACCGAAGCAATTCAAGAGCAGAAGGACCTTCTCGCAGAATTTGCGAAGGTTGCCGACGAGTTGCAGGAGATCCTTTCTAGCCTTGAAGCCAGCACCTTCGTTAAACGCCTTAAGGCAGCCTCTCGAAAGCAGTTCGAGATCGCTTCGATCCTCAATGACACGTTGGCTGGCGGCTTCGGCCTGCCTCGCCACCGTATCGAGCAGCAACTCCGTGTCGTTGGAGAGAAGACGTCTCACCAACAGGGCGAACAGAGCTTGAACATCTATCAGATCCAGTCCGATCTTGACGCCTACTTTCGCCGAAAGCAGAACCTCATTTACAAGAATGTTCTCGATCAAATGCGTAACATGTCCGTGGTCTCAGATGTTGAAGCAATCGGCGAGGAACTGTTAGTCAATCTCAGCGGCCGCTCCATTGCGGCTTCCGAATTTTGGGGCGATACACTCGATCGCTGGGCCGAAGAATTAGTAGCAGCGACAGAGTCCCAAACCAGCGAGGGCGGCGAGAAGGACAGCCTCCCCCCTCACCTCGTTCTTAAAATCATGAAAGTCCTACAAGGCGAAATGTATCTCCGTGACGAAACTCGGGAAACGCAAGCTACCCGTCCGGCTCTTGCGCCTGATATCTACGAGGCAAAAGTTCGCCCGCTAGAACTCACTCAGGAAGAGCTGCGTAAAAGTGTCGATGACGTCGTTCTGGAAGTCGAAAAACTTCCTAATGCATCGAAGCACTTTGGAAAAGAAGTGCACCTCCTCAATCTTGTTTCTGATATAATGCGACAAGCACGGGCTGTTCTCTCCCGCCCTGACACTAGCGCTGAGGTGATCGCCGCCCAAACCGAGGTGATCGAGCTCCTGCTCCAATCAAGCCGTCAGAAAAATGGTAGCGCAGGAGGCGGCGGGTCTTCCCCCGGAAGTGGCGGTCAGGCGGGTTCGAATGGCTCATCGCTGAACGACATATCTCTGGATAGTCGGGAGTCGAACACCTCTGGACAGACAGTTCGAGAAGTCGACCAATCCACCGGCCATTCTGGAAGAAACCTCCCCGAAGAATTTAGACGGGGTCTCGACCACTATTTCAATGCACTCGAATCTAATTGAATGAGTTTCCTTGCCCGTATTTTTATTTTCACCAGCTTGCTTCTCGGGATGATCGTCCAAGGGCAAGCTCAGCGTGCTGTCGTTGACGAAGAGGAGCAGACCATCATGCGCCCGCCTCGCCCGGCTGACACGTTTGCACCGGGGAGAAATCCTACAAGGCTAGATGAAAACAAAGCCGCAAGCAAGGATCCACTCAGCGCCCAAATCTCCGCTCACATCCTTACGTTGGCTCAAGCTGAACGGGAGAAACGTCTCCAATTTATGCAGGTTGTCATCAATGATGTGGTGAGGCTCTGCAAACTCAATGGGGAACAACAGGATCAACTGCTCCTAGCGGCAAAGGGAGCAGCGGAACGCTCGATGAAGAATTGGCATGAACAGTCCGAACGCTATTTCCGAGCCCGACTGAAGGGTGCTGACTCCGATACCGCCAAGGAAATATTAGAGGGCATGGCCAAAGTCAATTTTGGGGGTAATCGCTCCAAGGAGGAGGGAGAATCCCGAGAACTCTGGAAAGACACACTTTCCGTCGTTCTCAGCGAGAAACAGATCGCCCGATATGAAGAAGTTCTTGAACAACGAAACCTCGATCGAATCAACGCGTTCTCCAGCATCTCGATGACCACTTTGGATGGACACCTTCGGCTTACGCCCGATCAGAAGGAAAGGCTTGGTGAACTGGTTTATCAGGCTGCTGTCAACCATCTCGATGATGTGAAGCAATACTGGGGCGATTACTTTGAAAAAGGCATGCTTATGTCACTTGCTAACGCTAACGAAGACGAAGTGCTTCAGGAAATTTTAACCGAAGGTCAATTCGAACGGCTAAAGTCAACCACTGCTAACTTCGATCACTTCTGGGACGCCAGAAAACTCGATCACCGAAAGGAAAAGGAGGATGCAGAGAACCGTGGACAAAAAGCTAAGGAATCGAGTCCTCCATCCAAACTGCAAGTTAACTAATCTCGCATGATGCGTTCCCTTCTCAAAATAGTTGCCGTAGTCGGATTACACGGTGCCTTTTCTGCTGAGGCACAGAATCTCTCAATCCGCCTCGGCAACGAAATTCCTCCGGAAGTTGATACCATTTACGAGCGCGGCCTTGGCTATCTTAGTGCTAGCCAAGCTGACGAAGGTTCGTGGCGCAGCCGTTCTGAACATGGCATAACTGGACTATGCCTCATGGCTTTTCTTGCAAGTGGTGAGGATCCTAATTTCGGCAGATACCGGCTTAACGTAAAGCGAGCCGTCCGCTCAATCATTCTAGGGCAGGAAAAGAACGGTTTTATTCCCAACAGCATGTATCATCATGGGTTTGCTATGCTTGCTCTTGCCGAAGCTTACGGCGCCATAGACGAAGACACGCTCTGGGAAGCGGGAGATACGGACCAGAAAAAGACGATCGTTAAGGCTCTTGAAGACGCTGTCAAACTGGCGGTCGATTCACAGGCCAAAAATCGCTGGGGGGGATGGCGCTACTCCCCTACCTCCACCGATGCAGATACCTCGGTCACTGGCGCTGTTCTTATGGGGCTTCTTGGATGCCGTAATGCCGGCATCCATGTGCCGGACGAGACGATTGAAAATGCGCTGGTCTATATGCAACAAAATACTGCATCTTCCGGTTTCGTCGCCTACAGCGGCGGCATCGGAGGGGGTGGCGACTCAATGGCACGCTCCTCAGTGGCCTCTCTTGTCTACGCAGTCGGCCACAAGCGTGAATGGGAGGAGTATGCTGGCGCGCTTGAGCACATCACTAACAAGCTTGATCACAAAGAGACCTCACACACCCATTATTTTTACTACTACATGGCCCAAGCCCTTTACCAAGGGGACCCCGAGGCCTGGGAGCAATGGAATCGAAAGACATCTCGAATGCTGGCGGATCAACAATCTTCTGAAGGCAGTTTCTCCGGCAGTTACGGGGAAGCGTACGGAACCGCAATGTCTCTACTTTCTCTCGCTCTCAATTATCGATTTCTGCCAATTTACGAACGTTAATGCGACTTTTCCTCAAGCGTCAGATCTTGTCATACTGCCCCATTCTTTTTGCCGTAACGGGAGGTCTAAATCAAGCGGTCGGCGAAGACGTCGCCTGGCTGACGTGGCGCAACGGGGATAGTCTGAAAGGCAGTCTCAACGAAAGCTTTGACCATCGCATCTCCTGGCTCTCACCGGCGTTTCAGGGCCCCATCAATGTCCGGATTGACCAGCTTGCGGGCATTCGTTTCCCATCAACAAGAAGCGAAGGGACCGATCGACAGCCCTCACAATTCCGCATTTATCTCAACAACGGTGACAGGCTTGAGGGTAACCTTCTCTCCCTTAACAACTCCAGCATCACGATAGATTGCCTTGCCTTCGAAGAGCCCGTGACTCTCCAGCGTAAAGTTGTTCGGCGGATCGTGCATAACGGCGCCGAAGAACTGCGACTATCAGGCCCCGGAGAACTAACTTCTTGGACGTCGACAGGACGCGACCGCAGGCCAACTGATTGGTTCACCGAACTGAGCGGCGCATTTACCACTCATCAGTGGTCAGGTAATCTTTTCCGCCCGATCGAGCTACCGGAAAAGGTTGAGATTTCCTTTTCTGCAAAATTTCCACGCGGCAAACCAGATTTAGAAATCGGTTTACTGAAAGACCCGACTCTTGGCCCTATGCTTGAAACGTGGGATAACTATGTCGTCCTAACTTTTAGAACAAAGTTCGTTCCTGTAATGGAGTTAAAGGAAGGTGACAAAAAACTCAGCTTTCGCCTTTTCTGGAACCAATCAAACGGCGAGGTTCGGCTTTGCAGTGAGTCAGGAGAACTGCTCGCCTCTATCGACAATGCGCTGGTTGATCGCAGACCCGGCGATAACAATAGAAAATCTCAGGAGGATCTCAGCCGGGGATTCTCGATGCTCAACCGGACTCCGGAAATGCATCTTGAGTCATTGACGATTCAACAATGGGATGGCGATCCGGCACCGGTCATTGACCTAAAAAAACCACTTTTGCTGCTGTCAGGTCAGCAGCCAAGCTCCCAAGTGGAGAACATTCAACTCCGCGAAGGTTCGAGTCATCTCTCGATCGGCCCAAAATCCGTCCCTCTAAAAGAGTTCCGCGAACTTATCTTCCCCCCTTCCACGGAGTCTAAAACCAGAACTGACGTTACCAGAGTTGCATGGTATTCCGGGACAACGGTGAGTGGAGACTTTCGCAGCGTTGAAAAAGGCTACCTCAATCTTCAACCTGTCTGGTCAGAAAAACCCCTGCCCCTCAAACTCAGCAATACTAAGGAAATACAATTCCCACAGACGAGAGCTCCGCTTGAAGCTGCTGCTGACCACCTCACTGCTGAAAACCTTTCTCTCTTTGGCACTGTGAGGGTCCTGCCACGAACTGTCGGTAACACCCTTCTTGGCTGGCAACCTGCCGGTGCGAGCGCACCAATTCCTCTTGCCGAAGACTCCGCTGCGTCAATGATTCGCGGTGCAAACAGCGCCGCCCCAGCCAATATCCGATCCAGCATCGGTCAGGCCCGCCTGTTCCTAACCAACAACGAACTCCTCTCTGGAGAATTAATTTCAATCAGGGACGGTAAGATTGATTTCACCAGCCGGTCTACTGGACGAATCACCATTTCGTCGGACCTGATACGTGCCATCGATATTGGAAGTGCCGGCCGTGTCCTCACAGGTTTTGGCGATCCTGAATGGGAAGTGTTTGAAGAAAGTGAAGAACAAGTAGATCTCACGAAGCAGGCGGCAACGCTTACGGGTGGAGGCTTTGGAAATTCATCGATTCTTCTTGGCGACGTCCTCTGCTTCGATGCAAAGTGGAAGCAGTCCACTGGCTCTTTCACTCTGCGACTTTTCTCTGAAAGTGAGGCCTTGGGGTCTCCATCAATAGATATTGTTGTCGCAGCACAAGGGAGTCGGCTCTATATCGGGAAACTTCGTGAAAGTGGAGCATTTTCTTTTTCTGGGGAGCACATCGAGATTGAGGATAACGAAGCCAGTTTCACAATTGTCGCTGAACCTAAAAAAGTCATTGTTTTCGCTAACGAGAGATCAAAGCCTGTTCTTACAATCCCGCTTTCCCCTGATCAAATTTCCGGCAATGGCGTCTACTTCAATCTTGGAGGCGGATGGCCAGGCTGGAATCAAACACCGACGGAAATCACATTCTCAAATTTTTTGATCGAACGCTCTCCAGGCAGCATTCCGCGAAAAATCATTGATTCTCATTCACGAGAAATGGCACTGACCATACCGCGCATTTATCGGGGAAAGGTTCCAACTCATCTTCTCGTTGCTCCCAATGGAGATATGCTTCGTGGAAAGCTCCTTTCAGGAGTTGGCAACGAACTCAGGTTCGACTCCAAAGGGGAAATACTAACACTGCCCCGCAACCGAGTCTCGACCCTCGTCTGGCTGCGCGAGGACATAGACGGAAAGGGAACGCAATCGCAAGAGGCACATCATTTCAAGATCACCCACCGCTTTGTACTAATGGATGGAAGCCGGCTGAATCTCTCCGGACAACGAGTCGAAGGTTCCGATTTCATCGGTCTTTCCGAGTATCTTGGTGAATGTCGCGTATCGATCGAAAACGTTCATCATATTGAGAAAGGACCTACCTTGCTCGCTGAGAATCGCAGTGACGCTGCGGCCCTATCCTATCAGAACTGGAATATCACCTATGCACCGGAACCAAAGTTGCCGGGCGAATCGGATGGCAGCGATTCCCCCCTAATTGGCAAAGAGGCTCCAAAGATTGAATTAAGAACTCTCAAAGATAATGAGACGTTCAATTTGGCTGAACACAAAGGCAAAGTCGTCGTGCTTGATTTTTGGGCGACGTGGTGTGGCCCGTGCATCAAGGCAATGCCGACCGTCAAGAGTGTGATCGAAAAGATTGACTCTGAAGACATCGTCTTCATCGCGATCAATCAGGCAGAGTCGCATCAGATCGTGGTAGACTTCCTTGCTCAGCGCGGATGGATTTCAACTCCAGTCGCCTTCGACTTTAACGGCAAAGTCAGTGCTTCCTACGAAGTGAAAGGCCTTCCACACACGATAGTAATCGACCGCAAAGGCAAGATTTCTTGGACCCACAGTGGATTCACTGACGAGATGGGAGGAAAACTATTCAAAGCAATCAAAAAGTGCCTCTAGCAGCAGATGCTGTAGAACGGAGTTATTTGAAATCAACCTCAGACCTCAAGCTTCCGGCACTTCCGGATCTTCATTGAACGAAGTCGTGAACAGCGCCCTTGCGGTGTAAATGAGGAAGGAAATCAAGCCGTAGGAAAGTCCCAAAACAACTCCAAAGTCCACAATACCCCTCCAAGGCTGTTCGAGGAACTTTACGAGCGCGATCAGAATGATAACCCCGAAGGTCAACGCGTAAGCAACGATTTTAGTTTTCTTTGACGCATAGAAATAGCCCATGCAGAAAAAAGGAGCTAACACGACTCTGATCCAAGTCGGATTTTGCTTGAGATACCTCACCCGAGCGGCCGTTCTCGGAGAAAATTTCTTCTGAAATCCACGGTATCCCTCGGCAAATAACATAAACGCACCCCATGCGATTACGGCAATCCACTGGAGAATAGAGAGGTCACCTGAGAGCGCTTCCTGGGCGCGAGGGGCCAACCGCAATATTGCGCTTAGTAAAAGGAGGGTAACCCCTGCGGTCCCCCATATAGCTCCGAGCACACTCATGCGAGCCATATTTAGGACCTACTGGCAACCTTGTAAAGCTGAGGCTCAGGCATTAAGCCGCCCTACTCACGCCTTTGTTGCCAGCATCCAAGGTGGCATCATTGTCGTTTCGTCCATCCAGTGAGGACATTCCCGATTCGATGCTAAGGACCAGTTCCTCAAGTGCATCTAATCCGAGATCGATCTTTTCAAAACGATCACCAACCTCGTCCCCGAGAAGAACGCGGATTTCCAACGCAGCAGTCTCCGGCGACGTAATCTTGGGCTCATCGCTTCCGTCGTTGGCGTCTTTGGCTAGATCATCCACTTCTTCAGCACCAAGCTGGGCGGCTTCCCCCTCAATGTCGGGGCCTGGAGCCAGCGGCTCTGACACCATGTTGGCGGCACCGAGATCCTCTGCTTCACTGGTCAGAGAACCCGGATCATCTTCCGGAGCATAAACAACAGGGGTTTTACGGTTCTTTACTGGAGAGGAACGCATCAACACGGCAAGGCCGGCAGCAGCCTCCTGAAGCTCGTCAAAATATTCGCCTTCCCTCTTCTTTTCTCCGCCCTCGTCATCAGCCACAAACTCCGCTGCAACCCGGTTCTCAACCTCTGGCGCGTCGCTGCTAGGCAAAACGTCTTCTACGACAGAGGATGGGATTTCGTTTTCATTGATTGCCTCAGTGCTATCTTCAGCCGATGTTTGGCAAGCCTCATGGTCAAACAAATTCTCTCTGGAACGAGCCGCAAATCTCGCGTAAAGCATCCATGCAGCGAGCACGAGCAGTGCCCCAATGAGAATTATGTAAACGATCTTATCCATATCCAACTCAAGATCATCAAGAATTCTTAGATACTTTCAACCCTAAAATGTTGTTTCTTTTCCCTCTTCACAACGATTTATGAGCATTTATAACCGGGAATACATGAAAGAGAACCCGAGCGGCGCCTCTCCTGGGCATCCTTCCAGTTGGAGCGTGATCACTTGGTTGATCGTGATTAACTGCTCCGCCTATCTACTTTCGCTCCTAATTGATGTTCCTCCCAAGGAACCCATGGCGGATAGTTTGTCTCTCTCCCTAAGCGGAATTGCCTCCTTCAAGGTCTGGACGTTATTCACTTACCAATTCATTCACGGTCATCTTCTCCATGTTGCCGGGAATATGCTGATCCTTTTTTTTATCGGGCGGCTCTTGCTTCAGATGGCCTCTCCAAGGCAATTCATTGAGATCTATTTTGCCGGTGCAATTTTTGGAGGCGTTTCCCAACTGCTTTTTAATCTAGCGACCCGAGAAGATGGACTCATTATGGGTGCCTCAGGAGCCGCCATGGCTGTCTTGCTCGCTCTGGCAACACTGATTCCTAATCAGACCCTTAACTTTCTCCTCTTCTTCATCTTTCCCATTAAAATGAAGATGAAGCAGATCGTAATGATTGTCATCGTCATCGACGTTCTCGGCCTTCTCTTCGGATTCTTTGCATCGAGAGATGCGACAGGCAGCAGATCGGTCGTAGCTCACTTCGCCCATTTCGGAGGAATGTTGGCAGGATGGGCCTACATCAAGCTCTGGTTCACACGCTCCAAAAGAGCGCCAGCGAGCCGCAAGCGCAACCAGACCCTTATGGAACGCTTCGGAATACGCCGCATCAAAAACGCCCAAATAAGTGACCAGAGCCATAAGCATTCATCCAACCCAGAACCTTTTGTCAGCGCCGATGTCGATGCTATTCTTGATAAGATAAATGACCAAGGTTTTCAGAGTCTTAGCAAGGAAGAGCAAAAGCTTCTCGAAAAATCGAGCAACCGATTGTCGAAGAGACTCGATAAAGATCAGTGAATATGACGCACGACGTAGCCCAATCCCAGGCTCGCAAAAAAGCCGGCAAAGTTATTGATCTGAGATGGCTCGTCTGGATCATCGCCTTTGTATCGATGATCTCATTGATCACTGCCTCCGCAAAACTTGGTGCAGAAATGGCTCGCCAGAGGCTTCCCGAAAAAAACGGGACAACCGATTCAGCAACCCGTCCCGAAATCGTGACTCTGGGTTTGGGCGACTCCCCCATCTTCCTTGCAGACAGTCCTGAAACTGTGAGGCGTTTCTTTTCGGAGCATCCAACGGCAACCTCTCGCTCCGGCGCCGACCTAAACGGGTGGGATATCCGCAGACTTCAGAGTAAAGTTCAGATCGCGATTCTCGGGACAGAGGCCGAAGCAGTTGAGGTGAGAATCTCTTCAGGTGCGATTGCCGGAACGGCTTACTGGGTTCATCACAGCCAACTACCTGACACTGGGGTGTTTGATCCCATTATCTCACCCATCCCAGGAGCAGCTTCCCAACTCAAAAAGTAGTTTTAGACATTTTGCGATAATTTTTGTTTGTTTGGAGCCCTTAAATACCTAAGCTGGTCATTATGCTGGAGTTGGCAGTACTGGGCAGTGGAAGCTCAGGAAACAGTGCACTTGTTTGTCTCGGAGAAACCCGGATCCTAATCGATGCCGGACTCTCCGCTCGCCAGCTATGCTTACGACTGGAAAATCTCGGTGTCGCTCCCGACCAACTAAGTGCCATTGTTTTGACCCACGAGCACGGCGATCATACCAGGGGGATTGATGTTTTCTGCCGGAAACGTTCCATCCCTATCTATGGCACGACACATACCTGTGCCATCGTCAGAGAAAACGTAAAATCTGAAGTCCCCTGGCACCATTTCGAGGCTGGAGATGATTTCGTGATTGAAGGGGTTAACGTCGAGAGCTTTTCAGTTCCCCATGATGCTGTGGATCCCGTTGGCTTCATCTTTCGCTGCAACAAAAGCAGCGTTGGGGTTGTCAGTGACGTTGGTCACGTTACACGCATGATTATCGATCGCCTCAAAGGCGTTAATACTCTTTTTATTGAGTCTAACTACGATGAAGTGATGCTACAGAATGATACGCATCGCCCGTGGTCGACAAAGCAGCGCATCAGCAACCGCCATGGCCATCTCTCAAATGATCAGGCGGCAGGACTTGTAAGCGCGGTGGCGTCCTCGGATCTTACTCGAGTCATACTGGGTCATCTCAGCAGCGACTGCAACGCTCCCGATCTCGCGCGCCGAGTCATCCTGAAGAAGCTTGAATCCGACGGATATCCTAACGTTCAGGTCGAGTGCGCTATGCGAAAAGATCCTCTGCCACTATGCAAAACAGCCTTAGAATCATCCGATCCTGCCGAAAACGCTTCTGAGCACATTAGCGAAGAAAAACCTGCTAAACCCGATCAGGTGTGCGACTCTACCATTGTCTCAGCTGACACTCCGCAAGTCTCTGTCGAAGAATGGAGCCAGACCGAGTGGGCATTCTAAGCCCCGGCTGAACACTCTTCTGCCAACCCCGGCCATGACTGTGCTGAAACCGTCTTTTGAAGAATTCTCGACACTAACCGCCAGCGGAAATATGATTCCGGTCTGGACGGAGCTTGCTGCCGACTATGAGACTCCGATTTCCGCTTTCCAAAAACTAAGCGAGGGTCATACCGAGCCATGCTTTCTGCTGGAATCGGCAGAGAATAGTGAGCAGATAGGTCGTTTCTCGTTTCTCGGAACCGATCCCCGCCTTGAAATCCGCTCGACCGGACGGGAGATCTCAGTTCGAGATAAGGGGGCTTCAAGCTTCGAAACTCGCCTTCTCCCGGAGTCTGACGGAGATCCTATGCACGAGGTGGAAAGGCTGATGGCACCCTTCAAACCGGTTGAAGTAGAGGGGCTCCCTGTTTTTACCGGAGGTGCGGTGGGATTTCTCGGCTACGACATGGTGCGATTTTTCGAAACCACCGTTCCCGGGCCTCCTGATGACGGCCTCGGCCTACCCGACATGGTCTTTCTGGTTACTGACAGTCTTGTCATCTTTGATCACCGGTTCCGTAAGCTTCAGGTAGTGGCTAATATCTGTACTGACGATTTCGACACCATCGAAGCGGCCTACGAAGCCGGTCGAACTAGAATCAAGACGATAATCACCCGACTATCTAAACCACAATCGGTTGCCCCCTTCTCACTCATGGAAGAGCCTGAAAATGCAGGCGTAATCGATAGCAACACCACGCAGGAGGAGTACGAAGGCATGGTGCGTAAAGCGAAAGATTATATACTGGCTGGAGACATCTTTCAGGTCGTGCCCTCTCAGCGATTTGAAACGGACTATCGAGGCCGTCCAATTGATCTCTACCGCGCGCTTCGACACGTGAATCCCTCTCCCTACATGTTCTGCCTTCAATTTGGCGACGAATTCTCTCTTGTAGGCAGCTCACCAGAGGTCCACGTCCAAACTATCGATGGGAATATTAAAATTCGACCCATCGCAGGCACCCGCTGGAGAGGGAAAACCCCGGAAGAAGATCAGACATTGGCAGAAGACCTGCTCGCTGATCCTAAGGAACGTGCTGAACACGTCATGCTAATCGACCTCGCACGCAACGATGTTGGAAGAGTCGCGGAGTTTGAATCCGTCCAAGTCGATGAAATGATGATCATCGAGCGCTACAGCCACGTCATGCACATCGTTTCAAATGTCGTCGGAAAGCTGAAATCGGACCAAAGCGCTTACGACGTCATGAGGGCGACATTCCCCGCAGGCACGGTCAGCGGCAGTCCCAAAGTCCGAGCGATGCAAATCATTGATGAAATGGAAAAATCGAAACGCGGTCCTTACTCAGGCGCAGTCGGCTACTTCGGTTTTGATGGTAATCATGACAGCTGCATTGCACTGCGCACCGTGGTATTGGCAAACCAAAAAGCCTATGTTCAGGCTGGCGCTGGAGTTGTTGCCGACTCCATTCCTGAAAATGAGTTCCATGAGACCGTCAATAAGGCGAAAGGAATGATGAGAGCGATAGAACGGGCAAAACTCTTGAAGTAATCCGAGTCTTTCCCATCGGCTCTCTAAGGGGACAAAAGACTCAAGGATCACAGGTCCCCGTCCGCTTCCAGCTTCCTTAGTTGAAGTGTATCGATAATTTTGTCGTCTGCCAACGCGTTGGTGATAACTACAAGCCAAGTGCCTACCTCGACCCATTCCTTGCTGCGGAGACAATCCATCGCTGACTGGATCGTTTCTTCCGGATTTTCGGAGAACTCAATCAGGAACGGTTCGACCCCCCATGGAAGCAACAACTGACGAAATATCGATTCGTCATCGGTGAACGCAAAGATCGGTATGCCATGAGGACGCAGCGCCCCAAGAACGTAGGGCAGAAATCCGCTTCGACTGAAGACCACGATACCAGATTCACCAAGCTCCTGGGCAAGGACCGAAGCCGAACGCAGCATCATCGCCTTGGGTTCCTTTAAAACGATCCGTTCATTCAGCGCCTGACTCACCGAAGGTTCAATACTTCCAATGATGTCTTTAAAAACTTGAACCGACTCGAGCGGGTAAGCACCCGTTGTCGTCTCCCCCGATAACATAACAGCATCCGCCTGTTCTCGTATGGCATGAGAAACGTCAGACACCTCCGCGCGCGTTGGCATGGGTGAATGGATCATGGACTCCAGCATGTGGGTCGCGATAATCACCGGCTTACCCTCAGCGTGGCAGGTTTTAATGAGTTGGGACTGAACCAGGGGGAGACGGTGATAGTCTATCTCGATTCCGAGATCTCCTCTGGCGACCATCACGCCGTCAGCTTCTCGAACAATGTGCTCCATGTTGCGTACGCCCGCCTGATCCTCGATCTTGGCAATGATCCGGGCCGGTGAGCCGAGGCTATCGAGATAACCGCGCAGGATCTTGACGTCATCGGATTCGCGAACAAAAGAAAGGGCGACAAAGTCAATCCCGGCTTCCACACCCGCCTGCAAATCTTCTTTGTCTTTTTTGGTCAGCGCTGGAAGCTTAACCTGAATCCCGGGCAGATTAATGTGACGCCTAGAGGTCAATTCTCCCGGGGTCAAAGCCTCAAATCGAATACGGACATCGTCTTTGGCAGTCACCTTGAGTTGGATCAGCCCACTATCAACAAGCACGGTATCACCGATATTCACCTCAGCAGGAAGTCCCTCATAATTAATTGAGACTGAATTCACATCAGAACTCGCCACGACACCCTCCACGTGAAACTCGATCTCCGAGCCACATTCCAACTGAATAGGTGACTCTACTACTCCAGTACGAATCTCCGGCCCCTTCACATCCATCATTACAGCGACATGCCGACCAACTTCCTCAGAGACCTCTCTCACGAACCACATGGCATCGGCGACCCACTGGTGCGAGGCATGAGCCATATTCAATCTCAGAATATCAACCCCTGAACGAATCAACTTCGCCAGCATTTCCTTTGATTGCGTGGCGGGTCCAAGTGTTGCAATGATTTTGGTGTGTCGGTAGTCTTTCAAAATGAACTTAAGTCCTAACAAAGGAGCAGATTCCGGACCAGAACGCACCACTCACTTTTCGCAATTCTCCACTTAGCCCAACTCAATAGGGAGAGCAAGTGCCTGATCGCCGATCACATATACGTGATCCGATTTTTCGAGACATCCCCTCGTCGGTTTGCTATTGAATCTTTTCATGAAGCATTCCTTTTTGGCATTTGCTATTTCTTTGCTACTCATCGGCAGTTCAATGGCGCGAACTTGGACAAGTTCAGATGGATCTAGAACATTTGAGGGTGAAATTCGTTCCTACGATGAGGGTACGAAAACCGTTTCAGTTCAGTCCTCCGGTCGCGTCCTTACCTTCACCGAAGACAAACTATCCGAGAAGGACCTTGTCTACCTCAAAGAATGGAAGGCATCCAAGGACGCTCCTGATCCATTGGAGACGGTGAGCGCCTCCGTTGTTGGAAAAGAAGTTTTAAAGACAAAGCTGCACCGCCTCGATGGTAAACGCTATCGTAGCGCGGAAATGGAGAAAGCCCCGGAGTTTTACATCCTTTATTACTCGGCATCTTGGTGAGGCCCATGCCGATCTTCAGCTCCACAGTTGGTGGAGAAATATAACTCATCGATAGCCGATAATCCGAAAGTAGAAATGATACACATTTCGCGAGATTCGGATGAGGACGCGGCCGAGCAGTGGGCCGCCGATGCCGGCTTCCCCTGGCTTACCGTAGTTCCCGGAGACGTTGAACGTTCTAAATTAATGAAATACCGAACTTCCAATGCTGTCCCTTTTTATACCATGGTGGACAGCTCCGGAGAGGTCGTAGCGACGGGATCATCCGCCATTTTCAACAAGGTTGACTCCCTTGAGTAGAGTATCGAGACCCGATTAACTTCTAAACAATGGTAAAAGGCCCGGAATTTCCGGGCCTTTCTGTGTCAGTAATTACGGTTGGACCTCGAGCTGGGTTCCCTTCCAAAGGTTAAAATCGTCTCCAAACTGGCCGAGAAAGGTTGGGCCAAGAGCTCTCAAAAATACCAGCATCGGAAGCAGAAGGACAGTCCCTAGATAGGGAATAGCAAGAAGGAGACCGCCGATACAGCATGTGAGAAGAACAAAGGCAAAAATAACAATACTCCATGCGAATCCAAGGAGCATCATCCAAAGAAAGTAAGCGATGAAGCTGCCGACATTCTGAGAGTGTAGGGATAGAAAAACTCGCCAAGCATCAGTGGTTTTAAGGCGGCGCAGATACATCAGCGGAATCACAAAATCCTCCAGCAAGCGCGCGATGTAGGCGAAACCCACTCCCAACAAGAAAACAAAGCCTACGAATCCAGCGCCATAGCCAATCAGTGGCCCAGTCCAGACAAAATCGCTGGCGTCTAACTGAAGATAGATCAACCAACCAAGCCCCCCGATCGCGCCCCCGAAGACAAAAAAAGCAATCAAAGAAAAGACAAGGCTCCAAAGGAATAATGAATTACCCTCAATCCGAAACTCTTTCCAAGGCTGTCCGACAAGCGCACGATTGTTGACCACATTATCTAGGAGCATAAACTTTCCTCGAGACTGAACCCAGGTGAGGACTATCGTGACCACCACAATAAACGAAGCGACGATCACCCCGACACCGACGATCCATTCCAAGTTCTCCATGACCCAGTTCTTGGTTTCCCTAAAAGCCTCCTGAATTTCAGGATCGTCAGTATCCCCCGCTCCACCCGTTCCGCCCGTCCCCTGAGATGCACCTGACACGAGAGTTGCTAGCCAGGCCGTGAATCCAAGAACGAACCACTTCCCGATATCAAAGGGATTAAAAAGTATTTGTTTCATTCGCCACCACGAAATTGAAGTGGGCACCGTGTATCTAATTGAAGGCGATTCCATTATATTAAGCGATAATTTATCTTTAGCGCGTCCCCATTACAAACTGACTTTTAATTTGTAGCAGATTTCCATCCCTAAGTCTGACCCTGCGGTAAAAATTCACGTATCTTGACTTAGGGATGGGAACCGCCAAAATCAGAAACATGTCAAGATACCCCAATTTGATGCTCCGGTGGATTCTCCCTATTTTTGCGGCGCTTTCTTTGATCACCAACACTGACGCCGATGAGGACACAACAGTCTTTTGCCTTGTTTCTCACCAGACTTCCCACGGATTCGGGAAACATGAATACGCTGCCGGCTGCCGACTCATTGGACAATGGCTTACCGAAGCCTACCCGGAACGGACTATCGAGACACGCTACTCAATCGATTGGCCTACTAATCCCGACGCTTTTTTTAAGGACGCCGACTCCGTCGTGTTTTTCTGCAGTGGTAAAACACGGCACGTGGTAAACAATCATGTTCCGGAGTTTGATAAGGTCATGCGAACCGGGGCCGGACTCGCCTGCCTGCATTATGCGGTTCACGTCAACATAGGCCCCTCAGCCAAAGGTATGCTGGCCTGGTTAGGAGGATATTTTGAAGATAACTGGTCAGTAAACCCTCATTGGATTGCAGGCTTCGACACGTTTGAAAATCACCCAACCGCCAGGGGTTTGAAGCCGTTTGAAGTCGATGACGAATGGTATTTTCACATGCGATTTGTCGGAGCCGAGAAGGGCATCATACCCGTCCTTTCAACCGCCCCACCAGAATCTACCATGGCGAGAAAAGATGGTCCTGTTTCCGGAAATCCAACGGTGAGGAAAGCAGTCGCTGCCGGAGAACCCCAGCACGTCGCATGGGCTTACCAGCGAGCAGAGGACTACAACAACGGTCGTGGTTTCGGTTTCACTGGGTTGCACTACCACTGGAACTTTGAAAACGACAACTTTCGTAAGACGGTCCTCAATGGCGTTGCGTGGACAGCCGGTCTAGAAATCCCAGAGACGGGCATAATAACCGAAAAGCCGACCCGCGCTTTCTTGGAATCTAATATCGTGAAATACGGAGGTGAGCAGGACAAGAATGCTCCACCGAAAAAGAAGCGGTGACTCTTTAGAGATTAACAATCCCGGAAGAGAACCTTCCGTGACAACATTTGCTCCCCGTTAAATCGAAACCACGCCCGGAAAGCTTTTCCCTGAAGCATCTCTGGCAGCCAATAGCGGTCATCGGCCCACATGCGATCGTAGGGAATTTCATCAAAGTGAAACCACTCAGGCTTTGCCTCGCGTGTCTCGGTCGGCTCTCCATCAAACCCCTCGCTCTGAAACACCGTGCAATGGAGTTTAAGCCCATCAACGAAGTCAAAATGCAGTTCCCCCATCTCCCGGAGGTTTTTCGGAGTCACGTGTAATTCCTCCTGCACTTCCCGAATAGCGGCCTCCTCGGCCGTCTCACCGTGCTCGAGTTTCCCGCCCGGCCCGTTAATCTTTCCTGCGCCTAGACCCGTTTTCTTGTGGATCAGGAGAACTTCCTTTCCCCGCGTAATAAAAACAAGGTTCGCCACCATATTCGGCTCCCAAGGTTCAGGGAAATCAGTCAGAGACATAGTAGGCTCCATGATCTAGTCGGCTGAACCAGCCCCAGATTGAAAGGCCTCCATTCCCTCACAGGTGCACACAAGGTTGCGATCCCCAAAGACGTTATCAATACGACCCACCGGAGGCCAATACTTCGACTCTCTCACCCAATCCAGCGGGTAAGCCGCGTCTTCCCGCGAATAGGCGTGCTCCCACTCATCGGCCAAGAGAATCGCTGCCGTGTGAGGCGCGTTTTTTAGTACATTGTCACAGGCATCCACGTCACCATTCGCTACAGCAGTAATTTCCCCATGAATTTGAATCATGGCGTCACAGAAGCGATCAAGCTCGGCTTTGGACTCGCTCTCGGTGGGTTCGATCATTAGAGTTCCGGGCACCGGCCAGGACATCGTGGGAGCATGAAATCCGAAATCAATCAAACGCTTGGCCACGTCCTCAACGTCGATTCCTGCGTTTTCCTTGAAGGAGCGTAGGTCGATTATACACTCGTGCGCCACTCGCCCCGTCGCTCCCTTGTAAAGGACGGGAAAGAAATCATCGAGCCGGCCCGCCATGTAATTAGCGTTAAGTATCGCAACTTCAGTCGCATCCTTGAGCCGCTGCCCCATCATTGCGATATACATCCACGAAATCGTAAGAATACTGGCGCTACCGAACGGAGCCGCACTGACCGCATGGGTGGGGTTTTCGGGCCACTCTAGATGCCCCGGGAGATACGGTGACAGATGCTCTCCAACTCCAATAGGTCCGACTCCAGGCCCACCACCTCCATGTGGAATGCAAAAAGTCTTATGCAGATTGAGGTGGCACACATCGGCTCCAATGCGACCCGGAGAACAAAGGCCTACCTGCGCATTCATATTCGCTCCATCCATGTAAACCTGCCCACCATTTCGGTGGATTACTTCACAGATGTTGACGATACCTTCTTCGAAAACTCCATGAGTCGACGGGTAGGTGATCATCAACGCGCCAAGCTCCTTGCCGTGTTCCTCAGCCTTCTGCTTCACATCTGACAGGTCAATGTTGCCATCTTCGTCACAGGCCACCGGCACCACCTTAAAACCAGCCATCACCGCACTGGCTGGGTTTGTCCCGTGGGCGGACATTGGAATTAAGCAAATATCTCTTTCACCTTCGCTACGAGCTTCATGGAATCGTTTGATCGCAATTAGACCTGCATACTCACCCTGTGATCCAGCATTTGGCTGAACGCTTACCGAATGGAAACCAGTGATATCGGCAAGCCATCTCTCCAATTCCCTGATCATTGATCGGTAGCCACCAACTTGCCCAAGTGGTGCAAAGGGGTGCATCCCACCAACCGTGTCCCAACTCATTGGCATCATCTCAGCCGCCGCGTTGAGTTTCATTGTACATGATCCGAGCGGAATCATACTGCGGTTTAGGGCAATATCCTTTTCTTCAAGACGACTGATGTAGCGCATCATGTCCGTCTCAGTGTGAAAGCGATTAAACACAGCTTGATCGAGGAATTCACTCTGCCGCCGAAACACATCTAAATACTTTACCTCCACAGGTGAGCCCGAAGCTTCGAAACCAAACAACTTGAAGACCTGAGTCCACGCCCCGCTCTCGATGAGGACCTCATCGAAGGAGATGCCCAGTTTACCGGGCAAATCCTCACGCAAATTCACGCCCGACTGCCGTGACTTTGAGATCAACTCATTACGAACTCCCTCGTCGACCTGAACAACAACAGTGTCGAATCGAACTTCACCGACCACACTGAAACCTCCAGTTTTAGCAGCATCGGCAAACACTGCTGTCACCGACGCAATTTTCTGAGCGATGCGAATCAGGCCTTCGCGCCCGTGATAAGCAGCGTAGAAACCGGCCATCACCGCCAGTAAAACTTGAGCAGTGCAAATATTCGAAGTCGCTTTTTCCCTGCGAATGTGTTGCTCCCTTGTCTGGAGAGAAAGCCGCAGTCCCGGCTTGCCCGAGGCGTCGACCGAAACACCGACGAGTCGCCCGGGCAACCGCCGTTTCAGTTTGTTTGAACAAGCCATGTAAGCCGCATGAGGACCGCCAAAACCAAGCGGAACGCCAAATCGCTGTGCGCTTCCAACGACCACGTCAGCTCCCCATTCACCGGGCGGCTTCAAGAGACAGAGTGCCAAAAGATCTGCCGCGACGATCACTTGGCCTTTGGCCTTATGGCACCGATCCACCAAAGAAGAATAGTCCTTCACCACACCCTCGTTGCCCGGATACTGCAACAGTAGTCCAATCAACTCCGAACCGGCGGCCTCGAAATCAAAATCATCGGCGTCACCGATAACAAGCTCAACTCCGATCGGTTCAGCTCGGGTTTTCAAAATCTCGATGGTTTGAGAAAAACAATCACTGCTTACGAAAAATATCTTTCCCTTCGGATTCGATGCTGCCGACAATGCCATGGCTTCCGCCGCAGCAGTTCCTTCATCGAGGAGCGAAGCATTCGCGACTGGCATCCCGGTCAATTCACAGATCAGTGTTTGGAAGTTTAACAAAGCTTCGAGCCGTCCTTGCGAAATTTCCGCCTGATACGGAGTGTAAGCGGTATACCAGCCTGGGTTCTCAAGAATATTCCGCTGGATAACGGGTGGAGTGATTGTGCCGTAATACCCTCGGCCAATAAAGCTGTCCACCACCTCATTTTCAGAAAAGATAGACTCTAAACGGTCTAGAGCCTGCCTTTCATTGAGGGCAGGAGGAAGCGGGAGAACCGGCTCATCAGGAAGCGTCTCCGGCACCACTTCAGCCGTGAGCTGGCTGATAGAATCGCAGCCCAGTGAGCCCAGCATTTCAGCCTGCTCTTCCAGAGTTGGCCCGATATGCCGAAAAGCAAAAGATGGGTCGGATTCAGGAAATAGTCTCACGGTATGCAGCAGCGTTCATCAACCCCTCGACTTCGCCAGCGTCGGCCAGTCTTACCTTGATCATCCAGCCTTCTCCGTAGGGATCCTCATTGACTGGTTCCGGACCCTCAGCGAGAGCCCCGTTTACTTCGACGATTTCCCCACTCACAGGAGCATAGATGTCGTTCGCTGCCTTCACAGACTCAACCACCGCGATTGCTTCACCCTTGCTGACAGATGTCCCCACTTCCGGAAGTTCCAAATAGACAACGTCAGTCAACTCCGCTTGAGCGTGGTCACTGATACCAACCACAGCAGCCTCTGGGATGGCAGGGTCAACCCATTCGTGGGATTCCGAAAAATAGAGGTGGTCGGGAACATTCATCTACGGAAAGCAACAATACTAAAATTACGCTTCTGACAACTAAGTTTTCCTAAATAAACGGTTTTTTCACGATTTCAGCGGGAAATGCGCGCTCCCGCACTGTTACAGAAACCCGCGTCCCTGGTCGACAATCCTCCGCATCGAGGTAAGCTAATCCGATTCCTCTTCCCAGTGAAGGGGACAAAGAACCACTGCAAAGTTTACCCAGGACGATTTTTCCATCAGGATCACGAACTTCGTAACCATGCCGGATCGGCGGAGCTTTCCCAGTCATAGCGATCGCGGCTAAATGCTGCTTGAGTCCCTCTTTTTTCTGAGAAACGATCACGTCCCTTCCTACAAAGTCCGTGTCTTTATCGAGCTTAACAAAAGAACCGAGCCCGGCCTCAAGCGGCGTGTGTTCCGCATCAAGATCAGAACCATTAAGCGGGTAGCACTTCTCCAACCGCAAGGTGTCCCGCGCTCCGAGACCCGCCGGACTGACTCCCTCGTCAACAAATCGGTCAAACCACGGACCGATAGCATCCACAGGAGCGAACAATTCGAAGCCGTCCTCACCGGTATAACCCGTCCGACATACGACGACGCCGTCCTCGTATTCCGAAATACCGTTTCGCTTCGGCAAGGGGCGGTCCAATTCCATTCGATTCCACGCAGCAGTCACCGCCGGCCCCTGCACGGCAACGGCGCCGAAGTCCATGCTTCGATCAACAAAGCCTATCCCAGACACAAGATGACTCTCAAGCCAATCTCGATCTTCTTCAATCTTTGCAGCATTTACGACGAGAAAAAAACGATCTGAACTAATGCGATAAGCAATAAGATCATCAATAACTCCTCCACTTGGGTTCAGCATGAGCGTATATTGCCCTTCCCCATCGCTCAGCGAATTAAGGTCATTGGTCAGCAAGCCATTGAGCCAAGTGACGGCCTCCGCGCCAACGACCTCAAACTCACCCATGTGAGAAATATCAAATATTCCTCCACTCTCTCTAACAGCTTTGTGCTCGGCGACGATACCACAATACTGTATGGGCATGTTCCAACCGGCAAAGGGAGCCATACGGGCCCCGAGTTCCAAGTGGCGAACATGAAGCGGAGAGGAAATCATTTACGAGACGTTCAACGGCCCCGCCCGGAAGTCAACGCCACAGGTGATCCACTTCGCTTCATTTACAATCGTATAAAGATGATATTTGAATTCCTTCAATTCCCCACCACCTTCAAGCATGATCCACGATTTAGGTAATCGTATACTAGACCGATTAGAGCCCTCCTTGGGGCGATTCGCTCTCCCCCAAATCCTTCGCTGGATTGCTGGGTTTCAGGCCATGTCTTGGGGACTCAGCCTCTTTTCCAAGGAATACCTTGAGCTGATTGCTTTCAATCGCAGCGCTATTCTGGAAGGCCAGATTTGGCGACTTTTCTCGTGGGTATTAAGCCCCGTGATCGATGGCAACTCTCCAATCGCAATTTTTATCGTCTTGATCGCGCTCCTCTTCATGTTCTTCATCAGCGACAGCCTTGAAAGTCACTGGGGTGCTTTTCGTCTCAACATTTATGTTATTGCCACGATTCTCCTCCTAGCTTTCGTAGGATTCCTACCCATGGACCCGAGATTGTTTGGCATCCTTAATGGTACATTCTACTCCGTGGTATTTCTCGCTTTTGCCGCCCTCTTTCCTAATCACATTATCCATTTAATGATGGTCATCCCCATCAAAGCGAAATGGCTTGGATGGGCGAACGTCCTTCTTTTATTCTCTTCAGTGCTGAGCAGCCAATCCTTCTGGGTCGCCCTCGCTGTTTTAACTGGAATGGCTCCTTACCTTCTAGCTTTCGTTCCTGCGTTCATCGACGGTGCAAAACAGAACACCGAAGCGGCCGTGCGTCGCCACAAGTTCCAACAATCCTCGACTACTGACGGCGAAGCCTTCCACTTTTGTGAGTCCTGTGAAGCAACGGAGATTACCCACCCCAAGCGAGAATTTCGGGTGACGGCTGATGGCCGAGAACTCTGCTGTGAATGCCGAATTGAAGAGGCACAGCAAGCGAAATCTTAGATGTCTGCGCACTCGGTCTCGTAAACCTCACGATCACGATTCTTTGTCAATCGGTAGATGCCATAACCGAGGCAGATCAGGCCGAACACGATCAGAGCGAGATAAATATAAGTCCAATCCATGGACGCACTCGTTCCCACTTCTATCACTTCAGAAGCCGCTGAACTTCTACCGTTTTCATCAACCATGAAAACACGGATTGCATAACTGGTAGCAGGGCTAAGATCGAGGATCCTGCCTTTTAAAAGCCGACCAACGCGTTCCATTTCAACAGCCTCGTGAGGCATCCACATCGCCACCGGGCCTACTCCACCCTCTGCAAAAAACATACCTAACACCTCCACTTCGAAAGTGCACTTTTCTGAATCACGCGGTGCTGTCCAGCCGATCGTAATCTCGTTACTTTCCACTGAAAATAACGATAGATCTTCCGGGCGACGCAAACTTTCTTGAACCTTCCTCACCTTCATAGTGGGCGCCGCCAACTCCGAAGGCGCCGTCATCTCAGCAGCAAATTCTTCGCTCAACGGCTCCCCCTTTTGTGAATCCATTTCGGAATCCTCATTCAATTGCTCAATTAATGGCTCCAGTGACACATCCGAAAGCGCTTCCTCTGCGCTTCCGCGCGATGGTGCAGGCTCAACGAGCGAGGGTCTTGGTATGCCGGAGCTTAACCTCAACCCTTTCAGCGGAGAGGTCACAGAAGGCCACTCACTTCCTGAAGTGGTTGCCATCCCTTCCGGTTTGATGACATTGCCAAGCAATCGCGTAGAAATTGACTGACCATTTGCCGACACTTTCATCAAGACATCCACTGGCCCTCGAAACTTTTGTGTTGGATAAAGCCCCAGTGAAAGATCAACTGATGACATCGGCGTCAGGGTCGAACTAGGTTGGTTGAGAAGGCGAAATGGCTCCGGAATATGAAACTCCAGTGGAACCGGCAGCCCTCCAATGTTGGAGACAGTAATTTGCCTCTCCACAGATCTTCCGCCCTGCACCTTTCCAAAATTGATTACCTCAGCTGAGAGGGCATTCTGGACCGTCAGCTCGATTCTTCCGGGCGCTACACTCGATACCACCTTTGCTGTTTGACTATCGCCGGCCTTGGTTAGGAACTGAACAGCCCCGTCAAACGGTGCCAGATCGGGCCTCGGAAGGCTTACTGGGATAAGGGTCTCCTTACCCGGCGCCAGAAGGTAATCTTCTTTAAGGCTCCCTTCCAATCGAGCGCTAGCAGCAGTAATGACCCGGATAGGCTTAGAGCTGCGATTAACAAGAATCAATTCGCCCTCCCGCTGATTAGCTTCCTCATTCAGCACCAGTTCTAACTCCTGATTGACCAACTCAAAAGAGGGCCTGCCGATTCCCTCTAATTTTGTCGAGCCCCGACGACTCCGATTGAATCCCAAGACATAGGAAGTTACCCCGCTCTTCTCTGGGCGAAATGCAACTTTGATCGCTCGACGAGTGCCAGGGCCTATCTCCAACTTGCCGTCCGAAGGGCTCAGTATATGCCACGGCGCGCTAACAATCAGCTGGCGAGAAAAAGTTGCTTCACCGCTGTTCGCGACAACGATCTCTCTCAAAGACTCCTCACCAATCATCACCTCACCAAAATCCAGGCCCCCGGTTACAACGATTTCGGCTTTATGGTTAACAAGATCAATGTCATAGCGCACCGCAGCAGAGTAACGCCCACCGCGGTAGCGAACCGCGAAAGCGAATGTGTCCGATGTCGCGCCAGAGCTTGGATCGGCGAAGTAGGTCACCACTGCCTTGTTCCGCTCGCTAGGCTTACTCACCATCGACACAATTTTTCCAGCAGAGGGAAAGGTCCGAATCAGGAACTCAACCGTCGCCCCCGGAGTCTTGGAATCCGCCGCGATTTCGAAGCTGATTTCACGTCCCTTTAATGCCTCAACACGTCCTGCCTTAGGACTGGGCACGCCAATCTGATCCGAGGTCAGACCAGGCTCTCTTTTGTTTCGGTTAAAGAGCCCCCCTTCGCCAAAGACCTGCGCGTCAGCCGGTAGCCAAGATAAAGTCAGCGCCAAAGCCACAATCGCGGGCCAAGGCCTCAGGGAATTTGACTGATCCTGTAACCAAATTAAAACCATCTTCAACTGCCTCACGAACTCGGGTTGGGGACATCACACCGCTTATACTACACTTGCTTACGATTTTAATCGAGTGCGAACCCGAGCAACCTGCGGCGAATTAGATCCATTGCGAGACGGGTCGTTCTCAACTTAAAACTCTTGCGATCGCTAGGGCTAAAGTAACGCTTCACAAAGGTATCGCCGCCCTGACTTGCAATCCCCAGATAGACGGTCCCGACTGGCTTTTCCTCGGATCCGCCTCCGGGACCAGCGATTCCACTTACGGCGACGGCATAATCGGCACCACTTACCTGTAGACACCCCTCGGCCATTTGCTCAACTACGGGGCCACTTACCGCTCCGTGTTCCCTAATTAATTCTGGGTCCACACCCAGCACGGAGGCTTTAGCTTCATTCGAATAGGTGACAAAACCCGAAAGCAGCACCTTGCTGGATCCGGGCATATTGGTAATCGTGCTCGCGATTTCACCTCCGGTGCAACTTTCTGCCGTTGCGATGGTTTCGCCACGTTCTGTTAGCAAATCGACTAAGACCTTCTCCATTGGCTCTTCCGATTCAGCGACAATGTTTTCGCGGTATCTCCTCCTGACCTGTTCGGCGGCTTTCTCGACGGCACCTGACTCGCCGATCAACCTCACATCGACTTCACCCAGCCGAGCACAATAACCGAGCTCCACGCTGTCATCAGCTTCGAACAGCGGGTCCAATTCGCCTGCTATAGCGGACTCTCCTACACCGTAGATCCGAAAATTATGCCACACTCCGGGAGGCTTATCATCCTCTCGCAAATCAGCGATACGAGGAAAAACGAGATCCTTGAACATTGGCTTAAGTTCGCGCGGTGGGCCGGGCAAAAGAAAAAGATGGGGCGAGCCACCATCGGCAGGGAGATACAGTCCCGGGGCAGTCCCATGAGGATTGGTCAGCACCTCCGCCCCCTCAGGAACCATAGCCTGGCGATCGTTTGATTGATTCGGAACCAAGCCCCTAACCTTAAAAAAGGCGTTAACCTGCTCAAGCACCTCTTCTCTCAGATCTAATTTTAGTCCCAACAAACCGGCGACCACATCGCGGGTTACATCGTCACTCGTCGGACCGAGCCCTCCCGTTATCAAAATGACATCCGATCGCGGGAAAGCACTTTTCAGTGCGTCCTTTATGTCTTCCCCGTCTGGGATGGTGAGCTGCCGCTGTATTCGCAGTCCGAGCTTGAATAACTCCTGCCCAAAATAGCTGACATGCGTATTGACCACCTTGCCAAGAAGAAGCTCGGTGCCCGTATTGATGACCTCAATTCTCATGGCTCACTCCGAAGCGCTCTCCGAGGTGAATTTTAACTCCACTCTGGGAGCATCTGACCAAAGATCCTCGAGGGCATAGAAGTCGCGCTTCTCCTCGTGAAAAATGTGGACCACGACGTCCACATAGTCGATCACCAACCATTGGCTGGAGGCCTCACCCTCAGACGAACGCGGGCCTTCCCCAGTTTCCTTTTCAGTGTTGTGCCGGACGTCACGGCTGACAGCCTTGAGGTGAGGCAGAGATGTTGCCGAACAAATGACAAAGAAATCGGCCAATGAAGATATCCCGCGAAGATCAAGAACCTCTATCGCCTCGGCCTGGATTTCGTTCGCATGCTTGGCGCAGGCGGTTGCTAGTGTGAGTGAGTCGGACACAATGGTTTTGAATTGAGATTCATAAGGTGTCGATGATTGCGAAATTCGCAACGCCCAAATTCAAACGAACTTACTCCCTAGATTGAGAGTTCAAAGGCGCCTCACCCTGATATTTCTTACCCAGAAGGGAATTCCGTGATCCTGAATCGTGATGAGACCTTCCTTGGCCAACGCCTTGCTTTCCGGCTTGGCGCCAGCTAGATCAAAGTCTTGGATCATTGCGCCGTTCAATTCAACGGTGAGATGGCTCCCTTCCATGGTCACTTTCATGTGGTTCCATTCCCCTGCAGGCTTTCCAGCGTTCGCCGTCGCTCCCTTGGTTTTAATTACGCCGCCAAGGTCATGCGGCCCCATTTCACCATCATTCAGTTTCTCCGAGTCCTTAATCTGAACCTCAAATCCACTCGAGACAGGATCGCTTTTGTCAGCCACTCGAAAATAGAATCCCGAATTTCCGCCGGGCAGATGTTTGTATTCAAATTCGCAGATGAAATTCTCGTAGCTATCCTTAAGCCATATGTAGTGGTGATAACGCTTCCAGCCCTTTTCACCTTCCCGAGGCTCCAAATAGAGCGAGCCGTCCTTTTGTATGACCCAGTTCCCCTCAGTTTCCAACTTCGAAAGATCCGAGCCATCAAAAATGGTGACGAATTCTGCGGATTTTCTCTCAGGATCCTTCGCGGGGATCGTTTTAACCAAGGATACAAATAACAAGCAAAAGATCAGTGAACTTTTCATAGCGCTAAAGATAAGAGGAAAAATTTCCATCGCAAGCTAGCGATATTGTGTCAGTTTTTCCACAAGGACCCGTCACTTTCGATCAATGAGATTCTTTTACTCGGTAATTCTTTGTCTGGTTTTGACCGCGACATCTGCCCCTGTGCTCAATGCCCTAGGCAGTGAGCAGGCCCAGAAGGGTATTCAGGGGCTCGAGGCCCCTCCTCTCGGCGTCAAAAGCTGGATCCAGCTTCCACAAGGCAAGGAGACTCTAGATATCTTCGACTACCGGGGCAAAACCGTTGTTATGCTGCTCTTTCAGAACACCTGCGAAGCTTGCCACAAGCGGGCGTTCCCGACCTTAAAGATTTTGGCAGATAGGTTTGGCGACAGTGACAAAGTAGCCTTCCTCTCGATTCAAACGCCTTTTGAAGAATTTTCAGACAATACTGAGTCCAAGATCCAATCTGCAGCGGAAAAGTTTGGTCTCAAAATACCCTTCGGTCACCTTGTAAAAACTCCAGGCTTCCATTCCGTAAATACGGCTTACAAGACGGGAGGAACCCCGTGGTGGGTGATTGTTAATCCTGAGGGTAAGGTTGACTACAACGGGTTCTACCTCAATCCAGATGTAGCGGTGGAAAACCTTGAAAAAATTCTCGATGGAGAATCAATCAACTGATTTTGAGCGGCACCTTAGCGAAAGCGTCTAGTAATTCACACTAAGTCCGAAGTGGAACTTTCCGTCGTCTACTAGCGAAGCGCTAACCCCGCAATCAGTGAGCGCCCATCCGTAGGAAGCTCGTGCGAATCCAGAGTCTCCCAATCGGCAGCTGACTCCAAGACCCGCACCTGTTAAAGCTGGACTTGATTCGCCGGGGAGCGGATTGGTGATATCGAAAGCAGCGGTATCGATGAAGGCGAAAAAACGGAACGTGTCGTCAAGCGTATCGCAAAAATCGAGTGGTGGGGAAATCAGTTCTGCTGTTCCCAGAAAACCAGAGTCACCACGGATGATGCTTTCATCGAAGCCCCGAACAGTCGCGTATCCACCCCCCAAAATCTGCTCGGTTGCAGCAAGTCGGTGAGCTGTTGCTTTTCCGGATGCCCGAAGTCTGAATGAGAAATCGCGAGGAAGACTAATGCTCCGCTCAAACTCGCCAAAACCATACCAGTAATCTGATGTAGATCCGGTGCGGGCCACCATAAAGTTGCTGTCAACGTTATCCCCAAACATGCCACCTGGAGAGACGACAACCCCTAGAGTCACCCGGGTAAATCCATGACTATCAGGCACGCCAAACTCATAACTCCCTCGGAATTGCCCTACCTCAAGTTCGCTGGCGAACAGATTATCCCCCCCAAAAATCAAATCGGTATCGGTCGACTTATAGTCGAAAGCAAGTGTGAAGTGATGCTTCCAAGAGCGGTTAAATTTAGGACGTTCCAATGGGATTCGATAAGCTGTTGTCATTTGCTTGCTCAACCCCTTAACCCCCAAATTCCCCTGGTTGCGAGCCTCGCTGCTGACATGCGCTCCGCTAAAACGCAGGGTGTGTCGCCACGGCAGAAACGCTTGGTAAAACAGTGAGTGAGCCTGCAGAAACTTAAAATCTTCATCTGCCCCGAAATTGTAGCCAAAGGCGTGCTCAAGTCCTAACGGATTGCCAATATTAAAACCGAACGAGAACTCACTTTCTCCCGTAGATTTTAATCCGGTATTTGCAAACCCCGCGTAAGATGTGATTTGCTTTCGCTCCTCAATCTCTAAGCCAATGTCGGTCGTCCCATCCTCTTCGCCTTTTTCGTAGACAACTCTAACCTCCCGAATGGGGTTCTCATTTAGCCAATCAAGATCAGCTTCTACCATCCGACTGTTCACCCGATTTCCCGCATTCAACCGAAACTGTTGCAGAACGTAATCTTCCCTAGTGAGAACTGCTCCACTTACGGTCCGATTACCCAAAACCGCCTCGCGAACGACAACCTGGATGCGCCCTTGGGTGATGTTCTGCTCGGGAAAATAAACATCAACAAGCGGATAGTCACTCTTTCTCCACGCCTTCACGATGTTGTTCCCTAATTCTCCGAGCAGCGCCATTGATACCTCCCGGCCAAGGTATGGTTTCACAGCAGCCGTTATTGCCTCGGGGGCCGGCAACCTCGGGTCTATTACCACTCCCTCTCCACTCGGTTTCGCACCCTTCGTCACCTTGTCCTGATGCGAAATCAGCTCAATAGAAACAAAGCTGACTCCCAGCGACGAGCTATCTCCCGTTGGTTCATTCTCCCTCTGATCACTGACTGAACCTTTATTCTGACTCAAAGAGTCATCGCCTAAGATTTCGTTTCGCTCTCTCACAGCTCGCTCTAAAGGGCGATTTTGAGCCAGAAGGTCAACCGCACCAAAGGCCCAGAGGCTCAGAGCAGTCATTGAGACGCACATATTTGGCGGAACTACCATATTTTTAGACAATAGTGCTATTAGCCTCCCAACGCCAACGTCAGCTCGGAGAAGGCATCTTCTCCGAGAATCTCTGTCAGTAAAGCAAGGATTTGCGGCTCAACGGGTATTGGAACTGTCAACATAGAAACAGCACCATCCAATGAGGTTAACGGAATAAACATCGTCAACTCGAGCGCTCCGAGAAGCTCCTCGGCAGCTCCCGTGCGGAGGTTTTCAACAAGAACCGGCAACAAGTCTTCGGGTGGCAAATCCGCGAGATTAAGGCTCGTCACTCCGTCCTGCATAACAATGGCGAGGGAACTGGAAAACTGGATCGAACTAGCCAGTTCGATCCACGCACTTGACTCCAAATTGGTCATCAGTTCATCGATAACAATAACAGGAGGGTATCCGACGGAACCATCAAGCTTAAGCGGTGGAGACCCCTGTCCACCAGCCTGAATCACGGCCGCTTGCCCCAGAATAGTGGCCGTCGTTGTCAAAGCGGCGAAAGCACCCGGATTAGGAGACACCGAGAAATTACTCTCTACCGTCCCCGGGCTGAGATCATTGCTATCACTGGACTCTTGATTGCTCGCTGCTGCCGTCAGCAGTGCACCGACTGCGGCGGTATTTTCGCTGCTGGAAGCAGAGAACTCGAAGTTTGTGGTGGCGATCGTGGAAGAACCGAGAGTGATAGGAGTCCCAACTTGAAGGGGTCCTCCGAGGGTATTTAAGGTGTCGATTCCAGCGCCACCGTCGAAATAATTGGTCTTTCCGTTGTCGATCACATTAACCGTGTCGTTACCTGGCCCAAGAAGGAGCTGGACCACCTCGATCCCAGTGAAGTCGTAGGTCATATTGCGAGTGACGCTGTTGCTCGCAACATTGTATGTCTGGATTCCCTCAAGACCACTATCGTCCAGGATAAATGAATCAGAACCTGAATCACCGTTAATGCCGTCAACAGAACCTCCGCCCAGAAAGAGGAATGTATCGTCCCCTTCAAGTCCTTGTAATGACTCAAAGCTATCGAACGATGTGTCGTTAAATACTCCTGCATTCAAGCCATTAATCTGAAACTGGTCATTTCCCCCCGTGCCACTGAAAGTATCAAGGCCTGATCCACCAACCACCTTCTCAAGATTAGCCACTCCACCCACCTGAGTTGCGTCATTTTGACTGAAGTTGACGCCCACCGGGTCGGTGAAATTGGAGTAGTCGAGAACATCAATTCCAGCACCCCCATCGATCAAGGAAACATCTCCTCCGGGGGCTATGACGAATCGATCATCGCCACTACCTCCCTCAATCCTGCCCAAAAACGGCGCTTCTTCGTCGAGATTGATAGTGAAAGTGTCGTTACCTCCGCCACCTGACACTTCATCGAACCTTTCGAAGTCAATTCCGCTGATGGTGAAGGTCGTCTCGACGACCGTGTTTGGCGAAGAACCGCTGCTATTCTCACTTGGGAATTCTGCTTCTAAATTCGTGGAGACTCCGATTTCCTCATTAGTCGCAGAACCAATTAAGACATCATCGATGCCCCCTGAGTCACCGTATACACGCTCAACGTTTGTGAAAGTCACTCCCTCGAGGTTGAATATCCCCTCTACACTAACATCAATCCCGTCCATGCCTCCAACAAGATTCAACCCAGGCGCGTTGACCGATTTTGCCAACTCAATACCAGAGCCTCCCGCTAGGATGACCGGTTGTGGACTGCTAATTTGGCCCTCAACCTTAAGATCAGTTCCAGCCTGCAGATTTACCGGGCCGGAACTGCTCACATCGCCGACAAAGAGTGTGTTGTAGTTCTCAATAAAAATTCCACTTGAAGAAGGTGATTGGAACTGTCCGAGCAAATCAGCATTTACCAGATTCAAGGAACCCGAAGCGCCGCTCCCCAAATCGAAAAGCACCTGATCACCGGTCAAATGAGAGAGAATCACATCGCCTCCGTTAGACCGAAGCTCGATCTCGGTTGAAGAGTCGCCATTGATTAAGAAGTCGTTAGCCGCGTGGACTGCGTTAGTGTCATTGAAAACGATAGCCTTCCCTGTCCCCTGACCTAGTCCGGCAAGTTTGATGATACCCCCCGTATTCGCTACTTGGGAGCGATCTTCTAGGTCCGAGAGAAACGCGAGGCCATTACCATTCGCAGCAGTGGAGTGTCCCTCGATTGTGATGTCGCCACCTGTGGATAAGATTTGGGATTCTGCTACGGTTGTTCCATCGCCCACCGCATTGTAACCAACAATCTCGATATTCCCGGTATTAGTCGAAAGTATGGCGTCCTTCAAAAATATCCCGCGGGCCGTCGAGCCAGATCCCGTCTGAAGTTTTAACAGACCACTATTCGTCTGGAGGGTCGACTCACCGAGAGTCGACTGGCTATCACCAAGTTGAATGCGCTCTTTTGCATAGATTTCGAGACCACCAGATCCTTCAGATTTGAAGCTGACTGCCCCCTGAGTAAGGAACTCCGAATTAGCATAAAAGTTGAGCGAACTAGACGAGTTCCAGGAAACGTCGACACCATCAAAGACGCTAATAGTGCCGGGATCATGGCCAAAAATATCAGTCGTGACTGTAAGGTTTCCCAATTCAGAGGCTAAGAAATCACTAATATCACCCGCATAAAGTGTGTTTCTGGTGACCGGAGATGCGTTAATCGGATCTGTGTTATCTCCACCTTGGTAACCCGGCATCAGGTCGATATTGACTGGGTCGAAAAGAACTTGGCCCGTTTCTCCCATCGAAGCTCCGGCATCCACTGACCCAACAAACCCGGGAAAGGTCACTGACTTCTTTCCTGAGAGCTCAATAAAGCCTCCATCACCTCCGTAGACACCACCTCTTGCTTTAGCCGTCCCCTGGAAAAAAAGGTCCTTATCAGCAAAAGCAATGACCATTCCGCCATTTCCGGTGGCGAGCGAGCTCGCGCTTAAAACCGCTCCGCTACCAACGCTCGTTGTCGCAGCATTCTGATAGGCCACCTCTGCACCCCTCATGCCGCCACCGATTCGAATTTCACCACCGCCGGTAACACCATCGGCAACAATAAGACCATCCTCCAACACCTCTACCTGTTCGCCGGTTACTGCAACAGATCCACCGAACCCCGTGGTTCCCGAAACATCAATATGACCACCAACTTCGGCGAGGCCTCCTGAGCCGGCATCTACAACAACGCTTCCGCCTTCGCCGCTACGTGTTGCCTTAAGCATTCCGTTTACTTGGACTTGACCGGCCCCAGATCTAAGAAATATCTGACCCCCTTCGCGGGAAATCGAAGTTGCAACAACGCGCCCTTCGTTTTTAACCGCCATCCCATAGACATTGCCGCCGTGTGCTTTCAATTCGGCCACGTTGGCGTCAATCGTACCTTGATTGACGACTCCGCTGGCCGCCTCAGTTTCGGTTGCCGCCTCACCTTCGCTTGCCGCCCGCACGAAAACTCGTTCGGATCCCGATTCAGAAATCAAGACGTCATTACCGGAAACCAAACCCACCGTGCCATTCGCCGCATTTATCTTCCCCAAATTTTTTGTCTGAGCAGCCACCAGAAAAACATCGCCGTCAAACGCGAGAATGCTCCCTTCGTTGACGACGGTCGCCTGAGAAGAACCATGGAAACTCATATCACCGCCGCCAAGAAGGTCCTCATCGCTCATCTCGAGGGTCGAAGCCGTAAAGCCAGCAACATTAATGAAACCCTCGCTCCCGACGAGAACTCCATTTGAGTTGAGTAGGAAAACCCGGCCATTGGCGAAAAGGTTTCCATTAATGACTGAACGAGTGGATCCCGTCACACGATTTAGCGTTGCCGAATTAGGTCCCGGCTGGATGAACCGAGTCTTTTCACCGTCATTAATAGAAAATGTGTCCCAGTTAATGATCCCGTTCTGAGTCCCCTGGTGGACTTCGAGCGTCGTTCCTTGACTAACGAAGGAAATATCACCGGTCTGGACAATAGCTCCAGTTGGGTTTGCCATCAGCGGCACAGATCCAAAACCTAACGCTAGGCCTGAGGCTATAGCTCTCCCGAGCTTGCCGAGAGAGGAGGAATTTTGCATCTGAGGCTACCGGTCAATCCTGGGTTGGAAACTACTGATCCCCGTCAGCTTCTTCGTCGTTAGGGATAATTTCGACCTGCCCTTCCTTCACCTGAACATAGCCTTTGCCGTCCTTCACTACGACGGCGTAAAAAGTTCCACGCGCTGCGGCGACTCCGCTCGGCGTTCGAACTTTGAAGTCGATTTCATCAGCAGCATTTGGTTTGAGGAGCGCTCCCAGACTGCCGTCTTTCAAACTAATTGTGACGTCAACTGGCTGAACGTCTTCGTTCACCGTTTCAATAATCACTTCAGAATTTTCAGAAATTCGAATCGCCGATCTTGGGGTGATGACAATCACTGCTCTCGAATCCGCACCAGTTTTCACCGTGCTACCGACCACAACCTTATCACCTTTTTTAAGCGGTCTCGATACCCCGTTTGCCGTCACAGCCTGCACGTCACCAACTGCCACAGTGACATCACCACTTTCAGGATCCGCATTCACAGGAATCGCAAAGACGAGAGCCACGGACATAACTAATATCACTGCTTTTGACACGGCAGATTGGAGGTTGGCTATTTTTTTCATGGTTTCACCTCAAAAAGTGCTTTCGCTTTGGTATGATTTCAAATTGAAGTTTCAACTCAATCAGGTCCCGCGTTATAGACGAATAGGCTTGTTAACTGATTCAAACTTTTTGAATCTTTGTTTCAACCATGGCTCAGAAAGAAAACCGCCGCAGACTCCTGACTCTGCTCGTCACACCAGTGCTGACGGCCGGCCTTATGGCACTAATCTGGTCCACAGGGTTTGTCAGCGAACTCGAAAATGTGACAGTTGACCGGAGGTTTCGCGCTCGAGCAAGCACTGACCCGGCTCCAGATCCACGTATTGCATTGATCGGCATAGGCGATCATTCTCTGAAGAAAGCAGGGCGCTGGGAGGAATGGACGCGAAACATACATGGGGCGTTTGCTGATGCCTTGGGAGCAAGGCCTCCAAAAATTATCGCTTTTGACCTCTTCTTCTCAGAACCGAGCCGAGACCCGTCTCACGACGAGGCTTTCGCTTTTGCTCTTGAACTCCATCCCGGGGCTATCACGGGTATGAGGATCGACGAAACAACCGCTCGTATTGAGAATGACCCTCTCCCTCCTCCTTATCTTCAAGGCACACGACCCATCACGAATGTAACCGGCGATACATCGACCATGCTTCACGGCACAAGAGCCAACGCTCCAATTAGATTGCTCGCCGAGGTTGCGTGGACCGGATTTGTGAATTGCCCGGCTTCGAAATCAGATGGAATGCGACGAGCTATACCGTTGGTAGGCCTCGTACAGGACAATATCTACCCATCTCTGGTACTCCAGATCCTCATGCAGTTGGAGGGGGCTTCATCCGAAGACATTGAAGTCGTCATGGGAGATTCAATCAAAGTGCCAAAAATCAACGGGAGTTTCTGGGAAATACCCATTGATAAAAGCGGCGCCATGGCAATCAATTATCGCAATACGGAATTGCTAGAGATCACCGACTATGTAGCCACCATGGGCGAACTGGGGGGCTACCAAGAAACGGGCACTTGGCCGGCTGGTTACCCAACCCTAATCGATCAAATCGTCCTTGTTGGCCAAAGTGCAGAGGGCCTTCAGGACTTAGGACCCACTCCATATAGTGCGCGAGATCCATTATTCCGAGTGCAAGCAACCGCACTCAACAATATCCTCCAGAGCGACTACATCTCTGTAGCGCCAAAAGGCCCCTCAATTGTGGTCTGGCTTTTGGTCGCATGGCTAACTCTTTTCCTCCTGCGCAAAGCCCCCGTTGCCTTGGAAATGATTTTTCCGTTTCTGATCGTGGCTGCTTATGGCTTAGTCTCCTTTTACATCTTTAAATATCAGTCGCTCATCCTTCCATTTGTATTACCCGTTGCTGGCTTTATCCTGATCCACACCACTGCGATTGGCGACCGTCTTATCGCCGAATTGCAGGAGAAAAGATACATCAAAGGGGTCTTCGGCTCTTACGTTTCACCAGAAGTGGTGGAACAGATTGTCGATTCAGGAAAGTTGCCTGAGCTCGGAGGAGAAGAAGCTGATATCTCAATACTTTTCAGCGACATACAAGGTTTTTCTACTTTTTCCGAGCAACTTTCCCCGGTCGAACTAGTCGACCTGATGGTCGAGTATCTTTCAGAAATGACTGATATCATTACCGATGACGGGGGCACTTTGGATAAGTATATCGGCGATGCTATTGATGCCATGTATGGCGCCCCCCTTTTCCTCGACAACCACGCCTACGTTGCGGTCGTCTCCACGATCCGAATGCAGAAAAAGCAGATCGAACTGCAAGAGAAATGGAAGAGCGAGGGGCGCAAAGACCTTATCCAGAACATGCGAACCCGAATTGGGTTAAATACGGGCACTGCCGTTGTCGGCAATATGGGATCCGTCCGGCGTTTTAACTACACCATGATGGGTGATAGCGTAAATCTCGGCGCACGTTGCGAATCCGGGGCAAAATCCTACGGCGTCTACACGATGATCACCGATCGCACCAGAACCGCCGCGGTTTCAGCAAAGGATGACATTATTTATAGATACCTCGATCAAATTATAGTCAAGGGAAGAACCCAACCGGTTAAAGTCCATGAAGTGGTCGGCTTCAGGCGCGAGACTTCTTCTGCAACTCTCGATTGCCTTGATCTCTATGAGCAGGGCATCAACGCCTATCTTAAGTCGCAATGGAGCGAGGCAATCTCAAAATTTGAGCAAGCTGCAAAACTCGAACTCTTTCAGCCGAGCAAAAAGGACGGAATACTCACTAATCCATCAAGTGTAATGATCGATCGATGCAGGATTTACAAATCGTCGCCTCCACCCCTTGACTGGGACGGAGTGTTCCAAATGACTTCAAAATAATCTCACTGTGAGATTGATGGCTCTGCTACTCTCAGTCGCTCTGGTCGTCGCGTCGTGATTATTCAGTGCATTGTCCAAAATTTGCCACGGCAGTAGTTCCATGGCTGAATTTTCGATCACATCACTCCCTCAACGAGGCAGACTTTCAGTAGCTTTTCTTCAAGCCAGACCTGCACTCAACTCACCATCCCACCTATGTTGGCGTCTTGAGCAAATATTTCGGACGGCGGAAATAAAAGACACGCGGGAAGAAATATGGGCAACTATACCGATCCAATCACGTTCACGGCTGACCCGAATTTGGGAGATACCCCTTCTTTGTATCGAGCTTTGGGCTTCGGGATTATTACCCTTTTGATCGCTCCGCAGCTCTATTTTTGATCACGCTGGTCCCTCCTTATTTCTCTCACCTAAATGAATCGACCAGCCAGAAAAAGCGGCTGTAACGAAAAAACGGGCGCCCCTCTCGAAGCGCCCGTCTTTAAATTTAGATTCAGACCGTGAAATCACCAATCCGAAATCCAGGGACATGATTACATCATACCACCCATGCCATGGTCGTGGCCATGTGCTTCACCAGCAGCCTCAGGCTCCGGGATATCGGAGATGAGACACTCGGTGGTAAGGAGAAGACCGGAAATAGAGGCAGCGTTCTGGAGAGCGCTACGCGTCACCTTGGTCGGGTCAACCACACCACCAGCTACGAGGTCTTCGTAGGTATCGGTGGCGACATTGTATCCAACGTTACCGGACTCATTCTTCACGTGCTCAACGATTAGGGCACCTTCGCGACCTGCGTTGGCTGCCAACTGTCGAAGCGGAGCTTCGATAGCGCGCTTCACGATGTCAGCACCAGTATCTTCGTCACCTTCAAGGCCAAGATCACCAATACCACCCTGGGCGCGGATGAGAGCTGTACCACCGCCGGGCACGATACCTTCCTCAACAGCAGCACGGGTCGCGTGAAGGGCGTCTTCAACACGAGCCTTCTTTTCTTTCATCTCAGTCTCAGTAGCAGCACCAACGTTGATCACTGCAACACCACCGGCTAGCTTAGCAAGACGCTCTTGGAGCTTCTCACGGTCATAGTCGGAAGTGGTTTCTTCGATCTGACGACGAATTTGGGAAACGCGGCCGCTGATTGCGTCGCTGCCGCCGGCACCTTCGATGATAGTCGTTTCTTCCTTAGTGATTTTGACAGACTTGGCAGAACCAAGATCTTCGACTGTTACATTCTCCAGCTTGATACCAAGATCTTCGGTAATGACACGGCCACCGGTGAGGATAGCGATGTCTTCAAGCATAGCTTTACGGCGATCGCCGAAGCCGGGGGCTTTAACAGCAGCCACATTCAGGGTGCCACGAATCTTGTTTACGACAAGAGTTGCTAGGGCTTCACCTTCAACATCCTCAGCAATGATGAGAAGCGGCTTACCACTTTGGGCAACTTTCTCAAGAAGAGGAAGCATATCCTTCAGGTTCGAGATCTTCTTCTCGTGGATGAGGATCAAGACGTCGTCAAGATCAGCCACCATCCCATCGGTGTCTGTCACCATGTAGGGAGAGAGGTAACCCTTGTCGAATTGCATACCCTCAACAACGTCGAGAGTAGTTTCAATTCCCTTGGCCTCTTCGACGGTGATTGTGCCGTCCTTGCCCACTTTGTCCATTGCGTCGGCGATGATGTCACCAATCTCTTTGTCCCAGTTGGCAGACACGGTCGCCACCTGAGCAATTTCTTTAGTGTCAGTAACCTCAGTGGAGATCTTCTGAAGCTCTGCCACGAGAGCTTCGGAGGCTTTGAGGATACCACGCTGAAGGCTGGTAGGGTTAGCACCGGCGGTCACATTACGGAGACCTTCACTGTAGATTGCTTCCGCAAGAACAGTAGCCGTTGTCGTTCCGTCACCAGCGATGTCGGAAGTTTTGGAGGAAACCTCCTTAATGAGCTGAGCGCCCATGTTTTCGTAGGGGTTGTCGAGCTCGATTTCCTTAGCCACCGTCACACCGTCCTTGGTGATCGTGGGGCTGCCGAATTTCTTGTCGAGGATGACATTGCGTCCTGCAGGTCCGAGTGTCGCCTTGACCGCGCGGGCAAGCTTTTGCGCGCCGGAAAGGAGAGCATGACGTGCTTCTTCGTCGAATGACAATTGTTTAGCCATGTTATTTTATTTGGTTTTTTGTTTGTTGAAATATAGGAGGGTTAGGTAGGTCACCGAACCCGGTTAGATATTAGGAAAGGATACCGAGAATATCGCTTTCGTTAACGAGGACGCATTCGTCGCCGCCGACTTTGACTTCAGTGCCTCCATATTTGGAGATGAGCACTTGGTCGCCCACGCTGACAGAAAACTCGACGACTTCACCGTCTTCGTTTTTGCCGTTTCCGAGTGCGACAACCTCAGCTTCCTGAGGTTTTTCCTTAGCAGTGTCGGGGAGGAAAATACCGCCTTCAGACTTCTGCTCTTCGAGCTCAATACGCTTCACGAGAACGCGAGTTCCGAGAGGTGTGATGTTAGTTGCCATTATTATTGGTTAGGTTTGTTTTGGTTTTGTTTTGGTTGAAATTCCGCAGTTCGTTGGGCACGCCTCTGGAAAGATTTTCTTCAGGAGCGGGCCGACGATCCGCGGTATTATGAGCCCCGCATCCCTTACGAGATGCGAAGCAAATTGGTTTATTTACTTATCTTCACTGACTTCCTCAAATTCCGCATCCACAACGTTTCCTTTTGCCTGTTTAGGCTCTTCGGAACTGTCGTCTGAACCAGCGGTAGCTCCACCGGCGCCGGCAGCAGCGGCCGCTGCTGCAGCAGGGTCAACGCCAGATCCGCCAGCAGCTTGCTGAGCGGCGGCTGCCAATTCTCCGAACTTGTTCTGGAGGGCGTCCGAGGCTTCCTTAATCTTATCGTTGTCATCTCCCTTAAGAGCCTCCTCAACGTCAGCGATAAGTGGCTCGATCTCAGCTTTGGCCTCAGCGGGCAATTGGTCGCCAAGTTCCTCAAGTTGCTTTTTCACGGTGTAAACCGCGTTATCCGCCGTATTGCGAATCTCGATGCCCTCAGCCCTTTCTTTATCAGCATCGGCATACTGCTCAGCCTCCTGCTTAGCCTTCTCGATTTCGTCATCACTAAGACCAGACGATCCCTCAATGGAAATGTTCTGCTCCTTACCAGTTTCCTTATCCTTTGCAGAAACCTTGAGGATACCATTGCGGTCAATATCAAAAGTCACCTCAATTTGGGGCACGCCGCGGGGAGCCGCATTGATGCCATCCAGCCGAAAATTACCGAGCATCTTGTTATCGGAAACCATTTTGCGCTCTCCTTGGCAAACGACAATGTCAACCGAAGGCTGACTGTCAGCCGCAGTAGAGAACACCTGGGATTTTTTCGCTGGAATTGTCGTGTTACGCTCGATCATCGGAGTCGCAATACCACCCATCGTTTCAATTGAGAGAGAGAGCGGGGTCACATCGAGTAGCACCACATCCCCGAGAGTCGGGTCCTTTGCGAGAACCCCCCCCTGAATCGCAGCCCCCACAGCAACTACCTCATCAGGGTTCACTCCTTGGTGAGGATCCTTACCGGCCAACTCCCTGGCAGTGTCCACCACCTTCGGCATTCTGGTCATACCGCCGACAAGAACGAGTTCGTCGATATCACCGGCTGATACGCCAGCTTCCTTCAGACATGATGTAACAGGACCCTTGGTCCGCTCAAAAAGATGATCGGTCATTTGCTCAAGCTGAGAACGGGTCAGCGTCTGCTGGATATGCTTAGGGCCACTCTGATCGGCCGTGATGAAAGGGAGATTGATCTCATAATTCTGGGCTGAAGAGAGAGCGATCTTCGCTTTTTCGGCTTCCTCCTTGATACGCTGAAGTGCATCAGGCTGCCCGTTGAGATCAATGGAAGTGTCTGACTTAAACTGATCCACTATGGAAGCAATGATGGCATTATCCCAGTCATCACCACCAAGTTGGGTATCTCCATCGGTGGCGAGCACCTCAAAGAAGCCCTCGTCAATTTCGAGAACTGAGATATCGAAAGTTCCACCACCAAGATCATACACAGCGATCTTTTCTTCCCCCTCTTTTTCGAGGCCATAGGCTAGCGCGGCAGCGGTCGGTTCGTTGACAATACGTTTCACATCAAGGCCTGCGATTTCACCTGCAGCCTTGGTCGCGTTTCGCTGAGAATCATTAAAATAGGCCGGCACCGTAATTACTGCGTCGGTGATCGTTTCGCCAAGCTTGGACTCCGCATCAGCCTTTAGCTTGCTGAGAATCATAGCAGAAATTTCCTGCGGGCTGTAGGTTTTGGACTCGCCGCCAACTTCGACTTGAATGTGGGCGTCGCCATTACTGGCTTTGACAATTTCGTATGGCGTCTTTTTCTCATCCTCTCCCAACTCATCAAACTTTCGTCCAATCAAACGCTTCGCAGAGAAGATGGTATTTTTTGGATTAGTGATGGCTTGGCGTTTTGCTGCCTGACCAACGAGGCGTTCACCGTCTTTGCTGAATGCCACCACGGATGGTGTCGTACGGCCACCTTCGGCATTCTCGAGAACTGCCGGCTGTCCACCTTCCATCACCGACATACAAGAGTTTGTCGTTCCCAAGTCAATTCCAAGAATTTTACTCATATTTTTTTGTTTTACGCCGAAGGAACTCGGCTGGTTTTTACGGCTGCCGGGTAACTGAAACCGCGAATGGCATACCGCTTTTTAATTTGCCTCCTATTAGTGCAATCAATGTGCCAACCGATTTCAGTTTATCACAAATCTATGTATATTAACGCCTTACGAGATTTTGGATCCCTCCAATTGCCAGCTACACCCCCCCAAAGTGCGCCTATTTGGCTCAGTTCCGGTCAGATTGGCGCGCCAAAATGGCACTTCCGACCCTTTCTCACCGAACTTTGGCTTAATGGAAAATGAAAGGCACGCCCATCGATTCAAAGGCAGCCTTCTGTTCGGCCATGTATTGCAATCCGAGTTCGTCGAACTCTCCAGCTTCGCGATAGCTTTTAAGAAAAGCATTCACCTCACCCAAGAGAGCCTCATCTTCCTGCCTAAGCCCGATAGCCCATGTCTCCTCGCGGATTGGTTTGAGGATAGGACGGGTCTTCTCCTCATTTTTTTTCCAAAACTGATAAATCGAAATTTGATCGTAGATGAACGCATCCGCTTTCCCTTGAACTACCTCAAGAACGCATTTAGCAGCCTCGTCAAGTTTGATGAGTTCGACCCCCTTAAGATTGGACGTCGCCCATTGATGACCCGTGGTCGCCATTTTCACGGCAACCCTTGTCTTTCCGGGTTCAAGATCGTCAATGGTTTGGATTGAGGAATCGTTACCCACCAGCATGCACAGGCCATTAGTAACATAGCCGTCGGAGAAGGCGATTGCCCTTTCACGCTCCGGGGTCCGGGTCATGGATGAAATAATCAAATCGATCTTACCGGACTGGAGCGCAGGAATAATCCCGCTCCATTCCACGTCCCTGATTTCCAGTTCCTTCCCCATGAACGCAGCGAGTGCCTCCGCCATCCGAACGCTAATTCCGTCGGGCTCATTGTCTGGGCCACGCATTTCGAAAGGTGGATAGGCAAGTTCCATTCCAACAACCAGCGTATTCCCACTTCCAGAATCTCTTTGGCAGGACGGAAAAACAGTCATGGCAACAAAAGCCCCAAAAAGAAGCAAAACCGAATGGGGGAGGAATCGAAAGAGCGTCATGGGGACTACTTTCAATCAAATGAGCCGAGAGGCAACTACACGCCTCAAAGAATTCGGTTAGCCGCTTCGCGTTCCCAGAATCTCCAATGAGGATTCGACAGCCGATAAGGAGTCGTCCACAATCCCCTGTCCCCCGCGAGAAATCTCATTTGCCATCATGAGTCATATTCCCAAGCCTCACTGTTTCTTACTTTGGCTTTTGCTTCTTTCTGGATTCAAAAGCTTCTCTCTGGCTCAGGAGGCAGAAGTCACCGATCCAATACGGCTTGCGACAATGCCTGCCCTCTCTCCAGACGGCTCCCAGCTGTCTTTTGCGTGGGCCGGAGATATCTGGATTGCCTCTTCCGACGGTGGAGATGCTCGGCGAATTACGACTCATCCCGCAGTTGACGGATTCCCTCTGTTTTCTCCCGACGGAGAAACTATCGCTTTCACGAGCGAGCGAACCGGAGCAGATCAGGTGTTTACCATTCCGTTGAAAGGCGGCCTGCCCCGCCAAGTGACCTTTCACAGCGAAGGGTCGCGCGGGGTCGATTGGTATCCTGATGGTAAGTCCATCCTGATCCGTGGACGGCGAGATTTCAATTCGCGGAGCGCCTATCGATTCTATCGCATCTCTCTCGAGGCTCGAACCGCAGAAATTTTACTATTCGACGCGGAACACAGTTTCGGAACTGCTTCGCTCTCGCCCGACGGCAAGAAGCTACTTTTCACACGAGAAGGCCGAGACCTCTACCGAAGAGGCTACCGAGGATCACGTTCTTCCCAGATATGGATGGCTGAAAACCTCGAAAGCGACCAAGCAAAATTCACCGAGATTATTGCCCGCGAAACGGGAGCAAGCTCACCAGTTTGGAACGAGAACGGCTCTGGATTCTACTACACAGGAGATCATGGCGAAAGCGGCCTCTTTTCTCTCTGGAGCTACGACCTCAAGTCGGGTGAAGAAAAGGAATTAGCACCTCAAAAAGAAGATCCAGCCCTGCTGCCCGCTATCTCTAAAGACGGCTCGACTATCGCCTATCGATCAGGATTCGAATTCTTTGGTTTATTCCCCAAGTCAGAGGGCAAAAAAGCGAGACCACAAAAGATCTCTCTGTTCCCCAGTGGAGACCTGATGAGAGAACCTATCCTCCGACGAACTCTGACAAAGGCGACCAATCTAAGCTTCAGCCGTGATGGCTTGGAAATGGCGTTTGCTGCAGGAGGCGATATCTGGATCATGGATACGGAGCTAAAAGAACCCGTCCCGCTGACAAGAACAGCGGCCGAGGAGCGAGAACCGGTCATGAGCCCCGACGGAAAATCCGTCCTCTTCATCCGGGATGATGGGCAAACAGCAGATATCTGGTCGGCCCAAAGAGCTGAGGCCGAAAGCTACTGGTGGCAGAACCGCGAGTTCAACGAATCCCGGATCACCAACGATGGAAAGGCGAAACACGATCTAACCTTTGTTCCTGGAGGAAAGAGAATCTGCTATCACGTTGGGAGGGGAGATCTCTGGACCTCCGATCCCGATGGTAAGAATGCAAAACTTCTCATCGAGTCCTGGAGCTCCATGCAATACGACTGGTCTCCAGACGGAAAATGGATCGCCTACGCCAAGAGCGACTCAGATTTTAATCGCGATATCTGGATTGCTTCCGCAGATGGAAAACGAGAGCCCTACAATTTATCCCGTCATCCAGATTCCGATAGCAACCCCAAGTGGTCCCCAAACGGGAAGATTCTCTCCTTTACAGGGAGGCGCTTCGAAAAAGAAACGGACATCTATTACGTCTATCTCTCGCGATCTGACGAAGAAGAAGACAGCCGAGACCGAGCCCTCAAAGATGCTCTAACCAAGATGTCAAAGGAACGCAAGAAGGCGACTCCGCCGAAACCGCGAGCCCCTTCTTCTGAACCGAAGAGGGTAAATCCTGTTCCCAAGGGAAAACCTTCTGATCCGGAACAAGCGCCGCCACCGGCCCCTACAAAGAAGACACCCGAACCGAATTCAGCCACTTCGAAAAGACCCGTTCCCGAGAAGCAAGGAGCGACGCAAAAGAACGAATTAGGCGAGAAGACAGCATCCAACTCTGAAAACAAGAAAGAAGAGAAGCCTCCAGCCGAGTCTTCGGCCAAGCCTCCGTCCAAGCCAGAACCCAAACTACCGGAGGTCAAGATTGACTTCGAAGGAATCTACGAGCGCATCCGCCGAATCTCGATACCTGATTCGACCGAGAAAAATATATTCTGGTCCCACGACTCCAAGCGTCTTGCTTTCAGTGCCAAGATCAAGAATAACGATGCCACCTACTACGTCACTTTCCCAGACAAGCTCACAACGCCTGCAACGCTATCTTCAAAGCGTGGCTCCCTTGCTCAATGGATTGCAAGAGACGATACCATCCTTTGGCTCGTTGATGGCGTCCCCTCCTCTCTCAGCAAAGGCACATCCAAATCATATTCTTTCCGCGCTCGTCAGGAACTCGACCGCGCTGAATATCGCCACACCGCATTTCGCCAGATCTGGCGGACCATGGGAAGAATCTGGTATGACCCGAAACTGAACAACCTCGACTGGGAGAAGATCGGCGAAAAGTACGCTCCCATCGCAGCGGGAGCTGCCGACAATCACGTCTTTGATCGGGCCGTCGGTATGATGCTGGGAGAATTAAATGGATCGCATCTAGGATTTACGGCCTCTTCGAATGCCTTTGGCGAGACCCCATGGAAACCAGCAGGAGGCTGGACTCCCACGACTGCTCACCTCGGAGTAATCTGGGATACCTTCTTCGATGGCCCAGGCCTCAAGATCGAAAATGTCGTTTCCATGGGCCCGGCAGACCAAGAGGGTAGTCGGCTTCAGCCTGGAGAAATTATTCTCGAAATCGACGGAACCAAAGTGGATCGAAAGACGGATCTAACGACTCTTCTCAACGGGCCTCTGGAACGCGAAATCCGGCTTACGGTTAAGACTCTTCCTCCCAAAAAGTCCGAGAAGCGGGAACCAGAGCCCAAAAAGGAGAAACAGGAAAATCGCGAAGTCTCATTGCGACCCGCCACCTACACCACCATTCGAAACTTAATGAAATCTGACCTCATTCGTCAAAATCGCGAGATGGTCGAAAAGCTCAGCGAAGGAAAGATTGGCTATGTCTGCGTGCCGCGCATGCAGTGGAATGAGTTTATTAAATTCGAAGAAGAGATCTATGCCCAGGGTGCCGGGAAAGGCGGTCTCATTATTGACGTAAGAAACAATGGTGGAGGGTTTACAGCAGATCACTTGCTCACTGTCCTAACTCCTCCTAATCATGCATTTACGGTTCCGCGCGGTGGATCAGCGGGATATCCTCAGGATCGTCGCGTCTACGCAACCTGGAGCAAACCAATCACGGTTCTCTGCAATCAGAATAGTTTTTCAAACGCTGAGATTTTCAGTCATGCGGTGAAACATCTCGATCGTGGGAAACTTGTCGGAGTCACTACGTCCGGTGGCGTCATCTCAACCGGTTCCTCTCAAATCATGGACGTCGGCACGCTCCGAATTCCCTTTCGCGGTTGGTTCCGTCTCAGCGATGGAACCGACATGGAAATGAACGGCGCTAAACCTGACTTTCTCGTCTGGAACGAACCGGGGGAACTGGCCAAAGGGAAAGACCGCCAGATTGAAAAAGCAGTTGAAGTCCTCAAAACCGAAATCTCCGCCTTCCAGAAACGGAAGAGACCAGACCCAAAACGAGTTAGCGACCGATAGGCTGGAAAGACTTCCACCTCGGCATCTAAGACCATTGACGGGAGACCAAAACCCTCTGATCTTATGAGAGATAGATCATGCGTGAGAAACTAATCGAGAGCCTCGCGGAGTCGGCAGATCGGGACGCTGTCTCCTGGTTGCGAAACACTATTTCAAACCTCTCGGCGACTTTCGAGAAGCGCCCTTTCTATTACTCATTCAGCGGTGTTTCCAGACGATTTGATAAATCTGCGAAGATAAAAGGTGCCGATGATTCTCCCTTCAATGGCTGGGATGAATATCGGGCCGCAAGAGTTGCTCTCCTTCTTTTCCTCGGCGAACAGGAGAAGACCATCTTTCTCGAAACCTTTTTTTCGGTTCTCAACACGGCGGATATTCGGGAGCAAATCGCACTTTTCTCGGCCCTACAATGGATGCCGCATCAAGACGAACTGATCGAAGCAGCGGTGGATGGGCTCCGAACGAACATCGTTGATATTTTCGATGCCATCGCCCTCGACAACCCTTTTCCCCAGATGCACTTCACCGACGAAGCGTGGAACCAGATGATGCTGAAAGCGATCTTTATGACTCGTCCGCTTCATCGTATCCATGGCGTTGCGAAGCGCAAGAACCAGCCTCTGGCTGAAGCAATTTCGGACCTCGCACACGAACGATGGGCCGCAGACCGGGTCATCACACCGGAAGCGTGGCGAAGTGTCGCAGGTTATCTTGACAAGCGTCACAGTGACGACATCAGAAAGGTGGCAGGCAGTGAAAATCCTAATGACCACGCCGCGGCATCCCTTGTCGTTTCGGAATCGGGAGAATCCCTCATCGATCTTCAGAAGTCACTCGCCAAAGAACTCGCCTTGATTGATTCGGGCGAACTTACCTGGAATTCACTCGGACAGTCCATGGAAGAACAACTCGTTCACGAAAGCTTGACCTAACCCACCCACAAACAATGCGCTTCTTTGACTCTCATGTTCATATGGTGTCCCGCACCACTGACGACTACCAGCGGATGGCTGCCGCCGGGGTTGCGGCCATAATCGAACCCTCTTTCTGGCAGGGGCAACCTCGAACCGAACCGGGCACTTTTAAGGACTATTTCAATTCACTCATTGGATTTGAACGATTCCGGGCGAGCCAATTCGGCATCAAACACTACTGTACGATCGGGTTGAATCCTAAGGAAGCAAACAACGAGAAACTTGCCGAAGCTGTTCTTGAAATGATGCCGCTTTACATCTGCAAGGAGGGCGTTGTCGGCATCGGCGAAATCGGCTATGACGACCAGACCAAAGCTGAAGAAAAATACTTAATTAAGCAGGCCGAACTAGCGCTTGAGGCTGACCTCCCCATCCAGATTCATACGCCCCACCGAGATAAGAAAAAAGGAACCATTCGCACCATGGATGTTCTCGAAGATGTCGGAATTGAACCGTCCAAAGTTATCATCGATCACAATAACGAGGAAACCGTTAAAGAAGTGCTCGACCGGGGTTATTGGACCGCCTTCACGATTTATCCCCACACCAAACTCGGTAACGAGCGCATGGTGGAACTGATGCTCGAATACGGCGCCGAAAATATCGTAGTCGACAGCGCTGCCGACTGGGGGATTTCTGATCCCCTAGCAGTCCCAAAGACTGCTGCCCTCATGAAACAGCGGGGCATCAGCGAGGAGCAGATCGAGCAGGTCACCTATCACAATCCCCTCAAAGCATATGGCCAAAGCGGTCAGGTTGAGGAGTCTGACTGGGAAGATTCGAAAGGCATTGATCCCACAGAATTGTTCGAAGGTAACACACTCCTCCGGGGCGGAATGGACGTTGATACAGCTATGTCGCAATACCTGATCGAATAGGAAGGTTTTGTTTAGAAGAACCCAAATTTGAAAAAACCGTCATTCCACCGTGCTATCACATTTATCCCTAAACTATAGACCTTCGCCCGAAAATTTCGTCGCCAGCGGAGTCGTGTGATAGTTGTCTCCCTCTCATGTTATGAATCGCCTCGCCCACGAGTTAATCGGCACCTTCTTTCTGGTTTTCACGATCTGTGTCGCTTCCGTCTACGGAAAAGCAGGAGCCTATGGACCGCTGGCAATCGGAACGGTTTTGGTGGCAGTGGTTTACGCAGGGGGGCACATCTCAAAGGCTCACTACAACCCAGCTGTTAGCTTGGCTTTCCTCATTCGTGGATGCTACATTTCGGTAAGAGAAATGTTCAGCTTCATGGCTGTTCAGTTCCTTGGTGCCTTCCTCGCTGCGCTTCTAGCTTCTGCCCTCTTCAAAGGCGAAGTCGAGGTCACTGCGGCACAGCTTTCTGTCGGACCGGCGCTTGTTGGTGAAGTAATCTTTACGTTCCTCCTCGTCTGGGTCATCATGAACGTAGCCACCGCTAAGGCGGTCACAGGGAACCAATTCTATGGTATCGCGATCGGATTCACGGTCATCGCTGCCATTTACACCGTGGGCGAAACATCATTGGCAGTCCTCAACCCGGCCGTCGCCGTCGCATTGACCATGGTTGGAAAATTAAGCCTTTCTCAGATTTGGTTGCCCATTGCGGGAAGCCTCGTCGGAGCCATCAGTGCGGTGGTGTTCTTCAACATCGGACACCCCTCGGAACCTTGTTCGGAAACCGAAGAGTCAAGCTGCCGCCCGATTGACGGCAAGTCGTAAAAATAAAGAGCCGGGACTATTCAAAGCCCAGCTTCTTCATCTTGGGAGTGATCACCACCCGACAATAAGGATTCTTATCTTTGTTCAGGCGATAATAATCTTGGTGATAATCTTCCGCTTCCCAAAAGGTGGAAGCTTCGGAAATTTGGGTGACCGCTGGGGAAGAGTAGGCGCTGCTGGCATTGAGAGCCTCTTTTGACTTCTCCGCTAAGTTCTTTTGTTCCGGGGAGTGGAAGAAAATTACTGACCGATATTGAGGGCCCCGGTCACCTCCCTGCTGGTTGAGGGTGGTTGGGTCGTGAGCCTGCCAGAAAATGTCGAGGATCTCCTCAAATGAAATCTCAGTTTTGTTGTATGTCACTTGAATGACTTCAGCATGCCCGGTCGTCTTCGTGCAGATCTGCTCGTAGGTTGGGTTCTCGACATGCCCACCCATGTAGCCTGAAACCACATCGACAACTCCATCGACACGCTCAAGGACAGCCTCTGTGCACCAGAAACAACCGCCTCCAATCGTCGCGACTTCAAGGTTCTTTGAATCACTCATCTCTTCTTT
>MDTC01202932.1_pt1 | contig 53380 bp, 47 predicted proteins | sample 811181 | NCBI WGS metagenome assembly MDTC01 (sample SAMN05326644, study PRJNA326480) | marine metagenome | isolation source: seawater | place: Pacific Ocean: North | collected 2011 | reverse complement strand
GCTAAACTACGACCACCCCATTCAAACGTTCTGGTAATTAAAAATGGCATAATAATAAGTTCATCCAAACCAAACCGCTCTTCCATACCAACTCCTAAGGAATATCCAACATCAGTACCATTTCCGGGTATCAATGCCATATAATACGTTGAACTAGACGGGAATGTGTCCTTGCAACCACCAGTTGGGTAGTACAAGCCAACACCAAATGGTTCGTACTCGACTGGTTCTTTGGCATCGCCATGCAACACAAATGCTTCCGTATCACCAATTGCAGTTCTTACTTCTTCAGGTAGCTCTGATAAATCACGGGTCATGTATACACCATTAATCATATGCGGAGCTATACGAGCTGCAGCAGAAGAAGGATTAGGATGTGTAACACCGACGACACAATGATAATTTGCAGATAAGGAACAGTCATTACTACCATATTCATAATTGTACCTGTATTCACCATCACCAATATCATAAATACAACCCCTAGGAATACTCCCATCTTCGTATGGTTGATTGTAGCCGGTGTAGCTAAAACTGACATCTTGCATCATTGCAAGCGATTGACAGACACCAAAGTCAATTCTTAGATCCACTGTTCCTTGTTGCCTTGTTTCGGTTTCTTCCTTGCCTGCTGGACAACTCTCTGCTTGTAATTCACAAAATGTATCAGAAGCTGGATCGGTTTTACATATACATTCCTTGTCTTCACATTGTTGACTAATACCCGGGTTTTCATTCCAACCTATATCCAATTCTTGGTTAAGACTTAAAGTTGTCGCTGGTGCAGTAACAACTAAACAGCCATGTGGTTGATTTGGATCCGAAGTAGCTGGTTTGACAACAATAGTCTCTGGAACATGTAGCATGGAGTCCAAACTTTCACATTCGGATTTAGTTATATTTTGAATGCATCTGTTCCAACTTTTACCCGGGGATCGATAAACTTGACCACCAGTAGCAGCAGCAGTCGAACCTGAATCTGTTGTGTCTGTTGCGGTTCCATCGGTAGTCCATCCATACCAACCCGGGGTACAGTTTCGACTATTTAACCCATCGCCCCAAATCGCGAGATCATAATAACCTTTGTCTTTGTTTTTGTTTAAACTTATCGTCATTTCTTCGTCTTTTACGCCTTCCAATTTAAACCAATGTACTTTGTCTGTTCTTCCATAAATGCCCCATGATTTTGTTGTAACGTCTTTTATTTCATAAGCTGTTTCCATGGATGATGTATCAGTTGGTGGGAACGCAGGCATATGTGCCTTAGTGTATTTGAAAATAATAAACAAGAATAAAATGTATTTCATGATAATATTAAAACAATAAATTTATTTACTTTATACTCTCTTTTTCTATGCTTTCCAGTTTCCAGAGGCAATTTCGATACCATGTTGAAATATGCAAGATTCTAAACTTGAATTTGGGATATTGCTAAATTGTTCTAACTCTAAGTTCCTTACACCACGGACAACAATATTTTTTATCCTTGTCTTTTTGCTCTGTAATTCTCCATATATTTCGTTGCAAATTATTGTTTCTTTGTTTTCTGTTTTTTCTATGTCTAAATCATAGTAAAATTGTTTGTCTCTACAATCCATAAAACAAGGTTCCATGATAGGCATATCGTTCGTTAAAATGTTATGACAAAATAATAACGTATACGAAGATCGAAATACTTCACATGATTCTTCTAAGAAACCAACCACTCTTACCAGTATATCATTTCGTTGTAAAATCGTTGATTCCTCTCGCAATAAACTGTGTCTACCAATATCTTCTTTTTTTGGTAAACTGAGTTCGAAATGAGGTGGGTCGATGGCATAGAAAAAAATATACAACAAAATAATAAATAAAACAAACAGAAAACATTGGAACAGACGATGTTTTAGGTTCATCTTTGCAATGTTTTGTACAGAAAATTTATTATATTTATCATTGACACCAAACATTTCGGAAAACGATTCTTTATTACGCATTTTTTTAAAATCCGCTTGGCATTTTTCGAAACATACTACAAGCTTATTGCAATACTTGTTCCTCTTTTTTCGCTTTAAAGGTACACGATGCCTAGTAGCCATGAATCATCAATTGGAACATTGTATATAAAGACTATATACCAAAGATACAGAAGTTTTAATACATTATCCATCAACATGAGTGGTAAAATAATAGTCGAACAATTTAATGCTGGTACAACCAACGTTTCGGGCAAAATACATTATGTAGGAGATCTATTAATTTTTGAGAATAAATTGTATGAATTTGGTCAGAAGTATCAGAAATACGATCCAAGTGGATCATATGCAGCAAATGATGTTGTTTCTTTTAGAGATCCTACGAGTACAAGTTTAAGAAGTGTTTTAATAAAAGCGGGTTCTGGAACACTATCAGACCCAGCTGGTATTGTAGTCGCTGGTACCGCCGTTGGAGATTGGACTTTGATAACAGGTAATCAAGAGTTTCCTACTGTTTCCAGTGTAATAACAATAAATACTGCATATTGGACAGTCAAAGGTACTTTTGATCCAAAAGATGCATCTGTAATACAAAATTTAATAGATGAACAGACGAAATATCAAATGAATAACATCGTAATTCCATGGAAGAATATGTTAGTATTGGACCCAGCTCATTTTAGTGCTACTATTTTTCGTCGATTGAAAGAACAAATTGAAAGTTTACAAAATCCTAGTACCAAACAACGTCTTCGTAATTTTCTTATCTTCCAAAGAGATGGTTACGTAGATAGTTCACATAATACGTCAAAACGACAAAGAGTAACACCGATTGCACCATTTCCAATCCCGGGTGTCGTTCAAATACCAACAAACACAACACGTGATTTTGTTTATGGTGCCAGAAAAACAGCAGCAATGGGTTCGCAAGATCCAGAAAAATATAAATTTCAAGGTAAAATTATAGAAGAAAGGAATGGATCCTATGTCATAGATAGTAACACGTTGTTGCTACGAAACCAAGAAGGCAAATGGTTGAATAAATACAGAGGCAAAACAGGTGCCGAAGAAGATTTGGTAAATGATAACAACGAGTTTTTCCAATATAAAAACTTTTGGAATTTTGTTGGTACGAACAAATTACCTATTGTTACTACGTTATTATCAGGTACACCAGTAAATGGCATTTATGACGTTACTTCGAATGCTAGTTTAAGAGGAACTTCTGCCGGACCGGGTTCTGGTATGAAAGTACGTATAGAAGTTAGAAATGGAAGCGTAGTACGGACAGCTACTGTATTGGATCTTGGAACGGGTTATGAGGTCGGTGATAAGGTTCAAATACCAAGAACAAGTGGTATAAGCTCGACTGGTTTTTTTCTAGATATACCACCAAAATTTGGTTTAATAAACAACAAATCTAAACTATTGATACCGAAAGGATATTTTGCAAAATATACAGAAAGTCAAAAGCATTATTTGAAAGGTTATAAGCGTTTTGTTGATTTAATCAGCAGTACAGAGAGATTAAATGTTTCAATGGCACGCGACCGAAAAATGTTAGATGAAACAATAGAACATTTAAATCGCTTGTTCCAATCATCTACCGTAGATCTGGTGAATAATAGACCTATACGAAACGTTGAACTACGATACCCGGATGTCCGTTCACCAAGTCTAGTAGATGTGCGTGATATGTTTATTAAAAGTCGAAGAAAACTAGTTGTTAGTTTCCAGTCCCAAGAAGGTTTTATGTATGATGTTCAAATTACAGCTTTAAATGGATACAACGCAAGGTTAAATGCATACTCCGTAACAGCTACTACAATCCTAAAAGCAAAAGGTGGTATACATGGCAAAGCACAAATTGAATACGATATTACGGATAAAACATTTAAAAGATATGCTGTAAAAGTTCGTGCTTCCGCTGGTTCATCTCATAGTCGAAATTTAAGCCAACCGCATAATGTCTTAGCAGCAGTGCCACCAAAATGGGAAAAAATAATAGGTAAAACGTTAATTATACCAGACCCTAGCACTAAAGCGTCGCTAAATAATTTTACTATGGGTAGTCTTTACGATGTAGACAAACATCGTGTAAAGATAGAAGGCAAATTTAAGACATTTTATGACGTTGAAAAATGGACAAAAGAAGTTGTTAACTATAAAAATCCAGCAACAACACCACCACCAAAAAAATATCCTTGGGAACATTTGGACATACCTAGTAATTGGAACCAATTGAATACACATCAAAAGACGTATGCCATTATTAAACCATTTTTCGAAGAAGTTCAAACATTTAAAAATGATAATAAAAAACTAGTATTAGACGAAATTATCCAAGCAGTAGGTGATAGTCGTTTGCGTGAATATATTCATATGTCGTGGGATTATCTGAAAACGTTAGGTACCGGCGGCACTGATGTTGATAAGGTTGTATCGGCATTACCAATATGGAGAAAATATCCAACTACTTACCCACGAAATTCACATCCAACGTACTCTGGTGCCTTATCAAAACAAACTAATGGTGAATGGCATTACAATGTGAACCAACAAATGGACCATACGTTTATGTTGTCTTTGGATTTTCGAAAGCAGATGAATGAGATATACAAGCTATATACATTACATAAAAGTACTAATTATAAAGCAAAGGTTAAAAACAAAAAATTGCAATCTTTGCCATGTATGCAATTAGATTTGGAAACAGAGAACGATGCATGTAAACGATTGCGTAAAATTGCTTTGTGTTTGCGTAAAAGTGTAGAAGCTGGATACCCTGTTATTGTTCGTGGTGCAGATAATGCATTCGATTCTGCTTACAATGATGTTCGTAGTCAAGTTCGCGGTCGTCGTTGGACGCAAGGATTATTATGGGAAAGGACAGACAAGCAACCGGGTACATTGATTGTCCCGGGCACGCAAAGAATGGGTAGGATTTTGGATACAATAAATGATTCCAACGGTGTTAAATATATGGGAAATGCAGTTATGCAAGATTTGTTGGGTACTGGTCCCTTGAACGATGTGCCATACCATTCTGGGCCTTCGTTAGTTCATGTGAGAGAAGCCAGTGGAACAAGCGTTAGCGGCGGTGTTACTATTCCTAATCCAAAGCAAAAGGGTATGTTAATGCATCCTTTGTATCCTTCTAGGGCTAAAGCCCGTAGTCAAATTTTGATTAATGAAGGTACTAGTAAAGACGTATCTACTATCGACTTGTTGGACGAGATTGTAACCGATGTAGCAGCTTATACGGCAGATACCAATCCAATAATAAATATTGAGTTATAGATTATGAGTATATATAATATAAAATATGTAATATAATATCCAGTTCATAGGCTTATGTCTTTCCTCAAACTAAAATTAAACAATAATTCATCTGACTTGACTACACTTTCGTCTTTTGATGATCCGAATGATATAAAATCTAAGTACAAGGTATTAAAACATACTGACGAGTACACGGAATTACAATTAAAATCAAATGGTTTAAAAGTTGTCTTAATACCTCGCGCAAGTTCAACAAAAACAATCCATACTCAAATCGTTTATGGCGTAGGCTCTTATAATGAGACCGTTGGTGTAATGGGCGGAACACATGCCTTAGAACATCTTTTATTTCGCAATCCTTATAACAGAGAGACAAAAGAAGAAATGCCAAATATCTTTGATGATCTTGAGAAGTACGGCTCAAATATCAATGCTACCACTAGCTTCAATAGAACCGCGTTCGTGTGCACAATCCCATCGCGAGTGCTGGGTTTATGGTGCAAACATGAAGCTCAGCGTTGCAAAGAAGTTCCATTTTACGAATCCCGTGACGCTGGTGAGCGAAAAGTAATATTAGATGAACTTCGTATCTCCGAAGACAATCCATTTGCTCGTCTTACATCTGAAATGCTTGAAACGGTGTATTCACGATCTGGTTATAATCACGAGACCGGTGGTTTTTTACGAGATGTAGAATCGGTTAGTTACGATGCTTTGGAAGAATTTCATCGTCAGTATTATGGCCCCAACAATGCGACTGTTTGTATTACGGGTCCAATTGATAGCCAAAAGGCATTGGAATCGATTAATAAACATTTTTCATCTATTCCTCGTAGAGAAGTTCCTAATGTTGATCGTTCAGAAGAAGTCCAACATGGTCCAAAGCAATTATCCATTTATTGGGACAAACCAATCGCAATGATGAGTATCGGGTTTCGTAACGTAGAAGCAATGAATAAAGATTCCGTTGTGTTAGACCTTGTTTCTGAATTACTGGGTTACTCTAACTTAGGTCCTCTTTGGGTTTTAAAACAAAGTCATCGTGTACCGCAATTCAATGTTATGAATTATCGTCAAAAGCATCGTCATTTGTTCCAAATGGTGATGATGTTATCTGACCTTGGTCAAAGTTTACAACTAGTTCCAGCTTATATTTTTAATGCTCTGAAACAATATTCTACAAAACCAGTTTCAGCAGCCGATTTAAATGTTGTAAAACAATCGTTGTTGAACAAATGGAAAAATTCTCGTAGTGGTGTTGAATCATTAGGCAATCAAGCTACTGAAGCTATTTCACGTGGTGATATTGGTGATGTGTGGCAAAGAGAACAGCATTTGATGTCTATCACACCTGCTGATGTCTGTCGTGTTTGTAATTATACTTTTCAGTCAAAGCGTAGTGTGACTGGTCTATTATTTAAACCACAAGAAGAAACTGTCGAGAGACCATTGCCAACTTCATCAGATTATAAAAAATATTTGTTCCAGCCAGCAAACACAAACATGGGAATGAATCAAGTATTGTCAAATTTAAAGTCAACATACGATGAATTCAATGATGAAAAATCTTTAAAGTTAAATAAGAGTGACATAAAACAATACCAATGCTCCTTCGGTGTGATGCAATTGGTTCAAGTTCCGGAAACAAATAAATTGTATTTTAATATGACAATGAAAAACCCTGAAAATGTTGATCATGCTTCCGCAAATGTAGCAACGATGTTGGTTGCTGAAGGCTTACCAAAGGTATTTTTAAAGAATGAAGGGAGTTTTGAAAATTTTGTATTTCCAAAGAAAGACGAATTGTCCAAATTGTTTAGTACATACATGACCGAAAAAGGTTTGATTATACAAGTAGATGCAACAGAAAAGAAATTACACATTTCAGTTGGTATGAATACCGATGTTAACGTTGGTGACGTATTTTTAAAGATTGCAAATGCAATTAAGAATATTGACTATACCGAAGATGGTGTAAAAATGAAAATGATGATGGCCGCTGGTATGGCAAAAGGAGAGGAGTTTTCTGCTGCTCGTAATGTACAAATGACGATTACAAACAATTTGTTTACACCAAACGATATCAATTACATCAAATCACCGGAACATCAAATAGCTAGTTACGAAGCGGTAACATTAGAAGGTGTCAATAAATTTAAAAAGCAATTATTTAAAGGCAATCATGCCTTAGCAGTTACAGTCATTGCTCCACGTGGTTCAAAATTTACAGAAACAAAGATGGGAGAAGCAATATTAAAGTTTCACAAAGCTTTAGGTGGTGATGTTTTAGACCATAAATCATTATCACTTTTACTGCCTATGGAACAATTCCCAAGTAATAATTGTCCTACTAAAGCAGTGGTAAAAAAGGTAAATGTAGGTAGAGTAACTGATGGAGTTGGTGGTTTAGGTATCCGTATTGATTTGTCAAAGAATGATTTAGATTATACTGCTGTTCGCATTGCAGCTGATGTTTTAGGTGCTGGTATGAATAGTTTGTTGATGAATAAACTAAGGAAAGAATTAAACTTAACCTACGGTTCTTACGCACGATTAAAAGGCGGTAATCAAAATAGTTCGTCTTATTTACATGTTTGGGCTACATTTAGTATGGATGAAATGGACAATGGCATGGTTGTAATGGAAGAAATTTTCCGCGATTTCCGAAAATCAGGAATTACAGAGGAAGAGTTTCAATTAAAACGTAGTCATTTTGTGAATAGTTTAAATGTTTTGACAGATAATAATGTAAATATGTTGAATTTAACACATAACCAGTTGATGAATGGTTGTAAGATAAGTGTTCAAGATATTAAAGAGAGAGCATGGTCGTTGAAACTTGAGGACGTAAATCGTGCAATTAAAAAATTCATCTTACCAGCATCTATTATTCATGTAAAAGCAGGTGATTATAGATCTTAAAAAAAATAAACACTATTTATGTATTATTATTTTTATAGTAAATAAAAAAAATGATTTTTATAAAGTCTTTAGTAGCGATTGAAGATACATCAACTTTATTGGATGGTCTATCATATAAGTTACATTATATTTTCCCAAATGCTTCTGCGCCTCATAATATTTCACTCATTCATTATGAATTAACTGACAAAGTTATTCCAGTTCCAAACAATTATTCCGGTATAGTCTTTGCTTGTTTACACGTATTAAAGAATGGTAAACTCTATGGTAAAGAAACGTTACCATGTAATTTTTCAAACACAGGCAACAATAACCAACTGGACGCATTAACATTTACATTTAATAATCAAAACGTTGTACCAAAATCTTATATTTTAATGCATTCTACAAATGATAATGCCATATGCTGTTCAGATTTGAATCACTTAAAAAGTAGTAAAGATGCTTTTGACCATTCTATAGCTACGGTAAATAATTATGTTATAAACGAGACACAAACAATATTAAATATGCAGCATATAGACCCAAAGATTGAGAAACTTCATAGCGTTCAATATAATGTAAGCGGCAACCCTCGAATTTATTTACCTTTTTTTACTATGACTATGCGTGGTCAAAATTTGTTTAAAAACATTCCGGTTTCAGAAATAGGTTCATGGAAGCGTTTTTTTGAACGCGAATTTTTTCCACCCAGTATGAATCAGTTTATGAAAGCAAGTAATTCAATGTACGAAGCAATACAAAATCGTACAATTACAAGAATGAAACCCGTGCTTAAATTTATTTATGAATATATAACTTCGTTATTTTCAGGTGTTGTTCGGCAATATATTACATACAAACAAGATAATACTGCTACTGAATACCGAGATTACGTTGGTATAGTGCAGCCAAATGCATATCAAGCATTTGCAGATTGTGAAGATATAGCTCAAATAGGCCATGATTTAGTCAAAATATTCCGTCGTTTATATCCAGACATAAATATTCATACACGGTTGACAGAACATTTACCGCATATTAGTTATTGGTTGAAACAGTGTGATGTTTATATGGTGCAAGGATCTGTTGGTTCAGCACAGAATAGTTTTTTCCAATCGCATGTATGGACAATGATTTGCCCAACCAAAATATTAGATGCAATTGGCATCGATGCTGGTTCTTTTATTATAGAAGGGACCGGTGAGGCAAGAAGGGGGTTGTACCAATATGTACAACATGTTTGGTCTTATGATAACAAAATAAAACAAAATGCAATGATGTTAACCGATAAGAAAATAGGTGTTCGCATGCACGAAATATTAGAGAACAATTTGACATATTTTCTAAAGAATAATTCTATGTTATTTTCTGGTTTAGATAATGATAGTTTAAATCATGTCTTGGCATTGAATCCACAAGAATATCATCCTCTTCGTTTAATGATCAAAATACATAAAAATCGTCCTATGAATAAATAGAAAATGAAAAAATGTATAAATAACATGATGTACGTGATATAATTAATATTTATTTGATGATTAATGGTAAAGAGGAAGAGATCTGTGTCGTTTGAGGATTTAGCATCAGATGTTTTAATTTATATGTTTGGTTACCTTGAAACAAAAGAATTGTTACAAAATATTGAATGTCTTTCGAAGTATTGTCAAAATTTGCTAAAATTAAAGATGTTTTGGTCAGAGACAAGAATTGAGTTTGTGGATAATTTACATCCACGTTTTTTTGAGAAATATGGTTTTTACATACAAAACTTATGTTTGAAATTTGTATTAATAAAAGCTAAACCTACAGAAAATTATTTCAAACCATTAGTAAATTTAAAACATTTAAATCTTTATCGTGCAACTTTTGTAGATTTGTCTTACATAGAAGATTATATAGATAATGCCCATCAGTTGGAAGAATTGATATTACCTAAAACATCAAGTGTATCTGGAAAAGTGTTTTCAAATCATTTTTTTTTGAAAGTATCCAAATTAAAGTTAAGACTATTACATTTATGCTATAATCAATATTTTTTTGAATCTGATTATGCAATGTTCTTAGGGTATTTGACGACAAACAAATTAAAATTATATTTGGAAGATGTTCAATTTTCAAATTTTCCAAATTTAGATACAACGTTTTTGTGTAATTTTGCATCATCATGTAAAAAATTAAAACTTGTTAACCTCGATCTATGTAATCTATCCAGCAACAGCTTCAATATGTTTTTAGATAAAATTGAGAACTTGGAAACATTAAGCGCAAAATTTGTTGAATACAACAACAAAACAATGGAAATACTAATTAAGAAAGAAAATCTAGAAACTATTACAATGTGTCATGTAAATCATTCGAATTGGGAATATAATTATCTACCACAAATGAAGAAGTTAAAAAAAATTACTATAATCAGTGGGGCTACTTTTAATTTCGATTGTTTAAGAAATATAAAAACCTTAAAAACAGTATCAATATTTCGTACAAAAATAAACAATATGAAAGGGTTATATGATTATATGATAGATAATAAAAATATTAACTTTGAAGTTTCAAGGTTTTCTTTCCCGCTATTATTAGAAAATAAAATACCATCTAATGTTTACTTATTGTAATTATTTATATATATTAACAGTAAATATCTAATTAATACTGAATGTAGTATGGATTTCTCTTTTTCATCTTTAATTAGTAACAATATATTATTCGAATGGTCAGTTGCTGTATCTATTGTCGTTTCCGTCAGTGCAGCAGTGTTCGTTGCTTTAATATTACTTACAAATTTCTTTACAGACAATAGAGCATCGGATCGACGAAAAATATTTTTAGAATCTATAAAGTCTGTTTTTTCGAATTATTTGTTACAGATATTAAATATATTATTAGAAATTGTAAGGAAATTGACAGAATTACCAACAACTCTTCTGATAATATGGAATACGATACTTTCAAACCTTACTTTAATATTAATATTAGGCATTCTTTCTGGTATTTCATATACAATTTTTAATTATGATCAGTATGTATTAATGTCTTTAGATTCATTCTATAGATGTAATGTAACGCCATTTGTGAATAATATATTATTAAGTGCCTTACATGTATTGGCATTGATCTGGGGTGCTATTTTACCAATTTTAAATTTTGTTTTTGTATTAATAAGACAAATATTAGTAGGAAGTTTTAGTATTGCATCAAAATGCACTTTAACTACCTTTACTTACTTTGATTACATAATTGGTTGGACTGAAGTATTTGTTGAATTTTTGTTAAAATTTTTAGATTTTACGGGTGCAACTGCTGGATTTACAGCAAGCAATAATTTTTTTGTCAATCGGTTTGATATTGTTTCCATTGTTGCTAAAGTTAGAGAGTTACATGCATGGATTCCGTCGATTTTCAGTTGTTTATGCGAACAAATCAATTTGGTATGGAACATTTTGTTTTACCCATTACAAGACGCCAAAATAGATCAAATAGTTGATTATTTTTTCAACTTTTTTATTTCGTTGGGTCAGGTATTTGTTCAAATTGTACCACCATTTCTAAAGTATCCTGACTTTGCATTTGCTGTTGAAAATTTTGAAAATTTAATATTTTCTTCATCGGAACTATTAGACAATTGGTTGTTGTATACAATTAACAAAATACTTGAGATTATAGGCAAAAATGCTGCTACCATTTCTATAGAATCACCGGACCCATTTATATTTAAAACAACAGGACATGCAATAGTTGGGACATTTAATGCTTTAGAAACAGTAGGAAATGTAACATTACATACACTTTTACCTGTTGACCCTGCAATACCATTCTCGGATTATGGAAAAATTTGGTCGTTAGACAAAACCTTTTACAATTACAATTTGTTTATAAGCTATGGTGTGTATTTGTTACATTGGTTTTCAAGGGTAACAATAGAGTTGTTAGATTCGGATAAAATAATTTCTTTTTGTAAAGATAAAGTAGAAGGTACATGTGTCAATGAAATTGAAGGCAGTTGTTCTGTTGAATGCACCGGTTCAGATGATGGCTCCTTTATAATTAAAAACATGTACCCTGATTGTAAAAACAAACCAACAGAGGCTACGTTTTTCAATGCCTTAGCTTGTACAGTAGAAAGTTTTGCAAAAGGAACTATGAATATTTTTGTTGTATCTTACAGATTGTTTTTAACGTTTTGGTGGGATGTATTGCCAACTATTTTTGAAGGCAATACAATAGAAGAAAATGATAAATTCTTTCCAATTCTAAGAGATCACGTTGGACCTTGGTTTTCAAGAGATCAAAACCCTAGATGTTTTCCAGACGTCTTTACGATACCAAGAAATGATCCATCTGCATTGTATTGTAAAAGAGCAAATGTAAATGAACATGTATTGTTTTATTTCGATCGAACTGGTGAATATTTTTGGTCTTTATTGGAACCCACTAGCTTTGGAAAAATTGGACTTTATTTAACAACAAAACCAATCAATGAATTTATAAGAATATTATTACGAATCGTATCTTCGTTAGACATTTTCTTTAAACAAGGTAGTCCTTATTATAAACAGAAAATACTAGCTGGCTATTGGGTTGGACCAAATAGACAACCATATCCACTTTTATGCCAAATGGCAGTAGCAGATAAAACTGGAGTAGCAGAAATATCACTAGCTGAAGTATTCGATGATGCTTTTAGTTACAATCCAGAATATAAGGATGAATATACAAACGAAGAAATAGAAAATTGGTGCAACATCAATATATTTGAATGGATATTTATTTACACCAAACGTGCTACGGAAGGAGTTGTGCGTGTCTTGGATATATTTGCTGATAGTAAAATACCAAATCAGAATCGCCCAGATAAATGTTTGGAACCAGATAGTCGAGAACCATATAACCCAAGCGGAGAACATGCCCCTAGTATAAATAGACTTTTTAGAGGTTATACTACATTCAAGGAAGGAGACCTTGGTAGGTTAAACAAGTGTGAATTAGAAGGAGTCAAATCGTACAAATGCAGTATAGGGCATGTTGTTACTGTTGGTGTCGAATTATTTCGAACATTTATTAGATCACAGGTACGTCAAACGTTAAGTGTCTTAAGTGGCGGTGTAGTCAATATGGATTTCACTCAACACATATGTAATTTACAAAAATTTGAATTTGCTGTTGCTGGAATAATTGGTACATTATCACCCGTGACTGGTAAACAAAAACAAGGTATAGAAATGATCATTTATTCAGTCATTGATATCATCGGTTCATATGCATTGGTTATACAGAAACTTATAACCGAACTAATTGCACCAGAGATACCGGGGAGTCAGACGATTTCATTAGCTGCTAAATTTGCTTCTGGACAAAACCATCTGGATTTGGGTGCGGAGTTTAGAGACATAATTGGCAAGTTGCTAGATTTTTTAATAGATTTAGTTTATGAAAATTTAAGGCAGTTTATAGACGGGTTGGATTTACTTTCTAGGGGTAGTCCAGTATTCGCTCCAATAAAAGAAATTTTGGGCCTTCTTAGAGATTTGATTAAACTAATAAAAGATGTTATATTTAGTACTATTCGACTTGGTTTGAATTTCATAGGATTGTTATATGGTAAAGTAAGAATAGACGACTTTTCAGGACAGCTTATAGATTTTGCAACTTTAACACTTAAAGCATTATCTAGTATTATAATGCGAATAGTAGGTATATTTCTAGACAACTTAGATATATTTGGTAAGATAGTAAAGCAAATTATAGCTGGTTTGTGTTCAGTTGCGCAACATTTACATGATACTTCCTTTGGTCAATTTCCTGTATTAGATTGTGAGCAATTAAGAAAAGACCTAGAATTAGAAAAGTATGATTCCAAAGAAGTAAAAGAAGCAAAAAAAGTTGAAGCAGATATAGATCAAGGAAAAGATGATCTTTTAAATAATGAGGTGGTCAACATAAACGGTGTTGGCTACACATACAAAGACGCTTTAAACATGATACCACAACGAACGCCACCAAGCTCCGGTTCATCTAGCAAAATTGGCAGGCGTCGTAGATTATTAAAAACAAAAAATAAAACAAAATTCCGTACAAAGAAAAATAGAACTTACATTCAAAATATGATTAATGCATTTTCATGGAATGGTGAATCTGAATGTGACATGATCATGATTGCTTACAAAAATTATGATCCTGTTAAAATATCGCCCTTAGAAAACATTAAAATCGTCAAATGTTATGAATATCGTGAAATGGGTTACGAGATACATAAAGTTATTCCTTTGGTACCTGAAGATATTTTATATAATTGGTGGAGAAAATATATACTTGCGTTTGATATGACTCGTGCTGCAATAATCTACATATCTTCATTAGTAAAAGGTGATTCTATGTCTACGTTAAAACATAAACTTACAGCAGCAAACATAAATGCGGTTTCATTTTTTAAAGTTATTCAAAATACAAAAAGGTTAATATCTAGTTTTAATATACATAAAATACATGAAATAATAAAGGAAGACCTCATAGAACACAGCAACAATAACAATTACGTAGCTTCTTGGTATTTAAATGCAACAAATTCAATTGGAGGCATTTATACTATTATAAATTCTAAGCAATTTCAGGAAAGTAGTAAAGCCGATATTCCAAAAGTCTGGAACAGTTTAAATTTTAGTAATCACAATTTGCGTTTGCCAACTTTTAATGAAATATTTTCAAACGAAACAAAAAAACATTTAAAGCGATTTACAAACAAAGATAAACAACGTCCAATATTGTTTGGTAAAATATATACGGATTTAAAATGCAATCCAAATTCTCCGTTGTGTTTGAACTGTGCCTTAGTAGATAATTTTATATATTCGGCATTCGATGCAGCAAACGTATCGGCTACGTTTTATAGCAACGGTTACCGAAATAAGGTTGTGCCTGAATTTAAACAATACTGGGTCAACGTCACGGAATATAACGTTCGCTATATTAAAGGGTCTGTAACATCGAATACTGTATATGGATCCTATGAAGAACCGTATTATTCTTCTGATATTTACCCTAGTTATCGATTGTTCGACTTTAATACCTACTTTAATGGTTTGTGGGCAGGCACGCGTAGTCCTCAAGAAATTTTAGACAACATAGAATATTTTTTCGCTGGTAATTATAGTGGTTCTATACCAAATGGTACAGCATTAATGTTTGGACCAACGGACGTTCAATACATTTTGGAATGGCCATTTCAACAAGATTGCACGGATGCAGAATTTTTATATGAATCCAAAGTGAACCGTGTTGGGTATGGATTATTGTCGGTTGCTGGTTTGTATGTTTTATACTTTGTGATAACGCGATTCTTGACTGGTGTCCCACCGGAACCATTTGGTTTAATAATCAATTCGTTCTTGCCAATCATTTCGTTTCTCTTGTACTTGGTTGTAGTATACCAATACAATCCATTGTGTCTACCTAGTCAAAATGTTTGGTTATTTTATGACTTGTTGGGATACTTAGAAGATTATTTGTTTTTGGATTGTTTTTGTGCTTATGTACCGTTTTTGTCAAAAATAGCCTGTGAACAAGCAACATGTGATACATGTAAAATAGCAGATTTTACAAATTCAACTTATTATGCCTGTACGGAGCCTAATCTAGTTACTGGTTTGAATGAACTACATATTGGATGGCATTTTGTATTTTTTGTCAGATGGTATTTCACAGAAACGTTTGTATATTTGGAACAATTGCAACTCTGGCCTTTGACATTCGTCTTTGAGATTGATGGTATACGTATGTTAGTAGAAGATGCTAAAAATAATGTACCTATATCTGGCATAGAAGAATCGTGTTTTTATTTAAATATTGGCATACCAATATCAGTGTTGTTGCTATTGTATCTTATAATATTGTGTTTGATACCATTTATCGATTTTATTGCATTTTATTTGAAAGAAGTATTCTTATTAGTGTTATATGTATTGTTGAGTGTATATCAGCTTGGTAAGACATTGCTTGATCAAGTTACTTAAAAAAGATTATAATATAAAACTTATATATTACCAAAATTATTATCAAATAAGCTACTGAAATATGACTACAGTTGCTAAAACTATCCCTAAAGTAGTCAAAGGTACAGGTGTCAAAACTAATGATTTAATAAAAACGATGCCTGTTGCCCCAAAAAAAACATTACCAAAAATAGAATCTAAAGAAATAAAAATGTACAAATCAAAAGTAACAGCTGCTGCTGGTGAAATTTTATCATTGCAAGCCGACAATGCTTTGTTGAAGCAAGATGTCGAAGATAAAACGGAAACAATTGCTACCTTGGAATCACAATTGACAGAGGAAAAGAATCTATCATCTACATTCAAGACAGAAGCACAGACATTAAAATTAACATTACGAAACGATACAACGGAGCATGATAATATTAAAAAAATATACAATGAGAATCTGAAAGAGTTGAATGCTGTTAAAACAAAATTTGAAGAAATGTTACTACTTGTTAATGAAGCAAAAACAATTAAACAAAATCATGAATCTGAAATGAATACAACAAAAACAGAATCCCAACAGAAAATATCCATGATCCAGACAAATCATGCAAAGGAATTAGGAAAATTAAAGAACAAGTATGAAACACAAGTGGACGAAATGCACAAACGATGTGCCCAGACGGAAAGAACCCGCGACAAAGATATAAAAGCCTTAAAAGAAGAAAACAATAAAATCGAAACAGAACTAAAAGATACTGCTGTAGGGTTAGCAAACCGATGTAATGCTTATGAAAGAAGAATTGATATACAACAAAAAGAAATTAATAGATTAAATATGACTTTAGAGTTAAAAACAAGGCCAAATGATTACAAGGAACAACAAAACGAAAAGACAATTAATGAATTAAAAACTATGAACGAAACACAATCAAAACAAATAGCAGAAATGATGAATAAATTAAACATGATAAATTTAAATAAACATTTTGATCATAGAGATAATAAATGGTTTACGTAGCATTGTATACTTTAAGATTTTTTGTTGGTAGTTTTTCTACCCACTGTGAACCACAATTAGTACAAGATAAATCATAAATAGTTTTTGCAAATATTTTTTTATGACAAAAAAAGCATTTGTAATTACTTTCAGATGCTTCTAATTTCATATGACTGGAAGAATTAAAATTATTATTTTTTTTTATTGTAATAGAACCTTGAGTTTTTGATTTAATCATATTTTTATTTAATTCGATATAGGAACAGCTTTTGGTAAAGTTATGTTTGACAAATCACACGCAACAGCATAATTTACCGTTTCAAGTGTATTCTTTTTTTCTACTAAGTCTTCTGTGTTTACAATTGCATTCATTGTATTTGGTAACACGTAACACAATGATTCAGTAATTTGGTTACTACAATATAAACTCTCGTTAATGGCTGTCAATGCTTTTGAAGAGTATTCTTCGCTACCATCATCATTATGTTTGAAGGCAATGTCTTTATACAACAGTGCCCTAGTCAAAAAGTAATGCTGGATTGACAATGCACCAAAGACTTCTTGTCGTAACCATGAACTAGAAAAGAAATTCATCGCTGTGTTTAAAATGTTACCTTGTATATTATTGCTTTTAGCATCATGTAGTAAACAAAGTGCTTTAAAACCTTTTATTACATAGAGACTCTTCTTTACGTATTCAGAATTACATTGTACAGGACAATGTGGCAACACAAAGCTTTTTGTTTCCCATTTTTTTAAAATTTCTGGTAATTCCTTCAAGTAGTCTATAGCATCTTTAAAATTTGTTTTTTTTTCTCTTGGATCCATCGAAGTTAAACCAGTAATAAATTTTTTATGTGCAGCAACCTGTGTAGCACAATATAATTCAAAATTTAAAGAAGTCGAATAAAAATCAGTTCCGTTTATGTTCCACGTGAATACTATAGGTTTTGTATTTTCTAAACGTTTGATTTTGTTATCGGTTTTGTTCGTATGTGTGTCCATAAGTTTATATAACGAGGAGACATAATCAAAAATATCACCATTGTTGCTATGTTGCAGTGATTTTCGTTTTTCAGATAATCGTAAAAAAGATACAGCATTCATAAAGTTTGAACTGTAATGATCTTCAAAGCATGTTGCACCACTAGGTTTCCAAACCAAGGAATTCAAATCAATTGTTTTTGTATCAAATGACAATAAGTGACTCATTATCATACACGTTATTATTAACAATAGAGAAGTCAATATATACTAAAAGATACAATAATCAATATAAATATGGCATCCGAAATAAGTTTTATTCTGTTTTCTGTAATAAACATAATATTTATTGCATTTACATACCGTGTAAAAAGACTAAACGATAGAGAAATAATAGAAAATAAACAAAAGAATCTTCAAATAGACTTAGATATAAAATCAGCCATAAATACACAAATAACAACCGTTCAAGACAAAACTCAGTTAATAGACATTTAATTTGTTTTATATGGAAATATCGTATTATTTAATAATTCGTATGCCATGCTATATCTATAATAGTCAATTTTATGACCAAAGAATCTTGTTCTTAATTTTGTTTTTAATTCATTTATAAATCTACTATTGATTTTATACTTATTTTCCTTTGTTATTTCCATGATCTTCGCTTTCGACATTTCTAAACAAATAAATTTAATCATTTGGCATAAGTATACTCCGCATGAATTACCATCTTTTTGTATTTCTTTTATTGAAACTGACCTTTTAAATTCTACTTCAGGCATACGCTTTTGTAAGTATTTTTCAATATTTACCCAATCTTTTTCTTTTACAAAACCTAAATGGTTATAACATTCTATATGCCCTACATATTTATCAACTTTTTTAATATATGTTTTTGAATCAACAATAAATTGAACTGTAGATCGACCTTTTTTTTCCCACCATACATGAAATAACCACCAATGTACTCTGGGATTATCACAAGGTATTAGCAACGATTTACATCTTGTATGATCAATTTTCAGTAAAGGGTCAAACGCTTTGTATACTTCTCTTTTTGCATTTCCGTTCATATTTATAGAAATATATGTTTTATCTATAGGTTCACCTTTAATATCTTTTTCAGCATAACCTATTTCTTTTAAATAATCAGAACCTAACGATTCCATTCTATGCATCAATTCGGTATATTTATTCCTGTCAATGTTATTTTTTTTTATTAAAAAGTACGAACCATATTCTCGCCATACTTGTTTTTCAAATTTAGCATATCTATTATCATTTATATTTGATAAAAAATTTAATGGAAACACTATCACACCACTTTTCAATGGACTTTGATAGTAAGGTTCATACTCTTTAAGTTCCTTTATTTTTTGTACCAACTGATACGGTCGGATATACAAATTTGGTAATTGATTCTCATTAGTTATAGTAGGGTACATCTCAATTGTCGGTCGTTTTCCATACTCTAGCAACTTAATGTAATAATCAATAAGCGTGTCGCCTAAATACAATCTATCTTTCAAATTACCATTGGGTTTTCTTTGTCGTATATTAATATTATTCAACTTTTCTACACCCAATAATTCATTATATAATATTTGTTTTGTTAACACTGTCCCTAACCCTAACCCTTTATTTGATGGGTATGTAATATTTACATCGTTTGGTTTTTTAAATGGGTTTCTATTTGCTTTTATTGTTATGCTTGTATTGCTGTTATTACTAAACTTCCAATCTGGTCGCAAAAAAAGTGCTTTTTTTAAATCGTTTATATTATTTATGTCTTCCGGTAATTTTAATAATTTTTCATAATATTTTACGTTATTTTTAAAAGTTTCCTGATCTAGAATGTTTTCATTAGATCCTTTTTTAATTGCATCCGTAAAGTCTTTTAAAAACCACAATGCATTCAGACCAGCATTAATAAAGCACATATTAAAGTTTTGTCGAACCAAGTTACTTTTGGTTATAGAAATAATATCAAAAATATCTGTATTTAATTTTTGTGGCCAATCTGTAGGGTCTGGTGGTACTAAAACGTAAAGACCAATTTGACCTTTTTGGTTTATTAAGTTTTGTGCACTTAAATTATAGTTGTTGGCATATTCTGATAACAAAGAAACACCACTTATAGAATCAAGTACAAGGTCGTAGGCTTTTGCTTTTAACGGATTAAACCACACAGCAACGTAATGACCTCCGGATTTGTCTTTTTTTACTACTGTAGCAAGTACCATAGATACCAACCTGTAACGTTTGCCTTCAACGAACAACAAATCTTTCCATGTAGTTCCTAAACCATTAGTTCCTACATAAAAATATTTGTTTGCTTTTGTTATTTTGAGCATTGGTTCTACAGAATATGAACCAAAATTTTCTTGAAATATTTTATCTTCTAACGTTGGGTAAGGATACGAATAAAACAATTCATGTGAAAAAGGAATACCCTGATTTTGTTGATTTGCTACCTTGTTCAATATTTTTTTTAATATTATTTTATGTTCAATGGTGTTTATCCTATACCCTGAATATTTTATTGTTGTTGTTTTATTTTCTACTTTATTTGTTACTGTTGCTGATAAAGGTAAAACAATTCCACTATTTTCAATTGCAATATCTTTTTGCAGTAAACCATTACCATGACTGATCGGTAAAAGGTAGTCTAGCTTACGATAGTCTGATTTACTATTTATGAGTAATGGAGGTTTTGTTCCAAATTCCAAGTTATATGCTTTAGCAATTGTTTTAGGTAATTCTTCAAAATTTATCTTTATCTGTTTTATCTTATCTAAAATATTTTCTTTTAATGATTCATAAAATTGCTTATAATGACTGTTTGCGTTTGGTAGGCCTGATAGTCGTTCGTCAATGTAAATTTCTGCTTTAATTTCACTATCCTCTTGTATTTGTATAAATCTGTGGTCTGTTATATGTAAAGTCGTGACGTCATCCTTGATCATGTCATTTTTTTGCCATCTCAGCATAGCTTTATTCGTAAAAAGCAACTCAAACAATTTTCTAGGATCACCATCTTTTAGTGCATCTTCCAATTCTGTTTTAGATGAACCATATAAATTAATACCATCTGAATAGATATTATTGTACAATGCTGCAATATGAAGGTATATATCTTTATCTTTATTCATGGCAGGATTGATCTGAACGTGTTGTGTTAAATGAATCACTTGTTCTTGTGCTTCATAATATTTTTTTATATTCGTAAATAAACTAGTTTGTAAATCTTTTTTGGATACTTCTTGTTGCAAGACAAATGTCTTTATCTTGTTAATGAAAGGTTGTTCAGGATTAGAATTTAATTCTTTCAACGAATTCTCTTTTGCCTTTTTATATGCTTGAGCATCATCAAGACCGGCATTATCCATAATTAGAATTGATTATTATTAGGATGTATAAATTTGTTATATAGGCTATTCTTTGCGATGAAAGATTAATTCGTCTATAACCACTTCATTTTTCTTGTTTTTGTAACTTAAATGGAATGTACATTTATCTATTGGACCACCATTTGCAATGAAACCGTTCATTGTGTAAGCATTTTGATGTTCCGTGCTTTGGTCTAATACAATTGATGCAATTCCTGACATTTCACATAAAAATTGTAATGGTTCCAACTCGATAGATATTTTATTAATAAGATAAGGCCATAAGTGCAATCGAATAAGAAAAATCATTGGTACTTCGTCTAATTCTTCGGGGAAAGATTTCCATGAAAAATGTTTTCTGTATACCTTTTCTGTGATACTTGGTTTTTTATCATTTTCTTTTTTTTCTACTGTTTTAGTTGTTTTTAAACTAGGGTATTTTTTATCTTTAAATAAGGTCAAACATTGCCTTATTTTTTTCCTATCTGCCTCTGAGAATATACCCTTTTCAAATCCAGATTGATTGTGATTAAGTCTAGAACTGTCATTAATCATTCTCGATAGCAAGTTAAATAAACAAAAATGTCTTACCAAAAACAATTCGACCAAATTATCAAGTGTTATAAAAAGGGTGTATGTAAGTTAACTTGTAGCGCTATAGAAGTTGATATCAATGAACCTTATGCTATCGAAGATGAATCCGGTGCAGTAGGTACTGGTTTCTTTGTTGATAAGAAGTATTTATACATTAAAAATAATACAGATTATTCCTCGTACATTGTAACAAATGCTCATGTTGTGGAATGCTGTCCTTCAAAACGTATAAAAGTGTCTTTTCCTTACTTAGGTGAAGTAACGTTATTCTCCGAAATTATAATTATTTGTCGAGAAATCGATTTTGCTGTTCTAAAAGTCAATTCTGAAATGAATATGCATTTACCAAGAGTTTTAGGCAAATCGTTTGCTGAATTGATGGAAACAATACCATTATGTGTTCCAGACCAAGACATATTGGATACAACAAAGCATGTTTCTTTGTCCGTTTTGGGCATTGGGTATCCGTTGGATTCCGATGATTCTCAAATATCGTTGGGTTCAGTGTCTGGTAAATGCGAGCATATGTTGCAAATGAACCAATCCATTAGTTCAGGTAACAGTGGTGGTCCTTTATTTACACCGGACGGTAAACTTGTTGGCATAACCGCTGCAAGTTTTGAAGATTCAGAAGGCATTAGTTTGTGTATTCCATGGTCTCATATTGATAGAATGTTGAAACACTATGCAAAAGAGAATCAATTGATTTTACATCCCCCAAGTATAGGCATTACAACCGAAAAATTAGTTGAAGCTTACCAATTGACAAAAATGAAGGATTCGAGTATCAAAGGTGGATTGGTCAAAAAAATATTTACTGGTTCTTGTTTATATCGAAAGGGCATTTCTGCCGGTGATATTATCACTTCGATTGGTGACGCAAACAAGGAATATACAATTGATGCATCGGGTCTTGTACAATCACCGTATCAGTCGGATAAAATACATTTTACAAGTTTGAATATATTGCTCGACTTGGATGTTGACAGTATGTTTATCAGAACTTACACCAAAAAAGGAAAAATTAAAACAATTAATTTTCAGTTGACTTATCCTAGTGGTATGTTACAAAACATCATGCCAGTTTTGGAAAAACAAGATTGCCTTATCTTGGGTGGTGTTGTATTTACTGATTTAACCAAAAATCACATCGAAGATTTAGAGGAAACTGCTTTAGACCCTACAATCGTGAGTTTCCTTACCAGCACTTCGATGTCTGAGAATGCTGTTGTTATATCTGGGTTTAAACAACCAACTACATTAGTAGAACAAGGTTATGGCGTTGCTAAAATGAGTATTGTGAACAGTGTTCAAGGTAAGAAGTTGAAGACTGTAACCAAGTTACGTGAGATTTTGACAAATTTAATCCAAGAACATTTTGATGATTTAGAAAACGTAAAGAAACGTTTCATTGAAATTAAAACACCACTAAAAACTTATATGTTTGATTTGAAAAAGGCATTCGAACTAGAGCCATATTTACTCATGTCACCGGGGTTCCCAGAAGAAAAATCTATCATCAGTACATGTGTACAAAATGATCACAAAAGACCAAAAAAACGCCGCCGTAGTAGCAGAATTAATAATACCTAAGTATATATAAATAAGAATACAATATTAAAACAAAATGAATCGTATTATAATAGTAATTTTAAGTTTATTTTTAATTTTTAATACCATTTTAGCAGGGTATCACTGTAGTAGCCCTACAAATTGTGTTGTCACTTGTAGTAATTATGGTCCTAGTGCACTCAAATCGTTAGAAGGAACTGATTGGCATCCAGTTTTATATGATACAGGTACATGTTATTTTCACAACCGAAAAACAAGAGAAGATCAAGGCGAATTGCCAGTGAAAAAAATAAAAACAATACGACTATGACAGATTTAAATGAAAAAGCAACTAAAGATGTAGATTTTATGATAAACACATTTATAGAGAACCATAAAGACAAAGACGAAATCATCGAATGGTTTATCGAGGGACCCGGTGAATGCGGTTTTATGTACTGTCCGAGAAATGAACAGTATAAAAAAGACTTAGACAAAAAAATATTAAATATGGGCTATGATTCCAGTGGTTATGGTTGGTTTCATAGATTACTGCAACAACAAATTATAGAAAATAATAAAGATTAAAATTTAAATAAACTTTTTTTTCCAGCAACTGGTCGTTTTGTAGCCTCAATTTCAAAGCCATCATCTTTGTCTTCTAATAGGTCTTCTTTATTTATTGTTACAAGATATTCTAATGCCATATTTATCTCATCTCCTTTTTGTAACGATGCTAAATTTTGTGTTCTTTTTAATTCTAATTTTAAACCGAATGTGTTTTGTAACAATTCTTGAAATTGTGTTTCACTTTTATCTGAAAATTGTTCCCATTCCTCTTTACTTTCCCAATTCATATATGTTCCAAAAGCAACAGCAGAAAATAAAACTAAGTATTCGATAGGACCAAAAGTCATCTCTTGTGCTCTATTATATGATATACTGAACATAACTTCAGCGGCTGTCCAAATTAAAGCTGTTAGTGAGTTGTTTGTCGTCCTTTCGCTCCTTTTGTCAAGTTCATCTCCAATATTTTTCAAAGTTGCTTGTTGAGTTTTACCTAGTAAATCTTTTTGTGGTTCTAAAAAAAGTGTAAAAGTTAGTTTATCTTTGTTACCAACACACACTTCGGATACACTAGCATAATCAAGCCCTGCGGTTCTTAAACCTAAATCTTTAATAAAGTTACGTGTTTTATAAATATCGTCATCTTTATCTACTACATGGTATTCAGTTGATTTATCTTCATGTATAGTTGCCCTTTGTTCATCTTCAGCTTCCAGAAATATATGTCTTAGGTCTTCTATCCACTGGAAACACGGAGTTGCTTTTTTATGCCTGTCTTCTAAAATTTGTTGTATCAATCTACTTGATCTTTTTATCATAGTTTTAAATTACAGTAGAAGTAAAAAATATAATATATAAACTAATTTATTTCTTTTAACTCTTTTATATTTAGTATTTCAACATTGTCCTTGGCCAAGGATCGAAAATTATCTATGTAATTTTTATGTTTCATGTAAAAAAACAAATTGCTCATGCCTTCTACTTTATTACTTTTTCCAACTACTTGTTTAATAATTTCTAGTTGTTCTTCTAAATCTTCTTGAATTTCCTCCAAGTCTTCGTATTCAGGAAATACAAGTCTAGTTTTATGTGCTAAAAATGTTTTATCCATTGTAAAACGGTTTAAATACGAACAAGTGTTTACTTTCCTTTTGTTTTTGTATTCTTTGTGCCAAGGTTTCCATATTTTGTTTGGGAACCACGGACTAAACTTGTTTACGGGTCTCAGTGGTGTAGCAAGTTCTGGTAACAATTTCTTCCATATTTTGAATTTCATAAACCTCATCTTTTTTAAAAAAAATAACAGTTGTGCCTTTGCCATAGTTGTATGACCATTTCCATTTGCAATTGTATCACCTTCATCAGCAAACATATTGTTGATTATATCAAAATAAAGTTCCAATTTCGCTTTATCATGTGAATCTGATAAGATATACAAGTTGTACAACTGTTTAAGAAGGTTTTTAAATTTTAATTGTTTTCTTTTTCTTAAGAAATCTAGTTTACAAAACCCGTCAACATAAATCCAGTCATAAAATTTTCTAAGACATTTCTTTTTTGCTAAATCTGAACCGCTAAACAAAAGTTGCCATGCGAAATAATTGTTTTTTAAACTCATTTTTCGATTTTAGAGACTTTGCTGTAGTTTTTAAACCAAATGCTGTTGTTTTACGTTAGTTTTCTACTATTGCACGTACTCTTCTAGATCGTAATGTATAGGTTTTGGAAAAACTGTTTAGTTTCAGTGTTTTCTTTTTTTCTTTTTTTTCCAAGCCGTTTACAGTTTTAACAAAGTCCCAGAACAATTGGACGTCGGATTCGCTTGGTTTATTCAATTCTGCGATTCTTTTTGAGGTTCTTGGCATGATTTATCTTGTTTATTGTCTTTTTTTGTTTTTTTTGTTTTAAAAAATGTTTGCATACTACTCTGTAGTTTTCTTTTTTTTAGACCAAATGCTTTTCTGTTGTTGTTAATCATTTTTTGGTATTTAACGGTTTTTTTTTGCAATTCCAGTAGTTTTAATTCCTCCCTCTTTTCTTTTTGTTTTTTTCTGAGTCTTGCTTTTTTTGCTTCCTCAATTATTTCTTCTTTTGTTTTCATTTATAATTTATTCACAAAGTCCATTTATAGGATTTATACTTTTTGTGTTATAGCATATACATGTTCCTATCATATGCAATCTTTGATAGGATATTGAGTCTAAATAGCCAGTAGCTAATTGGAACGTTTGGAATAAATTATTGTCATTCCGGAATTCGTCTAATAGTATTTCGGTAATACAATAACCAAGACCACAGCTGTCTACAATGTCTTCACTGATTGCACCGACACATGGTTGGCATTTCTCTGGATCGTCGAATAAACTAGGATTATCTTTGTAAGCCTTTGAATTTTTTATTTTATAAAAATTCCTGTTAGCACATGTTTTACAATCATCGCCTGTATAACCACCTGAGTTTGGGTTGTAACTAGTGTAACATTCGCAAGTGCCATCGTTTAAACATATCCCAGCTCCTCTGCCAGAATTACAGCCTTGAAGAAAGCCACCACCATTACACGATTCGCAAGTTGTGTCATTTTTCCAGTAACCATAGATACATGTATCGTCTAGCATATTTTGTGAACAACTGTTATGACTGTTTGTAAAACTAGGATAATAATTAAGGTCACATTTACATACTAGTTTATCAAATATTGAATATATGGCATTTGGTTCTTGTTTATATAAAACAAATGGTTCCCCATGACCATTACATATAGACTCAGGATTTTCAAAATCGTAACCGGGTATACGTTCACATGTTCCTGCCTCGCCAGCGGCATAGCCAACATCGCAGACGCAATCACCGTTTGCTTCTAGTCCCAAAATAGTTGTGTTGCTAAGACCTTCGTAAAAGGTACCTTCATTTGTTTCTGTCCAAAAATGTTTACAAATTCCGTGACCATTACATACATTACCATTAGAATCGGTTTTGCATGGTTGACACGATTCCCCGAACTGTAGAAATTCATTATAAGACCCTCTTTCAATAGAACTACTTGGTTTGTAATAAAATGGTTTACAGACAGTGCAAGAATCAACATTAAATATATTGTTAGGGTCTACATAATAGGATGATAAGCACGTTTGGCAATCGTTTGTTTTATCTCTACCATCTTCGCATTCTGTACAGTCATTTATGTATGAATAACCTCTAACACAGGTGCTACAATTGGTTTCATAGCTATATTTGTTTATACATTGGTTACAGGACTCTCCTTTGAATTTCTGGTCGCATATACAACCATCATCACTACATGTGCCGTGTCCACTACAAACTACATTAGTGCTAGTAAAACAAGTTAGTTCGCAATCCGTGCCATAGTAATTGTCTTTGCATTTGCAATCTGGTAAATTTAATGGTATAAAGAATAACAAAATAATTACAACTGCAATTACACATGAAAAAGCTATAAAAGTTAAAAAAATTCCAAAGCTTACACTTTCATCAAATTCTTTTATTGCTAACGCAATGGATACACATGCTACTACTAAAAGTATCAATATGTATGTTGAAGAATATATATTTTTAAATATGAAATCATCGAAAAATGTCATTGAATTTTTTTCTGTAATAATTGGTGAAACAACAAAAAGCATTGATGTAATAAGATGTAACAAAGTAGAGCCTTGTCTTGTGTTTAAAAGTTTCCCATTTTTGTAATTGTATATGACATTGTTGCTTATTATCGCAATTAAGAAAAAAACGCTTAATACAATATACCAAATTAACAATATATTCAATATGAAGGACAACATACTTATTTACTTATTTGTTACACAAAGTATATATACAACCATACTGAAAAGTTTGTATACAAGTGAATAAAAAAAGAAAATGAAAAATCGCGATCGTTCGGCAAGCGAAGATATTCCATCAATTATCAATGATTTATTAAAGGACATTCCAGATGAATCTCAGTCCATTTTGATAGTCAATGATCAAAAAATCCATGATATGACAGAAGAGCAAGTAAAAGCGGAATCTAAATTTTTGCAACACAAAAATATTCAAAAACGATTCTTAGAATCTTCTAATCCATTTGATGCTGAATTTCTTCGTAAATTGCTACGCAAAACCCCTGTTGATCCTATGTTTTTAAACAGAAAATCTACAGACATTAAATCAAGGCCTCATATTGAAATTTGTCACAGAAAGTATGAAGAACAGTTTTTAAGACAACCAAAATCCTCTGAAAGATCGTGTGTATGTGGAAACAATTGCGAAGGTCTTAAAATCACAACCGTTGGACCAAATGATGGTTTTATAGTTCGCGAATTTCTGTTACCTTCTCAATACAAAACATTTGCTGAGACAGGTAAATTACCAGAGTTTAATCAAATGTGTTTGCTTTGCCGACGTGCATCGGTGGCCAAGTTGTACATTAATATCAAAAGTGATAAAGAATCGACAGGTGCTTTGATATCTAATTATAGAAATTTTGCCGGTGTCAGTGGTGAATATGCTATTTCACAATGTTTGTTACCATCTGCTACAGCGCATACCGGTTTATTTGACCCTGTTGTTTTACATCAACGGGATGCATACACAGCAGTAAAAGTGTCTGGTATCAAATATTACAAACAAACAGGATACATCAAACCTAACGTTGCACCTTTACCTTTTTTATAATGAGGCCTCTCCAAAAATCCCTATTGAGAGGGGCCTAAATGTAAAACTAGGTAACGCATGGTTTAAAGAACAATTACTAGCATATTTTGAAAACACAATCTATAAATATTGTTTTGATGCACCATGGATTGCACCAAAATTAGACCCAGAATACATTGTATGTAAGCCTAAATTTGCAAAGATGTTTCCGGAATATATGAATTGTGTTAACACATGGATATATTTGTCAGAACGTTTAGTTAATAATAAACAGCAACGGTTTATGCAACATTGTTTGTATATGTTTATCGACATTCATATGCCAAATATTTATAAATTAAGCATTAGTCCAAGAATTAAAATCACAGAAAATTTGTCAACAAAGGATGAATTATTACTGAAGCCTTACGTTACGCAAATCATCATGCAAATATTACCTCCTTCACGGAACAATAAAAACACCTTGAATCAAATTATACATTTGTTACAAAAGAGCATGCCACAGAGATGTCAAATTCGTAATTTGCAGACCATAGTCATATCATATATACAGGAAAATGATAAAACGTTTCAGTTTTTGTTGTTAATAATAAAACACAGTCTTCTTGGTTTATATCCTCATTGCAAAACGAGATTAAATTATGAAGGAAGAGAAATTATTTTTGATGCCTTTGTAAACCAATTATCACATAAAGATTTCTTTGTCAAATGGTTCCGCAATAGCCCAACAGAAACACAAATATTCTTGTTTTACTGTTTGAAAGAATTTTTAGTACATACGGTACAGGTATGTGCACAAATTTGGGATATTGTAAACAAAAAATATAAATGGCATAAATTTGATAAACAAGTTAGTGACTTTATGGATCAAATTAGAAAAAAGTTATCTAATATATCAAAACGAGAATATACATTTGTTAATCGTAGCAATTGGATGCTAATGTTAGAACCATTGTTGCAAAATGTTAGTAAAAATCATACAAAGTTGTTCCGAACCACACCACAATTATCGTTTTATGGAAAAACAGCACTCAGTATACAAAAATTTTTTATTAGTACAAATAAATATAATACGACTGATATTATAACATCAAATATGCCAAAAGTATTGTGGAAATTAATGCAAAGACTTTATGTCAAAGAAGACTTACTTTGTTTTTTGCATTTTTTTAAAATTGATAAAAGAATTATCCATAAACTACAAAATCAAACATTTACAGATAAAGATTTTAATGATTGTAATTTGTATACATTAGAATGCATTTATGAAACTTGTAAAATTTTTGATAGACGAAGTTCTAGTGGTACATTTATATTACCACAGCATTTATATGATATGCAGATTGAGTCATTGAAGAGAAAAAATAACTCAATATTGGATAAAAAAGCAGGTATTAATTTCTTATGCACAAGTTGTAATGATATAAAAATTTTTTTAATGAAAAAAACAACTTCTTCAAGACACTCAAACAAATTAGCAAAAGGAAGTCTTCGAGTTGTTGTTTCGAATGAAACTGAAAGACTGAAATGGGTTTGCGGTAGACGCGCGGAGCGCCATACAAAAAACACAAAACGCAAATTCAAACCAGAACAACCATTAGACGAAAAACAAATTATACAACAAAATAGGAAAATTGCAAAAGAAAAGTTAAGAGATGTGACAAGTAAACGCTGTATTAGCACGGATTTATTAGAAGTTGATTTATTAGGACAAAGTTTGTTTTTTAATTCAAAGTTAATGTTACTATGTACAAGCTGTGCAAATGCTACAGTCATAGATAACGAATGTTTTAGGTATAGTCCATATTTAAATTGTCAAAATTGTATACAAGAAAGAAAGAAAATATGTAACAAATGCCACACGAAAGATATAAATTGTATGGAAGTATTGACCTTCAATAGTAATATATGCCAATTTTGCATTTCGTATTTTTGTCAATCGTGTGTAAACAACTTTGCATGTAAACAACCTATCAAAATTTAACATTGTTGTTTAGTGGTAATTTTGGCAAATCAACTATAGATTCAGTGTTTGTTCTTCTTACGTCCTTTTCACATGCTAATTTTTTCCGTTTTGTTTTAACTTTTTTTAAAATTGGTTTCGTTTCTTCTGTTGCTGATGAAAAAATATTACCCATATTCAATATATAACCAATGAATTCATATGTAATATACTATGAATTTCAAAAACGAAGACAAAGCAGAGGTCTTAAAAACAGAACTAGAAGTTAGAGATCAAGAAATAAATGAATTAAAAGAAGTAATTGAATCATTTCGACAACAAGACAATTTGTTACAGAAATTAGTAAACACTTTGACACAGCAAAACAACGAATTAGTAAAAAACTTAAAACAAAAAGACAAAAAAATCGAAGAATTAAAAGATAGATTACAAGATGCGCTATTGACTTTTAATTCAGATACAGATAATGAATATTTAAAAACCTATAAATCATATCATTTAAAACTTCATCTTTAATTACTTGAGTCGTGTAAATTATCTCCTCCTTCATGTACTTTTCTTTGCCATACTAATTTTTCATCCGGAGCATAGAAATTAAATTCATGTTCTAGTTCATATAAATTGTTCATATCTTTCCTTGGATGTTTCTTATGAATTGATGTTAAAAATTCATCATAAGCAACTATATTATCATAAATATTTTCGATTTGTGCCATTTTAATCGCAGCTTCTTGTGTAATCATGTATGCATGCGTTTGGTATGTATAACCTGTTTGATAAATATTTTCATTTACTTTTCTATGAGCGTCATTAACGAATGCATAACCAAGATAAAATAAATCCCAATCCTTAGGTAATTCATGTAAACGTTTTTTAATATCAAAAAATAATTCAAATGTATTAAAATTGGCATCGTCTTCTAACATTAAAAAGTAATGTTTATCTACGCTTGTATTGTAAGGAGCTATTTTGTCTAAAATTGTTGTAACATGTGACATGTAACAACCTATTTCACCTTTTGTTACAGGTCGAAGCCAGTATTCAGCAGTTTCTCTTACTTTTCCATCGTGGAAAATGTCGTTTGTTTGCCAATCGCTATATGTCGATACATAGTCTTCATTTCCTGTAGAGGCATTGATTCTATTGATATCTAGTTCCCAGTCGATAGGTAGATTTACATTTTTAAGAATATTATACAACTTTTTATATCTATCTTGTCGGTGTTCTAAATTTACAATATACGTATGTATAATTACCTTTTGCCTTGGTTTTAATTTCGGATTTTTAAACTCATCCCAAGTTATATCTTCTTGGTTCCAATTAAATGATCTATCAAAATCTGGTTGTAATAATGTTTTTTGTAATTGCATGTAATAACTTGAATACGATCCAGTGATTTCTTTTTCCATTTCTGGGAATGAATCAATAGAGATCATATTACCTGCTAAAGCCGAAGTTTTGCCTATATTTTTTACTTGGTGTGGGCTATTACCGGGGATATATATAAATTCACCAGCTTCTACAATGGCAGTGTATTGAACATGTGATGGTTCTACTAAATTAATATCTTCTAAATTTAAAAACGGTGACAATACATGCCATTCTTTTTTCCCTGAAATAACATATTGCCAGAACGCAGATCCAAAAACATCTCTATGTAAGCCACCGTAAGAGTTACTTTGCGCTAAAAAAAAGCTAGGCCATGAATCACGATAATTTAATTCTACTTCCTTTGGTACACGTTGCATAAAATCCTGTGCTATATATTTCGGGACTTTGTAATATTTTTTTAAAACTTCTGGACAATTTCTGGATAAGGGCCAATCAAATACACCATAATATGATTGATCTTCTTCATTTGTCCCAAGAATGATATCGTTTGCTATTTTAAACAAATGATTACCACCACCAGATCTGTCTACATTAGCCCACCTGTGTTTTGAACCCGGTTTATCTAAAGTTGTATTTCTGGTTTTTGCTATACTTACCCATTTTTTACCACAGGTTTCAATAATATTTTGTTCAGTCATATTTTGAAATACATCACTGTAATTTGTTATAATGACTGGTATCCCTTTCATTGCATAATCTTGAATGAATGTTTTAACGGAAGGTGCACTTATGCGTGGGATCTCCTTGGATATAAATCCATTAGAAGTTTGTATAAATAGAAGAAAAAGGAATATAGATATCATTTTGTTAATTAAAAAATAGAAGGATATATAAATACTTAAAAAAAATCAAAAATCACAATCCAAAGCAAATTGTTGATCTTCTTCGACACCAACATTTGCTTTTGAATATTCCCCGACACGTTTTTCAAAAAAATTAGTTTTGCCTTGTAATGATATCATTTCCATGAATTCAAATGGGTTACTAGTTAAAAAATGTTTCTTGAAACCAAAGGATACTAAAAGTCTATCAGCAACAAATTCAATATATTGACTCATACTATCACAATTCATACCAATCAATGACACTGGTAAAGCTTCACAACATGCTTGTTGTTCTATTTTAACAGCTTCAATAATAATTTTTTTGGTTTCTTCGTAACTCAATTTATTCTTCAGTTTTGAAAACAAAAGACAAGCAAAATCACAATGCAAACCTTCATCTCTTGAAATCAATTCATTCGAAAAGCATAAACCGGGCATCTTCCCACGTTTTTTCAACCAAAAAATACTAGCAAATGCAGAACTGAAAAAGATACCTTCACATGCAGCAAAGGCTACTAAGCGTTCCGCAAATGTAGAGTTTTTTGGATTTGTATATCGTATACACCATTGTGCCTTGCGTTTTATTGAATCGACTTCTTCCAAAGCATTAAACAAAAAATGTTTCTCCTTTTTATCAGTGACCAGAGTATCAATCAGTAAAGAGTATACTTCGGAATGAATATTTTCGATAGCAATTTGAAAGCCGTAAAAACAACGTATTTCAGGCCATTGCAGTTCGTTCGAAAAATTCATTAACAAATTTTCGTTTACAATACCATCGGATGCAGCAAAAAACGCTAACGTATATTTGATGAAGTGTTGCTCGTTTTCTGTTAATTTTGCAAAATCCCTTCGATCACTACCGAGATCAATCTCTTCGGCAGTCCAGAAACTTGCTACTGCTTTTTTATACATCTGCCATATATCATGGTGTTGTATTGGAAAAATGACGAAGCGGTTAGGATTTTCTACTAACATAGGCTCTACTTCCTTGTTAACATTAATGCTGCTGGTATTTTCTTGGATAGAAGTTGGTGATTCAATTGACATTTTGACGATTAATATCTAATATTTTTCTAAATATATATTTTATTTTTTTCTATAAGAAACAAAAAACCGTTTTTTTACCCTAACCTTAACACTGCTAGTGCTATTTAATGCATCATCGGTGCTATTTCTATAGCAGCATTTTAATCGTGTGTGTCACGGAATTTTTTTTTTTTTTTTTTAAAAAAAAGTGTCTAAAACCACCTTAAAAATCAGGATACACCAATATTTCAGTGCTATTTACATGCTACAACTGAGGTGTATTTTTTTTTAATTTTTTTAAATATGGACATATGACACGTTTTTAGTGTTATTTACATGCTACAACTGAGGTGTAGTTTAAAATATATATATTTACCTATATATTAGAGTATACTAAAATACATACTTAAGATAAATAAAAAATATGTGTAAAGAAGACAACTGCTGTGAGCAACGCGATTATATTGGTACACTAATAACAACAGTAGGTGCTATAACTCTACTAAAAAATAGTTTCTCGAATCAATTATTATTTGGTAAAGCAAATACTGTAGGAATATCACTTTTAACCCTTGGAAGCGCTGTAACTTTGTATTATACGTTTCTTGAAAATATTAAAAAGAAATAAAATGGCTATTTGCTTTGATAAACTTAACATTTTATCAGTGTTTAACACTAACAAAGAAAATATTTATAAATTTATAATAAATTCAAATAATAGTTCTTCGAGTTCTTCAAAGAATGTTGTAGAAACAAAGACGGCAACAACGTATATTTCTACATTGGAAAGGTTATTTGAAACCGACTTCTTGTTAGGTTCTACAACATTTACAAGTGTTTTTAAGAACGACAATCCAGTGGGTTTTATAAAAAAGAAACATATTTTATATGACAAAACGAATGAATCCAAATCAAATAATGTGCAACCAGCTTTAAAAAAACTATTTGAATGGATGAAACATGGGTCATACAAAAAATGTAACTGTGAAAAATGTTTTGAATTGTATGACATTTTATCATTAAAGGTTGTAAACACAACTAATTTCTGTGAAAATTGTATGTGCGGCGATCCTTTGCATTGCAATAAACAGTTTGGTTGTCACATGAAATTAGACGGAGAAGAAATATGTTTTGGTTTGAAAAAATGTTCAAACTGCAAATATTACTTGCCATGCTGTTCCTTTGACAGAATGATACAAAATGTTACAGAAGCATATGAATTGGAAAATATAATCAAACAAGATTTATATTTGTGCAACAAATGCGTTGTAAAATGTGGAATCAAAAAAACGTGGGGTCATCAAAAAAATGCTACTACATTACATAAATCATTTTATCACGGTAAGAAAAAAATGATGCGCAAAAGAAGAAAATTAATTACTGTGATACCAAAGAACAATGAAATTACAGCAGTCAAAAAAGACAAATCTTTAGCACCTCATAAAAAAACGGTTACTTATTTGGAAACTTATTATAACAATTTAAAAGGGGCAATAAAATGGGTCAAAGAACAAAAATCACTATTAGAACAAAAGGTATCAAATTTTGTAAAAAATATAGATACTAAAATACAAACACAGCAAAACGTGACTCAAGAAGAAGCAATGTTTACAAAAGAAATAGTTGCAAATTATGAAGTAACAGATAAAGATTTTATCAAGTTTATAGATAAAAAACAAAACGTATTGATTCCAAAAAAAAACGAACGTATTGAACTTAGGTTTAATAAAAGGCATATTGTTAAACTAAAAAGAAAAAGAAAACAACAAATGTTCCTGACACGAAAAGAAATAAAACAGAGGCAATCGTATCTCGAAATGTGGGGATTTGGGCGGCCAAAAAAGAAGAAAAAATTGTCTAAACATAAAAAGAGTCAAATTAGAAGAATTACAGACAATTATTAAATCAAAAAGTATATAAGTGAAGTACAAAAGTATAAAACTATATAATTTATGTTATTTCTTGAATTTTTACGAGATATACATTTAGTTTCTAATTTACTAACTTTTATAATGTTACAATTTTTTCTTGGTATTGGCGTTGGTGTTTACTTAGGAACGGAATATAACTTCAGGCCTTACGTAAATGCTATAAAAAACATGGCATCTAAGATAGAAAAAAGAAAAGATCCTTATGACGCAGATTCGGATTCAGATAGTAAAGAAACTTCTAGTTGGAGTATTTTTGGTAGCTCAAAAAACAAGAAATCTGATTAAGTACAATATAAAAACTATATTATCATTAATAATAAGTTTATAGAATGATATCGTTTATATCTTTTCAGTGTAGCAAGGCAATTTGTTTATGTATATTTTTCGTCACTGCTATAGCTTGTTTAAATGATATAAATAAAAGCGAAAATATTATACATGGTTACTTGTTAAACATACAAAGCAAAAAAACTGATGTAATAGCAAGTTTTAGTATTTTAGTCTTAATGTTAATATTAATTTCTGTCAGAGTAGCATTTACGTTATTAAGCATATTTTCTAAACGATGTAGAATACATTTGGCAAATGACTTTGAAGCTGTATTTTCGCATACATTTCATAGTATTACTTATTTACTTATAAACAAAAAAGCTACCTTGGAATCGTTTGTTTTGACTATATTTGTAAACTTAGCAGCTTTTGAGTTATTATCATATTATAACGCAAAAGAAAAGAATGGTGGAATTTTGGTTATTGTATCTTATGTATTACTTATACTGCCATTGCAAATGGGAGAAATTATAGGTTCATCAAATTCACGTGAGATTATATTGTGTTCTAGTATCACATGGTCCATTGTAACACTTTTGTATTTTCTTCATTTTGTAGCTTTAAAGAATATTGCAATTTACAAAAATAATTATTCTAAGCAAATTCCAAAGCAACTTGTATCTACGTACATTCTTAGCATTCATATATTTTCAACGGATGTTATTTTGTTGCTGGAAATCATGCTACAACACGGTTATGACGTATGGCATACATATGCCATTATTTCTTTGATTATCAGTTGGTTGATGATTGTTCTTTTAATTAAGTTTATCATAAATATAGCAAATTCATCCAAATTAAGTAAAAAAGAAAAAGAAGAAATAGCTCATATAAACAACAGCATTGAAACAGTTCATTTAATGAATAAAAGTAGCGAAGAAGAAGTTGATTTAGGAATAGAGATAGATAATAAAATTTAATTTTATACCCTATAAATGAAGCAAATAATCTATTATAAAACCACTGATCAGATTATCAACATGTCCTTTTTAAAAACCGAACATTCCGAAAACGAAGCACAAAGCCAAGCAAACAACAGAAGTAATTCAGTAGTACCAACTGGATATGATCGTACAAAATGTTACGTACACATCCGCCCTACAGTAAAACCAATCTCTACCCATGATTATGTTCATAATGAATACGTAGACCAAAAAGACGTCATCCAAGGATTGACTGACGAAGGTCAAGATTTGTTCCAGCAAAAACCAGTTATTAAAAAACAATTTGGACAAGAACGACAATACAAGCAACGAGAACAATTCCAATCTAATGTCTCCGTCGAATCTTTGATCGAAGCACTTGAAAAACACAATTTAGTCTTACGATGCACATTTGTTCGAGAAGGATTCAATAGCCACAACACTTGCATGATGTACACAGCAGATGATTTGAAAAAGGCATTGCAAAAAGAGCCAACGGAACATTCCTTGAAAACGGTACAAATGACATTGCAAAATGACGAAAATCTATTGTGTCCAAAAACTGGAACCATGTTACTTACCGTAAAAGCAGACCAACGCACTGGGCAACACACTATGTACAGCTTGGACTATAGTATTATAAATCAGCATGATGATAAGTTATTCTCAGAGTATCACTAAAAAATAAATATATATTAATAATATATACTATATTAACTACAAAATGTCTTCTAGTTCTGACTCTGAATATGATTACGACTCTGATGATGCCTTTGGTACTTATCAAGACGATCGAGAAAGACGTCAACAAGAAATTGAGAAAAGAAAAAAATTTGCAGATGATAAATTAAAAGTAAGACGAAGGTTAAGAGAACAAAGAAGAAAGAGAAAAAAAACAGATGAAGAAAGGATTGAAGAATTAGCAGATATAATAGATAAAGAAAAAGATGATTGTGAAGAACTTGATAAAATGGATAGAAAACTCAAAGAATTAGAAGAAAAAGCGAATAACAACGATTCTGATTCTGATTCTGATATCGAAGATCAACTCAAAGAATTAGAACAAATGGCAGAAGATATTGTAAATAATAATTATAAAATTAAATTTTAACTTAAATTTCTAAGAATATTCGATTATAATTTTTATACTCTTTTATTTCTATTAAATATTCTACTACTAATAATGCTGTTGTAGTAAGAACAAAACTTGAAATATCATATATTCGTGTGTAATTATTGTCTAACCAAATTGGTGGGCTAAAAAATAAAATAATGCCTAGTAACAATTGTACAGCAAGCAATATGTAGGCAACAATTGCCCTAGGATGTTGTCGCAAATAAAATAGTTCATTTAATGTATAGAATGCTATTGCGGATAAAACAATATTTTCAATTGGTATTGTCAATTCATAAGTATTGACAACATTGTTCCAAGTAAATTCAAAACAATCGCTCCATCCAAATACATTGTTTTTATTGACATTCTGACAAGTTATTCTATCTTCGGAATATATTATGTGCCATAGATGTGACATTGGTGCAACCAGAAATGCAATAACATATAACAACGAAAAAGTTAATGATTTATTTGGTAACGTGTGCAATTTTGTCCAAGCAAGGTATGCAAGGAAGACAAACAAGAAGCTAAGAATTGGTATTATAATCATTTTAATACTTATTGACTATTGTATATATATTTTCTTTTCCGAAGTCCGAAATTTTCGTTTGGGCTATTGTATACTTTGTTGTAACCATAATTTTGATTATAATTTTGTTTTCTTGGTTGATTTAATAACGTTACAATAACGTCTTCAACAACTTCTTTGTCGTTTGATACAGAGTTGTGTGTTGTAGCATTATTGCCAACAATTGTATTGATACACATATAGATTAGGATTTGTCTTAAGATTCTGATAACCGGTGCTGCAAAATACAAGACATACATCCATAAAAAAATGCTTAACATAGGTTTTTCTGTAGCATCGTTAAAGTCGTATGTTTCCCATGGCATATATTTGAACAGACAATCGGATCCACATGCTGTTGTTCCCATTTGAAGACAACTTTTTGTTAATATAGATTCAATGTTATGTATAATCATGTTGTATAGTGTGTAAGCAGGTGCCAAAAACAGAATTTGTTCAATAATTAACCATAAAATTAAACAAGTATTCCTAGCAGATTTTTCTGTAGAAAACCAAACGTTACCACAAAACAAATAGGAACTCGTGCACCTAGCGCATTCAAAAGTACAACAACTGAATGTATTGATGATATAAATTAGAAATACAAATCCTGCTCTAGTAATAAATGCCATCATGTTTAAATTGACTGCTGACAGTATATGGTTTACTATGTTTTCATTTAATTCTTTTTCTGTTGCACCAAATTCTATACTTGATGCAAAATATACGGATAAAATAGCTGCTAAAACCAGACTTGCTACTTCAGCTGTCCACATTAAAAAAGAAAAATATGTACTTGCATAATCCGAGGAACCATAAATTTCAACTTGGTTGTCATATTTTTTCATTTGTATTCCACATCCGTAGATACCAAACGGAAAGCAAAATGTAGCAAAAGTTTCTAAAAACTGAGACATCCTTTCTAAATCATGAAACAGATGCTATATACTTCTAGAAAACGTTTTAGTAAACAATGACAAATTCATTTATTATACCAACTTTATTCAATACCATTACGGGTGTATGGTACTGGACATTTATGTCATCGCTTACAGCAGCAGAAACACATTATCAGATTCATGTATTTTGTATAGTTGCTAAGACGTTTTATGGTTCCATTTTATCGTTGCCTTTGTCTGGTATACTCGAGATAGTCATAAATCGTTTAATGGTATGGGTAATGATTTTTGTACTTGCAATGGACGCTATACAATTAGTCGTAATCATAACTAATTTTTATTCCTATGTTATAAGTGATGCTTTAGCAACGTTGTTTGGTATTATTTTTATTTTCTTGGACTTATTTTATATAGGAGAATGTTATAACATATCGTCAAAAGCAAATATTGAAAAACGTTATTGTATAACAAAGAAACCTATAAATAGAACAGATTTAGAGGCATATAATAATACAAATTTAAGAAATAGGAACGTAGCTGTAAGAAACGATAAAAAATTAAACTTTTGATAAAACAATCATTTTAAGCACCAGTTGAATAATATCTCTCATTAAGTGAAATCTATTTTCTAACGAAGCATAATACAGTAACGAGTGTATACAACTTTGTAAAAATTCTTTTTTCTTAATCAAATTTCCAAACCTAAATTTAAAATGAAACCGTAAAAATGTTGTTGTCTCGCTGATGTAATCAACAAAGAAAATAGCTTCTTTAGCGTGTAACGTTTGTTCTAAAAATTTATTTCTAAAAAAACCTAATTCAAATGGCCATAACGCTATACCTTTATCTGGTGAATAAACAAAATTTATGTCTTTAAAAACTAAAATAGACAAGAATTCGTAAATATTTTGCACTAAAGATTGACGCGTACCTATTCTGTACCTAAACATTTGACCCACAAAAGAATTTGTAAATGCACTCGAATTTATGTAAGGAACAAATTGATTTCTAAATATATTAGATGCCCAATAATATTCATGTTCTGTTGGTTCTCTATGTGTGTCTTCATATGGTTTTAATTTTTTTATATTTATACTATTACATTTATTACCTCCTATAAATATTAAAGTCATTTTATTTTTTTTACTATAAACGTTCTGGAGAGTAGCTTATGTAACACAATGAGTGAAACAGTTTTGGAGAAAATATTATATACTTTATGCCCTTGTTGTGTAGAACGAAATATTAGGTTATGTCACGAATGTAGAAGAGTTATACGTGAAACTGAGGCAATATATTATATATGCAACACCAGTGTTGACAATATACCTTCTGAAGACAACAATATCTTTTGTTCCAATAATTGTAGAGCAAAATATTTACTGAAGAAATACCCGAATAGTCCACAATCAGATTCAGATAGTAGTTCAGTTTTTAATATATCAAGAGAGTCCACACCAACAAATTATGAAGTGGTTAAAAAAAAAACCAAGCGTAGACCAAACGGATTTGATTATCATGAATTTTGAAAAGAAAAAAAAAATTCATAAAAACATCAGATTGAGAAGAACCGGTTTTTATATATTTAAAGTTAAAGATGAATACTGTGTTATTGGTAAAGTTGCCAAACCCTGTGTATTAAATGATATAGAAAGTTGGGTACCAGAAACAGAAATAACAATAAAAAGAAATATTAAAGAATTACACACTTTAGTAGTAGATTACTTCAAATCAGATAATCATTTGAATAGCGTAGAAAAACGAATTGTTCAGAAATTACTTAAACTTGCAAAAATAAAGGCTTACGAGAAAACAACTGAAAAATCTACATGGTTTAGAATGTGTTGTTTGTGGGATAAAATAAGACAATCGCATGAAAATGATGCTAACAATATAGTACCTATATAATATCGTTTTAACAAGTCATAAAAACAAAAATTATGGCCTCAAGTATAACAAGTAAAAAAGAAAATTCAAAAAAAACAGGCTCTTATCGAATTGCGCAACATGAACAAAGAGCTATTATTACAAGTACTGAGATAAAAAAAATGCATCAAATATTTACAGGGGATAATTTTGTATACATGTGCAGAAATCTTTTGAAGAACAAAGTATTGGAAAACGATTTAGAGATATGTACAAAAACAAAAAAAAGTAATGAATGTAACCCAAGTGAAGTTGAAAAACAGGAATTACATACTAAATGGCTTCCTATAGCTGAAGATGCTTTGGATATGATTTTGTGCATTGGACTTGTACCAATAAGATTTGAAAAAAACACAAATTCCGTAAGTGCAAAAAGTACAAAAATACCATATGTGCCTGCCATTGGTACATACGACATACATATTCGAACGATGCCAAATGGGCAAACACATTATGCCTTGTATGACAAACAGCAAGGTATGGAAGAAGTAAAAGATGCTATTATTTTTTCGGGGTTTGGTGCAAATCCTAGAATGGATGGAACATTGACATCTATTGTTAAAAATTTATTACCATTGATGGACTTTGTTGCGGAACTACACGATTGTGCAATTTCTGCTGAAAAAATCCGTAGTAATCCACCCGTTGTTGTAGAACGCAAAGAAACAACAGGTTCAAATGAAAATAGAGAAGGTGTTGATTATGATTACTATGCAGATTCTGATGCGCTTAAAAATAATTTACATGCTCAATACCAAAGAGACAATGTTGCAGTTACTCAATTACAAAACCAGAAACGAATGTTTGCAGCACAGTTAGATGGTTCCAGAAACACACAAAATGCATTTAATGCATTAGGCAATTTAACACCATTGCCGCATTCGTACAAAGTAGGTACAACCTTGGCACCAAATTCAAGAACAGACTTTGTTTCAGTAAATAAATTGGCACAAGAAACTATTTGTGCAGCGATGGGTGTGCCACGTAGTATGATGATAAATGACTCAGTGGTTAGAGCAGACGTCGAAGGAACGCATTCGACATTTAAACAGACATTAATCTATTGGAAGAAATCGTTGACAAAAATATTAACAGTTTTATACAGGTTAGTAAATTTTGAAAAATTTGGTAAACAAATGACTAATATAACAAAGAAAAAAAGAAAATTTGCAGAATTAGAATCGATTGTTAACGACAATTTACCACATATAACCATACCTGTTACACCATATGTAAGTAGTGTGGAATTAAAAGAATTGTATTTAGAAGGAATAATTGCTTGGGATACTTATTGTCATTACATGCTTCGAAATGCTTCTTTACCATTATCAGACATGGCATCAAAAGCTGATCCTTGGTCAAAAGATGACAAAAAAGAACTACTTGGTATAAAACCAGAAAAACCTGATGCTACTAGTTCTAGTTCTAGTTCTAGTTCTAGTAAACCATCGACTAGTAAAAAATAAATTTATTAACTATATACCTAATATTATAACTACATTATACTCTTTTTATACAATGCCAAGAGGAAGTAAAGTACGTATTACTCAGAAAGATCCAATAAGACAAGATGCTAATAGAAGAGTAGCTAAAAGTACCAAAACAGAAGCAGAAAAAAAACTAAACCAAATCCAGCGCGACATTGAAAAACAAGCAAAAGCATATAAAAAAGCAACGCCAAAAAAGAAAACAGCAAAAGAAGAGTTAAAGGATATAGAATCAAATGTCAAAAAACTAGTTACAACAAGAAAAGTAGGAAATACTTATATAAAAATTGAAAAAAATATTAACGAAGTATTATCACAGTCACCAGAAGCAAATCTCGCTTTTAAAAGTTATGTAGAATCTAGAACGAAACTAGGTGATAACTTTAAAAATAAAAAATCAAGAACAAAACTTAGAAATGAAAGAGCAACAGCAAAATTATTTGAAAATTTACCTGCTTATAAAGACCTAGACGAAACAGAAAAGACTAAAATAGTAAGACTGAACGAAGATATAACAAATCTTTTTTTAGGAGGAGCAATTGATCCAGAGACTAACCAAGGAAAAATTGTTAAAAACCTTTATCAAAATACACTACCGGCTACAAAACGAAACCCAGAGTTGACGACAAGACAACGTTTTGATATAAATGTCAGAAAATTTAAGAATTATACAAGTGAAATACTTCAAAACCTAACACCAAAAGATGTAACTAGTTTAACGACAATGTCTCAATTGGTTTTAGGTGCCGGTATAACTTACATTGCATCTGAAGGTATCTATGCAAAGTTTACAGATAATTTAAATACACCAGTCTATAACGGTATGATTTCTTGGCTTACTGGTGGTACTAATATGTCAAAATCAGAGGCATTCAAAAAAGCAATGTTTGACTTTTACAACGTTACTCTTAAAGATATACTTTCCATCGGAAATAACCAGTTAAGAGGTTTAAGAGGTGTTGGTATAACTGCCTCTAATGTAACATATACACAATATATGGTAATAATAGTTGCAGCAGGTTTATTTATAGATTTGTATATGAATCGCGAAAATAGTTTTTTTGCTAGAATGGCAAAAGGTGTTTACGGTATTGCTAATGCAGTGTATTTAAGTATAACCGGAATCTTAAGCTTATTTCAAAAAGTGTTTACAGAAATTAATAAAAATGTAAAAAAACTTGGAAAATTAAGTTTGAGAAAACTTAGAAAAATTTGGTACGGGAAACAAGATTTTATGGAAGAACCAGCTAATACCATTGTTGTTCAAAATTGTTTGCAAGAAATAGGATCACAAAACACATTTAAATTTTAATCTAATTTTATAGTATACATTTTATTATATTCGTTTACAATTTTCATCTTGAAACTCATATCAATGTCAATATATTTGTAACCACCTCTACTTTTACAAACAGGGTCTTGACAACACCATTTTAACTTGCCTTGGCTTGGGTATACAAATAAATACGTAGAGTTATTTTTGTGTTCACCATTGTTAGATCCACGTGCCATCGGACATTTTTTAACATCTGGTAATGGTATATAAATTTTGTGAATGCTTTTGAACTGTGTTTTATTAAAGTCTACGCTAGGAAATTGTTTTAAAATATTTGTTTTAAATTCTTCCCATAATTTCCAATTCGAAAACAAACAATACAGGTGTTTGGAGTACCTGTTAATGTGTATATCTTGTATAGGTTTAGGAAACGTATCCAAACGTTGCAGTTTTCTCTTTTTGACAAGCGGTTCGTATTTTCTATTCACTTTAGTCGTGCTAATGTAACCTCTTAAATCAAATTGTTGTTTTTCTATATTTGTATATGGTTGTATTACTAACAAATCTTTGAAGGCAACTTGTTTTGCTTTCGGTATTAAGGGTCCAGTTTTTTTTCCAAATTTATGGCTCCAAGGTGTTCGAAAACATTTATGATTTGCATAAACAGACTGGTCTATTGCATTTTTCATGACTTGTTCACCTGTTGTATCTGATACTTCATAATAATCATATAAATCGATTGTTTTATGATATTTATTAAAAAAATACGTCATCAATTCTCTAATAGCAATGCAATCGTAAAACAACTTTTCAAAATTGTTTTTTGTGTCGTAAATGACGGCAACAAAATGCCACGAATATTTCCCAGCTCTATGACTTGAAATTTCCAATATTTTTATATCATATTCTTTGTATTTTGTTTTTAATGATTTTAAAAAAAACGTTTTAATATTTTGACCAATTTCCAACGGTTCGATAGCCGACGTTTCAAAATTTAACCAATCACATGGATCCGGAAATTCAATGTCTAAATAAAACCTAGTACCCATATGTTTTATAAGTTCCAAACAAGTATTACATTCGTTTCTGTACGTGCATAATGAATTTGGCATAACTTCGTAATAACAATTATTGCAATTTTTCTGTTGGTTCGAAACGATTTGTTTCTCTAAATCTTCAACGGTACTCAAATAATAACGTTTTAAACCTGTTTTACTTCCAAGATCTTCTGCAATCATACGTAATTTATTTTTATATGCATTTCCTTTATCTAATTTCAACCAATAGTCATGCATTAGTTTTTGTGTTGGGAACCTAATCATTATTTAGTAATGGTACTTTGTCGGAATATGTTTGTTTTATAGGCTTTTCGTTTGGTACATTTGGCAGTTGCAATGGTATTGTAGTTAATTCTGATTCATGTTGTAATTCACTTGTATTTAACTCTTGTTCTAGTTCCTCTTCAGTAATTTCAAAATCATCAAATGCTAAGTCATTTGTTAGACGTTCGTTTATTTCATCAAAATCATCTTTAAATGCCGTTAATTTGTCCAACAAATTGTCTACATCATCTAAGGCAACATTACTTTCTTTGTATGCTCTTGAAACACCTTTCAATGCACTCAATTGCAGTTCATTCAAATGCAAATTTTCTAATTGAATGATACGCGAATAAACCGTATTCCTACGATTTTCTACAGAACTAAGATGTTTACGTAACATAATACGTCGTTTGGCAATATTAACTTTAGATAGAGCTCTATCGTATTTTGCATTTTCTATATCTTTTTGAATACGTAAAATCATATTAGAAAGAAGGGTATCTAATGATTTTAGATTTTGGATGTATGCACAGACACCAATTTTTGACGTCTTGGTTCGTTTCAAATAACGTTTACGAAAACACCATGAAGACATTTTATATATGGTTGTATAAACTTGATAAGTATATAATTATTTAATTGTTTTAACTTTTTTGGAACTCTTTTCTCTGTCTCTTTTGTCTCTGTTTCGTTTTCTTTTAATTTTTTCGGAATGGTAATACATTTTCTGTAAATCTTCAAGAGTTGGTTGCGAAATCATAATGTCTCGTGGTAGTTTAGGATCTAAACCACGACATAACCAACATGTATCAAAGGAAGATTTACCTACAAAATCTTCTTGACCCGGTAAATGAAAATTCAATCGACGCAAAGGTACCAAAATTTGGAACCTATGATCTTTAATATAAATTTGGAAATACTTTGTAAACAACATTGCAGCTGGTATCAAGATACATATTTTATCAACATCGTATTCATCCAGTACATCAAAGATATCTTGTTTCTTTGAAAATGGTGGATTTGTAACCAATAAATGATCTTTTGATGGTGCACCGTTTTGTTTTTTTATTTGTTCAAAAAAATCTACATCGCAACCATTATCAACGTCATAGCCAAGTTTTTTCATATATTCAGTAGAGCGACCTGATCCCGGGAATGGTTCCCATATTTTTTGAGTTTTTGGTATAAAGCGCATCAATTGATCAAATGCTTCTTGTGGTGTTTCGTAAGTATCCAACACTTGCATTTTATTATTGTTTTTATCCCATCGTGCCATTTTTATTTATTTTACTTGTATTAAAGATGTAAAGTTTTATTGTTCACAAAACTTAAATCAGTTTGTGTAGTTTTTGTAATTATTTTATCTTTATGTGATATAGACCTATTCATTTTTAAACATAAGATTGTCCCTTCAATTATAGTCGTTAGTAATCCTGATATAATAAGAATCATGTCAAAAATCAACCAACCATATAACAACCATAAAGCATGCGCTATGGTGCCAAACAACAATGTTTTTTTACTAAGTTGACCCAAAGCATTATTAGATACACAACTTTTGTATAATAACGGTAGATGGGAAATAGTAGACATACATGTACCAATCGTACCAACCGTTATGACTAAAATATATTGTGAATAAGGCATCTCATAACAAGGCATCTTATTTTAAATAGTATATTAGACAAGTATTTATTTAAGATATACAGTTATTACGATGAGGTTTTATTTAATTGCAATACTACTAACTACAGTGTCAGCATATATTATACCCGAAAACAATGATTTAATAAAACCATTTGAACTATTGAATTTAAAAAAACATCAGCAAAAACTTATAACACGGGAATTGAAAAACCAAGAACAGTTTTTAGACAATTGGTGCAAAAAACCAAAAAATACTACTTTAGAATATATTGTTTGTGAAGGTTTCAAGATAGAACAAGAATTTATTTTAGCAAAATTAGACCATCTAGACGAATTAGAAAATGAAATAGCGTACACATTAACACTGATGCCAATGAAAACATATTTGTCACCAAACAATTACGTATTAGCAAAGACCAGTGAATTAAAAGGAGAATCAGAGGATGATAAAACATTCTTGTTGGCTATATTTAAAAATGTATATAAAAATCATACAATAGAAGAAGATTTATTTTAATAAATTTTCAGACAATGATAATGGCATTAACCGATACGGTGAAATATAATGAATGGTCAAAGCATCTCGTAGACTAGCGTAAATCATATTCTTACAAGACGTAAAATGCGTTTTTGCTATATCCCATTGATCCAATGCGTTTGCTTCTGGTAAAGCTGTTTCTAGAAACAAATCTTTGTTAATAATTGTGACATCATTCATAGTCAGACCTTTGCGCATGATATATAAAACAGCTGTAATAAAAGATTCATTATTTGTAGTTTTTTTACCAATTTGAGAAAAGTTGGTCAAATTTTTTAACTTTTGCCAAATAATCGAAACGCGAGTTGTATAAAAATCAATAATTATTTTCTGTGTTTCTTCATCTGGAATATTGTAAATTCTATTTGACTTTCTTTTCTTCACGTGCAGTGCTAAATGAATCATGTACATTGCATCTACGACTATATTTTTTTTCTCACAATGCCGTTGATATTTGACCCATTTTTTCTTAATTTCTTTTAATGTATCATATTGACGCTTTATTTCCCATTCTTTTCGTTTATTTGAAAATAACAATCGAGAAATCGTATGAGCTGATATTGTTTGTAAATGTTCTTGTTCCACTCTAACAGTGGTGTTGCTTGTACGGTGATATTCATGATTACTACGATAACTGTTTACCCATGACGTATTATTATAACGCAAACCACTTATTGTACAAGTACAAACACCATCAGAAAATATTTTTTTACCGTTGCAATTCTCTGAACAAATATGATAACATTTTGTTTTGTTATTAATGTAAATATCATTAACTGTAGTTACTAAATTTTTATCATTACACCACTTTGGATGTAAATTACACCATTTTGTACATAAATGTACTTTGTCTTTTCCTATTGAATATACGCGACCTTCTAATGCTTCATAACCATTGCCATCTGAATTTTCAACATTTGGTATAACAGGAGCATTTATTATTTTACTCCATTTCTTCAAAAGTCGTTGTCGTAATTTACTTACGTTGATAGAAGTTATATCATCATCTTCAACACCTTCCAGATAGTCGTTCCAAATAGACATTATTTATATCACTATCTAAATCAGAATATACTCTTGATTACATTTGCATAGACTGGTATCCGTTTGTAAATGTAGAATACCAGTAATAGGCATCAAACAATATATGATGAATTACCAAGATTATTCCAGATATCAACGAAATATAGTACCAAGTTTCATCAATGCCATTTAACAAAAAAGCTGTAATACTGATTAATAAACTTGCAATACCAGTTGTCCACAGATTGATTGCTAACAAACCACTTTTGGAATCACGGGTTACATCATTTACAGTGTAACCAGCGTATTGTGCAGCGGAGCCTAAAAACACCGTGTAAATACACAAAATCCATATCATTGTATCCGAGTGACTCATATTTAATATGTAACATGTTTCTGCTTCACATTTCCAAACAAACACATACAATAATAAAAAGTAACTAACAACAGTTAACGCAACTGACATGGCCCAAGCAATGAACATAGAGCCAGTCAAACCAGCAAAATATTCAGTGTACTTATCATTGTTTCTATACAACAACAAATAACTAAAGATAACAAATAAACCTTGTAATAAAATTGGAAAGAATAAAATTGAATTCATATTTTTTAACCTATGCCTTACTAGAGAAACTTTTTGGCCTATATACTGCTCAGCTGAATTATTGTACACCAATACACATAATTGTCCATGCATTGCGCTTCCGGTAGCGTGATTTTATATACGTTTATACTTTTGTTTACATGTTTTCATGTTTCGCATTCATCAGGTTATGCTGATATTTTTCAATTAGCGAAAACAATAGTTTACGGAGACGAAGTTTCTAAAACAGTAGATACTGTAGAAAAAACACTTCAAAATACGGCCTCCAATTTCGAAATTGCCGCAAAAGACAGCTTTAAAGAAGCTGTGTCACAACATGGTTTAAAGAATTCCATAGAAGAAAAATTCGAAAATAAGAATCAACGCTTGATTCAGAAAATAAAAGAATTAAATAAAAAGCGTTTACGGAGAAGGAAACTTTTAACAAAAGGCGATCAAGGAGACCAAGGTGATAAAGGTGATAAAGGTAATAAAGGTGAAAATATTTACCAAGGACATTTCGATCAAACAAAGGCAACTGCTTCTGAATATAAATCGTCTGATATTGTTTTTTATAATGAAAAATATTACCAGCTACAAGAAGGAAAAGAAACCTTACAAGCACTTGCACCCGGACAATCCGTAGAATATAACATCGAAAGTCGCGAACATAATTTGCTTGGAAACAGCTTTCAAGTAGACAGTACTGACAGTGATCAGTTATGGTCTTTTTCTAGTACAAAATTTTCCGATAATACATACATTATGGCATGGTCTTCAGAAAATCAAGTTTCAAGTACCTCTGGTTATGATGTATACTTTCAACGATTTAATAACACCAATAATGCAAAAATAGGTACAGAAACGTTGGTTAATACCAATACAGCATTGGAGAATTGGTACCCTATAGTAAGAGCATTTTCAGATGATTCGTTTGTCGTAGTTTTCACCAAAGGAACGCATAGCTATCCTACTTATAACTCGGATCTGTATTTTCAATTCTATAAGAAAGACGCTACGAAAAACGGAAATGAAGTTCTTGCTGTGCCTTCTACAACTAACAGATTTGAGCTACAGGATGTAAAAGTTTTTGATGACGATACTTTTATTGTTGTTTACAATAGTAACGAGGGAAATTCGCAAAATAAGCATGAGATCAGGGCTAGAAAATATGTATACGACGGTACGCTTACTGCAGAACCATTTATACCTATTTTTGACGCTTTTGTTGTTTCAGACTGTGTTTCCAGTCCAACTCTTTATCAATGTGATATTAACCAGCATGCTAGTCATGGAAGAGTAGGAATTTATGCAGACAACTCTTTTAGAATTATATTTAGAACGAATGATGGTAGAATTTTTATACAAAGTTACACAAACGATATTCAACCAACAAAAGATGGTCCGATAACAAGATTAGACCCAGTAAGTCATAACGAAGGGGCAAGTATAGGGGCTCAATGGTGTTATGGTGCTACGTGTAGCCAAATGGGCGGGAATCATGCCCAGATTGCAACTTTTTCCGATGGCGGGTTTGTTGTTGCGTATACAGTATCCACTAGCCCACAAAATTCATATGCTGAAGATGTTTATTTTCAATTATTTGATCCTAATGGCGATGCAATACCATGGGATCCTTACAGTCGCGCGTGTACCAAGCCAAGTGTTGGTAGTCATTTGTGTAAGAAAGCACATCAATTTGCTAATAATAACCAAAATATGTACGGTATTTACACAGCAATTCAAGTTTTGGATGATGATAAGTTTATTATCATGTGGAAATCAGAAGATCAGATTTCAACAAGTTGGTCGTCAACTAGAGACAGTGAATATGATGGACCTTACATGCAATTATTTGACAGAGATGGATATAAAATTGGCAATGAATTGTTAGTTGGTAATCTTGATACGGATTCTAGTTCTAAGATTAGAACTTCATATCCGGGAGAATATTTAATATTTCCAGATAATACCATGGTATTTTCATGGTACCATACCCAAGACAAACATCTTTATGCACAAAAAGTAACTTTAGATCGTAGCGAAAATGCGTGGAACAGTTTAGCCGAACTTTACAAAGGTGACGAAGGTCATTCGCAATACCAAGGGAATTATGATGCAACTAAAGCAGCCGTACATAGCTACAGAACAACGGATATTGTAAAGTTTAATGATAAATTTTATCAACTCATTGGTGCACCAAAAGCACAATACATTGGTCCTGAAGACGCAACAACTGGTACCTATATTTCAACAGACCTAATTGTTGCAGAAGAAGTAGTCAATACAAGGACGACTAATAAACAAGAATATGTTCAAGTTGCGACCTTTTCTGATGGTGGTTACGTAGTTGTTTGGAGTAGTTTAAGCCAAGTTACTAGCGGTCAGTATACGGTTATGTTTCAATTATACGACAAAAACAATAACAAAATTGGAGACAATGTACAAGGAAGTTACACTGGAGGTGGAATGACTAATCCAGAAATAAATAGTGTTGATGTTTTTGATGATGATAGCTTTATTATTGTTTATGAAGCAGGTACTAGTAATTATGACTTGTACTTAACGAGATTTAACAAAGATGGTACTCCTTACAATACTGCTACCAATATTGATCATGAGATACCAAGAGATGGAACTTATTCACAGACAACCGGAAATGTTCTAATGTTTTCAAATGGATATTATCTTATTATATGGCAGTCAAGTCACGACGTTAACTACAAATACAATATTTATATGCAAATGTTTACTAATACGAATAGATTTCAAAGATACGATAATGGTAATAAACTTTGGGATAGTAGTACAAGTGGTAGTATCGAAGACATACAAGTAAACACATATGATGATACTACTAAATATAGACACTTTCAAAACGCAGCAAAGTTCTCCGACGAATCGTTTATTATTGTATGGAAATCATGGGATCAAATATCCAGCACGTCTGAATTTGATATTTACTTTCAAAAATTTTCACTTGATGGATATAAAATTGGTACAGAAACGCTTGTAAACACGAAAACGGATGGAAACCAAGATGGTGCAAGGATTCACGTATTTGAAGATGACAGTTTTGTCATATTTTACACCACTAGACTAACTGACTTGGGCGGTGATTTATACACTATAATGATGCAAAGATACGACAATGCAACTATCCCAAATAAGATTGGTACAGAACAATATCTTAAAAGTCCATCAAAAAGTTATAGACTTAAGAGTACAACCAAGCTAAAAGATGTTGAAGGAAATGAAATCTTAGCACTGGCTTATACACAATTTAACGGGACAGGTATGTGTTTAGCATACGTACAACTTTATGATAATCAAATGAATGAAATTGGTACTCCAAACGATATATGTGGTAAAATTTGTTCTACAACTTGTGTAGGTTGGAACGTAGATATTGAAGCGCGAAAAGATAATCCGTTGAAATTTATTGCTGTAATAGATACAGGTAACGTTGCTGGTGTTGATCAATACGATGTAGTTAGATCAGAATACCAAGCTGTAATTACAGGAAGTCCGTGGGTAGACCTACATACAATTTACAAAGGTGCAGAAGGACAAAAAGGAGAGCAGCAATATGAAGGAAATTACGATCAAACAAAAGCGGTTCTTAGTTACTACAAGGAAGGGGATATTGTCAAATACCAAGGCAGTTATTATGTATTGGAACAGGAAACAGCACAACAGAATCTACCCGGTGAATTTTCATCAGGTGTAGCAACAATGGAAGAGTTT